>FWPV01010198.1_pt1 | contig 15492 bp, 12 predicted proteins | sample 2228371 | NCBI WGS metagenome assembly FWPV01 (sample SAMEA103939776, study PRJEB20133) | metagenome | reverse complement strand
GGTGTTGGCCACCACCGGCGTGGGGTCGGGCTGGCGCCCGTTCAGGAGCTCCACGATGGCGCTGGCGCAGACCTTGGCGTGGTTGGTAGCCATGTGCCCGGACTTGGGATGGTTGGACAGCACCGAGTCGCCGATGATGTGCACGTTCTTGGCCGCCGTGGATTCGAAGGTCACGAAATCCACCACACACCAGACCTTGTTGCTGTCGTTGCGCGCACCGGCCAGGGCTGTGACCTCGCCCGCCCGCTGTTTGGGCACCACGTTCAGCACGTCGCCTTTGACCTCGTCGAACTCGGTATAGACCGTCATGGTCTTGTGATCCACACGCCTCGGGCCGTTGTTGGGCCGGTAATCGATCATGCCGTCGTAGTAGGTCTTCCAGGCCCACTTGAACAGGCCCGGCTTGGAGGCCACGTCCTGGTTGCCATCCAAGAGGATGATCTTGGACTTGGGCTTGTGCTTCTTGAAGTAGCTCGCCACCATGCAGGCCCGCTCATAGGGGCCGGGCGGGCAGCGATAGGGGGCCGTGGGCACCGACATGACGAACACGCCGCCGTCCGGCATGGCCTCCAGCTGCTTGCGCAGCAGCGCGGTCTCGGGACCCGCCTTCCAGGCATGCACCACCTTCTGGGCGGCGTAGGCCTCCTTGTAGCCCTCTACCGCATCGGTCATGACCTCCACCCCCGGGGCGAGGACGAGACGGTCATAGGCGATGGTCTGGCCGCCTGCGGTGCGCACGGTGCGCTTGTCTACGTCGATGCCCACCACCTTGTCCTTCACCCACTTGATGCCGTATTTGTTGCGCAGGGTGTCATAGCTGTGGGTGATGTCGGCCATGGTCTTCATGCCGCCCAGCACCCAGTTGGAGATGGGGCAGGAGACGAACTGGTCGTTGGGTTCGATGATGGTGACCTGGATCTTGGGGTCCCACTTGCGGATGTACTTGGCGCAGGTGGCCCCACCGAAGCCGGCACCCACCACCACCACATGGGGATTGGCGCCGGCCCCGACATGGGCGCAGCCGGGCAGGGCGCCGGCCACGGTGAGGGCGGCGCCTGCGGTCAGGAAATCACGACGATGCATGTTCATGGTTGCTCTCCTCTGGCACGGGGTCGGGTCATTTCAGGGCGGCGAAGTATTCGCCCATCTTCTCGATTTCCTGATCCGTGTACCCCGGGACGTGGCGGTGCATCACCGAGGCGGGACGGGCCCCGGACTTGAAGGCCTTCATCTGGGCCACGAAATAGCCCTTGTTCATGCCGGCGAGCGACGGCATGGCCGACTGGCTCCTGCCATCGGGGCCATGACAGGACAGGCAAGTGCTGGCGAGGACTCGGGTATGGGCATCCGACGCAAGTGCGGCGGCGGAGGCGCCCAGCAGGCCGGCGCCAAGCAGGCCGGCAAGCAGGATCTTGTGCATGTACTCCTCCATGAAAACTAGCAGTTAGGAAAGGCGGCAGGCCGCCAGGGCATCCCCAGCGTCCGGTGGATCGACCGGACCAGGGTTGGCCGCAATGTGCACCAGGAATCCGTACCAGTCAACAAGGAAACGCTAATATTCATGCGGTCTACGGGCTAGTTCTCGGCGCCCAAGGCGCGTGCCCGCTTGCTGCGCGTCGTGCATTGCCGCTGCTCAGCCCCCTCGTCCCAGGCCTCGGGCAGCCAGCCGGCCAGCTGTTGTAGCACCAGGTCGGCCAGCGCCCCGATCCACAGGGGGCGCTCGTTGAGGGCGGGGATGTAGTGAAATTCGCCACCGCCGGCATTGAGGAAGGTGGCCTTGCCTTCCATGGCGACCTCTTCCAGGGTCTCCAGGCAGTCGGCCACGAAGCCCGGACAGATCACGTCCACCCGACGGGTACCGGCACGTCCCAGCTCGGCCAGGGTCACGGCGGTATAGGGCTTGAGCCATTCAGCACGACCGAAACGGGACTGGAAGCAGACCCGGTATTGTTCCGGCGTGAGACCCAGGGACTCGGCTAGCAGCCGACCAGTCTTCTGGCATTGGCAGTGATAGGGGTCACCCAGCTCCAAGCTGCGCCTGGGCATGCCGTGAAAACTCATGAGCAGCACCTCCGGCCGGCCATGTTCGGCCCAGTGGTTCTCCACGCTCTGGCGCAGGGCATCGATGTAGCCGGGGTGGTCGTGGAAGTGGCGCACCATACGCAGCTCGGGCGGGTTGCGCGTCCTGAGCAGCACGCGGCAGACCGCATCCAGGGCGCTGCCGGTGCTGCTGGCGGCGTACTGGGGGTAGAGGGGCAGCACGAGCAGGCGGTCGCAGCCCTGGGCCTTCAGTTTCCAAATGCCTTCGGCGACGGCAGGGCTGCCGTAGCGCATGGCGAATTCCACCACGATGGGCACGGGGGTGCGTGCGGCCAGCGCCTCGCTGAGCAGCTGCGTCTGCCGCGCCGTGTGCACCGCCAGGGGCGAGCCTTCCGGCGTCCAGATGCTGGCGTATTTGCGGGCGGATTTGCGTGGCCGGAGGTTCAGGATGATGCCGTGCAGGATCGGCCACCAGAGGAGCCTTGGCAGCTCCACCACCCGCCGGTCGGAGAGGAACTGCCGCAAATACCGACGCAGCGCCGCCGGCGTCGGCTCCGCCGGGGTGCCCAGGTTGATGAGCAGCACGCCAATGCGGGAGGGTTGGTCGTGGCGGTAAGGGGGCTCGGGCAGGAAGTAAGGCATAGTAGGCTGGAATGGGGAATGGGGAATGGGGAATGGGAGTGGAATGAATCTCATTACCCACTTCCCACTTCCCACTTCCTACTTCCCATCCCCCATCCCCTCAATGAAACGATAGGGCGTTGGAGAGCAGCCGTGCGGTGATGTCCACGATGGGGATCACCCGCTCGTAGGCCATGCGGGTGGGGCCGATCACGCCCAGGGTACCCACCACCTCGCCGTCCACCTCATAGGGGGCGCTGATGACGCTGCACTCGTCCAGGGGTGCCACTCCGGACTCGGCACCGATGAACAACTGCACGCCAGAGGCCTGCTGCCCCCCCTCCAGAAGCTGCAGCAGCTCGGTGCGCTGCTCAAACAGACTGAACAGCTCCCGCAGGCGCTGCATGTCGGAGGCGAGCTCTGGGGTGTCCAGCAGATTGGCCTCGCCGGCCACCACACAGCCAGCGCCGGCCTCGCTGAAGGCCTCGGCACCGGTCTGCACCACGGTCTCCATGAGCCTGCCGATGTCCGTCTTGAGGTCTTGTAGTTCCTGCTTGAGGCGGGGGCGCACCTGTTCGAAGCTCATGCCGCTGAAGTGCTGGTTGAAGAAATTGGCGGCGCGAATGAGCTGGGTGCTGGTGTAGGGCTGTCGGGTCAGGATCACCCGGTTTTGCACCTCGCCTGCCATGGTCACCATGATGAGCAGGATGCGCTTGTCCGTCAGATGCAGGAACTCGATCTGGCGCAGATTCTGGTTGCGGCGCTTGGGCATGAGCACCACACCGGCGTAATGGGTCAGCTCCGCCAGCAGTTGGGAGGCGGTGTTGACCAGCCGCTGGGGGTCATCCGGACGCAGGCTTTTCTTGAGCTGGGCCAGTTGCCGGTGTTCCAGGGGCTTGACGGTAAGCAGGCTGTCCACGAACAGCCGGTAGCCGCGCGGGGTGGGGATGCGGCCGGCAGAGGTATGGGGACTGGCGATGTATCCTTCCTCTTCCAGATCCGCCATGATGTTGCGGATGCTGGCCGGCGACAGATTGAGCCCCGCCTGCCTCGATAGAGTGCGCGAGCCCACCGGCTGGCCGTCCTCGATGTAGCGTTCGACCAGGGTTTTCAGCAGGATGCGGGCGCGCTCGTTGAGCATGGCAGGGGTGGTCTGTGATCACCTCACCGTATAATTTCATGTCATGCAAGGGAATTTCAAGACGATCGGCATCGTCGGCAAATACTACGGCAGCAGCGGCGGCAGCGCCGTGCACCGCCTGGCGGAGTATCTCTGCGCCCGGGGTCACGAGGTGCGCATCGCCACTCACACCGCCGAGCTCTGCCAGATCCAGGACTTCAAGACCGCCGCCCTGCACGAGATCGGCCGCCTGGCCGATCTGGTGGTGGTGCTGGGGGGGGACGGCACCCTGCTCAACGTGGCGCGCGCCCTGGTGGACCACCACGTCCCCATGATCGGGGTGAATCAGGGGCGCCTGGGCTTTCTCGCCGACGTCTCCGTGGACACCATGTTCACCACTCTGGAGGAGATGCTCTCCGGTGAATACATCGCCGAGGACCGCATCCTCTTGTCGGCCAGTGTGGAACGCCACGACGATGTGCTCCATGCCACCTATGCCTTCAACGACGTGGTGGTGAGCAAGAGCACCCTGGGCCGCCTCATCGAGTTCGAGGTCTACATCGACGACCAGTTCGTCTACAGCCAGCGTGCCGATGGCCTGGTGGTGGCCACGCCCACAGGGTCAACCGCCTATGCCCTGTCGGCCGGGGGGCCCATCCTGCACCCCACCCTGGAGGCCTTCGTGCTCACCCCTATCTGTCCCCACACCCTGTCGGCCCGGCCCATCGCCGTGAACAGCCGCTCCGAGATCGAGATCAACCTGATCCATGCCTTCGATGCCCGCGTGCACTTCGATGGCCAAGAGCATGCGGACATGAGAATCGGCGACCGGGTGGTCATCCAGCGCGCCACCAACACGGTGCGGCTGCTGCATCCGGTGGGCCACAACTACTACGACACCCTGCGCCAGAAGCTGCATTGGGGCGAGAAACTGTCCTGATCGGCCCTCCCATGGCAGGCACACCCCCCAGCCCGATCCCATGCTCCTGTCCCTGAGCCTGCGCGACTACGTCCTGGTGGACCACCTGGAGCTCACGCTGGAGCCCGGCTTCACGGTGCTCACCGGCGAGACCGGGGCAGGCAAGTCCATCCTGCTCGACGCCCTGGCCCTGGTGTTGGGGGAGCGTGCCGATGCTACGGCGATCCGAGCGGGGGCCGAACGGGCGGAGGTGACGGCGGAATTTTCCCTGCGCGGCCTGCCCGAGATGGAGGGCTGGCTTGCGGACAACGGCCTGGAGGGGGACGGGGAATGCCTGCTGCTACGCCGTACGGTGGAGGCCTCTGGCCGCTCGCGCGCCTTCATCAACGGCAGACTCGCAACCCTGCAGCAGCTGCGGGAGGCAGGCAGCCGCTTGGTGGACATCCATGGCCAGCATGCCCATTACTCCCTGCTGCAGGCGGGCGTGCAGCGGGAGCTCTTGGATGCCTTTGGCGGCTGTCAGCATCAGGCGGCCCAGACGGCGGCCGCCTGGCGCGCCTGGCAGCAGGCCGCCCGCCGGCGTGAGGCGGCCGAGCGGCGGGCCGGCGAGCTTACTGGCGAGCGCGAACGCCTCGCCTGGCTGGTGGAGGAGCTTGCCGCCCTCGATTTCCGCTGGGAGGAATGGCAGATCTTACAGGAAGAGCACCGCCGCCTGGCCCATGCCGCCGAGCTCCTGAGCGGTGCCCAGGCGCTGGCGGAGCTGCTTGAAGGACCGGCCGGGGGGGTCCTGCCCCAGCTTGCCCAGGCAAAGGGCAGACTGCAGGAGCTGGCGGGCTACGACGCCCGGCTGGCGGGTTGTGTCCAGATGCTGGAGGAGGGCCTCATCCAGCTGCGGGAGGCGGCCAGGGAGCTCAACCGTTACGCCGAGCGGCTGGACCTGGACCCGGATGCCCTGGCGGCCGCCGAGGCCCGCATCACCCGGGTCATGACCACGGCGCGCAAGCTGCGCTGCACACCGGAGGCGCTGCCCGGCATGCTGGAGGAGGCGCGCGCGGCGCTCGCCCACCTGGATGAACTGGAGGACGTGGCGGGGCTGGCGCAGGCGGAGGCCGCGGCCCGCGCGGCCTACGAGGAGCACGCCCAGGCCCTTTCGGCGTGCCGGCGCGCCGCCGCGCGGAACCTTGGCGAGGCGGTCACCGCCACCATGCAGAAGCTGGCCATGCAGGGGGGGAGGCTGGAGGTGGCCCTCACCCCCTGTGAACCTGAGGCGGGTGGTCTGGAGACGGTGGAATTGCGCGTTGCCCCACATGCGGGCCAGGAGCTCCGGCCCCTGGCCCGTACGGCCTCCGGCGGCGAGCTGTCCCGGCTGGGGCTGGCCATCCAGACCGTGCTGGCCGACCGCTCCGGGGCACCCACCCTGATCTTCGACGAGGTGGATGCCGGCATCGGCGGGGCCGTGGCAGAGGTGGTCGGGCGCCTGCTGGCGGAGGTGGCGCGCGCGAGGCAGGTCCTCTGTGTCACCCACCTGCCGCAGGTGGCGGCCTGGGCCAGCCACCACTGGCAGGTGAGCAAGGTGAGCGAGGGCGGGCGCAGCGTGAGCCGTCTGCGGCGCCTGGATGAGGAGGCGCGCGTGGAGGAGATCGCGCGCATGCTGGGTGGCATGGAACTGACCGAGATCACCCGCCGGCATGCCCGCGAGATGCTCGCGCAGCCGGTGCGCGGCGCGCGCCGGGCCACGGGCTAGCCGGTCTTGCCCTCGTCCGCTGCCGGGCGGTAGGGACAATCCTTGCGCACGCAGTCCACGTAGAGATGGAGGCTGTGCTCGTGCAGGCGGAAGCCCCGTTGTTCGGCGATGCGACGTTGCCTTTTCTCGATCTCCGCGTCGTAGAACTCCTCCACGCGGCCGCATTGCAGGCACAGCAAATGGTCGTGGTGACCGCCCTGGTTCAGTTCGTAGACCGCCTTGTCGTTGTCGAAATGGTGCCGAAGCAGTAAGCCCGCCTGCTCGAACTGGGTCAGCACGCGGTAGACTGTGGCAAGCCCGATGTCCTCATTGTCCTTGAGCAGGAGACGGTAGACCTCGTCGGCCGTCAGGTGGCGCTTTTCCGACTGTTCGAACAGCCTGAGGATGCGCAGACGCGGTCCGGTCGCCTTCAGGCCCATGCTTTTCAAATGTTCGCCGGTCATGGTGTGACTATCCTGGATACCACACGTTATCATAACGTGAATGCCACCCCATAGCGGGTGGCGGCGATGGATCGACGATGAGAAAAACCCTGACCGCCATGTTGCTGCTGCTTTCGGGCTGCAGCCTGACCAATCCCATCGACCGGCTCGAGCCCTACCGCATAGACATCCAGCAGGGCAATGAGATCACCCAGGCCATGCTGGACCAGCTCAAACCCGGTATGACCCCGTCCCAGGTGCGCTTCGTGCTGGGCACCCCCCTGATCGTCGATCCTTTTCACGCCGATCGTTGGGACTACGTGCTGCGGGTGGAAAAGGCGGGCAGGCTGGTGGACAGGCGGCGCGTCACGGTGATCTTCCTGGACGGCAAGCTGTCGGGTATCGACACTAGCGCCGTCGGAAACAAGGAGCCGCCATGAGCCAGAGAGTGGTCATCGCCGGCTGCACCGGCCGCATGGGACGCGCCCTGCTGGAGGCCCTGGCCGCAGCCTCAGACCTTAAACTCGCCGCCGCTCTGGACCGCCCGGGCAGTCCAGCTCTGGGACGGGACGCCGGGGAACTGGTGGGCAGGCCGCTGGGGGTGGCCGTGAGCGACGACGTGGCGGCGGCCCTGCATGCGGCCGACGTCTTTATCGACTTCACCCGGCCCGAGGCGACCCTACGGCATCTGGCGGCCTGCCGCGGGGCGCGGGTGGCCATGGTCATCGGCACCACCGGCTTCGAGGCCCCAGGCCGACAGGCCATCGAGGCGGCCGCGGCTGACATCCCCATCGTCTTCGCCCCCAACATGAGCGTGGGGGTGAATCTCTTGTTCAAGCTCCTGGAGACGGCAGCGGGCGTACTGGCCGATGGCTACGACATCGAGATCATCGAGGCCCACCACCGGCACAAGGTGGACGCCCCCTCGGGCACGGCCCTGCGCATGGGGGAAGTGATCGCCCAGACGCTGGGACGGGACCTCAGGTCCTGTGCCGTCTATGGCCGGGAGGGTCTGACCGGGGAGCGGCCGCGGGAGGCCATCGGTTTCGCCACGGTGCGCGGCGGCGACATCGTCGGGGAGCATACGGCCCTGTTCGCCGGCATCGGCGAGCGCCTGGAGATCACCCACAGGGCCAGCAGTCGCCTGACCTTTGCCCTGGGGGCCCTGCGCGCGGCCAGATTCCTCGCCGGCAGGACCCAGGGGCTCTACGACATGCAGGACGTGCTGGGATTGCGCTGAACCCATCCGTACCGGTCGGCGCCCATGACCAGCTCAAGACCTGGTAGAAACGTACCGGTAATGCGGGTATGTCCCCCGCCAACCTCCCCGTCATTTCTCTGATCCGGCGAGCCTGGATCCTGCTCTCCCTGCTGCTCTCGGCGGCGACGGCCCAGGCCGTGGAGGTCATCGCCCATCCATCGGTGGGCACCTCACGGCTCACGCTGGTCGAGGCCAAGGCCCTGTTCGGCATGCGCCAGACCCGCTGGCCGGACGGTCAGCGGGCCTGGGTGTTCGTCCTGCCGGACCACCACCCCACGCATACCGCCTTCAGCAAGGAAGTCCTCAGTCTCTACCCTTTCCAGCTGCGCCAGAGCTGGGACCGCCAGGTGTACTCCGGGATGGGGCAGGCCCCCATCGAGGTGGCCACGGAGGAGGAGATGCTGGAGAGGATAAGAACCACGCCAGGTGCCATCGGCTATGTCAGGAAGGTGAACCCCCATGATCCCGTGCGTATCATCAAGGTCGAGTAGCAGCGTCGTCATCGGCTGCATCCTAGCGCTGTCCTGGATGGCCGGTGCCTGGGCCCAGGAGCCTGGCGAGGCATTCCAGGTGCATGGCTTCTTCAGCCAGGCCGTCGCCCGCAGTGACCACAACGACGTAGGCGGCAAGAGTTCCCAAAGGCTTGCCTGGGACCTGCGGGAACTGGGCGGCAACGTCTCCTGGCGGCCCGATCCGGACTGGATCTTCTCGGCCCAGGCCCTCATGCGCTGGGCCGGCAAAGCGGACGAGGGCGACCTGCGCCTGGACTATGGCTTCGTCGATCGCACCCTCCTGTCTGGCGACGACCGGCTGGGGGTGCAGCTCGGCAAGATCAAGAACCCCTATGGTTTTTACAACACCACCCGCGACGTGGCCCACACCCGTCCGGGCATCCTCATGCCCCAGTCCATCTACTGGGACCGCATCCGCGACTTCGTCCTGGCGGCGCCCGGTGTGTCGCTCTATGGCGAGCATGACCGCACCAGTCATCGGCTGAGCTGGCAGGCCTCTTATCTGCGTCCCATCGTGGACAATCCGGAGGTGGAGCATGTCACCCTGATGGCCGACCGCCCAGGTCGGTTGCAGGGGCGCCCCTCCTGGCTTGCCCAGGTCATGCTGGAGATGGATGACGATCGCTGGCGGCTTGGGTTGTCCCTGGGCGAGATGGCCACCCGCTATGCGCCGGCGGTGGGCGATGTGCTCCAGAGCGGCAAAAACCTTTTCCGTCCCGTCGTGCTCTCCCTGGAGCACAACCGGGAGCATTGGTCGTTCACCGCCGAATATGCCGAGACAGACGTGCGTAGCCGGGGTTACGGGCCATTCTTCCAGAATCCGGACAACACGGTGCAGGCCTATTATGTGCAGGCCACCTGGCGCTTCCAGCCTCGCTGGCAGGCCTATGTGCGTCATGACACCCTGTATATAAACAAGTCGGACAGGAAGGGCCGGCAGTTCGAGATCCATACGGGGCTGCCCGGGGCCTTGCTGTATGCTGAGGACAATACGCTCGGGTTGCGCTTCGACCCTGACCGTCACTGGGCTTTGTCCATGGAGGTCCATCGCGTGGCGGGGATGGCCTGGCTGACGCGCCAAGACAACCCCGGGGTCCCGAAGAAGGATTGGACCCTGCTCCTCCTGCAGGCGGCTTACAGGTTTTGAGGGATGAAAGGCTTGCGCTTCAGTCTGCGCTGGCAGGTCATCCTGCTGGCAACGACCGTGCTGGTCACCATGGCGGGGCTCTTTGCCTGGCAGCAGCACACCCGGCTGGTGGAGGGGTTCCAGGGCCAACGCACCGCCGCCCACCGCAATCACGCCGACCTGCTCGGCCAGCTTCTGACCGAAGACGCCAACCGGCTGCAGAGCCTGGCCGGCATGCTCATGGGCCTGCCGGGCTTGAGGGAGGGCCTCGTGCAGGCCGATGCGGCAAGGATCGAGGCGTCTTTCGCGCCCCTGTGGCCCGAAATGAACCTGAGCTACGGCGTTGAAGGCGCGGTGTTCTACGATGCGCGGCACAGGCTGCTTGCGAACTGGGGCCTGGAATCGACCCGGCCGTCTGAGAGACTTGCCGAACTGGCACGAGCGGCCGCGCGCGGCGAGACCGCCGCCTGGCGGTTGTCCTGTACGGACCAATGCGTGCATTTCGTTGCCGTACCCGTCGTGCAACGGGGCACTTATGCAGGCGCCCTGGTGCTGGGCTCGGGGTTGCAGGACCTGATCCTCACCTTCCGCAGGCTCACCCGTGCGGAGCTGGCGGTGCTCTCGTCCGGGGCCGGCGCGTTCCCCTATCTTGCCCCCTTCCGGTCCCGCCTGGTTGCGGTGAGCGGGGATCCGGCAAATGCGGAGCTGCTGCAGGCACTCCGGGAATCCGATCGGGTGGGGGATGAGTTCGCATCCACCCGCGCAGGGCGCCATTATCGTGTGTACGGGTTGGCCACCCCCATCCCCGCTGCAGAGGCTACCTTCCTCGTCATCGAGGACGTGACCGGTGCGGTCGAGGGCATGGGCGCTGCCATCCGGGACAACCTGGTCTGGGGCGCAGGCGTGCTGGGGCTTGCCACCCTGGCCCTCTACACCCTGCTCATCCCCCCCATGCGGCGCTTCCGGCGTATCGCCGCGGCGCTGCCGTTGCTTGGGCAGGGGCGATATGAAGCGGTGCATGAGACGCTTGCCGATGGAACCGGGCTGCTGCGGGACGAGCTGGTCGAACTGTCCCAGGTGGCCATCCAGCTGGCCGTGACCCTGGAGCGGCTGGACAGTCTGAACCAGCGACACATGGAACAGCTCAGGGCCCAGGCCCAGGAACTCGAGCGGGAGCGGGACTTCATCGCCAATCTCCTGGACACTGCGCCCGTCCTGATCGTGACCCACGGGGCGGATGGCCGTATCCGTTCGGCCAATGCCCATGCGGTGGCGGTGAGCGGTTACGAGATCTCGCAGCTCAGACAGCTGACCTTTCTCGATACCTTTTTCAGCGTGGATCAGCATGCCGTGCTGCAGACCCTGCTCGAGGACTTGAGACCGGGCGAGGTGCGTCACAGCGAGGGGCATTTCCAGCGCCCGGATGGGGGCGAACGGGAGGTGGTGTGGTTCCATTCCCTGTTCTCTTCCGATATCGACGCGCGGCTCTCCGTGGGGCTGGATGTCACCGCCCACAAACAGATCGAGCGGCGGCTCGCCATGTTAATTGACCACGATGCGGTGACCGGCCTGCTCAGCCGCAGCGCCTTCCAGCGCGAGCTGGACCGCCTGCTGCAATCCCCCCAGGGCAAAGGGGTGCTGGTCGTCTGCGACATCGATGAGTTCAAGGCGGTCAACGAGGCGAGCGGCCACGAGCGGGGGGACGCCATGCTGGCGCTGTTCGCGCGCAAGGCCACCACCCACGAACCGCTGCCCACCCTGGCCGCACGGCTCGGCGGGGACGAGTTCGCCTTCTATTACATCGGCATGAGCGTGGCCGAGGCCATCGTCGTGGCCCGCGGCCTCAACCAGTCCCTGGTGGGCATCGGCCCGGGCCTGGGGCTGCCCAAGCACAGTTTCACCAGCTGTGTGGGCATCGCCTTCAGTCAGGACATGCCCCAGCATGCCGACGCCCTCATCGCCAATGGGGAGACGGCGCTGGCCCAGGCCCGGGCGAAAGGGGAGGGCAACTGGCATCTGTACTCCCCGCAGGACGCCTACCAGGTGGAAAAGGGGCGCCGCATGTACTGGAGCGACGAGCTGGAGCGGGCCCTGGCCGAAAACCGTCTGACCCTGCACTTCCAACCCATCCTCCACCTCGGCACACGCCTGGTCAGTCACTGGGAGGCCCTCCTGCGCCTCAAGGCCAGCGATGGCAGCCTGATCCCACCAGGTCAGTTCATAGGGGTGGCCGAGGCCACGGGCCTGGTGCGGCGGCTGGACCGCTGGGTGATCAATGAGGCGGTGCGCACCCTGCGTCACGCCCTGCATGAGCCGGGCCTGCGCCTGGCGGTGAATCTCTCCGGCCGCAGCCTGGACGATGGGGAGACCCTGGAACAGCTTCGTGAGAGTCTGATCCGGCATGGGGTGGCACGATCTCGGCTCATCCTGGAGATCACCGAGACGGCGGCGTTGGCCGACATCAAATCGGCCGCGCGGCTCATGGCCCGTTACCGTGAGTTGGGCTGCAGCTTCAGTCTGGATGACTTCGGCGTCGGCTATACCTCTTTCCAGTATCTGAAGGAGCTGCCAGTGGACTCGGTCAAGATCGACGGCTCCTTCGTGGTCGGTTTGCGGCAAAACCAAGATGACCAGCTCTTCGTCAAGGCGCTCACCGAGGCGGTGCACGGTTTCGGCAAAAAGGTGGTGGCCGAGTTCGTGGAGGATGGCGAGACCCTGCAGCTGCTGTCGGAATACGGGGTGGATTTCGCCCAGGGCTATTACATCGGGCGTCCCTCCGCCAGGCCCGCCTTCACGCTCGCGGCGTAAGTCCTGGCCCCTTGAAGCCTGCCCCTCGAACCCTATGTAGTCCTGCGCCATCGACAAGGGGAGATGCCATCATGTCCGAGACGCTCAAGGAAACCCTGGGCTTCCAGGCCGAGGTCAAGCAGCTGCTCCAGCTGATGATCCACTCCTTGTACAGCCACAAGGAGATCTTTTTGCGGGAGCTCGTCTCCAATGCCGCCGATGCGGCCGACAAACTGCGCTTCGAGGCGATGACCGACCCCGCCCTCTACGAGGGGGAGGCAGAGCTCAAGATCTGGATCGAGCCCAACAAGGCCCAACGCACGCTGACCATCCGCGACAACGGCATCGGCATGAGCCGCCAGGAGGTCATCGAGCACATCGGCACCATCGCCAAATCCGGCACCCGGGAGTTTTTCTCGCGGCTCACCGGCGACCAGCAGAAGGACGCCCAGCTCATCGGCCAGTTCGGTGTGGGCTTCTACTCCAGCTTCATCGTCGCCGACCGGGTGACGCTCATCACCCGGCGGGCCGGGCTCACACGCGAGCACGGCGTGCGCTGGGAGTCGGATGGCAGCGGCGAGTACAGCATCGAGACCGTGGACCGGCAGCGGCGCGGCACAGAGATCATCCTCCACTTGAAGGAGGGTGAGGACGAGTTTCTCGAGCCCTGGCGCATCAAGTCCATCATCCGCCAGTATTCCGATCACATCCCCGTCCCCATCGTCTTCGTGGATGAGAAAGGGCAGGAGGAGACCGTCAACCGGGCCAGCGCCCTGTGGACCCGTCCCAAAAGCGAGATCACCGACGACGAATACAAGGCCTTCTACAAGCACGTGGCCCACGACTTCGAGGACCCCCTGGCCTGGATCCATGCCAAGGTGGAAGGGCGTCAGGACTACACGGTCCTGCTCTACATACCTGCCCATGCCCCCTTCGACCTGTGGGACCGGCAGGCCAGGACCGGCATCAAGCTCTACGTGAAGCGGGTGTTCATCATGGAGGACGCCCAGCGCCTCATGCCCGCCTATCTGCGCTTCATGCGCGGGGTGATCGACGCGGCTGACCTGCCCCTAAACGTCTCCCGCGAGATCCTGCAGCAGACCCGCGACATGGAGATGATCCGCGCTGGCTGTGTGCGCAAGGCCCTGGATCTTCTGGAGGATCTGGCCAAGAACGACCCCGAGCGCTATGCCAAGGTCTGGGAGCACTTCGGCCTGGTGCTCAAGGAGGGCGTGGGCGAGGACCCCGCAAACAAGGAGCGCATCGCACGGCTGCTGCGCTTCGCCACCACGCAAAGCGACACCCAGAGCGTGAGCCTCGCCGACTATGTGGGCCGTATGAAGGAGGGCCAGGACAAGATCTGGTATATCACCGCCGACAGTCTGGCGGCGGCCAAGGCCAGCCCGCACCTGGAGATCTTCCGCAAGAAAGGGGTGGAGGTGCTGCTGCTCACCGACCGCGTGGACGAGTGGCTGGTGGCCCATCTGTTCGAGTTCGAAGGCAAGCCGCTGGCCAGCGTGGCCAAGGGCGAGGTGGATCTGTCCGCCGTCAAATCCGAGACCGAGACCCCTCAAGAGACCGCCGCCAAGCCCGAAGAGCACAAGGCGCTGGTGGAGCGGCTCAGAAACCTGCTCGGGGAGCGGGTCAAGGACGTGCGTGTGAGCCATCGCCTAGTGGATTCCCCCGCCTGTCTGGTGGCCGGCGAGCACGACATGAGCCCGCACCTGATCCGCATGCTTCAATCCCTGGGCCAGAAGACCCCGGAGTTCAAGCCCATCCTCGAGGTCAATCCCTCCCACCCCCTGCTGCGCCGCCTGGCGCAGGAAACGGATGCGCGGCAGGGAGACCTGGCCCACCTGTTGCTGGATCAGGCCCTCCTGCTGGAGGGCGGGCAACTGCCCGACCCGGCCGCTTTCGTGCGGCGTCTGAACGGACTGCTTACGGCGGCGGCCTGATGGCGGGGGCGTGCAGCGAGGATGGAGGGCGGTGGGAGGCGACAGGGCGTGTAAGCCGCCCCGCCTTCCTGGCCACCACCCCTAACGCCAGCGCAGGGTGACCACCCGGCTGCGGCCGTTCTCCAGCAAGCGCAGCGTGGCGCCGTTCCCCGCAGCCGCCAGGGCGGCGGCGAAATCCTCCGGGCTGCTCACCGCCCGGCGATTCACCTCCAGGATCAGGCTGCCGGGCGCGATGCCCGCCAGGGCGGCCAGCGAGCCCCGTTCCACGGCGGTCACCACGACGGCCTGCTCGATGCGTAGCCGCCGCGCCTCCTCGGGGCGCAGGGCGCGTACCGCAAGCCCCAGGGCGCGCATGGTCTGGGCCACCTCCAGGGCGACCTCGTCCAGCTGCCCGACCCGCACCGGGATGTCCAGCCGTCGTCCGTCCCGGATCACCCCTAGCACCACGATACTGCCCGGCGTGGTCATGGCGGCCCGGTTGCGGTACTGCCCCCCATCGGCCAAGGGGGTGCCGTCGAAGCTCACCAGCACGTCCCCGGGCCGCAGACCCGCCTGCTGTGCCGGTGTGCCGGGGCCGACCGCGCTGACTAGGACCCCGCGCTGGTCTTTCAGCCCCAGGGCCTCTGCGATCTCGCGGTTGAGGGGCTGAACGGTAAGTCCGATCAGGCCGCGAACCACCCGGCCGCGGGTGAGGATCTGCTCGGCGATCTGGCGCGCCAGGTTGCTGGGGATGGCAAACCCGATACCCATGTAACCGCCGCTGCGGCTGAAGATGGCAGTGTTCACGCCGATGACCTCGCCGTCCAGGTTGAGCAGGGGGCCGCCCGAATTGCCCGGGTTGATGGCGGCGTCGGTCTGGATGAAATCCTCGTAATCGTTGATACCTAGGCTCGTGCGGCCCTTGGCGCTCACCACGCCGGCGGTCAGGGTGTGGGATAGGCCGAAGGGGTTGCCTAGGGCCACCACCCACTCGCCCACCTCCAGG
>FWPV01010195.1_pt1 | contig 15496 bp, 12 predicted proteins | sample 2228371 | NCBI WGS metagenome assembly FWPV01 (sample SAMEA103939776, study PRJEB20133) | metagenome | reverse complement strand
TCCACGGGTCATAAGACCCGACGTGGTTTCTGTTGCAATAAATTTCTGGCCCGGATAATTTTCAGGAAATTTTTCGTACTCATGATGGGCATAATTATATCCGATTAAATCAAGCGCTCCTGACTTTACTACATTGTTGAAGGGCCCCGGAGGATTGCAGGCCGCCGTAACAGGACGCGTATCATCAAGACTTTTGACAATTTTTACCAGCTCAGCTGTTAATTTAATTCCTGAGCTATCCCACTGCTCAAGAACTTCGTTGCCTATGCTCCAGATAAAAACACAAGGATGGTTTCGGTCACGTAAAATCTGGTCTGTTAAATCACGTTCGTGCCAATTATCCCAATCTAAAGCATAATCAAAGGGCGTTTTGTTTTTTTTCCACATATCAAATGCTTCGTCCATTACAATAAAGCCCATTTTATCACACAGATTGAGCAGCTCCGGAGCAGGCGGATTATGTGATGTCCTTATACCATTGCAGCCCATGGCTTTGAGCAATTCAAGCTGCCTTTCCATAGCCCTTTCATAAACAGCTGACCCAAGACATCCCAAGTCGTGATGATTACAAACACCTTTTATTTTAACACGCTTGCCGTTTAATACGAATCCTTCCTTACTGTCAAAATAGAAACTGCGAATGCCAAAAGGCGTTTCATATCTGTCCGTTATGCTCCCATCATAAAATATTTCTGATACAGCAGTATATAAATATGGCGTGTCAACCGACCATAATATAGGTTTCTTGATTATTAGTTCCTGCTGAATTTCCTGAGCCGAATTAGCTGAAATATTGATGAAATCAGTTTTGAAAGCAACTTGTTTTCCATCCTGATTAACAACTGATGTTCTGAGCTTTATCCCTGACGTTTTGCCATTATCTGATGCATTTACTATTCTGGTTCTAATGACTACGCTCGATGAATTTTTGTTGATTTCCTGAGTAGTAACGTATGTTCCATAATGATCTACGTGTATTCTCCCTGTTTTTACCAACCACACATTACGGTATATTCCTGATCCGCTGTACCATCGTGAATTAGGTTGTTTTGAATTATCTGCCCTTACTGCAATTACATTTTTGTTTCCAAAATTAAGATATGGAGTCAGATCATAACGGAAAGAAATATAACCGTTTGGCCTGCCTCCCAAAAGACGACCGTTTATGTACACAGCACTGTTACGGTAAATTCCGTCAAAGTCAATATATATTTTTTTCAACGAATCTGATGCCGGAAGGCTAAAAGTTTTCCGGTACCATCCTATACCTCCCGGCAATGCACCTCCACCCGCCGTGGCCGGATGTTCATTACTAAATGTACCCTCTATACTCCAATCATGCGGCAAATTAAGCCTTCGCCATTTTGAGTCGTCATACTCCGGTTCTGCAGCAGCCGAATCATCAGCAAGTAAAAAACACCAACCCTCATTAAAGCTCTCTATAATTCTGGCTTTATTATCCTTATTACTATTGCATGAATAAAGGCATATTACAATTGCAATTACATGCAAAAACCTGTTAACCCGGTTTGTTTTCATCTGTATTTATAGCTTAAAGGTTACTGCAATTTTATTTCAATGGAATTTCTGGAATATTTAACTGTTTTGGTTTTCAGTCCGGGAAAATCAATTCCGCCTTTAGATGCAGGAGTAATGAACCTGACAATTATTTCCCGCTCATTCAGCATTTCGGGAAAACTGCCCTTGTTTTCACTGATTGTTAATGTTTTACTGTTATTACTGTAAACAAAATCAATCGTTGAAAATGTTCCTTTTTCATAATTGTATGTTATTCCGTCATCTTCATAAAGAGTAAAACGGCCATCTTTTCCGTCAAAAACATATACAATCAGCGGATCAGCAGGCTTTTCCCCGGTATACTGAATTTCAGGCCCCGAAGGAATCACGGCGCCTTCTTTAGCAAAAACAGGAATTTTATCAAGCGGCGTTTTAATATGGTAATGCCTGCCACCCTGATAATATTCTCCTGTAAGCAGGTCATACCAATCTGAAGTTGCAGGCAGATATACTTCTTTTTCGCGAGTCAAATAATTATATACAGGGCAAACCAACAATGCCGGGCCAAACATAAATTCATCATTAATATTCAGTACTTGCTTATCTGAAGCATGATCCAAAATCAAAGGCCGCATAATGGTATAGTCATTATGATAAGTCATGCCGGCAAGTGAATAGATATAGGGCATCAGGCGGTATCTAAGTTTGTCATAATAAACCATACTTTTATAAACAGGATGGTTTTCCGGAGCTATATTAAATATTTCCCTGAAAGGATACTGCCCGTGAATACGGAACAATGGGCAGAATGCGCCAAACTGGAACCATCGCAGGTTTAATTCCCGCCATTCATCAAGATCTTTTCCTGCTGCATTTTCAAAGCGCCTTTCCAGAGAAAATCCTCCGATATCTGTTGTCCAATAAGGAATACCTGAAGCAGCCATGTTAATCCCTGCTGCAATCTGATTTTTCAGGTCAACCCATCTTGATGCAACATCTCCGCTCCACACTGCTGCAGCGTTTCTTTGCTGGCCTGCAAAGGCCGAACGCGTAAGGATAAAGACTCTTTTATCAGGGTTAACTCCCCGCTGACCTTCATAAACACCCTGTGTATGCAACAATGAATAAGCATTGAAATATTCTTCCGATGGGCCTAATGCAACAGGTGACATAAGTTTTTTTCTTGTCTCAGGCGATGTATTTGACTCAATATCAGGTTCTGTCGCATCCATCCACCATGCATCAATGCCTTTAAGATAAAGGCTGTCATGAATCTGCCTCCAGTATTCTATTCTTGCGTCCACATTAAACGCATCATAAAATGTTGACAAATAGCCCGGGCCTACCCAGTCTTTGGTTCCTCTTTTTATATTTTCAGGATATAACCATCCGTTTTTTTCCATTATTTCATAATTGTGTGTATTCTTATAGAATTTTGGCCATACTGAAATCATAATCCGGGCATTAAGTTTTTCATGTAATTCTGTAATCATTCCTTCAGGATCAGGAAACCTTTTACGGTCAAAACCATGGTCGCCCCATTTGTCTTCTTCCCAGTAAAACCAGTCAAGTACTATGTTATCAAGAGGTATATTTCTTTTTCGGTATTCTCTTACTACATTAAGCAATTCTTCCTGCGTTTTATACCGCTCACGGCTTTGCCACAATCCCATAGCCCATTTAGGCATAATTGGTGCTTTGCCGGTAATCTGCCTGTACCCCGCAATAATCTCGTCGGCATTATCCCCATTAATAAAATAATAATCAATGCCCTTACCCGTTTCAGAAGTCAGTGACAATAACTGATTATCTTCTTCTTCATCAGGCGGTAAGCATTCCATAGCCATATAAGAGGTACCGCCGTCGGGAATCCATTCAATGGTAAGGGGAGTCTTTTCTCCGGGCCTTAGCATAATATTGAACTTGTTCGTCCATGGGTTCCATGCCTGCCGCCAGCAGTCAATAACCAGCTCATCGTTTATCCACAATTTAAGATACCCCGCCGAATGGGTAATAAACTTATAAATACCCGGTGTATCAGCTTCTATAAAGCCTTTCCATTCAACAAGCCCTTTATAGAAAGGAAATTTTTCGGGAAACTTATGAAGGTCCTCCTGATATTTATATCCGATTTCCTTCTCCTGCCGTGTTATTAATATCTCTTTTTTATCGACAGATGAATAATAAGTAGCTGTCAAACCACCGGGCTCCTGATTTTTGCCATACAAATTTAATACAGATAAAGGCTGATAATCACGTGGATCGCCAAATTTTGTAATGGAATAGTTATCCCAAAGCAACCCGTATTTCCTGCTCGAAATCAGAAATGGCACAACATCCACAATATTATGCTGCATCAGCAGCACATCTTTGCCTTTATAATTAACCTCACCGTTCTGGTGAGCGCCCAGTCCGTAAAAAGCTTCATCAGCAGGAGAATCAAAAACCTGCCGGACAGCGTAATATTCCTTTCCTTCAATTTTCTTTTCAACAAAGAATTGGCTTTGCCTGTCTCTTAATTCACCTAACTTTTTGTTACCCTGTGTATCATAAAAATCAATCTTGCCATTTTTTTTGTTTATTTTTACAGATAACCTTTCAGTATTGAGTGTCACAGAATCGCGGCTATCGCTTATCCCCCATTTTAAAGACCGAATTACATCATTATTACCTACAATAAGGCTGTTTTTCTGAATTATTTCTTTTTGAGGAAACGTGCGTACATGAATAATATCGGGCGTTATTACGTCAATTCTTATAAGTCGGGCACCGTTTCTTTCAATCTGTGAAGGGAAAACAGTTAATCCGTTTGAATCCTTTTTATACGGCTTGCATGAAATTAGTAAGCACAGAAAAAAAAACAATACATAAACCGGTCGCTTCTTCATCGTTTTAATTTTTTAAAGTTAAGGCCATATAAAAATATACATAATATTTCAACTCTTGGTATCAGTATGTTTCATAATAGGACTGAGAATGTAAACTATCATATATTTATTTTTACCACTTAAAGGAGTAACTTACCGCTTATATTCGTCAATTAACCGAATTATTTTATTATATTGGCAAAACTGCATTTAAATTTGAACCAATAAAAAAATATCTGAATGTAACGAGCCATGATAATAAGTTTAAAAAACACAACTGTAATTATTGGGCGAGTTCCCTGCCCGATGGGACAGGCGGGTATCTGACTATTAAAAACAAAAAAGTAAACAAATGAAAAACTGTAATCTCGATAAACGGCTGTTATTTGGCGTTTTCATTATTTTGATCGGAATTGCACTGCTGGCAAGAAGTTTCGGATTTCTCAGCGAAGAGCTCAATGAATATTTTTTCCGATGGGAAATGATACTTATCGGGCTGGGGCTGGTCTTTATCATTTCACGATCCAACATTACAACAGGCATTATTTTACTATTTATCGGTACCGGATTTTATGTGAATAATGTTCTTGACATACACTTCAATTTCTGGCAGTTATTTCTTCCGTTCCTGTTAATACTCATAGGCATTCTTATTATATTCAGGCATAGTATTGATACCCGCTGGCAAAAAAGCATTGTGCCTGATGACGATAATCATATTGACGAAACTGCAGTTTTTGGCGGTGGCGATCGCATCATCCGTTCGCAGCAGTTTGAAGGTGGCAAAGTCACTGCTATATTTGGCGGACTTAATTACAATATGCTTAATGCCAGGCTGGCCCCCGGGCAAAATGTTATTGACGTATTTTGCGTTTTTGGAGGCATGACGCTTATTGTGCCACCCGACTGGAATGTCAAAATAAGGGTGACGTCAATTTTCGGTGGCTTTAGCGATAAAAACCGCTTCAAATCAGCAATTGAACAAAACGAAGCTACATCGCAGTTATTGATTAAAGGTCTTGTAATTTTTGGCGGAGGTGAAATAAAGCGTTATATCGACTAATCTGTTGTAAATTAATGCTAAATCCCTTATTAAAAGTAAAGAAATATTTTTATGCCTACATCGTAGTTTGGGGTCTTATTTCAATTATTCATATTTTTATTCTTACCTTATTTCAAAGGTTCTCACTTACTCTGGCCATTACAGAAAGCCTTGTTGCCAATGTACTTTTTGCCTTAATCGGGCTGGGACTTTGGTTCCCTGTCTTTTTCAGCAGCCTCGAAAAAGAAAGCATAATTAATTTTACCGTTAAGCATCTTTCTGCTTGCATCCTGTCTGTAGGGCTTTGGGTATTAGCTCATTATTCGCTGCTTAATGCACTATTTGCTTCCGAAAAAGCTTACCGTAGTTTCCTTGTAAGTTCGCTACCCTGGCGTGCCGGCATAGGCGCTTTGTTCTATGCTATGGTTATTCTGGTGTATTATCTTTTAATAAACTATCAGAATTTTAAAGACAAACTGATCAGAGAAGCCGAACTGAAAGCGCTAATCCGTGAATCAGAGCTTAACTCTCTGAAATCGCAATTTAATCCTCATTTTTTGTTCAACAGCCTCAATTCTATTAGCTCCCTTACTTTAATCAGTCCTGAAAAAGCACAGGAAATGATTATCAAACTTTCTGAATTTTTGCGCTATTCCCTTTCAAATAAAGACGAAAAACTAACCGCCCTGAAAGATGAGATAAATAATATTTCCCGTTATCTTGATATTGAAAAAATCCGTTTCGGAAAACGACTTAATGTTTCATACAACCTCGATGAAAAATGCTTTGACAAAAAGTTACCTTCCCTGATTTTACAGCCGTTAATTGAAAATGCTGTAAAATATGGCGTTTACGAAAGTATTGAACAGACCGATATTGAAATCTCAAGCCGTTGTTCTGATGAAACCCTTTTTGTAAGCATCAGAAATCAGTATGATGCTGAATCTCAACATAAAAAAGGCGCCGGTATCGGTATTCAGAACATCCGAAGCCGGCTTAAGCTGATTTATGGACGCGATGACCTGCTTAGTATTATCAAAACCAATACATTTTTTGAAGCCAAAATTGAATTCCCTCAAAAATAAAAAAATATGGGAAAAATAAAAGCAATAATTATTGAAGATGAAGAATTAGCACGCCAGCTAATAAAAAATTATCTCAAAGATGTTGATTCTGTTGAAATAATCCATGAATGTGATAACGGTTTTGAAGGAGCAAAAGCAATATCCGAGCTACATCCTGACCTTATATTTCTGGATATTCAAATGCCAAAACTGAACGGTTTTGAACTACTTGAACTGATTGATAATCCTCCGGAAATTATTTTCATTACTGCACATAACGAATACGCCATAAAAGCATTTGAAATGAACGCAGTAGATTACCTTTTAAAACCATATTCCAAAGAAAGGCTTATTAATGCTTTGAATAAGGCAACAGAACGAATAAATGCCGGAATACCTCATACACAAAACATTCAAAAACTCATTCAGCAACCTTTAACCGGATTTGTTGAAAGAGTTGTAGTTAAATCAGGCTTCAAAATAAAAGTAATTCCGGTTGAAAAAATTATCTATCTTGAAGCTCAGGATGACTACGTAATGATATATACCGAAGATGGAAAGCATCTTAAACAATCAACCATGAAATATTTTGAAACATTTCTTGACCCATCGCACTTTATCAGAGTTCACCGCTCTTATATTGTGCGCATAGATCAGGTTGTTCAACTCGAGCCTTATTCAAAAGAAAATTATATTCTGAAGTTGAAAAACGGTGCTGTTTTGAAAGTAAGCCGAAGCGGACTTAAAAATCTGAAAGAAAGGCTTAAATTCTGAATTTATTCAGGCCGTATGCTTATAATTAATAAGTATCGGCTTATTGTCCGCTATCTTGAATCTTTTTTTTCAGCTCGTCAATTTGTTTTGATTTTCTGCGCATATCAGGTAAAGAAGTCAGCACACCCAGTAAAGCGCCGATTACAAATACAAGAAATATTAATATTGCCAGTGAAACTGAAAAACGCACAACAAAAAAATGCACATCAACAGGTTTGTTATTCTGTAATGCAAAAATAAGAATAAGCAAAGCCAGTATTAAAATGCCAAATAGTTTATTTCTCATAATATTAAATTAAAAATGAATCAAAGTAAAAACATCATAAGGAGGGCTAAGCTTTTTCCTCCCTTTCAGGTAATCAAGTTCAATAATAAAGTTAAGATAAATTTCTCTGACATTAAACCGCCGCACCAAATCAATAACTGCTAATGCCGTTCCGCCTGTGGCGAGTAAGTCATCATGGATCAACACTATATCTTTTGATTGCAGACTATCCTTATGTATCTCCAACGTATCCTCCCCATATTCAAGCTCATAAGTCTTTTTATAAACGGCAGCAGGTAATTTCCCCTGCTTACGAACAGGCACAAAACCTGCCACAAGTTTGCATGCTATGGCTCCCCCTACAATAAAGCCTCTTGATTCAACAGCTACAACTTTGTTAATCCCCAACGGAGCATAATATTCTGCAACTGAATCAACCACAAGCTTAAATAAATCGGGCTGTTTAATTAAGGTAGTAATATCTTTGAACTGGATTCCCGGTTGCGGAAAATCAGGAATATTTCGTATTGCGCTTTTAAGCATTTCGGGTATAACCATAATTCGTTACAGCTAAAATCAGATAAACAAAGGCAATAAGTAATTCGGTTTTTTAAAGATAATAAATAACTATACAATTTAAAATATACTTGATTTATTAAATTAAAAATGCTAATTTTATTTATCGCAGAAAAAATCATAAGTGTTCCGATGCAGATTGATCTTGCAAAATATTTGTCCGAAAGGATGCAGGATGAATTTAGAAAAATAAAAGATCCTGGCCCTGTTATTACTATTGCCCGCGAATACGGATGCCCTGCAAAAGTAATTGCAAGGCTTCTTTCTGAAGAACTTACAAAAAAAATGCAGGTAAAGGGAATTGAAAAACCATGGCGTTACGTTACTAAAGAAATTCTTGCCGAATCGGCACGCACACTTGAATTAGAACCCGAAAAAATAAAATATGTCTTTCAGTATGAACAGAAAAGCCTGATTGATGAAATTTTATCGGCTCAATTAAACAAATATTACAAAAGCGACCGCAAAATACGTAATACCATTGCCAAAGTCATCCGTAATATTGCATACGAAGGTTATGTAATTATTGTAGGACGAGGAGGCGTGGCCATCACACACGACATCCCGAAATCATTGCACATTATGCTTGAAGCCCCTTTGGAATGGAGATCACTTCGTATCAGCGAAAAATATAATATGACAATTGAGGAAGCTAAAAAGGAATGCATTGATGTTGATAAGAAAAGACAACAATTTCGCGAAATTTTTGAAGGAAAAAATACCGATTATACACGCTATGATATTACATTTAATTGTATGACGCTTTCTGTTGAAGAAATTGTAAGAATTATCATTAAAGCCGCCGAAATAAGAAAACTCTTCTGAAAAATACATTGTATCTTTTTGTTTAAAAACACGTATTTTTATATAAATTTACCCAACCCAAAACAGATTATTTTAATGATGGAAGATCTTTTTATTCAGGGAACAGACACTTTACCGACAATATCATTTAAAATAAACGGCGATCTTAAAATCACAGGAAGAGCATTGCCTGAAGATGCCATAGCTTTTTTCAGGCCTGTCCTCGAATGGCTTCAGAATTTCAGCGCTGATGAAGTCAATATCGAATTTAATCTCGATTATTTCAATACCAGCGTTTCAAAACAGCTGCTGGATATGTTTAAAATTATTGAAAACAACCCTGAAAATAAAGTAATCAAAATCAAATGGATGTACGAAGAAGGCGATGACGAAATGCTTGAAGCCGGAGAAATTTATTCTGAAATGCTTCCGAGAATTGAATTCACCTTTCACAAATTTGCCGAGATTATCAATTAAGCCCGGCTTATATTTGCTACGCCATACTCTGTATAACCTGCAAGACAATCATTTTTTTCAGGTAAATAAATTTTGCAGTTATTCTTTTTAACCCCAAAAAACTCATCAGCGTTTTTTCCCGGTAGGCGGGCGATTAATATTATGTTAGATTTTCTTCCTTTTCACGAAAGTAAGAAAACCTAACAAAATCTTTATCGGGGGTGGATGTCATCAGTTCGTCTCGTACCAGAGGGATTACTAATGACAGATCCGGGTTTAATGTGTAATTTGGGTTTAAATTATAGTAACATTTTATCTGCATTAATCGTTTTATAAAAAAAGCATGTAACCATCATGAGGCTTATCGTTATTATAGGTATATTAGTGATAACCGCTCACAAAGTTAAAGCCAGTCCCGATACTGTATATTTTAACGCTGCATGGGAACAAACTACCCCCGAAAATGCAAGATATTACCGGCTTATATATTTTGATACTACCGGAAAACCTGTATTTCATGTAAAAGACTTCTACCTCTCAGGAAAACTGCAGATGGAAGGAAAATACAGGTCAATTAATCCCGACCATAAAACAGGAGAATTCATTTACTGGTACGAAAATGGTCAGAAAAAGCTCGTCTGCAATTATGTTCAGAATATTCTTTCAGGTCGTTACACTGAATGGTACGATAACGGTAACCTCAAAAGTGAACGTTTCCTAAAAAACGGGGTAATTGATGGAATTGAAAAACAATGGTCACCTAACGGTTCTCTTAAAAAAGTAGTTGAGTATAAAAACGGCATGAAACACGGTAAGTTTATGACTTTTTATGATAACGGCCGCCCGGTAAGAAAAGACATATATAAAAATGACATCCTTGTTAAAGGAAAATGCTTTACACCTAACGGAAAGGATACTACTTATTTTGAATATCTTAAACCTCCACAGTTTTACGGTGGACTCAATGAATTTTCCCGATTTATTACCGACAAAATAATCTACCCCGAAGATGCAAAAAACAGAAATGAAGAAGGAGAGGTTATTGTTCAGTTTACTATAAATAAAGACGGAAAAATCACAAACCCTGTTCTTGTAAAAAAAGATAAAGAATATTTTAATCAGGAAGCTATAAGGGTTATTACCCTCTCTCCTCCATGGATCCCGGCTCAGCTTGACGGGAAAAAAATTGACATCCGGATAACTATGCCTGTCCGTTTCAGGCTGAAATAACACATCTGTAAACGCTTCTGATGTATCTGAAATTATATAATCTTGAATATCAGTATATTTAGGCATCCTATTCATCGTATCGAATTATTATTATCTTTGTCGTGCAATTTTTTATTGCCTGATTTTATTATTATTTAATAATGAGCCGGTTACAATGTTTGCGCTCTGCAGGCAATAAAAAAATAAAAAAGGTTGCAAAACATTTTTGTCTGACAAGTGCACGTACTATTACATATTGCCTGTATTTATCAATTTGCTTCCTCCCGGGAATCAATTATTGCAACCCCCCTGTTTATATTAACCACTTAAAACTTTCAAAATATGGATGTAAAAGGAAAGTTATTTACACGATTTCAGGAGAGAATAAAAGCTTATGAACAGCAGCAGGGTGAAGATTCAAAAAGAAAACAACATTCCAAAGGAAAACTTACTGCCCGTGAAAGAATAGACCTTTTATTTGATGAGGATACATTTGAAGAAATTGATGCGTTTTCAATTGCAGCACCATCAGGTGGTGATTTTGGCCGTACCGTAAAAGCTTTTGGTGATGGCGTAATAACAGGTTACGGCAAAATCAGCGGCAGACTGGCATTCGCTTATGCACAGGATTTTACGGTTATGGGCGGTTCATTGGGTTCGGTTCACGCTGCCAAAATATGCAAAATACAAGATATGGCCCTGAAGATGGGAGCACCGGTTATAGGACTGATTGATTCAGGAGGTGCCCGTATTCAGGAAGGAGTTGCAAGCCTTGCAGGCTATGCTGCTATTTTCAATCGTAATGTCAAATCTTCAGGTGTCATCCCTCAGATTTCAGTTATTATGGGCCCTGCTGCCGGAGGTGCCGTTTACTCCCCTTCTCTTACCGACTTTGTTTTCATGACCAACAAAACCAGTTACATGTTTGTTACCGGCCCAAATGTTGTTAAAGAAGTCCTTAACGAGGATGTATCATTTGATGACCTTGGCGGCGCTATAATTCACACTAAAAAAAGCGGAGTAGCCCATTTTGTCTATGAAGATGAGGAAAATACCATACGGGGTGTTAAAAAACTGCTGTCTTACCTGCCATCCAACAATCTTGAAAACCCACCATACGTTGAATGCTTCGATGCAGAAGACAGAATAAATGAGCGGCTTCGTGAGATTGTCCCTGACGACCCCAATAAACCATACGACATAAAAGATGTTATCAACCTGATCATCGACAAAAACAGCTTTTTTGAAATAGCTGAGCTTTTTGCCCAGAATATTGTCATTGGATTTGGCCGTTTAAGCGGAAAAACCATCGGAATTCTTGCCAATCAGCCTAAAGTGCTGGCCGGTACTCTTGATATTAATTCTTCTGTTAAAGGCGCCCGTTTTGTTCGGTTTTGCGATGCATTTAACATCCCGATACTTACGCTTGAAGATGTACCGGGATTTTTACCGGGTGTCGACCAGGAACATAATGGCATCATAAGGCATGGCGCTAAATTACTTTATGCCTATTCCGAAGCTACTGTACCTAAAATTACCGTTATTCTCAGAAAATCATACGGAGGAGCTTACTGTGTGATGAACAGCAAAAATCTTGGCGGTGATTTCAATTTTGCCTGGCCTACAGCCGAAATAGCCGTTATGGGGCCCGAAGGCGCCGTTTCCATCCTTTACAGAAAAGAGTTGCTCGAATCTGATGACCCCGGCAAACTGAAAAAAGAACTTACCGTTAAATATCGTGACGAAATTGCAAACCCTTATATTGCTGATGAAAAAGGTTATATTGACGAGGTTATTGATCCGGCTTTAACACGTAAAAAGCTAATCTCTGCCTTTCATGCTTTGGAAAGTAAACATGTCAGCGTTCCATCACGCAAACACGGAAATATCCCTTTGTAAACCACTATTATACAATGATCCGCTTTACCTTTACTTGTTTCGTTGCACGTTATATTATATTTGCATGTCTAATTAATAAAACAGCCTTTCAGAATGAAAATTAAAAGCATCCTTATTGCCAACCGCGGCGAAATTGCTGTACGTATCAACGAAACAGCAAAAAAAATGGGCATTAAAACTTATGGCATAAAAACATCAAAGGAACCTAATGCCCTTTATCTCAGGCTTGTCGATGATGTTATTGATTTTTCGGAAACACTTGATGAAATCCCTGAATTCCTCGATATTGAAAGAATTATTGATGCTGCTAAATCACATAAAATTCAGGCTATCCATCCCGGATACGGATTTCTGGCTGAAAATCCTTATTTTGCAAGGCGTTGCAAGGACGAAAAAATTATTTTTATCGGACCATCAGATACTGCTATTTATAAAATGGGCAATAAAACCATTGCCAAACAGATTGCTATGCGCAATAAAATTCCTTTGCTGCAGGGCAGTCACGGCAATGTGAAAAATGTAAAAGAAGCATATGAAATTGCCAGCAAAATAGGCTATCCGGTGATACTTAAAGCCGCAGCAGGAGGTGGTGGAAGAGGTATGCGTATTGTTGAAAAAGCCTCACAACTTGAAAAAATGTTTAAACTTGCTACCAATGAAGCATTAAAAGCCTTTAATGATGATTCGGTATTTATTGAAAAATACGTTAGAAATCCCAGACATATTGAATTTCAGGTTTTCGGTGATAAACACGGCAATTATATCCACCTCGGTGAACGCGAATGTTCCATTCAGCGTAAACATCAAAAGCTGATTGAAGAATCACCCTCACCGGCTTTAGACGAAGATTTGCGCAAAAAAATGGGCGAAGCAGCAGTGAAAATGGCTAAAGCTGTCGATTATTATTCAGCTGGTACGGTTGAATTTTTACTCGATGCCGATAAAAACTTCTTTTTCATGGAAATGAATACCCGTATTCAGGTTGAACACCCTGTTACTGAAATGGTTTCGGGAATCGACCTGATAGAACTGCAGATAAGAATTGCACAAGATGAAATTTTGCCTTACAAACAGGAAGATATTAAGCTTAACGGATGGGCCATCGAGTGCCGTATCAATGCAGAGGACGTTCAGGCAGGCTTTTCACCTAATCTCGGTATTATAGAAAAAGTGTCCTTCCCTAAAGGAAAAAATATCAGAATTGATAGCGGCATTTCAGATTACTCCGTAATAACACCCTATTTTGATTCAATGATGGCCAAACTTATTGTTCATGCTGAAAACCGCGAAAAAGCCATTCATGCCGCCATAGCCGCACTGAACAAATGCTGGATTAAAGGTATTAAAACTACAATACCTTTTTGCCTGAAAGTAATGAATAACAGAAAGTTTAAAAAGGGCGACTTCAATACTTCCATTATTGAAAAAGAACTGGATACCCTATATTACCAGGGAAATGAAGACGAAATGCTGGCCGCCTATGTGGCCGCCTTTGACTACGCAGCGCAGCTTGAAACCGACCGTACAACATTTGTCGATTTTGAAAGAGGCAAAAACATCAGCCCATGGGTACTCAATAAACGACTGAAATCACTTTAATAAAATCTATGCCTATGAAACTATATTCGAGAAATAAAAAAACCGAACACCAATATTTTGCTGTTACACCTACAGAAAATAAATATGAAATTTCCAACCCGTTTAGTGAAGAACTTAAAATAAACGGAAAAAAAGCAGATATCAAAATTTTTGAAGACGAAGAAGGCTTCACCTATCTCGAATATAAAGGGAAAAAATACCTGGCTGAAATAATTGAAAAGAATCAAAACAAATACACTGTATTGCTAAATGGTGTCAGTTACTCTTTTACTATTGAGTCACCTATTTCATACAGCCGCCGGAAATACCTCGAAAAATACAAACAGGCATCAAAAACAGAATCAATTACTGCACCCATGCCCGGTAAAATTATTGAACTGTTGGTAGATGAAAACACAACCGTAAAGGAAGGCGATGCTATCCTGATCCTTGAAGCAATGAAAATGCAGAACGAAATCAGTAGCCATGTCAGTGGAAAAGTGAAAAAAATAAATATCAAAGCCGGCGATACCGTTGCTAAAGATGAAGTATTAATGGAAATTGAAAAATAATCATCAAACAGACCGGAAAAATAATAACAAAACCTTAGTTAACACCAATCAGATTATTTTATTGTCACCGCATAACAAAGTTCAGGTCTGGTATTATTTGTCCCTTATCAGTTCTGTAGTTTCCCTTATTAACGCCAATGCAGCCTTTTCATCTCTTACATTATAAGCCCCTACAATATAATCGCCTTTTAAAAACATGTAAACATTACCATTAAAAAAATCACTTATAATGTAAATCTCATCCTGCAGGCGAATTTTATCTTCATTCATCATTTTCAGATATGTTTCAAGCATTACTGCCGCTTCTCTGTCTTTACCATGAATAATAAAAAGTGTAAGACCACCACCGGTTGTATATTTAGCTGTAAATGCTGCCTGCAAAAATCCATATCCCAGAAAATTCCTGGCTACATAACCGTCTGACATGAAAACCCTTCCCTCCTCAGGGAAAAAACTAAGTTCAACCGGCCATGATTTATTTTGCTCCAACTTTTTGTCAATTTCCTCTGCGATAAGCCTGAGTTCTGCCTCTCCAGCATTTCTTCCTCCGGCTGACATTATTTTTACATAAAATACCCCTGTGAGAAAATTAATCACACCTTCACCCATATATCCCTGTGTACCAACCGGTATGAAATTGTAATCGGGCATACGCTCTGAAGCATAAATCCCATAAGCATTTTCAGGAAAATCATGCCGGTATAATTCCACCCTCACCTCAATATCCTGACTATTATAATATGTTGCTATAAACAAACGCTGAAAACCATATTGGATAAACAAATCGGCAGCCCCGTCAATCAATTCAAATAAATTAGCAGGTGTATAGATTTGCTGCTCAATCCTAAGGTCCCATCCCTTAATTTCCGGAA
>FWPV01010184.1_pt1 | contig 15502 bp, 11 predicted proteins | sample 2228371 | NCBI WGS metagenome assembly FWPV01 (sample SAMEA103939776, study PRJEB20133) | metagenome | reverse complement strand
AAAGGATCGTTCAGGTCTTCCCATGTGCCAAGGTATTTCGGGATAGGGGGGCAAAGCGGGTTGTTGAGTTCAGCTGCTCGTTGCGAAAAAATCTCTATCTTGCCCGAGGGGGTAGGAAAGGGATTGTTTTCGGGGTCTTCAATTTGCTCCTTAAAGGCGACTATCGGCTGTGGGAGATTGATGCGGTGAATAGCTTGACTTTTGAACTCATCATAATCAGTTATATCTTTAGACATGTCTGGTGCTAGCTGGACAAATAGCCTTAACCATTCGTCTTCTGTCTTGTCATTATAATCGTGGATTCCCAAACGAGGAGCCAGCTCGCAAGCTATCTCGAAGTCCGATTTACACTGACCTGGTGGCTCGACTACTTTATTTATGAACATGTAGTAAGGACCTGAAGGCCAGGGGCGAGTCAAATCATTCCGCTCCACATCGGCACTTACCGGGAGCAAGATGTCGGCAAACTTTGCTGTGGGGGTCATAAACAGTTCTGGGACGACGACGAACTCAGGTTTCTTTAGTGCCTCTACAGCTTTGTTGGTGTTTCCAAGTTGATTTAGGAAATTGTTGCAGCAGAACCAGACAAACTTGATGTCTGCTGGATAACCGCCAGCCCTTCCTTTGAGCATGGCATCAAATATTTTATTCGTGTGTATCCTGTAGACCAGTCGGCGGCTTAGGTCGAGGGAGCCGCGCACCGATGGGGCTCCTGCCTCAACTGGGTTTTTGGGCACAGGTATTGAGGGGGAGCGAAACATGTGTCCTACGGGCAGTGCCATAAGTCCTCCACAGGCATGTCCGCCAGAGATGCCAACATTTCCTGTCATCGCTGCCAATGTCATGGCACACCTGTTGAATTGTTCTCCCATGGCACTGCGTGCTGGTCCCATGCCATCCATAAGGGCTGCCGGTTTTATGGTAGCGTATTCTCTGGCGAGACGCTCTATGATAGCTGAAGGGACACCAGTAATGGTTTCAGCCCATCTGGGGGTCTTCTCGGTGCCATCTTCCATGCCCAGAACATAGTCCTTAAACTTGTCAAACCCTATGGTATATTTGTTGAGGAATTCTTCGTCGTGTAGCTTTTCTTTTATCATTACATATGCCATGCTTATCATCATGGCTGTATCAGTGCCAGGTCTTATGGGTATCCACTGGTGGGCAAGGATTGCTGCCGAGTCAGTGTAAATAGGGTCGACAGCCACAATCTTTGCCCCCGCTTCTTTTGCTTGAATGAGATGAAATGTGGTATTGGTGCCGAAAATCATCTTTGCTGGGTCCCACCCCCACATGATTATCAACTTAGAGTTCAGTAGATCCTCCCGGCTGTTGCCGACTAGGGTTGTGCCATACTGTGCCGTCACTGCCCAGATACAGCCTTCAGATGAGACGTTACCATAGTGAGTGGTATAACCACCGAACATGGCGAATAGTCTGGACATGGCGACGGGACCAGAATGGAGGGCAGCTAAGTAGCCGCCACCCACGACTAGAAGAATTGCTGAGTTTCCATAGTTTTCCTTTACCTTCTTCAACGCACTGGCAATGGTATCTAGTGCCACATCCCATGATATTTGTTCAAATCTGCCTTCTCCCCTGGCACCTATTCTTCTCATAGGATATTTGAGGCGCTCTGGATGATAGACAAACTGCCGGTAAGCACGGCATCTAAGGCACGCCCTGAGCTGGTGGGGCTCTGGTGCATCATCACCCTCAATCCTGACAATAACCCCATTTCTGAGATGAAACTTTAGTGGACACCTGCCGCCGCAATCATGGGCGGTTGTTCCTCTCACGATCCTCGTATCCCGGTCTGGCTTAATTGTCTCTTTGGCGCTCATAATAGCCTCCTATGTAGGTCTTCATCACTGGGCATCTGTTGTCGTTGGCGGTAAGCCTTGATGTAACGCCGGGCGTATTCGTCTTTGCCCAGCACGAGGTCAGCAGCTAGAACAAACGGACGTATCTTGGACACATCCACTATAAGACAGGTCACACCGGCAGCAATGGCGATAGCGGCAAAGGCGCCATTGAGCAAATCACGGTCAGGCATGCCGTGGGAAATATTACTGGCTCCCAGTACGATGTTAACACCTAGCTCCGCTTTGACCCTTCGGATAGTTTCAATGGTGACCATACCAGATTTTACATCTGTTCCGATGGTTAAAGCTAAGCAGTCAATTATAACATCTTGGCGTGGAATGCCCATTGCTTCGGCTCGTTCCAAAATCTTATGCGCGATGGCTACTCGGCGTCCTGTGTCATTTGGGATGCCTTCATCGTCTTGCACAAGGCCGATAACTGCAGCTCCATATTCTTTGACCAGTGGTAAGACAGCTGCTAGGGAGCATTCTTCGCCAGTGACCGAATTAATGAGCGGCTTTCCCTTGTAGACCTTGAGGGCTGCTTTCAGAGCTTGTGGGTTAGCGCTATCGAGGCATAATGGTATATCCACTGCGTTGTGTATTGCCTGTATTGCCTTAGGGAGCATGTCTATCTCGTCTATGCCAAAAGTGCTTACGTTGACATCGATGATGTCAGCTCCAGCCTGTGCTTGGGCAAAGGCTTCTTCGCATACACTATCCAGGTTGCCAGCCTTCAATGCCTCAGCTAGTTTTTTCTTGCCTGTGGGGTTGATGCGTTCACCGATAAGCACCGTTGGACGTTCATGTCCGATGACAACTTCCTTCTTTGCGCCTGAGACCACGGTTTCCATTCACTTGATTTCCTTTCTTTCGCCGTTTTCTAGACGGTATCGCCCAAGGTAGCTTGCTTGGATGAAAGTACGACTAAAGTTTGGGGCGGTTGCCAGTTCAATATAGCGGACTTGAGAAGCTAGTTTTTGTGCCTTTGCTCGCTCGCTGGTACAAACGAGAGCTAGCTTTGCCCCTGCACCAGCAGCATTGCCTACTTGCCGAAAGCGATTGAGGGGCAATACTGGCAGCATGCCAATATTAATGGCGCTGGATATCGAGATATACGTACCAAAGGATCCAGCGATAATGACTTGGTCGATCTCTCTCTCGGAGCAACCGTTTGCTTCTAGCAGGACCTGAATGCCGGCGCGGATGGCAGCCTTAGCCAGTTGTAATTCTCGTATGTCACTCTGTGAGATGACGATGGCTGAACCTCCATCACGGTAGCTTTTATCAACTAGTACGAACTCGCGCTGATTATTATGGGTGCGAACACGATGATGGTTGTCGTTTATTATCTTACCGCTTTCGTCAATGATTCCGGTTAAATAGAGCTGAGCCATGGCATCGAGAGCCCCTGACCCGCAGATGCCTATTGGTGGTGCTTCATCGACGGTCTGGAGTTGTATTTTGTCCTCCACAATACGCAATCTTTCGATGGCACCACTGGTCGCCCGCATACCATGTTTGATATGCCCGCCTTCGAATGCTGGACCTGAAGCACAAGAGACCACGGTTATTATGCCATCTTTTACCAGGGAGACTTCGGTATTGGTGCCGATATCCAATGCTACCGTTACTCCTTTAGCCTGCTGGACCTCAGTGGCTAGCAACATAGCTACGTGATCAGAACCAACGAAGCCGGCTATATTGGGAAGGAAATGTATGTAGGCGCCGGGCGCAAAATGCAAGCCCAGAGCATGCGCCTTGATGTCCAGAGACTGTGTTACTGCAGGGACAAAAGGTGACTGGACAAGCTGGCTTACCGGCAGACTCAGAAATAGGTGGTGCATTGCAGTATTGCCTACTACCACTGCCTCAACTATCTTTTCTGTGTCAGCTTCCACTTCGGCGCAAAGTTCAGTAGCCAGTTGTTTTACAGCTTCAACAGCCAGTCTCTGTAACTGTTGCTGTTGGGCTGGCGATTCGGCGGCAGTAATGCGGCTAATGATATCCTCTCCGTACTTAATTTGGGGATTCATCATCCCTCTGCTACTTAATGTCTGTCCTTGGCTCAGGTCAACCAGATAGCCAGCGAGCTTAGTAGTGCCCAAGTCTATTGCCAGTCCTAACTGAAGGCTTGGCCACTCATCTAGAGCCACCACTTCGTCACCCCGAACTGAAGCTTGACATTCCCAATTCCAGGCACGTAGCTGGGTAGGAAGGCGACGAAGCAGTTCGATATCAACTTTTTGACACTTAAGCCGATGTTGTTGGTTCAACGCATCTAGCAGGCGGTCGGCATCAGCCCTGGGGTCTAACAGAGACGGAGATGATACCCTCACATGGTAGGGTCTCACTGGTGGCTCTGGAACTAGCGCTATTTCCAGACCTTCCACCTGAATCCGTTGAGTTGTGGTCATTGACTCCTTGGGAAGGCTTATTTTGCAGTCGCCGGTGGGATAAGTCTGGCATGCCAATCGCCAGCCAGCACTTAATTCTTGAGACGAAAAAATCTCTAGCTCACATGATGTCGGTTTTGAGACGGTCCCACTTAGGACCTGCACTTTGCAAGATTGACAGGTGCCGTGACCTCCACATAAGCTGGCGATGCCCACGCCGAGCCGGCGAGCACAGGCTAATATGGACTCATGCCCTTGGCATTTTCCCTGCTGTGCCATTGGTTCGAAGTGAATTGTATATTCTCTACTTGGTGAGCAATCGTCCATTTCCGACTCGTTTAACTTCTCTTGCTTGCTCCATGTGTACAGGTAAACTTTTAAATCTGCATATAGACAAAGTCTCTATTTGCCTCACATTTTCTAACCTATGTCTGGATTTTGTAGCGGCAGGTTTTTTTCAATTTACAGCGGGCGCAAACTTCAGTCTGTCCCCATGTTCGCATCCTTGTCCCCAAGCCCATGACCATAGAGATAGACTTGCGCGGCACCATTACTCCTGATTCGGTTAGACTAACGCCTATTTTCCCCGCTGGAACCAGACGAAATATCTGCTGTTGCTCGCTGAGGGGAAAACCGTGCATACCTGGACTTAGCGGACTGCTTGCCTGATAGCCGCGAGCTGCAGCCTCAAGTGCAATTAGCTTGCATACCTCTTGTGCCAGCGAGTCCACGGCAGCGCTTCCGATCCCATCAAGAAGTAGACCTCGCAGAGGTTCATTTTTACTGAAGTAATCGCTGACCTTTTCCTCAAGCTTACAGCCGATGGTGCATACTGCTATAGCTAGCTCCTTAGCTGATGATATGACAGAGGAGAACAGAGTGCCATCCAGTGCCATATTGCCCTCAAGATACACCCGGTTACGATTCAGTTTAGTTATGATGTAAATTTCATAGGCAATAGCTGGTTGTAGGAAGTTGTCTTTCTGGGCACTCCGCATCAGTTCCTGAATTAGAGCCTTTGTCTCTTCTTTTAGCTTGGAGTATTCCTTGATTCCCTGTCGTCTCAGCACTTCATTTATATCCAAGCTCAGAGGAATATCACATATAATAGGCATAATTTCACCTCTGTATGGTCATGTGACTTGGACTTCAACCAAGCCCGCCTAGCCTGAACATTTTGATGACTAGGGACTGATTTGTCAAACAAGTTGAGCGAAATCGCGTATCGGCAGCTTCATAAACAAAGCTCAGCTTTTGTTCGTTTTACAATTCAGAATCCTGAGAGAGGTGCACAGCATGACTATGAACAGGGAGCTTATCGCTATACTTGGTGGTTTCCTTATCATGTGTCTAGTCCTTCTTTTATGTGCTTGGAATCTGTTTTAGTGTGCTTTTCGACTTCAAGATATATAAGCAACTCCTCACCTCATGGCTCTTGGACGGCTTATCAATTCTTGTTATTAACTTTTTCTGTTTGGAAACTGTCCTTGTTGAGCCTCTCGAGTTGTTTCTTTTTTCAAAGCGACGACCTCTTTGGGACGCTGCCAAAAATATACCGAGACGCGCAGTGAGACTGGAGCCTTGCCAGGATTATTCAGAGGTGCTGCCCCATTTTCAGCTCCACGCTATTGGTGATACACTTATACTACGAGGGGGCAGTCCAAGTGGATCAAACCAGCATCGAGTTATTGGAATTTCCCAAGGTGAAGGAAATTCTGGCAGGCTTTACCTCTTTTTCGGCAAGCCGGGAGCTAGCGCTTAACTTAACACCCTCAGCAGATGTGCAACTTGTGTCTCTTCTTTTGAAACAGTCAGCCGAGGCACGCCGTCTTTTGGCTTTAAGCCCTGGGTTCTCCATTGATGGCATGATTGATGTTCGTGAAGAGGTGAAAATGGCGAGTCGCGGCAAGGTTCTTTCCCCCTCCGCTCTATTAGATATCCAAAATAGTTTGCGGTCCACCAGGTCTCTCCGAGACGACCTCAGTAGCCTGAAACACGGACTTCCTCTCCTGTGGGATATCGCCAGCGGTATTAAAGATCTGTCTTTTCTAGAGGCTGAGATAAGGAGGTGCCTAACGCCTACAGGTGAGATAATAGACTCGGCTACGGAAAAGCTACTGAATCTGAGACAGCAAATTAGAAAGACGCGTGAGGAACTCATGGAACGCTTAAAGGATATAATCGAATCCAGACAGAGCCAAAACTTTCTCCAGGAGCCACTTATTACTACTCGCCATGACCGCTATGTGATCCCGGTAAAGGCAGAACTCAGGAAGGGAATTAGGGGCATAGTGCATGATATCTCGAATACCGGTTCCACAGTATTTGTTGAGCCGTGGTCAACCGTAGAGTTGGGCAACCAGTTGCGGGAGCTTATGTTGAGTGAGGAGCAAGAAAAGGAGAAAATTCTTGGAGATCTGAGCGCTCAAGTCGGCGCCTATGCTGCTGAAATCTCAAGGAATATAGAGCTGACAGCCGAAATAGATCTAGCCCTAGCCAAGGCTAGATATGCTAACAAAGTCAATGCCACTGAGCCTATTGTCACTGGCACCAGCAAGACGGAACGTACGGGGACTAACATCAACAGGCTCTCCTTGGTTGCTGCTCGTCATCCTTTACTCGGTGAAAATGCGGTGCCTCTGTCCGTGGAAATAGGCTCCGATTTTTCTATTCTTGTTATCAGTGGTCCCAATGCTGGCGGCAAAACTGTAGCATTGAAGACCATCGGGCTGTTGACTTTGATGACCCAAGCCGGCATGCCAATACCGGCATCGCCTGAAAGCTTTGTCCCTGTATTTGATGGTGTCTTCGCTGACATCGGTGATGAACAGAGTATTGAGCAGATGCTTTCCTCTTTTACTTGGCACATGGGAAACATCATTCGCATAATTCAGAATTCTACGCGAAACAGTCTGGTATTGCTAGATGAACTGGGGACAAGTACCGACCCGGTTGAGGGAGTCGCTTTAGCCCAGTCTATCCTTCTTAAATTCTTGTCAAAGGGAAATCTAGTGGTTGCTACTACTCATTATAGTGGTCTCAAAGTTTTTGCTCACCAGACGCCGGGGCTGAAAAATGCCTCACTCGACTTTGACCCGGTCACCTTAAAGCCCACATACCATCTCACAATGGGAGTGCCAGGTGGGAGCAATGCCCTGTCTATAGCCTCGCAATTGGGTATGGAGCCCGAAATTATAGCTGTTGCCAAGAAGTTTATGTCCCAGGGACACTTGGAGATGGAGAGACTTCTTTCAGAGCTTACGGAGGAAAAAAGAAAAGCCGAGACCCTGTGCTATAGCCTACAACGAGATAGAGATGAGACGAGAAAGCTGAAAGAAGAGCTTGAGAAGAGGCTTCAGAAGCTCGAGACAGAGGAGCGAAATATCCTCTGTGAAGTCAAGAACAGACTCATGAGAGAAGCTGCCTTGCTGGAAAAGGAGCTCCGTGAAGCCGTCAAAGAGCTTAAGAAGGAAAGGGCTGAAGCTAGCATAGAGCAGGCAAAGAGAGCGGTGGCAAGAATGGAAGAACACCTGGAAAGCAAGACATGGCAGGCTCAAAGGAGTTACTATGCTGTGGTGGACTCGCCAGCTATTGCTGTGGGTGACCGGGTACGGCTAATAGAAACTGGGCTAGATGGTCTGGTAATGTCACTTTCAGAAGATGGTAGTAATGTTGAGGTGCAAGCTGGAGATATCAGGCTTTGGGTGAAGGTGGAGAATGTGGAAAAGGTCATGCCCGGAGTGGCTGAGGCAGTGTTGCCATCTCTGGCGGCTAAGACAAGCCGTGGGCGAGTGAGAAGCAGGCTTGAGCTTGACCTTCGGGGGAAGCGGGTTGATGAAATAGAGCCAAAGCTTGACCTATATCTAAATGATGCTTTTGTGTCAGGACTGAGTCAGGTACGTATCATACATGGTTTTGGCACTGGCATCGTTCGTCAGGTGGTTCACCGGTTCTTGAGAGGACATCCTTTGGTGGAGTCATTCAATCTTGGTGGTAAAGGGGAAGGTGGTGGTGCGACCATAGTCAAGTTGAGAAGCTCCAAAGCCCTGTAGGGTGATTAGATAAGATGTGGGTAAAAGTGCCTTGGTGCCTGCAGGATAAGGTTCAGCCCACAATATGAAGCCTCAATGCTGTACGGTCAAGAAACTTTGTCTTGACTCCCACTCGACCAGTCCTGCATCAGCTTCTTTATTTGCTCGGCAAGCTTTGGGTTTGCCCGAAGCCTACTGATGAATATCGGACAGCCCTCGAGGAGGGAATTTTCGGCAGCAGCTGCTAGGCTGGACAATAGCTGTTGCATGCCATACTGTGCCGCGCTTGGCGCCGCAGCTCCGGGTATGGAGGATTCCAATTGTCTTCTTAAGTCTTCCTCGGTGAACCGCATGGGCAGAATGCAATACTTATACCAGGGGCACGCCTTGCATTGAACTAATGCTTGAGCTTCATCTAGGATGTTGCTCACATCTGCCCTCCCTCTCCCCAAAGTTTACTTGCATTGTGTTTTATTTCCAAACTAATTCCTTGGTATTATCGTTGAAATACCAACTGTGGTCATACGTAGGGTTTATAGGACAGGTCTTCTTAATAATCCATAATCCGTTGCCAAGATATTCGGTGGTGAAGATCGGGTCAGCCTCCTCGTACCGGGGAGCAGCTGGCTTTCAGCCACAGGTCTCGCCCGGGTTAACTTGTATGCGACAATCCGGGCTGAAGCTCTGAGCTATCAGTGTTACTTGGTCCGGTGTGTGGTGCGGTGTCTCCTTTATTAAGGCACAGCCACCAGATAGCACTAAAAAGGCGAGTGTGGCTAGCAGGTATATGTATCTCATCATGAGCCCTGCTCTGCTTCTCTCCATTGGATGCTCCTACCCCAATTATACTACTTATGAGAGTAAAAATGTAGCTGCCAGTCTAGAGAGTAGCTGAGAAGCCTCATGAACGTACATACTTCCGAGATTTAGCGGTTGCTCAGTGCGCCTATACCCTTTTTTGTCTGCTGGTGCTGAATGTGGGGGACACCTCAATCACTCTTGTGCTGTCAGGGTAGTGAACGTTTTATCGTCTGATACCGCTTCATTCCCAGCTTTATCTTTCGATTTGACCCTGTAGTGGTAAGTAACTCCCTTTTCTAGGGCAGCCGCGGATAAAGTTACGGAATGGTCCACAACCCCGGCTGACTTCCCTGTAGTGGGGTCATCGGCTGGTTGGGCTGGTGCCACTGAGCCGTAGGCATTTGTCTTACCGTATTCAACTTGACTGCTTGCTGGTTCGTCTGTTTTCCAAGTGATCACGACCCCCCCTGCACTCACGGTTGCTTTGACATTTGAGATCACCGGTTTGATGGTGTCTGTGGTTGGGGTAGTGCCACCGGTGGAGGCTTTAAAGAACCCTTTTATCTCGTCGCTGAATTGCCAGTAAACAAGACCACCAAGACCAATAAGGAGGATGACTAACAGGATCACTAAAAACGGTCTTGCCGACGATGGCTGGCTTGCTTGTGCTGGTGGTGCCCAAGCTGGCTGCTGGCTCCAACCTGGCTGCTGGCTCCAACCTGGCTGTTGTCCCCAACCTGGCTGTTGTCCCCAACCTGGCTGTTGCTGAGGCATACCCCCTGGCTGTTGTCCCCAACCTGGCTGTTGCTGAGGCATACCCCCTGGCTGTTGACCCCATCCTGGCTGTTGTTGAGGCACGCCGCCTAGTGGCGTTCCGCAATTGGGGCAAAATCTGGTGCCCGGGCTAACGCTTATCCTGCAGTACGGGCATGCCAGACTCATCTGCGCACCACAAATTCCACAAAATCGCTGACCCGGTGCAACTGGTGAGCCACAGTTAGGACATCTTTGCTGCATGTTATCCGTTCTCCTAGCTTCCTTTTATCACTAGTACAAGCTCTTCCACTTACTTGTTTTCCTTATTGACTCGGTATTATGTTACCTTGATTATACATCCGTTTCTTTAAGGAAAGCAATAGTCAAGCCAGCAGTTTTCGTAAAATTAGGTGGAATTGTAGTGGTCACCGTGGCTCAATTCCCCCTATTTGTAAGCCTTTAGGTCGTTCGGCTCTGAAAGGTTTAGTAGTTGGCACATGCCCCAGACATTTTTTAAACCTCTCAAGCCAGCAAGTTTGTTAAGAGGATATAGATTTTGCTATACTTTGTGTTTGAGTGTGCTTTGGCACCGGGCAGAGAAAGCCAGCAAAACAGGACAGACCAAGCGTAATAAATTAACACTAGCAATGCTGGCTGGTCTTCTTTTTTGATAGGGGCTAGAAACTGAAGACTGCGTGACGCTGATATGAAGTTGTGGAGAAAGCCTTTTGACCTAGCCGAAAAGCTCCCCAGACGGATTCAGGTGCATATAGACGAAGAGAGATGTAAAGGGTGTGGATTTTGTGCCGAATTTTGTCCTCGGGGGGTTTTGAAGATGTCTGATGAGCTTGGCTCTAAAGGCTATGAGACGGTCAAGGTGGTTAACGAGGCTAGGTGCCTGGGTTGTGGCTTCTGCGAGGCAATATGTCCCGAATTTGGGATTTACTTGATCGAAGAGGAAGAAACTACTAAAGAAGTATAAGTTTAGCGAACGGATGACTGAAGACGGTATACTGTGCGGCGAATTTTTCATGAGTGGTGATATAGCCTGTGCCGAGGGGGCTATAAGTGCTGGTTGTCGTTTTTTTGCTGGCTATCCCATCACCCCAGCAACTGAGGTAGCTGAGAGGATGGCTGAGCGGCTCCCACAAGTGAACGGTGTCTTCATCCAGATGGAAGATGAGATCGCTTCCATGAATGCGATACTTGGTGCTTCTTGGGCAGGGGTAAAATCGATGACCTCCACATCAGGTCCTGGATTCAGCTTGATGATGGAAAATATAGGCTTGGGGATTATGCTGGAAACCCCCTGTGTGGTAGTCAATATCCAGAGAGCTGGTCCTTCTACAGGGTTGCCGACTCTCGTTGCTCAGGGAGATATGATGCAGGCTAGGTGGGGAACCCATGGACATTATGAGATCATTGCCTTAGCCCCTGATTGCCCACAAGAGATGTTTGACCTGACGGTCGTGGCATTCAATCTCTCGGAGAAGTACCGAGTTCCGGTGCTCATTATGGCTGATGAGGCGGTAGGTCATATGAGTGAGAAGGTAGTTATACCGCGTGTAGCTCCTGAGGACTTGATAAGCCGACCACGCCCTAAGGTAAAACCAGAGGAATACTTGCCCTACGATACTAGGGAGGGACTGATCCCGCCCATGGCAATAGCTGGTGAAGGCTATCGCTTTCATGTTACTGGGCTCACCCACGATGAGAGAGGTTACCCATCTATGACGGCTGAAGCTCAGGACAAGCTGGTGCGACGCCTCGTGGATAAAATAAGACTGAATGCCAAAGACATAATAAGATATGAGGAGGCTGAGGTTGATGATGCAGAGGTGATTGTGGTCAGCTATGGCATCTCTGCCCGGGTTGCTCGTTATGCTGTTCGGAAAGCGAGAGAAGAGGGGATGAAGGTCGGGTTTCTGCGCCTGATAACAGTATGGCCTTTTCCTGATGAGCATATCAAAGAGCTGGCATCTAAAGTGAGAGCATTTGTGGTTCCCGAGATAAACTATGGTCAGATAGTGCGAGAAGTGGAGCGGTGTGCTGCGGGCAAAGCTAGAGTCAGGCTTGTGCCTCACATGGGTGGGGGAGTGCATCTTCCCGAGGTGATCCTTGAAAACGTGAGGGAGGAAGCCAGATGACAAGAATGCTAACTGTGGACCAGAATCCTGTAGATAGTTATCTCAGGGTGGACAGGATACCTCATATCTGGTGTGCTGGCTGTGGTATCGGGCCAGCAACTGGATGTTTTATTCGGGCTATTCGCCGCACTGGGATAAACCCAGACAAAATAGCTATAGTTTCGGGCATAGGGTGTACGGGACGTGTAGCGGGCTATGTTAAGCTGGACTCGTTTCATACCACACATGGTCGGGCTATACCTTTTGCTACAGGACTGAAGCTGGCAAACCCTGAATTGAACGTAGTGGTCTTTTCTGGGGATGGAGACCTAGTGTCTATTGGGGGGAACCACCTTATTCATTCAGCCCGCCGTAATATTGACATGACTGTTATTTGCATTAACAACTTTAATTACGGCATGACAGGGGGGCAGATGGGTGCGACGACACCACTGAATGCACGAAGCACTACCTCGCCATACGGCAATTTTGAATACCCGTTTAATCTGCCGTACTTGATGGCTGCTAGTGGTGCTACCTATGTAGCTCGGTGGACTGTGTTGCATGTGCGAGAGCTGGAAAGTTCGATTGCCGAGGCTTTAGTCAAACCAGGTTTCAGTTTCATAGAGGTGATCAGCCCTTGCCCTACTGTCTACGGACGAGTCAATAAGCTACCTCGAGGTCTGGATGAAATGCGCTGCTATCGTGAGAGAAGCTTCGTCCGGAATGGAGCTGATCCTAAAGATGCTGAACTATCTTTGGACGGTGCCATCGTGGTGGGCAAATTCGTCGATGTAACCCGGTCCACTTTGTGGGAGCGCTATCAGCAAATGCTTGATAGGGTACGGAAGGAAGAAGAATAGCTGTGGCTACAGCAAGAGATGCTCGTTCGAAGGAGTAGCCTTTCGGAGGGATGAATTTGGGCAGGACCGAAGTTAGATTAAGTGGTACTGGAGGACAAGGAATTGTATTGGCAGGTCAGATTTTAGGACAGGCGGTTTCATTATACGAGAAAGGGAAATTTGCTACTCTTACGCAAAGTTACGGTCCAGAGGCTCGGGGAGGTTCCTGCTGTGCTGAGGTAGTGATTTCTGATGAACCTGTAGGCTATCCTTATGTGTTAAGCCCAAAGGTGCTGGTCATCATGTCTCAGGATGCTTACAACAAATTCGCACGGGATCTCGAACCAGAAACACTAGTGATCATAGACGCAGACTTGGTGAGACCAAGCAAGTCCCGGAACCCGAAGGTGCTATCTATACCGGCGACAAGACTTGCCCGTGAGATGGGGCGGGTGGTTGTAGCCAACATTATTATGCTGGGATTCTTAGCAGCGGTAAGCAATATTGTTTCCCCTGAGGCACTTCGGAAGTCTATCCTAGCCACCGTACCAAAGGGCACAGGAGAGTTCAATATCAAAGCCTTCGAGCTGGGTTACAAATACGGACTGGAGCATAGAAGGCGGTCTTAGACACAGCAAACATGGCGAAAAGTGTTGCGATAATTGGGAATAGTATTGGTGCAGCACAATGTGCCCTTACTCTAGCCCGGATGAACGCTGAGGTAACCTTGGTTACCTCAGCTGAATCGCTGGTTGTGAGGAGTAACAAGACTAGCGATTCATTGTCCATTTCTATTGAGGAATATCTCCGTGCTTTGCCACTACTGCTGATGGCGGCGACCCACCCTAGGATTAGGATTTACACCACGTCAGGCTTGAAAGCCGTAAATGTGGAACGCAGGGGTCTTACTTTAGAGGTGGAAAGGCTACCCCGTTACGTGAATGAGATGCTGTGTACCAGTTGTGGCTTGTGCCAAGAGGCGTGCCCAGTGAAGATACCCGTTCCTGGCAAAGGAGCTGCATTTGCACATGGTGCAATCCATCCACCTGTAATAGGTGTTCGGTCAGTACCGTCGGCTTACATTATAGATAAGAACGGCGTTGCTGCTTGCCGAGCATCTTGTCCTCTAGGTATCAATATACCGGGGTTTATCTGCCTTCTGAAAAAAGGGAAGGCAGGTGAGGCTCTAAGTCTCATCAACCAAGCTGCCCCGCTGGCTGGAATACTGGGACGAGTTTGTACACATCCCTGCGAAAATAATTGCCAGCGGTCTAAAATTGATAGCCCGGTGTTTATTCAAGCCTTGCATCGATATGCTGCGGATGCTGCCTCCGACAGGATAAATTACGGCTGCGTTAGTTCAGCCATATCCAGAAAGGAAAAAATAGCTATTGTGGGTAGCGGACCTTCAGGGCTGACGGCAGCCTGGGAACTGGCTAGGCGGGGTTATACCCCTACTGTGTTCGAGTCCCATGCAGTGGTCGGCGGGATGCTGGCTACAGGCATTCCCAGGTTCCGTCTTCCTCGTGAGGTACGGGAGAGGGAGGTAGAGGCTATTAGGGCTATGGGTGTGGATATAAAAACAGGTGTAATTGTAGGCCGGGATATAACTCTTTCTGACCTCAGAGAGCAAGGTTATCGGGCTTTTTACCTAGCTATAGGGGCTGGGTTGAATATTAAACTGAATATCCCTGGTGAGGATCTCGAAGGTGTTGTCGACGTGATCTCAATGCTTTTTGCGCTTAATTTGAAGGTAGCTACTGCTGTCGGTTCTAATGTGGTGGTAATCGGTGGTGGCAATAGTGCTGTGGACTCAGCAAGGGCGGTTAGGAGGCGAAGCAAAGGGAGGGTGCGGATTCTTTACCGACGTACAGCGGAGGAGATGACCGCCATAAAAGAACATGTTGAGGAGGCGCTCCAGGAAGGCGTACTGATTGAATACCTGGTAGCGCCTGTTGAGATCATCGGTGACGGGGCGAGGGTCAGAGGCATACGTTGCCAGCGGATGAGGTTGGGCGAGGTAGATGCTACTGGCAGACGCCAGCCGGTGCCAATAGAGGGCTCAGAATTTGTTATAGATGCTGACCATGTGGTGGTGGCAATAGGACAGCGACCAAGTACAATGTTGCTCAGGATAAGGGATCTCAAGACCAATGAAGATGGGACAATAAGTGTTGATCCGCTAACACTTCAGACAAATATACCTGACATATTTGCTGGCGGTGATTGTGTTACAGGTCCGAACAATGTTGTTGCGGCTATGGCTGATGGTCTCCGGGCTGCGGAGTCGATAGACAGGTATCTTAATAATCGGGACCTGAGGGAAGGGCGCAGCTTGGGGACGCCTCGATCCACTGAGGTGGATATCGAGGCCAGATACGTGGCACCTCACAAGCGAGCTAAGATGCCGACCCTACCACGTGCTGCTAGAATGGGTAGTTTTGAGGAAACTAATACTGGGTTACCTGAAGAGGCAGTCAAATCTGAGGCTGAGCGTTGTCTTAGTTGCACCTCGTGTAGTGGCTGTCTTGAGTGTGAAAGGGTCTGTCAAGTGGGTGCTGTGTCTCACCAGGATGCTGTGGAGTCGGTGGAAGTCAAAGCTGGGGCGGTAGTCAATTTTACCGGTCAGGATGTGTGTCCGAGTCTTTCGCATCCAGGTATGTTCACGGTTAAAGCTCAGGATGG
>FWPV01010183.1_pt1 | contig 15505 bp, 13 predicted proteins | sample 2228371 | NCBI WGS metagenome assembly FWPV01 (sample SAMEA103939776, study PRJEB20133) | metagenome | reverse complement strand
ATTTCCTTTGCTATATGGGTTTCTCGTAGACCCGGTAGTGCTTGTACACCTTGGCCCCGAGTTCCCGGTCAAAGTCGTTGATCAGGCGGTTGTCCTCAAGATTCCACGACAGCTCACACCACTGATAGCCCTTGCGGCGGCCAAACATCTCGGTCTCGTAGAACAGGAGCACGGGCAGACCGAGCCTTCGGTACTCTTGCTTGAACCCGAACACCAGGGCGCGGACACCGGTGATTCGGTTCTTGTAGTAGAGGAACTTGAGGACCTCGATGGGCCCGAGTCGGCCGTTGAGTCGCCTCAGCACCTGGTTCATGTCCGGCAGGGTGATTGACAGACCGGCCGGTTTCCCATCGTAGAAGGCGAGCAGGACCATCTCTGGCACTGCGAAGCTCTTCAGGTTCGCGGCCAGCAGGTCCATCTCTTTGCTGGTCATCGGCGCGAAACCCCAGTTTTTCTGCCAGGACTCGTTATAGAGTTCCTTGATTATCCCCATCTCGCGGCCTAGGTCTTTCATGTTGACCGGCCGGACCGTGATGCGTGGGTTTCGTCTCAGTTTCTCGGCCAGTTCGATGAACCGCTGCGGCATCGGCGTCGAGCTGTACTTGATGAATGCCAACAAATCCTTGGCCTTGGCCAGACCCCAGGTCTCAGCCAGCCGGTGGTAGTAGGGCGGGTTGTAGGGCATCATCACTACCGGCGGTAGGTCGTAGGCATCGAGCAGCCAGCCCCACTCGTCGTTCGAAGAAGGACTCATCGGTCCGCGCAGCACACTCATGCCCTGACCTTTGACCCAGGCCGCGGCCGCATCGAACAGGGCACTGGCTGCTGTCTGGTTGTCCTCGCACTCAAAGAACCCGAACGAGCCGAGCCGCTCGTTCCAGAGCTGGTTGTAGTTGTCATCCACCTGGGCGCTGATTCGTCCGACGACACGGCCGTCGTCAGTGGCGAGAAACAGCTCTCGGCGCGCGTGCTCCCAGAACGGATGGTGCCGGCAGTCGAGCATCGCCCGCACCTCTTTCTTCAGCGGCGGAACCCAGTTCGGATTGCCGCGATACAGCCGGAACGGCAGGTCAATGAACTGCCGCATCTGCCCACCGGTCTTGACCGTCCTAACCGTGACCACGTTTCGCCTCCTTAGTCTCTAGCCTGGAAATCCGGGGCATCCCGAGACAGTCCTAGATTCCCCCGGCCGTGGGCCCGGCGCTTCCATTGCCGGATACGCATATCTAGGTAGAGCACTGCGCCGGACAAAGCCAGAAAAATCAGCCCCACGGCAAGAACCAGCCCGCCCCACCTGAACCAGCCGTGCCACTTGAGCACTTGGTACAGCCGCGGTGAGAGCAGATAGATGATGCCGGTGACTGCAGTCACGAGCAGGAACGGTACCAGCGTGAAGCCGATGTAAAGGTGCAGCTTCCTGAGGAACATCATCAGTCGTTCCCTCTCGGTCTCTCCGTCTCCGTGCTTTGGGGCGCGACCGGATAGTGATTCGCGAAGGCCACCTGTTCCAAGGGCAGCCGGGCGGGCCGCTCTTTCTCGACCTGAATCTGATTCTCCGAGAGCACGGGGCTGATAGTATCAGCGTGCCGGCCGATAACCACGAGCGTGATGACCGTCATCCAGGCCGGGATACCGAGGACTTCGCGTACCTTCTTTGAGTCGTAACCGGCAATCGGGTGGGCGACAAGGCCCAGTTCAGTCGCCCGCAGGATGAGAAATGCGGTCTGGAGTCCGGTGTCGAACAGGTAATACTCTCGGTCGTGGATGATACAATCGGCCTCCTTCTCGGCACAGACCGCGACAACCATTGAAGCGGCATGGCACCAGCGGTTGCCACGGCTGAATACCGCCTTCATCTGTTCCAGCTTCGTTCTATCCCAGACAAAGACCATTCGGGCCGGCTGGTTATTGAAGCAGGTTGGGGCAAGCTGGGCCGAGCGGGCAAGCTCGCGGACCAGTTCCTGGGTGATTTGAGTCGGGGCAAGGGAACGATAGGCCCGACGGGTGTTGATGGCTTCGACTACGTCCACGGTCTCACTCTGTCAGCATTAGAGAGGATCTTTGGACAGTCCCGGATTTGCCCTTGAACGCGGGGAAATGTCGAGACAGTCCCATCCGAAGACCCTTCGCTCCGCTCAGGGTGACATAAAGGACACAGGGCTCCGCACAGACTGGGGGACAGCCCCGGATTTGCCTTGGGCCGTCTTGTTGATGTCAGCGTGGTAGCTCCATTGTCTTTGTCTTCACGCCCTTGATGCGATTGAGGTCTCGTCGCAGCGCGGCGACCTCCTTCTTTGACCCACACAGGTTCAGCAGTATCAGCCCCTGGTCAGCGCAGACGTTGCTCGTCTCGTGCAGGCCGATGCGCAGGGTGATGATGCAGCCGTGCCTGGTGAGCGTTTCTTGTACTTTGACCGCTCCGTTGATGCGCTCGTCAATCAGTACCGCCATGATTGTCCGGCATTCCATGTTCGCTCCTTTTATCTGGTCTTCTTCCGACACAGGTAGATATCCGCCTCAAGCATGCGGCTTGAGTCTCCACCGGTGTAGTAGTGGTGAACAAAGTACAGGTTGCCCGCGTCGTCAAGGGTCGGCTCGCCAGCGAACCGGACGACAACCTGCTCCGGTGTTTGCCACTTGCCGGCCGAGTCGGCCCGCGAGCGGTAGACGCACGGGCCCATAATGGTATCGCACCACGCGGTATACCAGAGCTCCCGGCCGTCGGTCGAGAGGAAGGGCTGTGCCTGGCTCTGGTCGTCGTTGACCGGTGGACCGAGGTTCTCCGGCGCATCCCAGCCGGTTGCGTTCCGGTGGCAAACCCAGACGTCCGGCTTTTCCGTCCCTTCGGCGCTGCCGAAGTACATCCGCTGGTGGTCACTCGACAGGTGGAACTCACCGATATTGTAGTCCACGTTGAGTTGTCGGCCCGCGTTGCGCCAGTCCTGCCACCTGCCGTTGCGCCGCACCGCGGTGAACACGTCAATGTCGCCGAGCATGTCCTTGCTGCGTATCGAGGCGAACCAGAGCGTGTCGCCGACCAGTTGCTGGCAGCCGTCGAGGGCGATGTCGTCGCTGAGCACCACGCGCTCAGGCTCGGTCCACTGCCCACCGACGAGACGTGAGTGCCAGATACCGGTTACGCTGTCTAGCACCTGCCGCTCGGCCGGCACGCGTACGTCCGGCGTGTAGAAGAAGAAGAACTCAGTCCCGTCGGGTGAGATGAATGGCGAGTCCTCGGCGCCGGCCGAGTTGATTGGTCCACTCATCGGCACAGGCGGTTCGAATTCGGGCGAGACGAGCATTGGCGGAAACGAGTCGGTCGCAGGCGTGCCTTTGCGTGCGTCGGCTGGAATCTTCGAGTAGCGGTCCTCGAGAAACGGCCGGGGTTTCTGGCATCCGGTCGAGAAAGCCAGCATCAGCCATGCGACGGCGATGAGTCTAGCCACGGGTGGTGAAGCTGACATTCTCGAAGAGCATCGCCGGCATCTGGCCAGCGAACGCTGGATAGGTACGGTTCTCGACCGCGATGACGTTCTTCATCGTCTGGTAGACGTTACCCGCGACCATCGCATCTTTGACCCGACCGACCACCTGACCGTGCTCAACCCACAGGCCGGGCGAAAGGCCGATTGAGTAGTCACCGTTCAGGATGTTGCCCGAGTGCGCGCCCATCACCCCAGCGACAATCACGCCTTGCCCCAGAGTTTCCATCATCTTGCGGAACGAGCTGTCGCCCGGCGCCAGCCGGACATGTTGCAGTGACGGCGCGGCTTTGGTCGTGATGTTCGTCCGGTAGCCGTGTCCGGTCGGCGCCACGCCGCACTTGGCGGCATAGAAAAGGTCGTAGTAGAAGCTTCGGACTACGCCTTGTTCGATGAGGGCGGTGTTTCTGGTCGGGGTGCCTTCGTCGTCAAAGGCGCGTGCCCCGGGCAGGCGGTCGTTGAGCGGTTCATCGAACATTGTAACTTTGTCACTCATGACCTGTTGGCCGAGTTTGTCACGCAATGGTGAGGTTTTCTCGTACACGTTCTTGCCGTCAGTCGCAACGGCCAGGCGCCAGACTAGGGCATACATCGCCTCAGGCATGAACAGCACGCGGGTCCGGCCGCTGGACGGCCTTACGTCTTGCTGGGAGGCGTTGTAGAGACCGGCCAAGAATTCGAGTTCGTCATCCGGAAATGGGGTGAAGCTTTTGCCCGCCACCAGACGCCGAATTGCAGCATACGAACCCGGGTAAACCAGCGAGACCGCGCACCGGTACGAGGACATTCGAGCCGACAGGATGGTGCCTTTGGAGTTCATTACCCGAACCGTGGTTACAGTCCGGCCCGCACTGACGTTGACCTGTGCTCGTACCCGGTCGGCCAGCTTGGCGCAGATGCGGTCGCATTCGTCGGCCAGTGCGGAGTTGGGGAGACTTTCAATTGACGGGTCGTAGCTTGAAAGCTCGGGCAGCTCACCGGTGAAAGGTAGCTCATAGTCGGCCTCGACACCGTGGGCCAGCGAGGCCAAGGCGTCGTTGATGAGCTTATCACGGTCAATCAGGTTGCGGGTGTAGGCGCTGCCGAGTCTGCCGTCCTTGATGAGCAGCAGGTTGACTCCCGACTCCAGGCCGCTGCCGATGTTCTTGAACTTGCTGTTTTCGAAGTCAACCCCATCGGCGACGGAGTCCTCGCCGTAGAGCGCTACCTGACTTGCGACCTTCTTCGCCTGCTCCAGCAGTTTTTCCATTATCTGCCTCCGACAACGACGTTCTCAATCAGGAGATGGGGTGAGCCATAGCACGAGCGAATGTTCATTTGCCCCTTACCGCAACCGCCGACTTCGCCCAGCTTCAGGTCGTTACCGACCGCTTTGATGTTCCTGAGCGTGTCGTATAGGTTTCCTGAGATGTTGATGTCGCGGACCATCGTGCCGAGTTTGCCGCCCTTGACGACAAAGCCGTACTGGGCGCCGAAGGTGAAGTTCTCGCCGGTGGTCTGGCCGCCGTAGGCGGTTGCGAGGTACAGACCGTCACCGAGCTGCTCGAACAGCTCGTCGCGGCTGGCTGTGCCGGGCTCGATGTAGATGCAGCCCATCCGGACAATGGGCGCGTACCGATAGTCCTCAGCCACTGTGTGGCCGGAGAGCGGCTCGCCGTACGCGGCCGCGGTCCGGCGCGAGTGCAGCCGGCCCGAAAGCACACCGGCCTTCATCAGTTGTGTCGGCCGCGCCCGGACGCCTTCGTCGTCGTACTTGTAGAACCCGAGCTGCCCGGGCCGGGTCGGGTCATCAATGATACTGACGCAATCACTACCCAGTTTCGCGCCGAGCTGCATCTTTGCCCTCATCGTCGGGTTGTCTTCAATGATGTCCGCCTCGGAAAAATGGCCGAACGCCTCATGAGTGAATACCCCGCCCAGCTTCTGGTCCAGTACCACTCGATAGGTGCCGGACGTTACCGGCTCGGCAGACAGCAGGTCCTCGGCAAGGCCCGCCGCCCGTTCAACCTCATCCTCGCGTCCGCGCAGTATGTGCAACCCGTCGCTGCCGCCCAGACCAACCCGAGCTTGCTGAACTAGGTTGCCGTCCTGGGCCGTAATTGAGCCGGAGAAGCGGACGGTGACCAGGTCCTCCCGTATCTGGCTGCCTTCGGTACTCACGAAGTACTTCTCGCGGATGACGTCGGCGTAGCCCAATTGGGTGGTAACGACTCTTGGCCGGCTGAGCGCGAGTCGGTTGTAGTGCCGGGCCAATGCCAGTTTCTCGTCCACCGGCACAAGTCTCGGGTCTTCCTTGAGCGGTGGCCGGAACTCGTCTCGTACCACCTCGGTCGGCGCGAACCGAACCGGTTCCTTAGCATGGCGGGCCATCAACTCGGCGTTGCCGAGCGCGGTTCGGACGGCCCGGCTGGCATCTTCGGGCTTGGTGAACGATACCTCGGCAAGGCCGCCGTCTTTGAGCACCCGCAGTACATAGCCGTCAGTCGAACTCGACACGAAGGTCGTCAGTTCCGGGCCGCTGAAGGCGATTCTGGTCTCGTGCATTACTTCGTAGCGGATGTCGGCGTAGTCGGCGTCAATGCCGGCCAAAACCGACTTCAGTTCGTCAAACACATCTGGCTCCTGTTCTAGGAAATCCTGGGACAGTCCCGGATTCCCCTTGAACGCGGGGAAATCTCGGGGCAGTCCCATGCTCCGCACAGACTGGGGGACAGTCCCGGATTTCCCTCGTTACCATAAGGCATGGCGGGGTTATCGTCGCGTGGTTTCGCTGCCCGGCATTGTCTCCAGCCACCGTTCTTTGAGCCAATCGAGCGCACCCGGCGTCCGCTGCCAAGCCGGACCAAGGTCCTCCGCGACCGTGACCGCTTCGTCGTCGCCGCCGATGGCCATTTGCTCAGGGCTTTCGTCCGGCATCGCCAGCACACCGAGCAGGTACTCCGGGACGTAGTTGTTGCTCCTGAACGCCCTGCGGAACAGGCGACGGCTCTTGTCCGTATCGCCCCAGTTACGGTACTGGAGCAGCAGCCGGGCATACTCCAGGTTTGCGGTCTGGTCGCCGGCGAATCGCTCCAGCGGTCGGCCTGCTCGGGCGTTGTCGCCGAACTCCAGAAGCCAGGCAACCAGCAGGTAACGGACGCCTTGGTTGTCGCGGGGATTGAGACGGAGCAGCTCATAGGCATGGTCAATCGCCGATTCACGCTGTCCGGAATGCCACAGGCAGACCGCCAGAGCGAGCCGGGCACGCATATATGCCCGGGTGGCGTGGACGCTCCAGAAGTGACCGGCGTACTCCTTGAATGCGTCCGGCCCCAGGGCTCGTTCACCCGCGGCCACCGCTTGTTCGAGAATGCGCCTCTCTTCATCAATGGACTTGGCGTTCTCGGCCAAGATGAGATAGGCGTCGGCACAGTCCGGCCAGAGCGCCAGCGCCCGCCGGGCGAGCTTCAATCGCTGCTTCAGTCTCGGTTCTTCCCAGGCATCATAGCAGAGGTCCTGCGCCTCGGCCCTTGGGGTCGGCGCGGGCATCTCCCATTTGTCCATCGGCTTGTCCATCAGGTTCTCCATGAACTGCTCAAGCTCCTGGTCGTTCTTGAACTCGCGGCCATCAAGCAGGCGCTGGAGTTGCTCGCTCATCCGTTGCCGTTCGGCTTCCAGCGCTTTGGGGTCAGTGTCGTCGGGTCGTTTCTTCTTCATAGTATCAGTGGGGCGGCGTTGCGGTCATGCCTTTGGCTCCTTGTTGTCGCAGTCTTGGGGTCGGAGTTTCTCAGTCACATCCCGGACTGCGGCTCGGAACGCGTCTTGGCCGGCACCGAGTTTGTCCGGCTCACCGCCGCCCTCAGCAATGTCGGGTCGGCCGCCGCCGCCACCGGCCATTGCACTGCCCACGACTTTGGCTAGCCTGCCGGCGGGGAGCTCTTGCCGGACATCAGGGCTGACAAAGACAACGTAGCGGACTCGGGCCGATGAGCCGCCGGAAAGCAGGCCGGCGTAGCGGTCTTTGAGCAATTCTCTGACTCGGTCCGCCACCAGGCGCAAATCGGCCGGCTCGAATCCGGGCAGATGCCCGACGACCAGTCTGATTGTACCGACGTCCACCGCCGAAGCGGCGAGCTCGCTACCGGACGAACGGGCCAATTGCGCCGAAAGCGTGCCGACCCGGGTCTCAAGCCGCTTTAGCTCCTCGGTCAGCGATTCGACCTTCCGAACCATGGTGTCAGTACCAGCGCCGAGTTTTTCCTGCAGAATGGCCAGAGTCATTCGGTCTTGGCCGGCCTGTTTGTGTGCGGCCCGGCCAACGAGTGCTTCGATGCGCCGCACGCCTGCAGCCACACCGGTTTCCGAAGTGATGCGAAAGTGACCGATTTGTCCGGTGCGCTTCAGGTGGGTACCACCACAGAGTTCCATTGAGAAGTCACCGACTTTGACCACCGTTACCTTCTCACCGTACTGGTCGCCGAAGAAGGCCAGCGCGCCCATCTCTCGTGCCTGTTCGAGCGGCGTGCCGCGCAGCGCCTCGACCGGCTGGTCGGCAATCACCTGCTCGTAGACCAACTGCTCGACTGCCCCAATCTGCTCTAAGCTGAGCGGCTCGAACGCGGTGAAGTCGAACCGCAGCCGGCCCGGCTCAACGAGCGAGCCTTCCTGCTTGACATAGTCGCCCAATGTCCGACGCAGAGCAGCGTGCAGCAGGTGGGTGGCGGTGTGGGCCCGCTCAATCTCACGTCTCCGTTCAGCATCAATCCTCGCCCATACCGGACCGGGCCGGATGGTTCCCTGCTCGACTTTGACCTTGCAGGTACTCACCCCCTGGCGCTGATAGGTATCGAGTACGGCCAGCTCAAACCCATCGCCGGTAATCCGGCCGGTATCGCCGACCTGTCCGCCCATCTCGGCGTAGAACGGACTTTTCTCTAGCACGACCTCGAACAAGCCGTCCGGTAGCGGACTGAAGCTGACCAGCTCGGTTTCCTCTTCGTCGCGGTCGTAGCCAACAAACTCGGTCCCGACAATCGTCCCTTCGACTGCGGAGCCGACCGACCATTCTTTTCTACTTCGTTCCCGCTGCTCCTGCATCGCCCGCTCAAAGCCTGGAACGTCGAGCTGCACGCCGGCTTCGTCCGCCAGCTCTTTGACGAGCTCGATATGGAAACCGAATGTGTCGTGCAGCTTGAATAGTTCCGCGCCTGGAATCATGCCGTCCCGGCGGTGCTGCTCGAGTACGTCCTGCCAACGCTCCAGGCCCGATTGGAGCGTGCGCAGGAAACGTTCTTCCTCGGCCTTGATAATCATTGCCGCCTGTTCGCGTTTGCCGGCAAGTTCCGGGTACCACTGCCGCATTAGCTCGACGACCTCGCCCGAGACTCGGTAAAGAAACGGCTCGGTTACGCCCGCGCGTTGGGCAAAGAGCAGTGCTCGGCGCAGGATGCCGCGCAGGACATAGCCGCGTCCCTCGTTTGATGGGAAGATGCCGTCGCCAATCGCGAAGCTCAGCGCCCGGGCATGGTCTGCGGCCACGTGCAGTACAGTGGTCATCGTCACCCGGGGCTCGAGGACTGCTGAGCCTGCCCGGTGCTCCGCTGCTTCCGCTGACTCCTGACCCGTCCAGCCGAGAATTGTCTCGGTTGCCCGAACTACCGGGGCGAACAGGTCGGTCTCGAAGATGCTTTTCTTGCCTTGCGACACCATCGCCAGACGCTCCAGCCCCATCCCGGTGTCAATCCCCCGGTTCTTCAGCGGCTCACGAGTGCCGTCGGGCAACTGGTTGTACTGAGGGAAGACGATGTTGTAGATTTCGGAGAACCGGTTGCAGTCGCAGCCCGGGCCGCAAGTCGGCGAGCCACAGCCAAACTCCGGGCCCAAATCGGCGTAGATTTCCGAGCACGGGCCGCACGCGCCGCCGCCGCCAACCGGCCCCCAGAAGTTGTCCTTCTCGCCCAGCCGATAGATGCGCTTCTCGCTCAAACCGACCTTCATCTTCCAGACATTGAACGCCTCCTCGTCCTGCTCGAATACCGAGACGAAGAGCCGCTCCCGGTCCAGCTTCACAACTTCGGTCAAGTACTCCCACGCCCAAGGAATCGCCTCGTACTTGAAGTAGTCGCCGAAGGAGAAGTTCCCGAGCATCTCAAAGAACGTACAGTGGCGCGGGGTGTGGCCGACTTGGTCAAGGTCTGAGGCCCGCAGGCATTTCTGAATCGAGGTGGCGCGGCGATAGGGCAAGGGCACAGTTCCGGCCCAGAGCGGCTTGAACTGTACCATGCCCGCGCTGGTGAAGAGCATCGTCGGGTCGTCGCGCGGAATCAGGGACGAGCTCGGCACAATCTTATGGTCGCGGCGGGCGTAGAACTCAAGAAACGTCCGGCGCAGCTCGCGGTGATTCATGAAGAGCATTCTAGCCGCTGGCCGGGCACTTGCAAGCGAATGGAAGGTGCCTGGGGTTCCGGGGTTCGGCCTGCCACCCGACCCCTCGGCCCCTTGAACCCTTCGTCAGGCGCGGTGCAGCGCCTGAAAGACCTTGTCGGCGAGGGCCGGGCCAAAGCCCTTGACTTTGGCAATCTCAGCCACAGTGGCAAGACGTACTCTGTCGAGCGAGCCGAAGTGCTGGACCAGTGCCTTCTTGCGCGCAGGCCCGAGGCCGCGAACCCTGTCGAGCTCAGACTCTACCATCTTTTTCCCGCGCAGCTTGCGGTGGAAGGTGATGGCGTAGCGGTGCGACTCGTCGCGGATGCGTTTCAGGAGTTTGAGTGCGGGCGAGGTGGCGGGAATGGTGATTTCCCGGCCGTCAACGTAGTACAAGGTATCAGTTCGTTTGGCCAGTCCGAGAATCGGGATATCGGCATCGAATTGGCCATAGGCCCTGACCGCGGCCGACAGCTGGCCCTTGCCGCCGTCGACAAGCACAAGGTCAGGCAGAGGCCGGTTCTTCTCCAAGAGCCCGCGTACGCGACGAACGAGGACCTCTTCCATCATTGCGCAGTCATCCGGGCTTGGGACACGATCCGAAATCCCCGGTGGATTTCGGTCATGTCCCGCGCCACGGATCTTGAAGAGCCGGTACATCTGCTTGGTGGGGCGGTCGTCTTTGAATACGACGATGGAGCCGACCGCGTTGGTGCCCTGCGTGTTTGATATGTCCACACCTTCAATCAACCGCGGCACTGTCGGCAGCCCGAGCAGTTCGGCCAGCTCGCGATTGGCCTTTGGCACTCGCTCCTCAGGCGCCAGCTCGACCAAAGCCTTCTCGGCATTGGCGCGTGCCAGCTCGAGTAGCCGCACCTTCTCGCCGCGCTCAGGTACGCGGATTACAACCTTGCGGGTTCTTGCCCGGCTCGCTTCGGTTTCGTCGTCACCCTGGGCACTACTACCACTGTCACCCTGAGCCCTTTGCTCTTTGTCACCCTGCGCGCAGCGAAGGGTCTTCGATTCCCGCTCAGGGCAGGCTCCGCGAAGAGTCTTCGCATCCGGCCGAAGACTCTCCGTCGCTTCGCTCCTCAGAGTGACATCATTGAGGGCATGCCCTCGGCGCTCGCTTAGCAGCGCTTCGAGCACATCAGCGTCCTCGATGGGGGAGGGGAGCACGATTTCCTCGGGGATGTCGTGGGTGTGAGTGTGGACCGAGCGGACTACGGTTGAGAGCACTTCGGAATCGGGCACATTCCGGCTTGCGTTCAGCGGATATTCCTCGCGCGCGACAATCTTGCCTTCGCGGATGCGGAACAGGACCGCGACTGCGGCCTTGTCGCCGCGGGCGAGACCGATGACGTCGCGGCTGGTCTTGTCCTGAAGCACGGCCTGCTGGTCTTTGCGGATTTCGCGCAGGGCGATGAGTTGGTCGCGCAGGCCGGCTGCGACTTCGAAGTCCTGAGTTTTGGCCGCGGCCCACATCCGCTGCTCGACCTGCTCGGTGAGTTCGTCGGAACGGCCAGAGAGGAACGCGATGACATCCTTTACCTGCTGGGCGTACTGCTCTGGCGTGACCCGGCCGGTGCACGGCCCGGAGCAGCGACTCACCTCGAAATTGAGACATGGGCGCGTCGGCCTGTCTTCGGACAGCTCCCGCTTGCACGTGCGGAGCCTGAATATCCGTTTCACGCCGCGGAGCGCCTTGCGCAGCTCCCGGGCCGACGTGTAGGGGCCGAAGAAGACCGAGCCGTCCTGCTTCAGGTTGCGGGTGACAAAGATGCGCGGGAAAGGCTCGGCCGTGGTCAGCTTCAGGTAGGGGTACCTCTTGTCGTCGCGCATCCGCACGTTATAGCGCGGCTTCTTGAACTTGACCAGGTTCTCTTCGAGCACCAGCGCCTCGACCTCGGTGCGCGTGACAATCGTCTCCAAGTCCTTGACCCGGCTCACGAGTGAACGCAGGCGCGGGTCTTCCTGCGGCTGAGTATAGGCCTTCAGTCGTTCGCGCAAGACCCGCGCCTTGCCGACGTAAACCACTCGGCCGCGCGCGTCCTTGAGCAGGTAGACGCCGGGCGACTCAGGTGCGCAGGCGACCTTGGTCGCGAAGTAGTCGAGTGACTTAGTGGTCGAGTGACCTGGTGACGGAGGAGACGCGGACCGAGTCTTCACTGGACCACTAGACCATTTGGCCGCTGGGCCACTTCTCTAGCCCTTCACCACTCCCAACGGCTTCATCCTCGCCACTTTGCGGCAGATGCCGGCGCGAGAGCAGACGTCAACGACCTTGTCCACGTCCTTGTAGGCGTCCGGGACTTCTTCACGCAGGACCTCGCGGCTTGCGGCCATGACCATGATGCCCTTGGAGCGGAGCTCGGCCGCGACGTTGCGGCGTTCGGTCTCTTTGAGCGCGCGGGTGCGGGACCAGACTCGGCCGGCGCCGTGGCAGGCTGAGCCGAAGGTCTCCTGCTCAGCCCGGGTTGTGCCGACCAGCAGGTACGAGCTCGTCCCCATGTCGCCGGGAATCAGCACCGGCTGGCCAATGTGCCGGTAGCGGCTGGGAACGGTCGCATCACCCGGGCCGAACGCGCGCGTCGCACCTTTGCGGTGCACGCACAGATTCACCGTTCGCCTTTGGCCGTTCGCCATCAGTACCGTGTGCTGCTCGACCTTGGCGATGTTGTGTGCCACGTCGTAGACCTGGCCCATGCCGAGTCGTTCCAGCGAGAGCCCCAGCACTTGACTGAAAGCCTCGCGCACCCAGTGGGCAATCGCCTGCCGGTTGGCCCACGCGTAGTTGGCCGCGCAGACCATGGCGCCGAAGTAACGCCGGCCCTCAGGCGAATCAATCGGCGCGCAGGCAAGCTGCCGGTCCACCAGCTCGATGCCGTACTTCTTTGACACCGCGCCGAGCATCTTGACATTGTCGTCGCAGATTTGGTAGCCGAGACCGCGTGAGCCGGTGTGAATCATCACCGTAATCTGCCCGAGGCTGATGCCCAGCGTCTCGGCGGCTTTCGTGTCATAGAGCTCGGCCACTTCCTGGACTTCGAGGAAATGGTTGCCGGCGCCGAGGGTGCCGAGCTGAGGCATGCCGCGCTCGAGCGCCCGCTCCGACACGCCGGCAAGGTCGGCGCCGGCCATCTGGCCGTGTTCCTCGGTGTACTCAAGGTCCTCGTCAGTGCCGTAACCGGCGTCCACCGCCCAGCGTGCGCCCCGGGTTAGCACCTGCGCGACCTCGGACTGGGAGATGCGGATTTTGCCTTTGGAGCCGACACCTGATGGCACGTTGTCGTAGATAGCCCGGACCAGCCGTTCGAGCAGTTCGGGCCTGAGGTCGTCCCGTGTCAGTTTCGTGCGCAGCAGGCGCACACCGCAGTTGATGTCGTAGCCCACGCCGCCGGGCGAGACCACCCCATCGGCGATGTCGAACGCGGCCACACCGCCGATGGGAAAGCCATAGCCCCAGTGGATGTCGGGCATGGCCATTGATTGGCCGACAATACCGGGCAGGGTCGCAACGTTGGCGACCTGTTCCGGTGCCTGGTCGGCCTTGATGTCCTCGACTAGGTTCGCGTCGGCGTAGATGATTCCGTCAACCCGCATCTTCTGGTTGTAGCTCTTTGGGATTCTTAGCCGGTTTTCGTCCAGCTTTTCGAGCGGTCCGTTCCAATTGGCCATGATTCAGTATAGAGCAAGCCGGCTAGGTTTCAAATCGCTTGGTCGTCTGCTCAGCGGATGACGACGAACCGCGCCGACAGCGTCGCTTCTTTGGTTCGGACGACGCAGACACAGACTCCGCCGGCAGGTCGGGCTGCGTCCCACCGGAACACGTGTTCGCCCGGACTCAAGCGTCTCGTCGGAATCGAAGCGAGACTGCGGCCCGATGCGTCGAACAGAGCCGCGCTGACTGGCTCGGTGTTACCCAGCCTGAGCCTTACCTCGGGCCGGCCAAAGCCTACAGGACGCAAGTGAGGTTCGGCTCTGCTGCCCGAGCGGTCTTCGTCTGTTCCGACCGTGCCGGCGACGATGAGGAGCGAGTCGAACTCGGTTCCGTTTAGTCTGACCCCGCGCGCGCACAAGGTGTCACCGCAGACGTCCATCAATACGAATCCGTAGCTCGCCTCGCGGTACACGGTGTAAGGCTGGGCCGAGTTCCAGTTGCGCGAGAGCGACGCCCCACCTCCACCGGTCGTGATGTAGTGCACCCCGTTTACCAGGCTGTGCTCGTAGGCGTGAACGTGCCCGGCGAAGACAACCGCGACACCGAACCGCTCGAACAGTGGACCGAGGTGCTGCCGAACCTCGGTGTTGCCGGCATAGCTCGTGTTGGTCGTGTACGGCGGCGTGTGAAGTACGACGACGATGTGACGGACTGTTGGGTCGGCGCTGTCCTGGCACAGCTCGGCAAGCAGCCACTCGTACTGAGCAGTTCCCGGGCCGAACGGTTCATAAGGGTTGAGCGCGTGGAACGAAACGTTGCCGCAGCGATACGAATAGTAACGCTCGTTGTTCGGGAGAGCGAGAAACCGGTACCAGTTGGCCAGGCTGTCGGCATCGTGGTTGCCGAGCGCCGGGAAGAAACACGCCCGGCTCACCAGATTCCGTTCCTGCCGGAAAAATGCAGCGAGCTGAGCCGCCTGTCCGGCTGCGGTCACGTCTCCGGCATGAACCAGCAGACACGGGAACGGCTCAACCTGCTCAATCCGATTGACAACCGCGTGATTCGCGGTGCTGTCGCCGTGCGTATCGCCGTAGACCAGCAGGCGGAAAGACGAGCCTTGGCGGACCGCGCTCCGGAAGCTGGCATCCAAAGTTGAGTCCGGCCCGGACACGACGCGATAGTGGTAGACCGTGTCCGGCTCGAGTCCGGTCAGCTCAAGCTCATGGTCAATGGACGGCTCGGGCTGAATGACGGACCGGCCGTAGCTGCTTGTCAACCCGTACTCGACCCGGCCCGATTCCGGACTCGCCGTTACCCAGCGAACGACAACCGAGCTGTCCGAGAGATTCAGCAGGCAGGGCGGGGCAACAAACCCGGCCCATATCGGCGCGACCGCGGCAAGAAAGAAGACGAGTCCAGATTTGATGATGGACTAATCTTCGCCGTAGCGCGGCGCTCGTCAAGCAGCACGCGAACAAACCGGCTTCGCAACTGCCGAAGCCAAAGCCGCAACTGAAGCCGCAACAAGCGCTCAATCAAGCGCTCAATCACTCGCTCAAAGAACCACTCGATTCAACGCTTGAGCACTCGCATCGGCAACCGCTTGTGCAAGAGCTTAAGCTGTCGCTTGAGGGAACACGTGAAAAGACGCACGGATTATCGCTTGAGCAGAAACACGTGCTGTTACTTCAGGCAAAACATGGGCAAACACTCGTTCAACTGCGTCGTGAGTTGCGCGATTCGTCACGGTGTAGGGGACGGCCCCTCCCCAATCCAGATGTACAGGCCCAGAATCGCGACTTACGCAATCAAAGCCCGCTCTAAGAGCCGTCTTTTCTGGCTGTTACGCCACATTGGCGAGTCGTAACCTGCCCGCGCCCGACTCGCCTGTCCTCGTTCGGTCGTCTTGGCTTTTGGCTCTTGGCTTCTCGCCTCTGATTTCGTCTGTCCCTGTTCCCTC
>FWPV01006083.1_pt1 | contig 15509 bp, 11 predicted proteins | sample 2228371 | NCBI WGS metagenome assembly FWPV01 (sample SAMEA103939776, study PRJEB20133) | metagenome | reverse complement strand
CATCGTCTGGAACAGGGAACGCTCTTCCGCCGTGGGCTCGGTCCAGGTTTCACCGGCGCCTACGCGCATCAACAAAAGCCCGCGAAAGAAGTCGGCAATTTGACGCGCTAACTGACGTGGATCGGCACCGCTGTCCACCGCCTCGTTGATAATCCGCAAGCCGCCCGACACGTCACCGTCAAGCCATGCCTGCAAAAGCGCGCGCACCACCTCGCGTCGCTCGGCACCGAGCATCAGCCGCACGTAATCGGCCGTCACTGCACCGCCGGCCGCCATTTGATCGAACAAGCTGATGGCATCGCGCATGCTGCCGGTCGCCGCCCGCGCAATCAGTTCGAGCGCTTCCGCTTCCGCCGTGATCCCTTCTGCGGTGGCAATGGTCTGCAATTGCCGCACCAGGCTAACCACGGGAATACGACGGAATTCAAAACGCTGGCAGCGCGAGAGAATCGTTTCAGGGATTTTGTGAACTTCGGTAGTTGCCAGCACGAAGATGACATGTTCTGGTGGCTCCTCCAATGTCTTCAACAGGGCATTGAAGGCCGCCGTGGAGAGCATGTGAACTTCATCCACTACGTAAACTTTATAGCGTGCCTGGGCAGGACGGAAATTGACCTTTTCCAACAACTCGCGAATGTTATCAACGCCGGTGTTGGAAGCTGCATCGATCTCCGAAAGATCCAGCAAACGCCCTTCGGCGATGGCCTGACACATATCGCAGCGGTCACATGGTCGCTTGTCTAACGGCGCCAGGCAATTGGCCGCTTTTGCAATCAAGCGTGCCGTTGTCGTCTTGCCCGTGCCGCGCGGGCCGGCAAGCAGGTAGGCGTGATGCAGCCGCCCGCTCTGCAAAGCGTTGCGCAGGGTGCGTACAATATGCTCCTGGCCGACAACATCATCAAAGGTCTGTGGCCGCCACTTGCGATATAAAGCTTGTGCCATTATGTCTTCCTTCGAAAGCAGGGATATCCAGGCTGCACGGGCTACATGCTAATTTTCACCGTCGGCATTGCCCCCAAGGCCCGCCATACTCTATGAGCCGGTCACCATGCCCACATCGCATGCAGTAAGATTTCATCGTAAACCTTAGTCTATCACGCTTAGTCTATCACGGATGGAAAATGAAGCAAGCCTAAAACAGGGGGCGCAAGAAGTCCCTGGATGTAACAGATTGAATGTCGAACAAAAAAGGATGCAATCCCTGGTGGACCGCATCCTTCGAGAGAAGCCGCCGCTGCTCAGGCACGCCGCTTGAGCTCAAAAATGGCTATCCGACTATAAGACAGGCTGCTTGCGGTTTGAGCGGTGGCTATTTTCAGAGAAATGTCCGGCGGTGTGAATGTCAAACCTGGACGTGTTCTGTCGCCAGTGAGAAGTTGACGCGCAGGCCTTGCCCCGGCATACTGTGGAAGGTGATTTTGCCGCCGAGCATCTCGATCCGTTCGCGTAGGGTGGGCAGATTCAACCGTAGCGCGTCAGGGGTCGTGAGGTTTTCGTCGAGTTGAAAACCGACGCCGTTATCTTCGATGACGACATTAACCTGATTCTCCCCCATGTCCATGGAGATACTGATATTGGTTGCCCGTCCTTCTTCGAGCCCAAGGTGGATGAGACTCTGGATAACGCGGAAAATGGTCACCTCTTTGTGCTGCGGCATGCGTCGTTCTTTGCCGGTGATATGGAGGGTCAGGCCGGTGAACCCGCTTTCGGTGATGCCCTCGACATAGCGCCGCATTGTAGGCACCAGCCCTAAATCGTCCAACATCATGGGCCGCAGATCAAAGATAAAACTCTTCACAGATTTGAACGCACTGATCACATTCTTTTTTAATTCCGCCAGTTCTGTTTTGGCGCGGGTTGGATCTCTGTCAAAAAGGCGTTCGCAGATTTCGGCCTGCAGGACGAGATTGGTGAGCGCCTGCGCCGGGCCATCGTGCATTTGCCGCGAGAGACGCAAGCGCTCATGTTCCTGGGCCTCGATGATGCTGACAATCATGGTTTGCGGGATGCCGGCCTTATCGCCTTTTCCCGGCTCTTGAGGCTCATGTTCTTCCGCAGCGGTGGTTTTCAAAATCTCTTGATAGAGTTGGGCAAGTCGGCTAAGATTTTTCTGATCGCTTTGGAGTTTCTCGAGCTGACCCCGCATGGTGAAGAGCCGTTGTTGGTTGTCGATCAGAGAATCATAGGCTGCCTTGATATCCTCTCTGGGCATGGTGTCGAACGAGGCTTCGATTTGGCGCGTACGGGCCACCGCCCGCGAGTGGGCTTGCATGAAGCGATCAACCTCTGCGGATGTTTGCTGGATAAGCATGTCCACTTCTTTCAGTTCTTTCTTGACTTGTTCGTTCTCCCGCCGGCAGTTTTCAAGGAAGAGTTTCCAACTATTCTCACTCATAGATATTTATTACCTCCTCTGCACATAGTCGCGTAGTCGTTAGTCCGGTGATCGGGACGCCATTGGTGTCTTGCTTACGGGGCCGTCGTTTCCTCCGGTAGGCGCGGCGGTAGTTGAACCCAGCCATGGCGCAAGGCGTAGATGGCAGCCTGTGTGCGATCCGCGAGGTTCAGTTTAGCTAAAATCGAGGTGACATGGTTTTTGACGGTTTGTTGACTGATTCCTAAGCGGAAGGCAATCTCTTTGTTACTCAATCCTTCGATAATCAAGGCCAGGATTTCCATCTCACGATCGGTGAGGGGGGAGAAAGTCGTATCCTCCGGTTTGAGCCCATAGCGGCGGTAAAGCTCCAACAACCATTGCTCGGCCTGATCCGCTGTCATACGTTTACCGTAGATCACATAATACCCCGCGGCCACGCTGTGAACGGTCTCCAGCAAGTAGTTGGGGTCCACATCTTTGGCAAAATAGGCCGAGGCACCAATGCGGATGGCGTGGTAGATCTGTTCTTCATCATCGTAAGCGGTGAGAATGATGACGTTCGTATTCGGACACTGACTTTTCAGTTTCTGCGTGACCTGAAGCCCATTCATCGTGGGCAAGTTGACATCCATCAATACCACATCGGGTTGAACCTTGACCAGGAGTTCAAGGGCTTCTTGTCCGTCGCCACTCTCGGCAACCACTTCGATATCGGGTTCTTTATTCAAGACATCGCACACCCCTTGGCGGAAGAAGGGATGATCGTCAACCACGACGACTTTGATCGGAGAGGAGGAATTGACAGCTTCAGTTGCCATAGACTTCTCCTTTCTTGATATCGTTTAGTATACCATAGGTATTCAGGCCTGTGAACTCGGACGCCGAACGTGGCACTTATGCTTGGTTAAAAGGAGAACCTCTCCGCGAGCGGCTGATGTCCCTTGTCCTTTGCGATTAAGAATCCAGAAAACGCTCGATTGCTAATGTTCCAACATCTTCGCCATGCATCAGTAACCCGATCAGGTGATCCGCCGCGATGCAAGCCCAACTCAGTCCCCAGGGACCCAGCCCGTTGACGGTATAGACATCGGGTGTATCCGGCACCTGGCCTACGATGGGCAGTCCGTCTCTGCTCTGGGCGACCCACCAGGCTTGGCGTGCCGTGACGGGGGCAGTGGGGCAGAGTCGTTGGGCAACCTCGGTGAGCATCGCCAGCACGTGCTCCTGGGGTTCGCCGGTCCAGCCGACCATGCGCCAGTCATGCGCGCGTGCGTGGATGATGGCCTGCCCCTGGCGGACAATCAGAGGGGTGGAAAGTGCCCCAACAGCGTGAAAGTCAACGGCCTGCATAGGCAGGGGGCGGAGGATGGTGGCCAGGCTCCGGTACAGGCGGACCGCATGCGGCCCGTTGGCCAAGACGACATTCTTGGCCCGGATGTAATGTTTGCGTGCCCACACGTCAATGCCCGGCGATCCCGACAATCGTCCATCATGCGGATGGATAGCATGCACCTCGGCCCCATATTCTACGGTAATACGGGGATGATCGAGGAGCGCGGTGATCAGTGTCGCCGTGTTGAACGCCAGATCGTCTGCCGTGCGTATACCGACCAGGTAGCCGTAATCCATAGCATCGTCTATTTCCGCGGCGTATAAATCTTGTCTTAACAGAACGGCCGATTCTTGGAGCAATTCGGCTTCGGCCTGGTCGTCGGTCATCCGAAAACTGCCGATATGGGTCGCTTCCTGATGCAGTTTGTGCAACAGACCGCCGAGCATATCCAGGTTTTGACGGGTGAGTTCCCATACTTGCCGTCCTTTAGCCGTGCCCAAGCGCGCCTGCAGGGCTGCGTAAGGTTCCGGCGTGCCGAGAAGCGCCAGGCCTATCCCTCTGTCGGCAACGCCCCCCGCCGTCTCTCTGGCTTCCAGGACAACGACGTTCAATGCTGCTTCGGCGAGATGGTGGGCAACCAACGCGCCGGCGAGACCGGCACCGACGACGACGGTATCGTAACTATCCAGCGTTGTTGACATAAGTTCTCCTTATGAGAATAGGCGTTAGTCTTGTAATCTGATCGTCATTTCCATTCAATTTAGCGTGGGGGGGCGACGATCAATTGCGCCTGATCAAAGAATGCTGCATTATTGATATGTGGGTAAGCAGGTTCGGCATAGAAACAAACGGTGACATGGCCCAATAAAGCCATCTCCGCTTCCGGTGTAGGCGGCGCTTCTTGTTCACGGGGATCGGGTGTAGCGGTGGCGGTCGCCGGGAGTGGCTTGGGCGGTGCAGCCACGACCACTTTGGGAGAGAACAAGGTGACGATGCCATCATCCTGGTTGATCCGTTGGGCATCGCCCCAGCGGACGTTGTCGCAATGGGGTTGTCCGGTAGGGTCAATGCCGGCTTTGACGATGAGGCGATCGAGTGAAGAAAAAGCCCGGGCCTTGATGCTGAATTGCACCGTGCTGCCGACGGTGACGGTTACCGTCTGGTGAACCCAAGCACGGAACTTGAGCCAGCGAATGGTTTCGACCTTCAAGGTGGCGCCGTTGATGTAGCGTGCCGGGTCATCGGCAGCGGTGAAGACGGGTTCGGCAAAAGACGTGTGGGGGTCGTAATCGCTTCCCTTATAGTTGACATACGCATACCATTTCCAGCCGGGGATGCGGTTGGGCAGCACATAATCGAACTCTGCGCCGTCGAGCGCGATAGGCCCCGGTGTCGGTGGGGGGAGAGGCGTGGCAGTAGGAGAGGAAGTTGGTGTAGGGAAGGGCGTGCCGGTCGGCGCCGGTGTGTTGGTCGGACGAGGCGGCAGGGTCGGTTGGGTGGTGGGGGGCGGCGTCGGAGTCCAGGTGGGCGGCATGGTGAATGTGACTGCCGCCGTGGCCGTGGGAGGGGAGGGCGGCACCGCCAACGGTGCCCGCATAGAACTCACCACGATCATTCCTAACCCTGCTATCACCGCAAAGTCCAGGATGGCCAAGGCGAGTAAGATGATCTTTTGGGTACGGCTCAATTGCTTCATAAAAGTATGCCTCGTTTGCGTATTCATTATCAATAATACTCCAACGTGAAATTGTGACAAGCACGGCTAAGTTGAAAGGCGAGGCATTTGCTCCTATACCTGCTTGGACTATAATGGAATCAGTTTTCCGCACAGCTTTGCCGGGAGGTGAGTGATGCAAGGGCCGGTTCGACGTACCCGGATTGTCGCCGGGGAGCCTATGGTGGTGGGAGAGCAGCGTTTGCTTCCTTCTGTTGTGGTCACCACGGCGGCGGGGGGGGATAGCCGCCGGGGCATGTTCAGCTATATGAACGTGCGCCCAATTTCAATTGTCGTCACGGGGCCGGAGGGTACGCAGTGGTTGGAAATCCCCAATGTGACCGTCAACGCCTTGAGCAGGATGGCCGTCATTGGGCTAGGAGTAGCAGGAGTCAGTCTGGTGTTGATAGGATTATTGCACCTTGTACGCAACCGCTAGCAGGTTGAGGGGGATGTGTATTCGTTGGGCCGTGGGTGGGTGAATTTTCCAACGCAAAATACACGAAAAGTACAAAGTTTTTCTGTGAACTCTGGAAGGGTCTCTGGAGTTATTTTATACGAGGAGATGTCGCTATGGATGAGATGAAGATGCTATTCGAGAAGATCGGCTCAAACCTTGAAAAGATCAATGTCAACGCCGTGTTTGGCCAGCCGCAGAAGCTGGGCGAGCGGGTTGTGATCCCCGTGGCGGAGATCGCCTGGGGCTTTGGCGCCGGTATGGGCATGTGCGGGCCGGGATCGTGCTGCTGTGCCCAATCCGGTGACGAGGCGCCCTGTTGTGGTGCGAGCAAGGACGAGGCGGAAGCATGTTGCGAGCACGATGAGAGCTGTGAGTGCAAGTGCCACGATGCGGGCTGTGAGTGCGAGTGCCACGGTGAAGGCATGGGTAGCGGTGGTGGCGGCGGTGCCGGCGGACGCGCGCGCCCCATTGCCTACATCGAGGTGGGCCCGGAGGGAACGAGGGTTGAGCCGATTGTGGATCAACAAAAGATCACGTTCGCCGGGATGCTGCTAGGTGCATGGACCATCGCCTGGGTGGGGTTGGTACTCAAAACCCTGTTTCATGCGCTGACCCCGCGACGTTGATGCAGCGTGTGCAGCACGATGGCCTGGTTTGGTATACATTTGCCGAACCAGGCCTTGATTTTATGCATGCCTGTCTCACGCGACTCGGTGGGGTCAGCCAGGGCCCCTGGTCTACGCTGAACCTGGGCAGTACCGTGGGCGATGATCCTCAGGCAGTGCAAGAAAACCATCGCCGCGTTTTTGCCGCTTTTGGGATTACCCCCGCGCAGGTGGTCAGTCCGCACCAGGTGCATGGTTGCCATGTGGCCCATGTGACGCGCGAGGATGGTGGCAGGGTGATTCCGGCAACCGATGCGTTGATCACGGCAACGCCGGGAGTGGTTTTATTACTGCGTTTCGCCGACTGTACGCCGATTTTGTTCTTCGATCCGCTGCGGCGCGCGCTAGGATTGGCGCATGCCGGTTGGCGGGGTGTGGTGGCGGAGGTCGCCGCCGCAACGGTGCAGGCAATGGGGGCGGCTTTCGGGACACAGGCAGCGGATCTCTGGGTGGGCATCGGCCCGACCATCGGCCCGCAGCACTACAGCGTTGGCCCGGAAGTTGTAGAAGCCGTTCAATCCACCTTGCCGGCCGGCGTTTCTGTGGCGACTTGTCGCGCCGGACAGTGGTATCTCGATTTGCCCGCCGCCGTCGAGGCCCAATTGCGCGCCGTGGGCGTCAACCGGATCACGCAATCGGGCCTTTGCACGGCCGACCGGCTAGACGAATGGTATTCGCATCGCGCCGAGCATGGCCGTACCGGACGTTTCGGCATACTGATGATGTTGTGAAGAAAACACAACCGGCGCAGATTGTCCCATCCGCGCCGGCCATGTAAGGTGTGTCTATAAACTGAAGCCGCTCTAATCCTGCCCCAACCCCTCGATGCGGAAAGTGAAGCCCAAAATCTCCAATAAAACCGCCTCACTTCCTTGCGGACGGAAGAATTGCAACTCGAATACCTGACTGCTATGAGGGGCGATATTCCAGGGAAACAGGGGAGTAGAAGCCTGTAACGGACTGCTCCCCCCGCTATAGGTCAGATTGACATTGCTCTGCGTCACCGTCAGCGACGATTCTCCGTCGTTATACAGCGTACCGTTGATGACGATTACATTGCGGGCCCCATCCTCGAAGACCGTCTAAAGCTTCACATCGGGCTGGGGCGGGGCGGGCCGCGGCGGCTCGTAGGATACAGAGAAACGTGTGCTGTTGCTGGATTGCGCATCACTGCGGACGATCCAGACGAGGGTGGTTGACAGCGTGCGTGGGACTTGATAACCGGCACTGCCCCTTGCGGTTTCCCCGGCGAGCAGCATCCGATTCAAGTGGCCATATTGGCCTGCCACCGTCGCCGCCTCATTCAGCGTATACCGCTGTCCGGCGTTATCTTCGAGCACCATATCGAAAAACGCGGCATCTTTATTCAGCCCGCTTTCGTTTGTCACCTGGTACTCGATGATGAAGTAAAATGAATCGGGTGTCGCTTCCACCACTTTCGATTCTAACACCTCGAATTTCAACCCATCGATACGCTGCTCTTCCCCGAAGATGCTCTCCTCCGGCAGATAGCGCGTTTGAACGATCAAGCGGTTATTTTGATTGCTGTCAAGCATCACCAACGTCAAGCCGGGCTTATCCTGGTTCAGCGGAGATAAATCCTCTGCCGCTACCCGCTGCGCTTGTGGTGAGCCGAAGGTCAACTGACTGCCGTTGTCGAGGGTGAGGGTGATGCGTTGTGCGCTCGTCAAGCCGGCGAGGAGTGACTCTGTGGTTGGGGCGTAAGGCACCCCGATCACATAGTTGATCACCGTCCCGTAGAGCCAAACGGCAATGCTGCGTTGCTCTTGGGGTACCGGCCAGCGTCCTTGTTCCGGCAGGACGGCGACCACCGGATAAATCGTCCCGGCTATGTTGAGTTGCGTGGGCGTCGTACTGCGCACCGGCACCCCGCTCTCTTGGACGACTATGATCTCAGGGGGGATGGTGGGGGCGGTGCTGAATGTTGACAATTTGACGACGCGCGCCGATTGTGCGCCGCCGGTAGCGCGGCCCTTTTGCGTCAGCGATAGGAGTGCTCCCACTCCTACCGCCATGATGATAAAGGCGCCCAGCACAATCAACAGGATGGCCCAGGTCGGTGGCGTAACCCGTGGCGATGGCGCCGCAGGATTGGGGCCCGTGGCCACCGGCTCTGGCACGTCGGCGGCAGGTTGAACATAAACCGGCGGCGGAGTCACGACGGCCTCCCCCTGGTGGTTGGCCATGGTGAAGAAATCGTAGGCTTTACGTTTTTCGGGATCGGCCAGAACTTCATAAGCCTCATTGATTTCTTTGAAGCGCTCTTCAGCACCTGGCACGGTGCTGATATCCGGGTGATTGACACGGGCCATGTGCCGGTACGCCATGCGGATTTGTTCTAGCGTCGCGTTTTGTGGGACGCCGAGTATCGCGTAATAGTCTTTAATCGTTTTTGCGGCCATACTTTTATCTCGCTTACCGGCATTAGGGAATGGTGACAGGCAGACTGGGCGGCACAATGCGCACAGCGACCTCCGGCTTGGCAGCCTCGATCAGCCGGTCAAAGCCCAGCAGCGGGATCAACACCCGCACGGTTCCTATGGTTGGCACGGTGAAAGAAATCTGCCCCTGCTCGTCGGTATAGCCGCGTGCCAGTTCGGCTTTACTTTCGGGAGAGAGGACGCTCACGAAGAAGCCGGGTACACCTTCCCCGGCACCCACTTGTCCGTCGAGGTTGCTATCGTAATACACCAGGACGCGGAAGGTGCGGAACCCGCCGGGAGTGGGTGAGGGGGTGAGGGGCGCCGGCGTGGTGATCAGCCGGAAATCCAGTTGCTTATTCCCCGTTTGCGCTGTCGGCGGCGGTGTGGGAGTAGCAATAGGCGAAGTCGGCGTTTGAGGGGTCGAGGTAGGGGCAGGAGTCGGCGTGGGCCACACGGTGGCCGGCGTCGGATAGGATTTATCAGGGCCGGGGGTAGCGTTGCTGCCGGGTACGCTCAGTGTACAGCCGAAGGTGTAATTGCTGTTGGCTGCATCTCGGATGTCCATTCGTTCACCCTGCCCGATGAGGATGTAGACAAAGCCTTCATAGGTGGCGTAGTAGGACAGGCGGGAATTGAAGTTGCCCAGCGCGATGTCATCGTTGGCCATAATGAAATAGCTTTCGCTCGGTCCGCTGTAGAAAACCATGCGGGGATCAACCCCGGGGGTGAGATTGCTGGTCTCACACGTCAATTGTAAGCCCGGCTTGACCCGAATCTTGAAAAAGTCATTATCAACTGCTGCGCCGCCCCACGGCATGAAGTTCAGGTTGTAGGTCAGCCCTGAAGCGATGGTTGTTGCCAGCTCGAAGTTGTAATTGGGCTCGTAGGGATCGAAGCCACTTGGCCAGGTAGGCTTGGGAGTAGCGGAAGGCGACGCGGAGGTGGGGGTATGGGTCGGTGTGGGCGTGTTGGTGTTGGTGGGTGTCAAGGTAGGTTGAAGGATGAGCACTTCCAGTATATAGTCAACCAGCGTGTTGGCCGGCGATGCCGTCGTCACACTCGATATGCATAGGTGATAGCGGGTGAGGGCGGCCTGTAAGGTCAACTCGACCTCGTGATTGGTCGCCGTCGTGTTGCCCGTGATATAGTACCCGTTATTGTCGTAAATTTTGAGCCACCGATTGAAGCTATAGTCGCTCAAGACAAGGCGATATTGTAGTCCTACGGTGGTGTTGATCGCAAAACAGTCCACATCGTAAATACTGGTGATGGCTCCCACGATTTTGCCGGGAACGGCAAAGGGGTTGGCCGTGGTGACATTGTCGTTCGGTTCGCTTTCGATGGGGATGTTGGGTGGAGGCGGCATAGGCGTTTGTGTAGGGGTGGGCGTGATGGTGGGGGTAGGCGTGTTCGTGGGCGTGGCGGTAGGCGTGGTCGGTTGATTGGCAGTGACGAGATAATCTGTCGGGCCGGCCGTGGGATCGTTGTTGGGTGCTATAACCCGGATGTAGTAAAGTGTGCTTTGCGCTTGAAAGGATAGGGTGACGGTATCCTGGACCGGATCGGTTTGCGCGCTGGCAACCCAGCCGTAGGCACTCGTGTAAATATCGAGGCGGCGTTCTTGCGTGCCTGAGCGGGCAATACTGAGCGTGTAAATGTGTCCTGAGATTGTATTAAACTTGAAATAATCTTCATCACCGGTTGCGGTAATAGCTCCGGTCATGGTGCCGGGAATGACAAAATTATTAGCTTGGGTGAAACTGTCATTCGGCTCGACCTCTGTAGCGGTTGGCACCAGGGGGCTGGCATTGCCCCAGGGCGGCGATAGAGCAAATGTCGCCAATGTGAGGGCAAGCACGACGGCCAAAGTCGCCAGGCCGGTGGTATAGGGCATAGATTTTATTTGCATTTTATCACTTCCTCCGCCGTGGTGTGGCCTCCAGAGCTAATGCTCGGCAATAAGTTCCAGCGGCGCTATACCGACTAACAATTGTTTGACCCCGACACCGTTGGGAAAAAAGACGGTGACCATTTCGCTCCGCCCTTCCATTTGGCTTGTCAACACCGTACCTTCACCGTAGTAGGTGTGACGCACCCGCTGCCCCTGGTGATATTGCAATGGCGGCGTCGCCGGTGCAGGATGGGAGCGTCCGGGATCGCTCCAACTGACATTCCAGCGACGCGGTTCGCTTTTCTTTGACTTTCGGCGTGGGCGGTCCAGAACTTCATCCGGCAGATCCTGCAAAAAACGTGAGGGGATTGATGGCTCTTCACTGCCATACCCGCCCCATCCCCGATGGAAGGCGTAGGTCAGGTAAAGACGTTTTTCGGCGCGTGTCATCCCCACATACAGCAGCCGTCGTTCCTCGGCTACTTTGTGCGGCGAATCCAGGGAGCGACTGTGGGGCAAGAGGCAATCTTCCAAGCCGGTTAGGAAAACGACAGGATATTCCAGCCCCTTGGCGCCGTGGAGGGTCAGCAGCGTGACGGCGCGCACATTCTCGCTCAACTCATCAACATCGGCCACCAACGCGACTTCGGTGAGGAAGTCTGCCAGGGTGATCTGTGGCGCATCGGCGATGACGGCCCGCAGCGCCTGGATGTTCTCCCAGCGTGATTCCCCTTCCTCAGAGCCGTCGCGCACGTCACTCTCATAGCCACTCTCGGTCAGAATGCGATCCAGGAGGCGCAGCACACCGGCCTCCGCGTGATAGGCCCGCCATCCCTGGAGCAGGGTGACAAAGCCGTTGAGGGCTTGTTCGGCGCGGCTGCTGAACTGCTTCTGTTGCAGCAAGTGGAGCATCGCCTGATAGCGGCTGATATTGAGGGCGCCCGCCGTTTCAGAAATAGTCGCCAGCGTACGCGCGCCGATGCCACGCGGCGGGGTGTTGATCACGCGCATGAAACTGATGTCATCGTCCGGTGTTTGCACAAGCCGCAGATAGGCCAGCACATCCTTGATCTCCTTGCGGGCATAGAAACGGGTTGCCCCGATCAGGCGATAGGGGATGTTGTTGTGCATAAAAGCTTCTTCCAGGGCACGGGATTGGGCATTCGTGCGGTACATCACGGCAATGTCACTGTGGGTATAGCCGGCACGGACTAAGCTGTTCACCTCTTGAGCGACGAAATCGGCCTCTTCTCTTTCATTGTAGGCTTCGTGGAGAATGATAGGCTCGCCCCCCCGTTTGCGGGTGAAAAGATGTTTGGGGGTACGATCCGGGTTGGGCGTGATGATCGCTTGTGCTCCGTCCAAGATGATCTGGGTTGAGCGATAGTTCTCCTCCAGCAGATACTGGCGCAGTTCGGGGAAGTCGGTGCGCAGCCGCTTGATGTTGCGGTAGTCGGCGCCGCGCCACGAATAGATAGATTGATCTTCATCGGCGACGACGTACAGACTGCGGTGTTCTTGCGCCAACAGTTGCAGGATGACATATTGGGCCATGTTCGTATCCTGGAATTCATCAACCAGGAGATAGCGATAGCGCCCGCGATATTTGTCCCGCACAAGTGGGTTATTGCGCAAGAGGCGGGCGGTTTCCATCAGCAGATCGTCGAAGTCGAGGCCGTTGTTTTTGCGTAAGGTATCCTGATACCGCCCGTAGGCACGTGCGACGATCTCGTCATAATAGCTTTGCACGGGATAATCCGCCGGAGGGATAAGCTCATTTTTCGCCGCAGAGATGGCATTGAGCAGGCTGTAGGGCTTGTAGCTTTTTTCGTTCACCCCTATATCTTTGATCACCTGTTTCATCACGGCAAGTTGATCGTCGGCATCGAAGATCAAGTAGTCACCGGATAAGCCGGCCGCTTCTGCTTCACGGCGTAGAATACGCGCGCAGGCCGCGTGGAATGTGCCCAGCGTCATCGCCTGGGCCACTGTGTCGCCGAGCATCTGGTCAAGCCGGTGACGCATCTCGTGGGCGGCCTTGTTGGTGAACGTGACGGCGAAAATTTGCCAGGCCGGTGCGCGCATCTCCGTCAACATCCAGGCGATGCGGTGGGTGAGGACGCGCGTCTTGCCGGATCCTGGGCCGGCTAAGACCAGCACCGGTCCGTTGGGGGTCGTGACCGCTGCCCGTTGTTGCGCATTCAGCGTTTGCAAGAGCGGATGGTTTTGATTCATTATTTCGTTCCTGTGCCCCTTGACATACGCCTAGTATAACATGGAGAGGCATTGAAGCAAATGAAACTCCGCGCACCTCTATCAGATGCGCGGAGGAGTGGTGCACACCCAGACCTACCGCAATTTCTCTTTGATTCTTTCCAGGCGCAGTAAAAGGTCCTCAGGGATAAAGACTTTTTGTGCCGCGGCGATCTGTTCAACCATATTGATGAAGCTCAGCAATACATAATCGTCAGAAATTTGCATGGACTCACTGTCTTTGGTCATTGCCGTTAGAATTTTGATGGTGCTATCTAACATCTCCTGGCGTACCTGGCTCTCGGCGCGCTGGCGCATTTGCAGTTCCTGGACACGTTCATCCGCTTCGATCTTTTGAATCTCAAGATCGCGGCGTGCCTTCCAGGTACTGGCCCATTCCTGGAGTACCTGTCCCTCAAATTCGATGTCCTGAAGCGTTACTTCCATAATCTCGACCCCAAAGGCTTGCGCAGCGGTAGAGAGCTTACTCAACAGGTCCTGGCGGATTTGCCGGCGGACATCGGCGTCTAAAAGCTCGTCGAGTTGGTAGGTGGCGAGAATTTCGGTGCGCATGATCCCTTCGGTAGCCCCTATGATCACACGTTTGACCCAGTCCATAACGCGCTCTGCCTCTGTTCGCCAGGCTTCACGGATCCACTTGCATGTGGCGGCCTTGCGGACGTTTTCCTCGGTTGCCGCGTCATCCTTTTCAACTTTAGGGACTCTAAATTTGATGGCGACTTCATAGGTGATAGGGATACCATCCCGTGTGACGGCGCTGACTTTGAACGGCCAGCGTTGGGGACGGAAGTCAATGATGTCCCAGATTTTCTCGAAAGGCTCGAGGCGCGGGAAACATGGGCCGATGAGAACGCGCGCCAGTTTACCTTCTTTCTCGGTGATGACGGCACTGTCTTGGTGGATGACAAGGCCGGCCGGACCGCCGATTTGTTTGACGGAGTCTTTCCCCAGGAGGATGCTGCCTTCCTGGATAATCAAAAAAGGTGAAAATTTGGGGCGTCCGAAGTTGCGATACCAGAGAAACTGCAATGCCTCTTTCAGGCTGCCCAGTTTGTACAGGGCGTTCACAAACTCCCCGCACAACCGGAACGCGATGGCAACGGCGGCTATGCCGGGCAGCATCCCCCCAATGGCCTTAGCGATGAGATATGCAGGAAGCGGGTCCGTATCCGCCGTTACCCGCGCATCTTTGACGTTTTGCACCGTCATAATAGTGTTCACGCCATCGAGACTCCGCACTTTGGTCACTTGCACCGTGAGGTAACAGGTGGCCGTTTGCGCCAACGGCACGTCATTGTTGGTGAAGGTGAGTTCGATGTTGTAGAATCCCTCGGCGATGGTGTCGAGGATGTGCAATCTGGCCATGAGGTGCCCGCCAACGCTGGTCGCCGGCACAATATCGCTAAGAAACACCTGCGCCGGCTCTGAAGGGGTGGTGGCCGGGCTATACAGATTCTTGACGGTGGTATCGAGCGTTTCCCCAACGCGCCGATAGGTAACGGCAACCTGGTTGACGATCCCATCCTTATCTGCCGCAAGGATCCAATTCTTTTCCGGCAAGCTGACGGTACACATGGTGACAATTGCCTGGTTGTAGCGAGTCGTTGCGATGGATACCGCAATCAAACTCAAGGCAAGAAGGATAAACAGCATGGCAAGCACGGCAATGAGAACTCGCCCGAAATAACGGAGCATTCGTAGGGGATTGAACATTTTCTCTCCTCACCAGGGCAATGCTATAATGATAGGGTCAACCACCTGAGCAAATGAGGGGGTAGATTATCCCCATATTTGGATTCTGACGATGCTTTGTCCGCTGGAGATGCCGTCTTCTGAGGAGGAGAGACACCCATCGCCTCGAAAAGTTTGATGGCTAAGACACGCTTTTGGATGCCCGTTTCGGCTTCTTGAAGGATTTGGGCAAAGCGACTGAACATTTCCAGCCGTACCTCGGCGCGTACTTCTTGTTCTCTGAGCGCAATGCGCGCTTGGGCTTCGGCAATGGCAATTTCGATATCTTTGTTGCGCTTGGCTTCCCAGTTTTTGATGCGCTGAGCGGTAATGTCGTCGGGGACTTTGATGTTGCTGATGCCGCCGCCGACCACCTCGATCCCCAGCGCCTTCATTTCCTCCTTGAGTTTACCGATAAAGGTTCGAGAGATTTGGGCGCGTGGATTTTTGGCCTGTGACGCGGCCAGCGCGTCGGCCCAGGTGATGCTTCGGACCAGAAAATCACCTTTGATGATGGGCGGGGCACTACAACATGCATGGCGCCAGGCGTTTTGTTCCTCGCGTGATAATGCTTCAAAAGGTGTCAGAGTAATTTTGAACGGCGACGTTATAAGAGGCAG
>FWPV01010180.1_pt1 | contig 15510 bp, 13 predicted proteins | sample 2228371 | NCBI WGS metagenome assembly FWPV01 (sample SAMEA103939776, study PRJEB20133) | metagenome | reverse complement strand
GTATAATACAGAGATGATGCCGCGTTTTCCCCACACGCGTGGGGGTGGACCGTAGACTACGTTCCCGCCATGCACGCTGATCACGTTTTCCCCACACGCGTGGGGGTGGACCGCTGTGCCGCATCCATTAGAATCGGGGCCAACGCCTGCGCGGAGGATAGGTCATGGCTACCCACAGCAGTGAAGATCGCAACGGCAAACTCCGCACCGAAGTCCATCTCGAACCGGGCGAGACCGTGGCGCTCTGCCGCTGCTTCGCCTCAAAGAAGTTCCCCTTCTGCGACGGCTCGCACCGACAGCAGCCAGGACAGGTGGCGCCCGTCATCGTCCACGCGCCAAAGGTCAGCGCGCAAGAGTAGGCCTCTAGACCTTCCGCCGCAGCGCAGCGGGAGCGGCGCGCCGAAAGGCCTGGCCCTCGCGCCGAGGACTCGTGGTAGCATGGGGCGGAGGTCCAGGCCGGCGTGCCGCCTCAACCCACGCTGCACACCGAGCGACTCATCCTGCGCCCGTTCCACCTGGACGACGCTCCAGCGGTCCAGCGCCTGGCGGGAGCACGCCAAGTCGCCGACACCACCGCCAATCTGCCCCATCCTTACCCCGACGGCGAAGCCGAGCGCTGGATCTCAACCCATGCGCCGCGCTTCGCAGCCGGTGAGGCCGCGATCTTCGCCATCAGCCTGCAGCCCAGCGGCGAACTCATCGGCGCCATCGGGCTGGAAATCAACCGCCAACATGCCCGCGCCGAACTCGGTTACTGGATCGGCGTCCCTTTCTGGAACCAAGGCTACTGCAGCGAAGCGGGACGCGCCGTACTGGAGTTCGCTTTTCAGGCGCTGGCCCTCAACCGGGTCTACGCCTTTCACCTGCACCGCAATCCGGCCTCCGGCCGCGTCCTGCAGAAGCTCGGGATGCGGTACGAGGGCCGATTCCGCCAACACATGCGCAAGGGGGGCGTGTTCGAGGACGTGGAGTGCTACGGTCTGCTGAGAGAGGAGTTCGGGGCTGGCAGCGGCGCAAAGCACGGGCCCGATTGCCCTGTCTCCACGCTGCAGGAACCGGGAAGGCCCATCGGGTGAATAGGATTGCCTTGCGCGCCGCCCGTCGTCCCAAGCACAAGGAGAGCGAGCCTCTCGCCCTCATCGTCCGCAGGAGATTGCCATGGTTCCGCCACGCGTCGCGGCTCTGATCGCCAGGCTGGAGAAGGGTGGACGCAAGACCCAGGACATCCTGGGCAGCCTCTCTGCAGAACAGTGGGGACGCCGTGTCTATGCAGGCCCGCCGGAATGGAGCGTCCGAGATCTCCTGGCCCACTTCCTCTCGGCGGAGGTCGGCCTGCGCCGCATCTGCCAGGACACGGCCGCCGGAGGCGAGGGCGCACCGGAGGGCTTCGACTTCGACCAGTTCAACGCCCTGGAGCAGGAACGGTTGAAGGACCGCCAGCCCGCCGACCTGCTCGCCGCGCTCGCCGAGGAGCGCCAGCGCTCGATCGACTGGCTTCGCTCCCTGAACGAGAGCGACCTCGACCGCACCGGCCGTCACCCGGCGCTGGGCTGGGTCTCGCTGGAGACGATGGTCACCGCCATTTACGGCCATCAGCTCCTGCACATGCGTGACCTACAGAGCGCCCTGTCGTGACGCCGTCCCCTCCTCCCGCCATCGCCCATGCCCGAATTGCCTGAGCTGGACGTCGTGCGCGAGGTGCTCGCCCGACGCGTGGTCGGGCGCAGGATTGAGGACGTGCGCCTCGAGCCAAGGGGCGCGCCCCTCGTGGTGCGCGACCTCACTCGACTCGGCTTCGCCTCCAGCCTCACCGGAGCGCGCCTGACCTCGGTCAGGCGCCGGGGCAAGTTCCTGCTGTTCGCCCTCGAGGCCGCTGAGCCTCTCCTGCTGATCGTCAATCCGAAGCGGTCCGGGCGATTCCAGCTGTGCCCGCCGGATGAGAAGAAGGTCGGGCCGGTCCACGTCACACTGCGCTTCGCCGATCCCGAGGAAGAACTGCGCTACGTGGACGCCAAGCGGATGGGGCAGCTCTACCTGGCTCGCAATGCCGAGAGCGTGCCCACCTTCGGTGAGATGGGACCCGACGCGCTGGACATCACCCCGGAGGAGTTCCGTCGACGCCTTCTCGCGCTGCGCGGCGAGATCAAAGGCATCCTCACCCGCGGCCAGTGCACCGCCGGCATCGGCAACGCCTACGCCGACGAGATCCTGTGGCAGGCACACATCCATCCCTTCCGCAAACGCACCAGCCTCAGCGAAGACGAGATCTCCGCCCTCCATCGGGCCATGCGCCTCACTCTACTGGAGGCAATCACCAAGGTGCGGCAGGAGATGGGCGAGGCCATCCACCGCGAGCCGCGCCACTTCCTCGCCGTGCACATGCGCACTGGCCAGCCGTGCCCTCGCTGCGGCGGCGAGATCTCCGGCATCTACAGTGGAACGCGCGTCACCAACTTCTGCCGCACCTGTCAGCCCGGCGGCCTGGTCCGCGGGATGTAGAATTGCCCCCTGTGAATCGAATCGCCCCAACCACCACTTCCTCAGCGCCCGCCCGGTCTCTCTCGGGACGCCAGCGGTGGCTGGTCCTGCTGGCCGTCGGGACCGGGGGGTTCATGGCCGCCCTCGACGGCAGCGTGGTCAACACGGTCCTGCCTGTGATCCGACAGTCCTTCGGCAGCACCGTCGCCGAGATCGAATGGGTGGTGACGGTGTATCTCCTGGTGGTGAGCGGACTGCTGCTCACGTTCGGCCGACTGGGAGACCTACACGGTCACAAGCCGATCTACATCAGCGGCTTCGGCATCTTCGTTGTGGGATCGGCGCTGTGTGCCCTGTCGCGCAGCGCGCTGTCCCTGGTCGCGGCGAGAGGAGTCCAGGCCCTCGGGGCCGCCATGCTTGCCTCCAACAGCCCCGCCATCCTCACCGCCTCGTTCCCTGCTGGCGAGCGCGGGCGAGCTCTGGGCATGCAGGCCATGATGACCTACATGGGATTGATGGTGGGCCCTTCGCTGGGCGGCTGGCTGGCAGACCGGTTCGCTTGGCCATCCATCTTCACCATCAATCTCCCCATCGGCCTGCTGGCCCTTGCTCTCAGCCTGCGGTTCCTCCCCGGCGACGCACACGCGCCCGGCGCCGAGCGCTTCGATCTGGCAGGCGGCCTGGCATTCCTGGGAGGACTGGTGGCCCTGCTCCTGGCGCTGAACCAGGGACACGCCTGGGGCTGGGCCTCGCCCAGCATCCTCGCTCTGTTCGCCGGAGCGGGTGTGCTGCTGACCGTCTTCGTGCTCATCGAGCGCGCCGTCCCCAGCCCGATGTTGGATCTGGGGTTGTTCCGGAGGCGGCTGTTCGCCGCCTCCACAGCGAGCGCCGTGCTCAACTACATCGGGCTGTATAGCATTGTCTTTCTGCTCCCCTTCTACCTGATTCAGGGCCGTGGGCTGAGCCCGGCCGCGACCGGCATGCTGATGACCGCCCAGCCCCTCGTGATGGCCATCACCGCTCCGATCTCCGGCACCCTCTCGGACCGCATCGGCTCGCGTTTCCTCTCCAGCGCCGGGATGGCGGTGCTGGCTGGAGGGATGTTCCTGCTGTCGCGTCTCGATCCGGCCGCGCCGCTCTCAGCCGTCGCGGCCTGCCTGTTCATCACCGGCTTCGGACTAGGCATCTTCGTCTCCCCCAACACGAACGCGCTGATGGGGTCCGCGCCGCGCGAGAGGCAGGGAACGGCCTCCGGGGTCTTGGCCACGGCGCGCAGCCTGGGGATGGTCCTGGGCATTGGCCTCGCCGGGGCGATCTTCACCACCGTCCTGGCTCACCACCCCGGCTCGGGGTCATCCGGGCTGTACGCCGGCATCCGCGCTGCACTGCAGGCAGGCGCGGCGGTTGTGCTGCTGGGAATGATGACCTCGCTGGCACGCGGCGAACCCCAGACGCAGATGTCCTCGCGGCAGGATGATGGCCGCGGCGAGCGCACGACCGACGATCCTTCCGCCGATGGCTGAGCCTCTCACCCCGAGGTGCGCTTGATCCGTCAGTGGCCTCCTGACCTCGCGCCCGAGCGAGGCCTGCCGCCCGCGGCTCTCACCATGCTTTGGGCACTGGCGTTTGCCCTAGCCTACTCTCAGTCCCCCCTGTACACCTCCAACCAGAACCAGTACTTCCTGCACGGCGCGGCCCGCGCCGGCATCGGCTTTCTGAGCCAGGATTGGCTGGCCAACACAGTCGACTCCGTTCCCGTGTTCACCTTTCTGGTGGAATGGACCTTTCGGCTCTTCCCTCCGTGGGTCTTCTATCTCTATCAGGCGCTCCTCCTCGGGCTGTATCTGATCGTGCTCATGCCGTTGGTCTGGCCCGAGGATCGGCCCGCGCCCGGCCCGAAGGCGCGGTGGGCTCTCGCCGCGCTGCTCATCGGCCTGCAGTGTGCCGGAACCCGCTTCGTCCTGGCTCGTGCGCTGGGGCCCTCCTGGGATTACTTCTTCGATGGCGGTGTGGCGGGCCAGCGCCTGCTGGGGCCGGTCTTCCAGCCCAGCGTCTTCGGCACCCTGCTGCTCGTCTCCGTATTCCTCTACCTCCGAGGTCGACCCTTGGCGGCCGCCGCCGCGGCCGCGGCAGCAGCGACCATCCACCCAACCTACCTGCTCAGCGCAGCCGTCCTCACCAGCATCTACCTTGTCGACACCTGGCGGCAGACGCGCAGGCTGCAGCCGGCGCTGGCCTTGGGCGGCACGTCGCTGCTGCTGGCCCTGCCCATCACCCTGTACGTCCTCCTGCGATTGGGGCCGACCGGAGCGGCGGTCTCGGCGGAGGCGCAGCGCATCCTGGTGGCCGTCCGCATCCCACACCACACGCTCCTCCGCGAGTGGCTGGATGCGGCGGTGATCCTGAAGGCGATGTGGATCGGCGCCGCTCTCGTCCTCGATCGGCGAAGCCGGCTCTTTCCAGTCCTGGCTGGGCTGACGGTCTCCGCCGTGTGTCTGACACTGCTGCAAGCGTGGACCGCGAGCGACACCCTGGCCCTGCTCTTCCCCTGGAGGCTTTCGGTTCTGCTCGTCCCCTTGGCCACGGCGCGCCTCTGCGGCCGAGTTCTCCACCACTTCATGCTCAAGCAGGAGAAGGGTGCCTCGGCAAGGCTTTTCTGGGTGGTACCTCTGGCCGCGATCATCATCGCGCTCTGCGCTGCAGCAGGGATTGTTCGCTTCGCGCTCGAGACTTCGGAGCGAAGGAACGACCCTTCGCAGCCCATGATGGCCTTCGTCCGCTCCAACCTGGCAAGCGGCGACAGGTATCTGATCCCGCCGGGCCTGCAGGATTTCCGCCTGGCAACCGGCGCACCGGTCCTGGTCGACTTCAAATCGATTCCCTATAGGGATGTCGAGGTGCTGGAGTGGTATCAGCGCCTTCGGCTGGCCCAGTGGTTCTTTCGCGACCGGCCCGAGGAGGTGGACTGCTCGCTGCTGGAGACCCTGGCAGTGGAGTACGGCATCACGCACGTCGTGCTCGACAGTGAACTGCGCGACCTCGCATGCCCCGGCCTGGAGCCGCTCTACCGAGACGCGGCCTTCGCCGTGGCGCGGCTGCGCATCCGATAGGGCCCCGGGCGACAGCCCCACGAAATCAGGGAGGTGCCATGCACTCGTACTCACCGGACCTTGTGCAGCAGAAACTTGAGCAGGCTGTCCACCTGCTCGCCGACTTCGGCCTCGATCTGTGGCTGACGTTTGTCCGCGAATCCGGGCTGCGGCCCGATCCGGCTCTGTGCCTGATCTACCCGCACGACGTGACTTGGGACTCGGCATTTCTCGTCTCGCGCCGCGGCGATCGCCTGGCCATCCTAGGCCGCCACGATGCTCCCGCCGCGCGGTCCTTGGGCGCCTACACCGAAATCCTCGAGTACGACGAATCGATTCGCCCGGTCTTGGTGGCGTCGCTGCAGCGGCTGCGGCCCGCGACCGTCGCCCTCAACTTCTCGCGCAGCGATCCGGCAGCCGACGGCCTGAGTCATGGGATGAGGTTGGTGCTCGATGGAATCTTGGCCGAGGCTGGCCTGGAGGCGAAGCAGATCGTCTCTGCCGAGGCGTTCCTGGGTGCCCTGCGCGGTCGCAAGACGCCGGCCGAAGTCGATGGCATTCGGCGCGCGGTGGCGGCGACGGAACGGCTGCTGGAGGAGGTCGGCGCTCGGATTCGGCCCGGCGTCAGCGAGAAGCGTCTGGCGGAGTTCCTGCACAGCCGCATGCACGAGGAAAGGCTGGCCCCGGCATGGGACCTGGGGGGCAATCCGATCGTCAACACCGGTCCCAGCGATGAACCCCCAGGCCACGCCGGTCCGACAGATCGACTGGTTGAGGCCGGACACTTGGTGCACTTCGATTTCGGCGTGAAGGTCAGCGGCTTCTGCGCCGATCTACAGCGCATGTGGTATGTGCTGAAGGAGGGCGAACGGGACGCGCCGGCAGAGGTACAGCGGGTGTGGCAAGCGGTCCGGGGAGCGCTGCTGGCCGGCGCCGAAGCGCTGCGGCCTGGCGTGCAGGGATGGCAGGTGGACCAGGCTGCGCGGCAGTTCCTTGTCTCCCAGGGGATGCCGGAGTATCGGCACGCGTTCGGGCACCACCTCGGTCGCCACGCCCACGATGGATCGACCGTCCTGGGGCCGCGGTGGGAGCGATACGGGGACACGCCCTACGGGGTGGTCGAGGCGGGTAATGTCTTCGCCATCGAGCTGGGCGCGCCTGTGCCCGGAAAGGGCTGGGTGTATCTCGAGGAGGACGTGCTGGTCACCGAGACGGGGGCAGAGTGGCTGAGTCAGCCTCAGAGCGAGTTGCGGTTGATCGATGCGCGTGCGTGAGGCTCGGGACAGGCAGAGGGAAGAGAGGGGACGATCGCGGCCGCAATCCCACAGGCTGAGCAGGCCCTGGGGCCGCAGGCTTCCAAGCAGGTCGAGGCAGTCCAGCAGCGGGTAGCCGTGCACTTTCGCCTGCACCAGGACCGCACTGATTTCTTCGCGGTCGAGAGCATACACTTGACGCTTGTGCCCCACGAGCGCCTGTGGCGTCCGCGCGCCAGAGCGAGAGGACGTCTCTCCAAGCCAAGCCCAGAGCGGCAGGCCCGTCATCGCTGAGAGCTGGGATGCGAGAGAGCAGCGAGTACGGATTTGCCTGGTAACTGCGGACACAGGGGACCAGCAGACTCCTGCCGTAGGCCACCTCAAGAACCGGCAGCGTGATTCAGGTGCCCGGGTTCGTCGCCTCCAGTAGGACAACGCACAAGGCGCCGCATCCGAGCGAAGCGCCCCCAAGGCTCTCTCGACACGACGCGGTACGACCTTGGATGCCCGGCTTGAGTCCCAACAGGAGCCCACAGGCACAGGCGGCAGCAATGCTAGAGGGTCGCCGTGGGTCCGGTCAGGTTCGGATACGACGGATCAGGATCCATGTCGGGTATCGACTGGACCGGGCTCCTTCGCGCTTGTGCCGCGCAATGGAGTGCCTCGGTGGAGCGCGGCCGGCTCAAGCGAGGCGCTGCCAGCGCGGCAAGCGAAATCCATCCCATCAGAACCGGGGGCAGGAACATGCGCTCGACGCCGGTTCCCAGGAAGTACCTCAAGTCCGCGGTGAAGGATACGGTGTAGTAGAAGAGGAACACGGCGGCGCCGACGCCGAGAGCAGAGACGAGAAGGCCGACCAGGACCAAGTCACGCGTTGCATCCCTCACGCGGAGTGCCCTCACCATGAAGAACAGCCCCGCTGGCAGCACCAACCCCCAGATTCTTGGGTCAACCATGCTTCGGGCCAAGTACCTCAACGTCCAGTACAACGCGCTCAAGTGAAGATCCCCTTGCCTGAGGGCAGCACTCATCGGCGTCAGCGCTCCGGAGAGTTGACCGCTCACGCTCGCGGCAGCCCCGTAGGCGAGCCAGCTCAGTGTGACGAGGGCGAGCGGTGGCAAGAGTGCCCGCAGGCAGACACGGCCGTGGAGGCGTTTCACCACCAAGCACAACACGGCGATCAGACCCCACACGACGAGCAGCCCCTCTGGCCTTGTCCACATTGCGCCGCACAAGGCCAGGCTGCCAAGCAGCTGCCGACGTGGGTCACCCTGTACCATCCCTTCCAAGATCAGCACGCATCCCAGGGCAAGGTAGGCCGAGAAGGGCAGGTTCGTGTACCCGGTCGTGCTGTGGTCCAACACCACCGGGATCGTGCCCAAGGTGGCAGCGAGGGTCCCGGCCCACACATCCTCGTACCCGGCTTGTCGCCAGACACGATATGCGATCAGAAGGATGGCACCAAGAAAGAACGGGAACAGGAGTTTCGAGCCCGGGAGGACGTCCCCATCCACGAGATGAAAGAGCGAGATGCCCAGCTGCACATTGAGGGGGTAGGTGGCCGCCGACGGCCCCCAACCCGCGCTCCCAGGAACGCTTCCTTCCCGTGCGATGCCATACCCACGAATGGCATACGCTGCCATGTCGTCCCAGGTCGCGTACGATCGCAAGACCGAGATCCACAGGGCAACGGCGACAATGCAGGCGTAGACCAGCCACCCGGCGTAGCCTCCGTGCGGGATGGCCATTGACCCATCGGGCCCTGCAGCGGCGCTCCCGCTCCTAACCCGTGCATGCGCACGGCTGATCCGGAGCAGCATCGCCGCCAGCGCGAGGCCCGTGGCCAGCACGGTCCAGAGCGTCAGGCGCACGCCGGCCCACGACAGTAGAAACAGCGCCCACGTAAGCCCAGCCAAGCCAAGGGGGAGTGCGCAAGCGAGCAGGAGCGTCGCCTCAGCCCTCACTCCAACCGCACGCACGACCAGGATTCCAAGTGCGCTGATTCCACCAATCACCAGCAGATCGAGCACCGGCGCAATGCCGCCCGCCGAGTCCCCGGATGTGGCTTCGTCCTCAGGAAGAACCCGCGCCGCTCGCGGCACGTAGACCCCGCGGTCGCCACGGAAAGTCACCAGATCCCGACGCAGGCCGGCTTCCGCCGCTGGTGGGAAGTCCCCCACGGCGAGGATATAGGTCGAGGTGCCTGTGAGGGAGCGGATGCACTGCGGTAGGCCATCGCCTGGCGGGCAGTCGACGATGGCGCGCGGGCGCAGGAAGTACTGCATCAGGCCAGCGTCGCCGAAGGTGGGGTCCTGGGACTTCGACGGCACGACCAGCTTGGCGGACTCGGGCACAGTTCTTCGGATGAAGGACATGAAATCGGCGAACTCGTCGCCGAAGGCGATTTGGGCACTGCGCTCAAGCGGCGGCGCCCCTCTCACCACCCACGCCCGCTCGACTGCGCGCCCCACGCTCCCGCTGGCCAAGAATGCGATTTGCGCCGCCAGCGCAAGGAGCATGGGCCCCAGGCCGAGCCGCGGGATGATGGGGGATGTGCGCCTACTCATCCGTCCGCCCTCTCGTCTGAGGGCGAGCCATGCCCGTTGCATCCCATCGGCACAAGCCGATGCACGTCCATCCTCGCCGGCCTCCCCGACCGCGCAGTCACCCGACGATGCTGGCTGTTTCCGATCGACATCGTGCAACCCTGGGCCGCGCAGCACCCATTTCTGGAAGTTCCATTGGCCGACAGGCTCGCAGGGACCACCAGCGTCTCACGCGGAGGCTGCTGGCAAAGCCACACCCCGCCAAGCACGCGCGCATTGTATCATCCCTCCGCCTACGAGGTGCCTCACAAGCCCGATCGCCCCCTGCCTGCCCCGCTTGCCGCGCGGCAGACATCGCCAAACTCATGTACCGTGGCTGATCGGGGCGCCCCAAGGAGCGAAGGCGACGTACCGTTACCTAGTCCTCATAGGGGCCTATACCCATTTGCAAGGCTTTCCTGGTCAAACCATGTCCTCTCTTGTGGGAAGGCGGTTAGCTCTCCATTCGTGCACCGAATTCAGCCAGACCAGCGGGCTGCAATCTCATATCAGGCTCTGTCCCGGCCGCAGTCGCGCGGAAGGCGGATGATTGCTAGCGAGAGCTGTCAGCAACGTACCGGAGACCGTAAGCACCAGAATGTACGGGAGGGCGTTCTGAGTGAGAAGTGATGGGACGTAGGGATCCAGCCAGGGTACCGAACCTCGATTCACATAGGGGAACTGGATGGAGCAGTAGGCAAAGACCATCAAGGACAGCAGAGCGCCGCGAGTTATTCGGCGCCACGGCTCACCCCCAGATGTTTCGGCGCGATCAACGAAGACGGCCATAGGCCCTGCAAGCAACGGCAGCGTGTAGTCGTGACTAATGGCTGGAAGAAGCAGTGCACCCGCCGTGCAGACGAGGAGCAGCAGAGGATCAACGCCTCCATGGCTAGCGCGAATTGACCGAACGAGACTGTAGCCAAGACAGGCACCATACATGCCGGTGATCAGGATGACGACTACCTGCGGCTCGGACGGCAAGGCCTGCCTCGCGAAGGACGCAATTGAGTGGTTGCCGATCCAGACTTGAGGATCCTTCACATTGGCGGACACCGCATGGACAAAGTCAAGGAACACACGGGGCCCGAGGGCCAAAGTACATGCTAAGCTCGCGGCTGCAAGAGCACCGATACGCACCAGCTGAGTCTTCCACGCCCTCCAGTTGTCAACGAAGAGAGGCAACAGCATCAGTGGATACAGCTTCAGTTGAATCGAGAGGAGCAACAACACGTAGCTGATAGGTCTCGTGGCAGCACGGTAGTGGAAGAGGAAGACAGCAACTAGGGCTAGCGCCATCGCAACTAGGTTGAATTGTCCCCGCTCGATCTCAAACTGCAGCCCGTAGGAGAACAGCCCTAGCAGGAACAGACTGGCTACCAGTAAGGACGGCCGCTGTTTCCCACTCATGACAATCGGCAAGACCAGGCTCACCACCACGAAGGAGAGGATCGTGCAAGCCACGGTTACGCAGTAAGCGCTCTTGCCATCAAGTAGAGTCAGCGGGGTAAAGACCAGCATTGCCATGGGAGGATAGAGATTGTCCATGATGTACGGGCTGTTCCGTGCGATGACCATCTCCCGGACATAGGTCAGCATCTTGATCAGGTCCCAGCCGATGGGGTCAATGGCAGGCACGTACACGGGGAAGCGCATTTCGCCGTGGCCGAAGGTCGGGCGCAGAAAGAAGAGAACATAGCTCAGGCCAAAGCCTAGCAGGCACCACGTAATCAGACTCTCCGAACGATGCGTGGTCTGTGGCTCGGGCGTCATTGCCGACCCCTCCTAAGCATGGCGTCAGTCTTGCCCTCACTTCTGGGAGGCCTCCAGGAAGCATACCAATCGGCGCGCGGGAGCGAACGTCGACAGGTGCCATTGGGGATGCCCCAGGCACGTGCGACTGATCATCCATGAGAGCAAGACCCCTTTCCTATCTTGGGTCAACGCACAAGGTCATGTCAGCGCGAGATCCTTCAACGCCGGCCGCCCGTGCCTGGGCGCACAGCCTTCCGAGCTGCAGCCATCCCTGCGTACAGCCCCACGATCAGGCCATTGGTCAGGCACTTCCGCAGGCGAGGCCAGTACCTCCTACCGATGTACCGGCGGGCGACTTCGGCGTTCTGTGCAAACTGATCGCGGAAGTTAGCCCCGCTCTTGCTCGTACTATACCAACGGAAGCAGGCCTGCGGCTTCGGAATGTAGACCGGCGGCCCACGCCGTGCAAGCCTGAGCCAGAGCTCATAATCAAACGCGAGGGGGACCGAGACATCCAGAGGCCCGATCGCCTCCATCGCTTCACGTCTCCAGAACACAGTCATCTGGTTCACGTAGTTCTCCAGCAGAAGGCTTTCAAAGGAGAAGCGTCTTGCCCGATAGTCCTTGTAGGCCTCCACCCACCGCCTGATCCGTCGGTCATTCTCATCGATGATCCAGCACCTCCCATGAACCCACTCCACCTCGGGATTCTGCCGGAAGACCTGAGCCACGCGCTCGAGGGCCCCCGGCAGCAGCATATCGTCGCTGTTCAGCCAACCGACGATATCCCCTGTGGTAAGACTGAGCCCTTTGTTGATCGCGTCTACCTGTCCGCGATCGCTCTCCGATATCCAGCGCAAGCGACCCTCGTACTCCTTCAGGATGTCCTGCGATCCGTCGGTGCTGCCCCCGTCCACCACCAGATACTCAAGATCGAACTCGCCGGACTGCGTGATCACGCTCTCCACCGTGCGTCGCAGGAAGCGCGCCTGGTTGTAGGATGGGGTCACAACCGAGATTCGAATCGTGCTGGTGGTCGGCATATTGCTCGCTCGCCTCATTCACTCATCACGTGAGGAGGGCTGGCATCAAGAGGATCCCGCGGCTCCCGTGTGCTTGCCATCACACGCAGAACCTCTGCACTTCCGAACTGGAACACGCCGCCGCTCCCCCACCCCAGCAGCACCAGGTAGTTCGCCGCATGCAACGCGATCGAGATCAGCACCGCCGGCTCGGGCGCCGCGCCGTAGGAGCCCAAGACCGACGACGCCACCCACTGGAACACCCCGATCTGCCCAGGTGTGATCGGGACGGTGCTGCTCGCACCCAGGGCGGCGAGCAGGACGAGCGCGGCGGGAATCGACAAGACCGTCCCCAGCGCCCGAGCCACCAGGATGACGGCGAGGGCATCTACGAGCCACAAAGCGCACGTCAGGCCCAGGAACCAGGTCATGCGCCTGGCATCGCGCATCGAGGCCACGCCTTCCACGAACCGATCCAGCCATCGCTCCCGCAGGCGGTGCACAACAGGAGCGAGGCGGGGAACGCGTTCCAGTTTGCCCACGAACGGCTCCCACAGCCAAGGAAGGGCCAGCAGGCCACCCAGGCCGAGCCCGGAGATCACTGCCAGCAGGATCAGCCCTCGCGCGAGCCACGCGGGGATGAGCGGGTGCGCCAGAAGCGACAACCCACCCACGACAACCAAGAAGCCCGCATCCAGGACGCGCTCGGCGACCGTCGTCGCCAGTGCGAACGTCCCGCCCATGCCAGTGCGCCGCCCAATCAGGTACGACCGCCCCAAGTCTCCCGCCCGCATAGGCAAGAGGCTGTTTCCCAGATAGCCGATCGTCATCACCCAGAATGCGAGCCCGAACGGCACGTGCCCGGAGGCCGAGAGCAGCACGCGCCAGCGAGCTGCCCGCAGCAGCAGGTTCGCACTGCCGATTCCCAGGGCGAGCAGAATCAGTCGAGCATCCGCCGCGCGCAGGACGCGCAGCAGCTGTTCCGGATCGACCTTCCGAAAGGCCAGCACCAGAAAGGCGGCACCCACCAGTCCGCCGATCAGCAGCCGGGCCGTTCGCCGAAGCGTCTTGAGGTGCGCCCGCGGGGAGTCGTTCTCCACAGACAGTGCCGGTTACGAGCGGCCGATCGGTCGTGCGGCGATGTCCGCCAGGTCCACGCGCCGCAGCGTGGCGATTTGTTCGGCGAGCAGTCCCACCATCCCCACCAACAGGCCGGTCAGCACCAGCAGCAGACCGAAACCGCTCATGCCGCGTCCCGCCAGCAGGAACGGCAGCGCCCATCCCATGCCGAGAAGTACGAGGATCACGGCCGCCGGCAGGAAGATCTTTAGGGGCCTGAACCACATCAGGACGTTGATGATCTCCAGCACCGTCTCCACCGCGGTCATGGTGTTGATCGTGCTCCGCCCTCCCTGGCGCGGCCGCGTCTCGACCGGCACCTCCACGACGCGCAGGTCGAGGTTCAGGTGCATCAGTGTGATCACATCCGAGAAGGCCATCGACCCCGGGCACCAAGGCATCAGGCGCTGGACGATCGGGGTGCGGTACAACTTGAACCCGGAGTTCAAGTCCTGGACACGCACCGGGAAGAGGATCCGGGCGATCAGCCGAATCAAGGCCTTGCCCAGTCGCCGGTAGGCTCCGGAGCGGTCTATGCCCACCCGGGCGCCGATCACCAGGTCGGCATCCTGCACCTGCATCGCTTCCAGAAGTCTGGAGACGTCCTCCACCCTGTGCTGACCGTCCGCATCCATCGTGACCGCGTACGGGCGGGTGGCCTGGGCCAGGCCCGTCTTCAGCGCGTTGCCATAGCCGCGGTTGTTGCGATGACGAAAGGCTCGCAGTCGTGGGTGCCCCGAGTGACCTTGCAGCACCTGCATGGTGCCATCCGTCGACCCATCATCGACGATGATGAGCTCCCAGTCCCTGTCCTCGCAGGCCCGAAGCCAGGCGGGCAGGTTGGCTTCGAGTGAGGCCCGCTCGTTGTAGGCCGGGATCACGATGGTCAGCTCGTGGCTCTCTCTCAAGGCGAGTCCGATCGTCCAAGCGGCGGGGCTATTCTACCCTAATCCGGCCCCCACTTCCTGCTCACTGTTGCTCCGGCAATGCCTCTCCGAAGGCACCGGCAGGGGGCGGAATACAGTTGTGCAACGCAATCGCGCGGTCACCATGCCAAATACCGGCGGCCCGAGATTGCATGCTTGGTCCCGCCGCGTGCAGAGCGACCCCGGTTGTCCATGGAGCAGCAATTTGTATGCGATCGTCGAGAGTTCCGGACCGAATGAGGGAAAGCCTCCGTTCCGGCCTTCCACCTTCAGGATCGACGCTGCCGGATACTGCCCGAGCTGCGGATCCACAGGTCCCAGCACCGCGTACTCGCTCATCACGATCTCGTCGGCTGCCAGCGCGATCAGCGTGCCGCCCGACATCGCATAGTGCGGCACGAACGCCGTCACCTTCCCCTTGTGCTTGTGCAGCGCCCGCGCAATCTGCATCGACGCCAGCACCAGCCCGCCGGGCGTGTGCAGGATGATGTCGATCGGCACCTCCGGATCCGTCATGTGGATCGCCCGCAGCACGTCCTCGCTGTCGTTGACGTCGATGTAGCGGAACACCGGGAAGCCCAGCAGGCTCATCGTCTCCTGCCGGTGGATCAGCAGGATCACGCGCGACTTGCGGTCGCGTTCGATCTTGGCGATCAGCCTTTGCCGCGCCGCCTCCAGGAACCGCTGCCGCAGCACGGGCTGCAGCGCCGAAGCGAGAAAGAAGAACCAGATCGCATCAGTCGGAGTCACGGGCATCAACGCCTCCAGTATCCGGGCGGAAGATATGGCATCTCGAGGAAGTACTCGTCTGCGGCGAGCCTGCGGTACCGCCCGCGCCGCCGCACGAAGAACAGGTGCAGCACCAGCCCCGCCACGAATCCGCCCACGTGCGCCCACCACGCCACGCCGCCTACGTTCTGCGGCCCTGCCAGCGCCAGCGTCCCGCTGAAGACCTGCGACAGCGCCCAGAAGCCGAGATACGTCACCGCCGGCACCTCGAAGAACAGCGGCAGGAACAGCACGGGCAGAAGGACGATCACGCGCGAATGAGGAAACAGGAAGAAATACGCGCCCATCACCCCGGCGATCGCCCCGCTTGCGCCCACCGTGGGAATCGTCGATTCCGGGTTCACCCAGACGTGCACCAGCCCGGCGGCAAGCCCGCACAGCAGGTAGAACACGGTGAACCGCACCGGCCCCATCCGGTCCTCGACGTTGTCGCCGAAGATCCAGAGCGACCACATGTTGCCGAGGATGTGCGTCCATCCTCCGTGCAAAAACAT
>FWPV01010179.1_pt1 | contig 15511 bp, 14 predicted proteins | sample 2228371 | NCBI WGS metagenome assembly FWPV01 (sample SAMEA103939776, study PRJEB20133) | metagenome | reverse complement strand
CTGGCCGACGCCTATGCCGCGCGTTTTGGCGACCCGCACCCGGCCATGGCCAAGATCGCGGCCAAGAACCACGCCAACGGCGTGCACAACCCCCTGGCGCAGTTGCGCGTGGCGCTGGACGAGGCTTTCTGCGCCACCGAGTCCGAACGCAACCCACGGGTGGTAGGGCGCTTGTTGCGCAGCGATTGTTCGCCGGTGTCGGACGGTGCGGCGGCGCTGGTGGTCAGCGCAGCCGACGCGCACGACCGCCGCGACGGCCTTGTCCGCCTGCGGGCCACCGCACAAAGCAGCGACCTCATGCCCCTGTCGCAGCGCGACATGAGCGAGCTGGCCGGTGCCCGGGTGGCCTGGCTAAGGCTCATGGAACGTGCCGGCACCACCCTCGCCGACCTGGACCTGCTGGAAACCCACGATTGCTTCACCATCGCCGAGCTGATGCAGTACGAAGCCATTGGCCTGTGTGCGCCGGGCCGGGGCATGCAGGCGCTGGAAGAAGGCTGGGTCATGCCGGGTGGCAAGCTGCCGGTCAACCTGTCGGGCGGGCTCAAGGCCAAAGGCCACCCGGTGGGTGCGACCGGCGTGTCCATGCACGTGCTGGCCGCGTGGCAGCTGCTGGGCCGCTGGCGCAGCGCGCCGCTGCCACGCGCACGCCTGGCGGCCATTCTCAACATGGGCGGCGCGGGCGTGGCCAACTACGGCTCGGTGCTGGAGCGGGTGGCCTGATGAACCTCGCACACTGGCTGCAACGCAGCGCCTTGACCCACCGCGACCAGCTGGCCATCGCCCACGGCACCCAGCCGTGGTGCACCTACGCCGAGTTTGCCGAACGCGCCGCCCGCACCGCCAGCTGGCTGCAGGCCCAGGGCGTGCGAGCCGGTGACCGCGTGGCTTTGTTCATGTACAACGCGCCGCACTACCTGCCCCTGTTCTGGGGTGTGTGGTGGGCCGGCGCGGTGGTGGTGCCCATCAACGCCAAGCTGCATCCCCGCGAAGCCGCGTGGATCATCGGCCACAGTGGCTGCCGCGTGGTGTTTTGCGACGCCGAGCGCGAGGCCGAGATGGCGCAGGTGATGGCTGAGACCGGTGTGGCGGCGCGCGCCTGCAGCGACACGCAGTTCATGACCGGCACTCTGCCATTGGCCCCGCTGTGCCCGCGTGGCGACGACGACCCCGCCTGGCTGTTCTACACCAGCGGCACCACCGGGCGGCCCAAGGGCGTGGTTCTGTGCCCACGCCAGTTGCGCTGGAGCAGCCTGGCCTACCTGGCCAGCGTGCAGCCGGTGCGCCCGGGCGACACCCTGCTGCACCCGGCGCCCTTGTCGCACGGCGGTGGCATGTACCACCTGCCCTATGTGTTGCAAGCCGGGCTGAACGTGGTGCCCCGGTCGGACGGTTTTGATGCGGACGAGTGCCTGGACCTGGCCGCGCATTGGCGCCGCGCCTCGTTGTTTGCAGCACCCACCATGGTGCGGCGCCTGGTGGACGCCGCGCGCCAGCGACCGCAGCCGGCCCAGGGTCTGGAGACCGTGGTGTACGGCGGTGGCCCCATGTATCGCGCCGACATCGAGGAAGCACTGCATGTCGTGGGCCCTCACTTTGCGCAGATCTATGGCCAGGGCGAGTGCCCGATGACCATCAGCGTGTTGCCTCGCGACACCATCAACCACAGCGCCCACCCGCGCTGGCGCGAGCACCTGCGCTCGGTCGGCACCGCACAGTCCATGGTGGAGGTGTGCATACGCGATGGCGAGGGTGGCGCCGTGGCGCCCGGCGTCAGCGGCGAGATCTGTGTGCGCGGCGACGTGGTGATGGCCGGCTACTGGAACGACCCCCAGGCCACCGCGCAGGCCATCCGCGACGGCTGGCTGTACACCGGCGACGTGGGCTGCCTGGACGAGCAGGGGTACCTCTACCTGCTGGACCGCTCCAAGGACCTGGTCATCAGCGGCGGCACCAACATCTACCCACGTGAAATTGAGGAGGTGTTGTTGACCCACCCCGCCGTGGACGAGGTGTCGGTGATCGGCCGCCCGGATGCCGAGTGGGGCGAGGTGGTGGTGGCCTATGTGGTGGTGCGCGAGCCCGTGGACGCCGCTGCGCTGGATGCCCACTGCCTGAGCCAGCTGGCCCGCTTCAAGCGACCCAAACACTACCGGTTTGTGCACGCTCTGCCCAAAAACAACTACGGCAAGGTGCTCAAGACCCGCTTGCGCGAGCTGGATGCACAAGCCACCCCAGTAGCTACCCCAGGAGCCCAGCCATGAACACCGCCACATCGCCGCGCCGTTGTGCCCTCGTCACCGGCGCCACCCAGGGCATTGGTCTGGCCATCGCCGAGCGTCTGGCGGCGGCCGGGTGCGACCTGGTGCTGCACGGCATCGAAAACCCCGACGTGGGCGACGCCGTGGCCACTGCGCTGGCGCAGCGCGCGGGGGTGCGCACCGCCTACGTGCAGGCCGACCTGGCCGATGAACCTTCCGCCGGCGCGCTGGTGGCCCGCGCCACCGAGGCCCTGTGTGCGCCGGACATCCTGGTCAACAACGCCGGCATCCAGCACACCTGCCCCATCGAAGATTTCCCTACCGCGCGCTGGAACGCCATCCTGGCGGTGAACCTGAGCGCCGCCTTCCTCACCATGCGCGCAGCGGTGCCGGGCATGCGCGAACGAGGCTGGGGCCGCATCGTCAACATCGCCTCGGTGCATGGTCTGGTGGTGTCGGTCAACAAGTCGGCCTACCTGGCGGCCAAGCATGGGTTGGTGGGCCTGTCCAAAGGCGTGGCCCTGGAGACCGCCGCGCAGGGCATCACGGTCAACTGCATCTGCCCCGGTTGGACCGACACGCCCATCATCGCGCCCCAGATCGAGGCGCGTGCGGCCTTGTTCGGCGGCGACCGCGAGGCCGGCATACGCGACCTGCTGCGCGAAAAACAACCCAACCTGACCCTGCTGCCCCCAGCCCGCATCGGTGACGTGGCGGTGTTCCTCTGCATCGAAGCTGCGGCCGGCATCACCGGCGTGGCCTTGCCGGTGGACGGCGGCTGGACGGCGCAGTAGGCGCGTCACACCGAAAATGTAAACGTGGCCTCACAATGGAGGCGCCTGGTCATCGAACCGCTTGGTTCCTTTTATCGGAGTGCCCCATATGCAGACATTCGGCGGCCGAGCCGTGGTGCTTGTGATCCGACGCATTCTGGGCGGCGGCGGCGGCGGCCGACCTCTGGCCTCGGCGGTGCTGGCCTGTCTGGTGGTCTTGGGCCTGTACACGGAGCTGCCAGACGGGGCACGTGCGCCCATGCCTGACGGCTTGCGGGTGGCCTTGGACTTGGCGGCCCACCCGCAGAAAAGCTTGCGCGATGTGGTGTTCGACGCCTACCAGAAGGTGGTGCCGCGCCAACCCCAGAGCCAGCCCGTCACCGTGGTGGCCATTGATGAAAAAAGCCTGAGCGCGCTGGGCCAATGGCCTTGGCCACGCGACCGCATGGCCGATTTGGTGCGCGCGGTCAACGAGCAGGCCGTGGCCGCCATCGGCTTGGGCATCTACATGCCCGAAGCGGACCAGAACTCGCCCGATCGCCTGGCCGAACGCTTGCCACCCGATCACCAAACCCTGCGCGAGGCGTTGCGGGCCTTGCCCAGCAGCGACGCGGTGCTGGCCCAGGCCCTGGCGCAGGCGCCTTCCGTGCTGGTGGCGGCCGGGTTCGAGTTCCCCACCGATGCCACGGTGACCAACATGCGCGCCGTGCCCATGCGCACCATCGGGGCTGATCCGCGCAGTCACCTCGGCCACTTTCCCTATGTGCTCGCCAGCCTGCCGATGCTGCAGGCGGCCAGCCGTGGTCAGGCCCTGCTCAGTGTGGACGCTCAGGGCGCGGGCGTGCGTCGCTTGCCCCTGGTGGCTTATGTGGGTGACCAGCTCGTGCCCGGGCTGGCCATGGAAATGTTCCGCGTGGCGTCCGGCTCGCCCCTGATCACGGTGGACACCGGTCCGCGCGGGGTGTCGTCGGTGCAGGTGGCCGACCTGCTGGCGCCCACTCAGCCGGGCGGCGACTTCTACCTGCACTACGCGCCCCAGGCGCAAGGGCTGGCACGCTATGTGTCGGCCGTGGACGTCTTGCGCGGTCAGGCCGACCCCGAGCTGTTCCAGCACAAGCTGGTGCTCATTGGCTTGACGGGGTTTGGCCTCAGCGATGTGCACGTCACGCCTTTGGGGGAGGCGGTGCCGGGCATCGAAATCCAGGCGCAGGCGATCGAGGCGCTGTTCGACGGCGTGTTTCTGGTGCGTCCCTGGTGGTTTGCCTGGATGGAGACGGGCTTGCTGGTGTTGTTCGGCGGTGCGCTGATCTGGCTGGTGCCCCGGCCCAACAACCGCTTTGCTGCGGTGATCAAAAGCCGTCCCCAGGTGGCTTTGGGGTATGCCATCGCCGCCGCCGCTGTGATGTTGGCCTTGGGTTTTGCGCTGTTTGCGGTGGCAGGCCTTTTGTTCGATGCCGCCAACCTCGCTTTCGGTCTGGTGTTGGTGGTGGGCTTGCTCATCGGCAGCGCCATGACAAAAGGCCTGGGTGAGGCGCGCGCCAAACTCGCGCGACTGGTGGACAACGGGATCGCCCTGGGGCGTGCCCAGACGCGCGAGCTGCTGCTGCGTCGTACCCTGGAGGGCGCGCGCGAGATCGCCCGTTGCCAGGCCGCGACCCTGTTTCTGGTGAGCGACCACGACACCCTGGCATTTGGTCTGCGCACCCAAACCGACCCGCTGCCGCTGCACGAACTGCCCTTGCACGACCCGCTGACCGGCGAGCCCTGCCACAGCTACGTCGCCACCCATGTGGCCTTGACCGGCAAAAGTGTGGTGATCGATGACGTGCGCACCTACACCGCGCTGGACCTCTCCGGCACCCGCCGCTTCAGCGAGGCGTCTGGCCTGCACGTGGTCTCCATGCTCAACGTGCCGTTGCGCGCAGACGATGGCCAGGTCATGGGCGTGATGCAGCTGCTCAACTGCCTCGATGCCGCGACAGGCGAGCCCATCCCCTTTGATTCGGAGACCGTGGGTTTTGTGGAAGCGTTGGCCGCGCAGGCTGCGGTGGCGATTGAAAACAAGAGCCTGCTGGAGGGGCAGCTGGCGCTGATGGATTCGATGATCAAGATCATCGCCGGCGCCATCGACACCAAAAGCCCCTACACCGGTGGCCATTGTGAGCGGGTGCCCGAGCTGGCCATGATGCTGGCCAAGGCCGCCTGCGAGGTCAAGGAAGGGCCGCTGGCGGACTTCGAGTTCAAGACCGACGAAGAATGGCGCGAGTTCCGCATAGGCGCGTGGCTGCACGACTGTGGCAAGGTGACCACCCCCGAATACGTGGTGGACAAAGCGACCAAACTGGAAACCATCTTCAACCGCATCCACGAGATCCGCACGCGGTTCGAAGTGCTGTTGCGCGATGCCCAGATTGAACGGCTGCAAGCGATTCACGAACGCCACGAGCCGGTGGACGAGGTGCAGGCGCGGTTCGAGGCGCGCCAGGCCCAGCTGATGGCCGACTTCGCCTTTGTGGCCGAATGCAACCTGGGCGGCGAGTTCATGGCGCCAGACAAGATCGCGCGCCTGCGCGGTATTGCCGAGCACACCTGGCTGCGCCATTTCGACGACCGCCTGGGCCTGTCGCACGAAGAGCTCAAGCGTTTCGAGTCCATGCCCGTGTTGCCTTTGCCGGTGAGCGAACCCTTGTTGGCCGACAAGCCTTGCCACCTGTTTGAACGCCCGCCCAACAAGGCGCTGGACCCCAAGTACGGCTTCACGCTCAAGGTGCCCGAGCACCTCTACAACCACGGCGAGTTGCACAACCTTGGCATCGGGCGCGGCACCTTGACCGACGAGGAGCGCTTCAAGATCAACGAACACGTGATCCAGACCATTGTGATGCTGGAGCAGATGCCTCTGCCCAAAAACCTGAAGCGTGTGCCTGAGTACGCAGGCACCCACCACGAAACCCTGATTGGCACCGGCTACCCGCGCAAGCTGGACGGGAAGGCGCTGTCGGTGCCTTCGCGCATCATGGCCATCGCCGACATTTTTGAGGCGCTTACCGCCAGCGACAGGCCTTACAAAAAAGCGAAAACCTTGTCGGAGTCGATCAAGATTCTGAGCTTCTTCAAAAAGGACCAGCACATCGATCCGGTGATCTTCGACCTGTTCCTGACTTCTGGCATTTACAAGCGCTACGCCGAGCGGTTTCTTTCGCCCGAACAGATCGACGAGGTGGACATCTCGGTTTACGTGGGCTGATGGTTTTGCCCGGCCGAGCCACCTTACTTCAACCAGCCCCGCTTGCGGAAGTACAACATCGGCCCCACTGCCGACAGCAGCATCAGCACCAGCGCGGCCGGGTAACCCCAGGTCTGGTTCAGCTCGGGCATGTACTGGAAGTTCATGCCGTAGATGCTGGCGATCAGGGTGGGCGGCAGCAGCGCCACGCTGGCCACCGAGAAGATCTTGATGATCTTGTTCTGGTTGATGTTGATGAAACCGACGGTGGCATCCATCAGGAAGTTGATCTTGTCGAACAGGAAGGCGGTGTGGCTGTCGAGCGAGTCAAGGTCGCGCAGGATCTGGCGCGCGTCCTCGAACTGCTCGGCGCTCAGCATGCGGGTGCGCATCATGAAGCTGACCGCGCGGCGTGTGTCCATCACGTTGCGGCGGATGCGTCCGCTCATGTCTTCGTGGCGGGCGATGGCGGCCAGCACTTCGCTGGCCTTGTTGTCAGTCACGTTGCCTGCCAGCACCTGGCGGCTCACGAGGTCGAGTTCGTCGTAGATGTCTTCCAGCGTGTCGGCGCAGTATTCGGCGTCGGCGTCGAAGAGCTTGAGCAACACTTCCTTGGCGTCTTCGATCAGCCCCGGCATGCGGCGCGCGCGCATGCGCAGCAGGCGGAACACCGGCACGTCTTCGTCGTGGATGGAAAACAGCACACCGTGGCCGCGCAGTTCGGTGTTGTGCTGGTTGAGGATGAAGGCCACCCGAACGGCGCGCGGCTGCTCGTCGTCGTCGATCAGGAAGTCGGATCGGATGTGCAGCTCTCCGTTGTCTTCCTCGAAGAAGCGGGCCGACTCTTCGATGTCCTCGTCCATCGCGTCGTCGGGGATGTTGAGGCCAAAGTGCTGACGCACCCAGCGGCGCTCTTCGGTGGTGGGCGACTCGAGATCGACCCAGATGGGCTTGAATCGGGCGAGTTCTTCCAGGGATTCGATCTCTTCCTGGAAGAGGCGGCCATTGGCCAGGGTGAAGACGTTGAGCATGCGCGGGCTTCCGGTCGGGCGACGAATTGCTGAGGCCACCCGGGGCCGGGCGGCGGTGGGGGCGGGGTGCTTTCAGCCACCGCGCGCGGCGCCCACCGGCCTCATCGGGCTCGATGGCGGGTCAGTGCCGCTTGGCGGGAACTGAAAGCACACAACTGGGTGTGCTGTCCAAGGGGTTCTCCGTTCACAAAACTGGCGCGATTATGGCACCGCGTCAAGACGGTGGCGTGTCAAAAAACGCCTCCAGTTCGGCCCGGCGCGCGTAGGCGTCCTGTTCGCCCAGTGTGATGAGGGCCTGCACAAAACCCGGCTCAAACAAGAGGTAGCTGGCCAGTGCGGCGCCACTGGCCCCCACGCCCCGCTGCGTGTTCAGCGCGCCCAGGCCTTCCAGGGTGTTGCGGGTGGCCGCAGGCAGCTCGTTCACGTGGCGCAAGGCGATCTCGTCGAGCGACTGGGTGGGCTGCATGGCCAGCACCTCCACCGGGCGGTAGGGCAGCGCGAGCGCCAGCTCAGGTGGCAGGCTGGCCAGGGTTTTGCTCACACGCTGGGCCTGCTCCACATCGGTCATCAGGGTGTCGTGGAACACGCTGGCCATGGCGTGGCCGGCGATGGTGCCTGCGGTGGGCTCGGCGTCGGGCGCGCGCGCGCTGCTCGCCAAACCTGCCCGCTGTGGCTGGCCCACACCAATCACCAGCACCTTGCGTGCGCCGAGCTGGATGGTGGGCGACAGCGGCGAGAGCTGGCGCATGGAGCCGTCACCGAAGTACTCCTTGTGCCCGTCGACCCACAGCGGCACGGCCGGGAACAGAAATGGGATGGCGCTGGAGGCCATGAGGTGTTCGATGGTCACCGGCTGGAAGTCGGCGCGCCGGCCGGGCCGGCGCCAGGGCTCCACCGGCAGGTGCGGGCCGGCCTGGCAAAAGGTCCAGTGTTCGCCGCTGCTGTAGCTGGACGCGGTGACGGCCAGCGCTTGCAGCGCTTCGCTTTGCAGGCCGCGTTCGATGGCGGTGAGGTCGATGGCGCGGTGCAGGGTGTCCACCAGCGGCAGGGTGTCGAGCAGGGCGCGGTGGGCCCGCACCTGGCGCGCCAGCGTCAGCCCCGCCAGAAGGAAGTGGGTGCGCGACCAGCGTGGTGCGTCCAGGCGGTAGACTTGGTTGGACCGCATCTGCAGCCAGAACGCGGCCAGTGCCGGCAGTGCCGCCCAGCCCTGCCCCACCTGGCTGGCCAGGTAGGTGGCGAAACCGGCGCCGGCCGAGGTGCCCAGCAGCAGCTGGAACGGGAACGCTTCGCTGGCCGCCGCCGGTTTCATGTGGGCAATGGCCCTCAACACGCCCGCCTGGTAGGCAGTGCGGGCGCCGCCCCCCATCAGCACCAGCGCGGTGGCACCGCTGGCGCGCGGCAGGTGTGCCGGTGCCAGCAGGTGGGATGCGATCAGCGTGTCCAGCGACATTGTTCGGTTCCGGCCGTTTGTATTTTTTGAATTTCACCCATGACGCCAGCCTTGTACAGCCGACGCCGTGAACTGGGCCTGCTGCTCACGCTGGCGGGCATCCAGTTCACCCACATCGTTGATTTCATGATCATGATGCCATTGGGGCCGCAGCTGACGCGGCTTTTCGGCATCAGCGACGCGCAGTTCGGGCTGCTGGTGTCGTCCTACACCTTCGCCGCCGGTGTCTCTGGCCTGCTGGCGGCGGGCTACATCGACCGTTTTGACCGCAAGCGCCTGTTGCTCGTGTTGTACGGCGGCTTTGCGCTGGCCACCCTCGCCTGTGGGCTGGCGCCCACGTTTGGCAGCCTGATGGCCGCGCGCATTGCCGCGGGTGCCTTTGGCGGCGTGCTCACGGCCCTGGCGCACACCATCGTGGCCGACGTGATTCCTTTCGAGCGGCGGGGCCGGGCTGCTGCGGTGGTGATGTCCGCGTTTTCACTGGCCACGGTGGCCGGGGTGCCGGGCGGCCTGTGGCTGGCCGCGTGGGCCGGCTGGCACATGCCGTTCATTGCCATCGCGATCTTGTGTGGCGTTCTGGCAGTGGCGGCCGCGTGGACCCTGCCAGCGCTGCGCCACCACCTGTCGGACGGGGCCAGTCCCATCGGCGTCTGGCGTGGCATGGGCGAGGTGTTGGCCGACGCCAACCACCGCCGGGCCTTCCTGTTTTCGGGGCTGCTGATGGCCACCGGTTTCACCACCATCCCCTACATCACCTTGTTCACCACCAGCAACGCCGGGCTGCTGGACCACCAGATCCCGTTGCTTTACCTGTTTGGCGGCATCGGGTCGCTGTTGACCGCGCGCTGGGTCGGGCGGTGGACCGACCGCCACGGCAAGGTGCGGGTGTTCGGCTGGCTGGCGCTGGCGGTGCTGGTGCCACTGCTGGGCATCGCTCTGGGGCCGGCTGCCTGGGCCTGGGCCTTCGATCAGCCGCTCGTGGCTCCCGTCCCGCTGCTGGCCTTGGTGGCGGTGGTGGTGCTGTCCACCGCGCAGTTTGTGGTCATGAGCGGACGCATGATCCCAGGCATGGCCATCCTCGCCTCGGCGGCCGATCCCGCACGGCGGGGCACCTTCATGGCGTTCAACGGTGCCGTGCAATCGGCTGCCATGGGGTTGGCGGCCTTGGTGGGTGGTCTCATCATCTCGCGCGACGACAACGGCCTCCTGCGCCACTACTGGGTGGCGTCTTTGTTGGGGTGCGCCGCCAGCCTGGCCAGCATCTGGGTGGCCAAAGGGCTGAAGCTGCACACACAGCAGTCTGGCCCAAACCCGGTGACTGCGCAAGCAAAGGCCCACTGAGGCGCTCATGTTGCAGTGCGGGATTGCGCTGCAGCATCCAAGGGGGCATAGTGGTTGCACAGGATTTGTGTGGTCGCTGCCCTCAACCGGTGGCGGCCGTGTCAACCCAGAGCTAAGGAGGCTCTTTATGAACTTGACGATCAGCGGACATCACCTGGAAGTTACCCCGGCCCTGCGCACCTATGTCACCAGCAAGCTCGATCGCATTTCAAGGCACTTCGACCAAGTGGTCGATATCAAGGTGCTGCTGACGGTGGACAAACTCAAGGAAAAGGACCTGCGCCAGCGCGCCGAATGCAACATCCATGTGAAAGGCCGTGATCTGTTTGCCGAAAGCTCGCACGCCGATTTGTACGCCGCCGTGGACGAACTGGCCGACAAGCTGGACCGCCAGGTGCTGCGTTACAAGGACAAGACCCAGGAGCACCACCACGAGGCCGCCAAGCGGCTGATGTGAACCGCTGCGGCAATGCTGCACTGCAACAAGCCGCTTGCCTTGTCAAGCGGCTTTTTTGTGGGCGACGTCTAGCCTTATCCCCCCAACTGGGCATAATTCGCGGTCCGAGAGGCCCCTGATGAACCGACTTTCTGCCATATTGCCCGCCGAACAGGTGCTGGTCCACGTTGATGCCACAAGCAAAAAACGTGCCTTTGAAGAGGCTGGTTTGCTGTTTGAAACCCAGCATGGGCTCAACCGTGCGCTGATCACCGACAGCCTGTTCGCCCGCGAGCGCCTGGGCTCGACCGGCCTGGGCCACGGCGTGGCCATCCCGCACGGCCGCATCAAAGGCCTCAAGCAGCCCCTGGCGGCGGTGTTCCAGTTGCTCAACCCCATCGGTTTCGATGCGCCGGACGAGCTGCCCGTCACGCTCATGATCTTTTTGCTGGTGCCCGAAGCGGCCACGCAGAAACACCTCGAAATCCTGTCGGAAATTGCCGAGCTGCTGAGCGACAGCAACCTGCGCGAGCAGATGAAAACCTCGGACCAGGCGGCGGCACTTCACGCTTTGATCGCCAACTGGCAGTCGGCACACGCCACCGCCTGAGCGGCGGCCCTTCTTTTTGCCCGCGCTGCCCGCATGAAGGCCGCCGTTGTCAGTGCCGACGTGCTGTTTGAGCAGCACCGTGAGTCGCTGCACTGGCAGTGGATCGCCGGACAAATCGCTTCCGAGCGGCGGTTTGACGACGTGGCCGTCACCATGGCGCGCTCGGGCGCCGATCTGGTCGGCTACCTCAACTACATCCACCCCTACCGCCTGCAGGTGTTGGGCGAGCGTGAGGTGAGTTACCTCACCAACGCCACGCCGGAAGACTGCCGCCGCCGGGTGTCGCGTATCGTCACGCTGGAGCCGCCGGTGCTGGTGGTGGCCGACGGACAGACCGCGCCCGACGCGCTGGTGTCGATGTGCGAACGGGCCCAGATTCCCTTGTTTGCCACCGTTGAATCGGCCGGGTTCGTGATCGACGTGCTGCGCGCCTACCTGTCGCGCCACTTTGCCGAGCGCGTGACCATGCACGGCGTGTTCATGGACATCCTGGGCGTGGGTGTGCTCATCACCGGCGAGTCCGGGCTGGGCAAAAGCGAGCTGGGCCTGGAGCTGATCTCGCGCGGACACGGGCTGATTGCCGATGATGCGGTGGACCTGTACCGCACCAACCAGACCACCATCGAAGGCCGTTGTCCCGAGCTGCTGCAAAACCTGCTGGAGGTGCGCGGCATCGGGCTGCTGGACATCAAGGCCATCTTTGGCGAAACGTCCGTGCGCCGCAAGATGCGGCTCAAGCTCATCGTCCACCTGGTGCGCGCCGAAACCCTCGAGCGCGACTACGATCGCCTGCCCCATGAGCCCATGTACCAGGACGTGCTGGGGGTCCCGGTGCGCAAGTCGGTCATCCAGGTGGTGGCCGGCCGCAACATCGCCGTGCTGGTGGAGGCGGCGGTGCGCAACATGGTGCTGCAGTTGCGAGGCATCGACACCTACCAACAGTTCGTGCAGCGTCACCGCGACGCAATGAACCGGAGTTGATGCGGGCGCCCGCCAGGGCGCCTTGGATGGGCATGGTGCATGGCCGCCGCGCCGGGCCGCCCCAAGCAAGGCCGCGCCCCCTCGGGGGGCAGCGACCCGCGCAGCGGCGGAGCGTGGGGGTCAGCGCTTCGCGCCCTTGTGCGGGCAATCGGTCTTGCTGCAGCTGGCGTAGAGCGACAAGGCGTGCTCTTGCAGCACAAAACCACGTTGTTCGGCGATGGCGTGTTGGCGGCGTTCGATTTCCGGGTCGAAAAACTCCTCCACCCGTCCGCAGTCCATGCACACCAGGTGGTCGTGGTGCTGGCCTTCGTTGAGCTCGTAGACCGCCTTGCCCGACTCGAAATTGCTGCGCGTGAGCAGGCCGGCCTGCTCGAACTGCATCAACACCCGGTAGACCGTGGCCAGGCCGATGTCGGAACGGTCGTCCAGCAGCACGCGGAACACGTCTTCGGCCGTCATGTGGCGCTGTTTGCTGGCCTGGAACACCTCCAGGATCTTCAGCCGGGGCAGCGTGGCCTTGAGACCGGTGCTTTTGAGTTCGTCGATGTTGGTCATGGCGTGGCGGGTCGCCGGGCAGGGCAAACACCCTCTGTGGCTACAATGACCAATGATATCGCGCGCCCTCTGGCGCATGCCGTTTCCCCACCGTGTGTACGCCCATGTTGCCCATCCAACGTCCTGCTGTGGCGCGCCGCGCCCACACCGCCCTTGCCCTTGTTCTGGTGCTGGGCTTGTCCGCCTGCGGCACCCTCCGCGACGCGGCCACTGGCATGTCCACCCTGGGCGGGTTGATCAAGCCTTACAAGATCGACGTGGTGCAGGGCAACGTCATCACCAAGGAGCAGGTGGAGGCGCTCAAAACGGGCATGACGCGCGCCGAAACACGCGACGTGTTGGGCACCCCGCTGTTGCAGAGCGTTTTCCACGCCAACCGGTGGGACTACGTGTTCACTTTCCGCCGCGGGGGCAGCGGCGAAGCGGAACAGACGCGCAAGCTGACCGTGTTCTTTGAAGGCAACAACCTGGCGCGTGTGGAGGCTGACGACATGCCCACCGAGGCGGAGTTTGTGGCCTCGCTGGTGGTGCGCCCCCTCAGCGGCAAAGAGCGCGTGATGGAGGCCAGCGAAGCCAGCCTCAAGGCTTTTGACGAAAGCAACCGCAAGAACACAGTGCCGGAGGCGGCTCCCGCGCCGGCCCCCGTGGCACCGGCCGCCAACACCTACCCCCCGCTTGAAAGCGCCGCCGGAGCCGCACGATGAGCCATCGCATTTGTATCGCAGGCGCCAGCGGCCGCATGGGCCGCATGCTGATCGAAGCCGTGCGCGCCAGCGACGACTGCAGCGTGACCGGCGCACTGGACCTGCCCACCAGCCCCGCTGTGGGCCAGGACGCCGCCGCCTACCTGGGCCAGACCACCGGAGCCCTGATCACCGGCGATGTGGCCGCAGGCCTGGCCGGCAGCCAGTTTTTGATCGACTTCACCCGGCCCGAGGGCACGCTCAACCACCTGCGCGAATGCGCGCGGTTGGGCGTCAAGGTCGTCATTGGCACGACCGGCTTCACGGATGCGCAAAAGGCCGAGATCGCTGAATACGCCAAACACACCGCCATCGTCATGGCGCCCAACATGAGTGTGGGTGTCAACGTCACCTTCAAGTTGCTGGAGATGGCGGCCAAGGCCCTGGCCACCGGCTACGACATCGAGGTCATCGAAGCCCACCACCGCCACAAGGTGGATGCGCCCAGCGGCACCGCGCTCATGATGGGCGAGGTGATTGCCGGCGCCCTCGGCCGCGACCTCAAGGACTGCGCCGTTTATGCCCGCGAAGGCGTGACCGGCGAGCGCGACCCCTCCTCCATCGGTTTTGCCACCATCCGCGGCGGCGACATCGTGGGCGACCACACCGTGCTGTTTGCCGGCACCGGCGAACGCATCGAAATCACCCACAAGTCCAGCAGCCGCGCCACCTACGCGCAGGGCAGCCTGCGCGCGGTGCGTTTCCTGGCCGACAAAAAGACCGGTCTGTTCAACATGTTCGACGTCTTGGGCCTGAACTGAGGCCTGTGCCGCGCAAGCCATGAGCGCCCTGCAGTTGCTGGCCCAGGCCGACGCCATCGGGCGCGCCGTGGCCTTGCTCTTGCTGCTCATGTCGGTGGGCAGCTGGATGGTATTGCTGTGGAAGTTTTGGTTGCTGCGGCGCGCGGCGGCCGATCTCACCCTGGGCGTGTCCGTGTTCTGGCAATCGCCCACACTGGCCGACGCCTTGCCCCGCCTGCAGCAGCTGGACCGCGAAGCCGTGCTGGCACCGCTGGTGTTGGCCGCCCACCAGGTGGACACCGCCCGCCATGCGGTGGACGCGCCCACCACCCTGGCCACTTCGGCCGACGTGTCGCACCAGCTCACCCGCGTGCTGCGCCAGGCCCTGCACGCGGTGCTCAACCGCCTGCGCGCCGGTCAGGTGCTGCTGGCCAGCGTGGGGGCCACCGCGCCCTTCGTGGGTTTGCTGGGCACGGTCTGGGGCATTTTCAATGCGCTCATCGGCATCGCCGACCAGGGCCAGGTGTCCATTGCCCAGGTGTCGGGTCCGGTGGGCGAAGCTTTGGTGATGACCGCTGCGGGCCTGTTTGTGGCGATACCGGCCGTGTTGGCCTACAACGTGCTCGGCCGGCGCATCGCGCGCATCGAGGCCGACTTGGAAGGTTTTGCGCGCGATCTGCGCGATCTGGTCGCAAAGGACGCCTGATGTCATTTGGCCAGCTCGAACGCGATGGCTTCGACACGGCCGGCTCGACGCCCATGAGCGACATCAATGTCACGCCCCTGGTGGACGTGATGCTGGTGCTGCTGGTCATCTTCATGATCACCGCGCCGCTGATGGTCAGCGGCCTCAAGATCGACCTGCCCCAGGCCCAGGCCACGGCGCCGGTCAAGACCGCAGGTTCGGTGTCGGTGGTGCTGGACCGCGAGTTGCACCTGTTCGTGGATGAGCGTCCGGTGCCCGCCGATGCCCTGGAGCGCCAGTTCGCCGAGATCGCCCGCACCGACCCCGACACCGAAGTGCTGCTGCGTGTGGACGCTGCCGTGCCCTACGGCCGGGTGGCCGCGCTCATCGGCCAGGTGCAGGCGGCGGGCCTATCGCGCATCGGCTTTGTGGCCGATCCCGGCCCTGCATCGGTGCCCCCCCGCTGAGCGCCTAAAATCCGGGCACCCCAAGCCCCGCTTTCCCATGCAAGACAAATACACCCCGCAAGACGTGGAGCGCGCCGCCCACGCCCACTGGACGGCCACCGATGCCTACCGCGTGACCGAGGACAAGAACAAGAAGAAGTTCTACGCCTGCTCCATGCTGCCCTACCCCAGCGGCAAGCTGCACATGGGCCACGTGCGCAACTACACCATCA
>FWPV01010178.1_pt1 | contig 15514 bp, 12 predicted proteins | sample 2228371 | NCBI WGS metagenome assembly FWPV01 (sample SAMEA103939776, study PRJEB20133) | metagenome | reverse complement strand
TCGCATAATCCCCTTTCACTAACGATTCAGCTTTTATTTGTTGTGCATACTAGCAGGACAATATGGAAAATTCAATGCTTATTATTCCTGGCAGATGCTGGAGATAGTGCTGCTCTAGACTCGGACCGGAGTACTCCCTAGGGATCATAGGGGTAATATCACAGAGTGGCAGACACATGAGCGTCTTTATAGTATGATATTGCTTATTTAGTGCAAAGAGGAAAACGCTTTGTCGGCACTCTTAGAAAGGAGACGTGTGAATACATGAGAGATTCGGGTGAGTGCGGTATTTATATTCACATTCCTTTCTGCAAACGTAGATGCGCATATTGTGCTTTTGTTTCTTATCCATTTAGAGAAGACAAAGTTGAACAGTATGTAGATGCCGTGACTAGCGAGGCTGGATTATGGGCGAGCGATCTCTGCTCACCTAAAATCAACATTGCGGAGCTAACGTTTGACTCGATATATATCGGAGGTGGGACGCCATCTCTGCTTCAAGTTTCGCATATAGAGCAACTGTTAGAAGCCTGTGCTGCGAGGTTTTCCATCGTATGGCCTTCCGAGGTAACCATCGAGGCCAATCCCGATTCCTGCACCCCTGAATGGTTAAAAGGCGTGTATAACCTTGGAGTCAACCGCATAAGTCTGGGGGTCCAAAGTTTCAGCAACGAGGAGCTGACGGCCCTCGGGCGATCTCATGATAACGCCGCTGTCTTTCGTTCATATTACGACGCGAGGGCCATTGGCTTTAACAACGTATCTATGGACCTTTTGGCCGGATTTCCTGGCCACACTCTTTCATCATTTGAAAAGTCCTTGAAGACGCTCATCGCACTCTCTCCGGAACACACCTCTGTGTACCTATTCGAATTAAAGGAAGGTTCGCCAATTCATAGCCGCATTTTAAGCGGTAGAGACCCTATACCCGACGAAGATCTTGCAGCAGATTTGTACGAGCTCTGTTGCGAATTTATGACTTCAGAAGCGTACAATCACTACGAAATATCGAATTTTGGTAAGGCGGGCTTTGAATGTCGCCATAACCTCAAGTATTGGATGGACTCGGACTACTTAGGACTAGGGGCAGGCGCACATGGTTTGCTTGGCGATTTCCGATATTCAAACGTCACATCACTGGATGAATACTCTTCGCGTATCTCTAGGGGCCAACTCCCGTTTAGCAATATGAACCATATGAACCCCTTAGATCGCTTCAGAGACGCCTTAATTATGGGGGCTCGTCTTGTTCAAGGCGTTGATTTAAGCAGACTGGATCGCAGATATAATGTGGATGCCGCTCTCTTCATGACAGAAACTATCTCCGATCTTCAGGATCAAGGTCTGTTTGAATTCAGAAACAACCTCTTCCGTTTTACTGCTAAAGGCCGTCTCCTGTCTAACCAGATCTTTTGCCGCTGGGTGTGAACTTCCTGTTCACCTAGCCGCAAGTTATTTTCCGATGGGTTGCACGATGGCCGAGAATGGCTAAAATAGAAATTAAGTCAGACCGAATTGTTAAGAGGCCGCTTTTAGACTAAGATTTTGAAAGAGAGATGAAAGCCTATGGAAGAACACATTGACCACGTTGTAATCAAAGGCGTGACGATACACCTTGTTGATCCTCCTTCTTTGGATGTTGAATGGATCGGCATGGAAGAGCCTCTCATCCAACTCCTGGCAGCGTGGACTCGAGATGGTATCGATCCTCCTATGCAACCTCGCATCCTGGGCAAACCAGGAGTAGGCAAGACCTCCTTGGCCATTGCTGCAGCCAAACGAATGAAACAAGACCTATACATAACTCAATGTACAGTGGACACAAAACCCGATGATTTAATCGTTACCCCCGTGATTTCGGATAATGGGAAGATTAAGTACATGGCATCTCCCCTAGTGTCTGCCATGATTCGCGGAGGCATCTGCCTCTTGGACGAAGGTAACCGCATGAGTGAGAAGAGCTGGGCGTCCATCGCATCGCTCCTTGATATGCGGCGCTCCGTTTACTCTGTGGTGGCCGGAGTGGAAATCAAGAGTAATCCAGAATTTCGCATTTGTGTAACAATGAACGAGGATGCCTCAACCTTTGAGGTACCTGAATATATCCATTCCCGCCTGCAGCCAGCCATCTACATGGATTTCCCCACTCGGGAAGAAGAATTCAGAATACTTAGAGGGCTCCTTGACGCCCCTTCAGATTCCATGATCGCGGAAGTGGTTAATATACTGCAGAAATCGCATGCTAGGGACGACAACTTAAGCGTTCGAGACGGCCTCAATATCGCTCGGTACGCCCACAGACTCATGCGGACTGGCGCAAAAAAAGATGAAAAACAAGCCTTGAGTCAATCTATGATGCAGGTCACAGGAGAAGATTTTGTCGCATTTGATGGCCCAAAAATCGTCTGATCTTATTCGCATGGGGAACGTAATCCTTGTCGGGGTGGTTCCTTACCGTGTAGAGTTCGCTCTGCTAATTAGGAAAGTGCTCCAAGAAGAAAGACCTGAATGTGTCTGCGTAGAATTGCCTCAAGCGCTCCAACACCACGTGACCGATGCCACGAAACTGCTTCCTTACCACAGCGTCATCATCTACCAAACATCATCAAGACAAACATCTGTCCTAATTGTAGAGGGGTCTGATGGGACCATGGAGGCAGTTAGATCGGCCTCAGAGATGGATGTACCGCTGTGGATGGTAGATCCCCTTCCTCATCGCACGCCTATTTCGCTGGACAACCTTCCAGATCCGTATTTAGTGGATCTGATAGGTCAGCAACAGGTCTTACAGATTACGCTGGCACAGTCCAGGAAGCCCCCCGTTAGTGAAAATGTTCGACGCGAGTCCTATATGGCCGCGCGGATTCAAGAAGCTGCAAGCCGTTATAATAAGGTGGTTTTCGTCGGAGGCCTGTCACGTATACCCGTGATACGCGACCTTCTGATAGAGCCACAGACTTTGCCATTGATTAACACCTCCGTCCTGGCTGCCACCCTGGCCCCATTACATCCTGATTCATTGAAGAAAGGCTTCACTGAGATCCCACAAATCACTGAAGCATACGAGACATGGAGAAAAGACCAGAAAACAGGCGGATTACTGAATCGGCATGAGCTCATCATTTCGCTCATGAAATCATCTTGCGAATATTACGAAAAACAAACCAAGCAAGAAGTGCCGGAAAACGTACGCATCACTTGGGCTAAATTCCTTAGAAAATGGTTGCGTTATAAAGGACTATTGCTGCCAGATTTGTATCACCTCGTGGCGTCTGCGAGATCGGCTTTGGACGAAGATTTTGCCTATCACGTTCACGAATACTTGTGCGATTACTCTTGGACAAACGACCCGTTGAATCCGGCGTCAGTGTTACTGAACGAAGACAATCTGATGTTCCACGGCCACAAAATCGTACTCCATAAAAAGTTGAGAACTCTTTTCGGTAGGAGGCACAGATACCACATTAAGGCTGTCGGATCTTCTAAATGGAAAGAACATCTGAAACGAAAGTGGGAGGAGGTCAATCCAGATGAAGTAGATATCTGTTCTTATCCTCCTGAAGATGTAGCCATAGAGCGTTGGGGTGAGTCTTTAATAAGACATGCCCAGCACATCCTCCAAGCCTCTCGGTCCGGCTCACAACCGTTTGTTTCTGAAATTTATGATGGCCCAGACATACGAGAAACCCTCAGACGATTCTACGAAGACCGAATTTACGTGAAAGTTGACGAACCCGGAGGATACCAGTTCGGATCAGTTGTCGTAATTTTCGATGAGGATGAACGAGGAGAGCGGTATCCTTTTCAGATGACTTGGTTGGGCGAACATTCGCAGGAATCGGATATGGCTTTTTACTCTACTCCCCCCGGTGTAGAGGTGGTTGGACCCGGGATTAGCCGCATGGAGCATGGTGGCTTTCTTATGTCATATCCACCATTACGCATGTATGATGTTTGGACTGATCCCGCGTTTGGATTTGTAAAAAAGAGGCACGAAAGGCTTCTGGTTGCTGGGATAGCCTACTCAGAAAAACCCGGGATTGTATATGTGGCAAAAAAACCTCCAGCCAAGCAGTGGAAAAGGCTGGCTTCCAGCATGGGGAAAAGAGTCGTCTATGTTCCACTGGGTTCACTGAACCCGTCGCACGTACGGCGCATGCGTACATTTCATCTGCTGCAAAATAAGGGTCTTCGGAACCGGGCTCACGAATATTTGAAACGAGTTTAGTAGCCATCGTAACCAATGCTTTGGCGGAACCAGAAAATGTCGTTGACATCTCTAACTCCAAAGAATAAAATTCAGCTGTTGGGGCCGAGGTAGCTCAGTCGGTAGAGCAGAGGACTGAAAATCCTTGTGTCGATGGTTCGATTCCGTCCCTCGGCACCAGCACATTCAATTACCGCCTTTAACTGAAAGTCTTCCGAGATTTTCAGTATTTTCAGTTCGCCGTGCCAACCGCCTGTCATCGATGTTCCAGGAAGTGAAAGACGAAAACATACCCGGATTGATGTTTGATTTTCAGAATCGCTACATTTCTTTATTCGTTTCTGAAACCTCTCCCGCAAAAGCAAAAAAATAGACCATGCCAAGGCCATGCTCACCTATCCCCGCCTTTTTTTCCCCTCGTTTATGGGGACAATACTTTTTAGGTCTGTAATATGATGTCAAAAAAGACGCTACTGCTACGAAAAGAAATGTGATAGTGCCTCGTTATGCCTGAAACCTCAACTAACATGCTGTAGGCCACTAGAAATGCCTCCTTGCGATCCCCACAACGTCATTGTGTTATGACCCTCGTACTGCCCCGTAAATGATAACAGCACTCAGTCGTAAGACATGAAGCTCTTTTCGCAGTGGATCAGATTAATGGGAGCACAATAAGTCCGTGTTATTGGTCTGTTTTTGTTAACAAAAGTTACTCAGGAAAACCTGCATGTTTCTCATCCCTGGACAAAGCGCTCACCCACTTGTTGAAACTTTCTGCTTGCAACAGAGTGTCTGAATGATTTAATTCCAAATAATTTTTTGTACTGCGCGAATGGTCATTTGGGCTTGCCAAAAAAGTTAATCGGTCCCCATCTTTAGTGTTAGAAACCGTCCATTTTTTTCAAGTTGTCAACAGCTGTAAATAACTCAAAAGAGCAACGTTTTTCGGTCCGCTAATCGGCTTAAAAATATCAGCCACTTATCTTGTGCCTTGATTTTACGACATATTTTCTACGTGCTCCATATGGGAGCAATCCGCTTTCAATGGCCTATATTTCTCATCCGAGAAATGTTATCAACAGACCTATCGTCAAGTTATCCACAGATTGTGTGGGCAAATCATTCGCGTCAATCTAATAGTGTTCTAACATCAAGGGCTAACAACCAATACATCTTCTGTTGCCTAGGTTTGAGACTTAACACGCCATTGAGCTAAATTTAGCTAAAAATGACGGTATTGTTTTGTCATAATGGGTCTAGTCAGGCATTAGGACCAGTCACTATATGACTCATGCCAGGCGATGCATCACAGTATAAAGCCTCGCGCGATCTTTGTAGATCTTCTATTTGTCTGGTTTCAAAATGACCATGTTCAGAAAACGCCAACAACCTCAAATCCTAGCCTCTTTCTATGACGCGCCTTGACGCTATACTCTATGACTGCCCTTTCATTGTTCTTATGAACGTCTATGCATGAATGGAAAGAGGTGAGTTGTAACACTTAGGGATGATTTGTTCATTTAAATTCTTAATATCAACGACAATCGCTTATTAGGATTGACTGTTCGGCCAGGAACGGAGCGTGAGACTTGCACCTAAAGTGGCAATGAAAACAAACATAGACAAAAATATAACGATTACATCGACGCTTAAACCTCTTTTCCTGATGTGATGATTGACCGATTTCAGAGTTTATAAGATCATAATTACACGATCCTTGGCGGCGACTCTGGAGTAAGTACGATGACTAAAATAGCTTCTCGTTCTTATGCCATATTGGTAGCTACCTTGATAACCGCAATGCTGCCCGTTGCTAGCTACCCTGACTCAGGCCTACTGACAATCGAAAAACTCAAGAATGGTAGTTACGACCTCCGGTGCGGCAAAGTCAAACTCCATGACGGGAGTTATGACTTTGGGCACGACTTCCCTTTTCATAGTGTAGAATTAACTGACAAGATTGCTTTTGGAGACCTGAATGGCGATGGCGTCCCAGATGCCGCTGTAATCCTAAGGACCTTTGCCGGTGCAAGTGGCGTACTGGTTGAGATGGCGGCAATTCTCAACGAGAAGGGAACCCCCAGACAAGCTGCTGTCCTGATGCTGGGAAATAAGGTCGGTGTCGAGACCTTATCTATCCAGTCAGGGGAAATAGTCGTGTACATCAATAAGCACCGTAAAGACGACCCGCTCTGTTGCCCGTCTCTATGGGTGACGGAAAGGTACAAATTAGAGGGGGGCCGTCTGTTAGCTGTTCCCTGAGAAAGCCATAAATATCCCCTCTTTTCCAAGCGCTTCTAATGTTTGTAAAACTTTGCCTCTATGAGATTGTTCTCTGGGTCCCTGAAATATACCGAAGTCCCTATTCCGTGGGCTCCCCATCGCTGTACTGGTCCCTCCTCAATGGCAATAGCCTCTCTATTGAGCTTCTCCAAAAGCTGTTCCCATGCCCCCTCACTCAAAGCAATACAAAAATGATTCAGGTTCTCTCGTCCTGGTTTCCCTCGCCACATGTGCTTTGGGAACAGGTCAATAATGGTATGCTCATTAATTCTCAAGGAAGGAAACGGAACCTGACCTAAGCGGAACTCCTCGAGACGCTCTGTAGGTAATCCCAATACTGACGAATAGAAGTATAGCATTTCATCTATGTCTTGGACATTGAATACAATATGGTCTAAAAGCATCGAAGCTCCCCCAAAAAAAAGCACGCATCCATCTCAAAGCTGTGTCACTGCATATGTCAGGCATCGGAGCCGCTTGTACGCGTGGACGTCAAGACTGACAGCCCTTATCACACGTGAGCTCGTGGCCCCTGGGAAGCCTTGTTATGGTCGCGGTGACTCACAGTGGGACATCCTCGCAACCGTAGACTAATCCAAACTACTTTATCGTCCAAGAAAGGGTTCCCAGTTTTCCCCAGTCTCCTTTGTAAGCACCGGGCTTACCAGGAATCATCTGTCCCATGGCGCCAGTAATAAGCAACATTCCGGGTTCGATAACGTATCCTTTGGCCACTGTCCCATTAACTAGCCACAACAAAGCCTCCCATTGGTCGCCCAGCACGTCCCCTGCCTTACCTTGGTTCACGACCTCCCCGTCCCTGGTTAAGGTCACGGTTACCTGACTAACGTCAACGGAGGTAGCTGGCACGGCCTTTCCAATTATGTATTTTGCAGACGATACAGCATCCACTATGATGTCTGCCCCCTTGAGATTCTTCATATCATCAAATCGAAGATCCGGCAGCTCCACAGCGGGACAGACATCTTTAATCATTTTTTTCAGAGCCTCGACATCTGCCACTGGCTTGTCTATCTTGACTCCTGGGATATAGCCTATCTCAGTCTCCACAAACAGTCTGACAAAATCCTTTGTGTCAACCACGGCATCAGAGGTGAGAGCTCCAGGCTTAAACAAGGGACCGAGTAATGGTGCGTTAACACCAAATCTTTTTTGTGTAGCCTCGGACGTCAACCCTGCCTTGAAGCCGCCGATTGCCTGTCCCTTGCTCACAAGGGCCTCAGTTAATCTTTTCTGAAGCGCGTAAGCTTTGTCTTCGGTTAGGTCTTGGAGTTTTGCGGAGGGAAGACCGAATTGTTTCACCGCACCCCGAGCTTCTACAATGCTGTTAATGACATCCTGATCCGAAGCCAATCCTTGGGTGGAAAAGCAAAGTAACGCCGTCGCTATCTGAACTAGCAAAACGATAGCCAATCTTTTCATCATTCCTACCTCCTTATAAATAGTGAATGCTTGCCCCAACAGTTGAGGAATGGCCGCCGTTGGGTAGTCTCATGACCCGACTAAGCCTCGGCCACAGTGCTTCTTTTCTGTCCTCTTATCCCGACATGTTATAAAAATAAACTTATACCACAATCTGATCAACCTTGAATCCGTTATCGAGAAGAATACGTTTAATACCTTGGACGTGCGGGATACCAACGAATGACGCAACATTTCCCTGTTTGAGGTGAGGTAGCATCCTGTCACAAAGTATTTTGTCACGCCTCTGTATCACGTAAGGGCTTCTTGTTGGGAATTTGTAGGGATTAACGGCTATCTTTTGAAGATCACCTTCGAGATACCACTTGGTAAAATCTTTAATGTAATCGTTCCAGTTTTGTATGCGGGAAAGAAAGTCTATGATGGATTCAGTAGAAATATTATTGAGGACCTCTATTTGCTCGTCAATGGTCTCAAGAAAACCTATATCCTTGCCAAGCCTTTGCGCTGTACTATAGGCTTCCAAGTCGACTGAATACCTCCAACCCTTTTTGTCAAGAAAGCCTTTGTAAATAGTAAAAAACATCAGCCATGGCTTCATCCTCTCTAACTCTGATATTAGCGTCTCTTCTGGCGTAAGAGAATGCCTTGTACCAATGAACGAGAATCGTGAAAACTCCCCTGGAAGAAATAGTTCGATTATTTTTCTCAGGGTCTTTCTGTCCAAAGCATCGATTATGTTTCTCGACTGACCAACGCCTACGCCGGATTCAACTGCTTTATTCAAATTTCCTTGGTCAAGAGGCCCCTCTAATAGCACGAGATCCACCTGTCGTATGATTTCGGTCAATGAGCTTTGGAAGCTGTAAGGGAAAAAATGGGCTGTTCCCACAAGGAAAGACTTCTTGTAAAACAGAGATACTTCCCACACCATCCGCAACGTTTTATCTTTTGTGTTCTTGCCAAACCACATGTTCACCTTATCTTTTAACAAATGAGTATATTGTCTCCCATATTGTAGGCTTTTTCACCTGTATGTCACACGAATGGTATGTAAGCTCGGGGACACCTCCCCACTTTTTCTTGAACTGTCGTATTCCATCGTTAACGCCCAACCCAAGGTGTATGTAATTCTTGCCGTGTGCTTTGCTAAGTTCTATCATGTGAAAAAATAGCATATCAGACGCCCACGGCACGTAATTTATCTTGGAATAACATCCAAGTACATATATGGAAAATTCTTTAGGGGCCGTATCCACCACGAGGAACGCAATAAGTCTCTTTTTTTGGTCCCAAGCGTTCAGAACATAGCCATCTTTGCTTTTCGCCAAAAATTCCCCTGTCCTTAGATACAAGGCCTTTATCCTCGGTGGCAGGGTGACTCGCCTCATGAACTCTTGCACCAATGCCTCGTGCTGGGGAGTAAATCGTTGATCGAGTTCAAAGTACGCTGTCTCACGCGCTTTTTGGACGAGACGGACCAACCTTGCTCTAGTAGTATGATTTACCAACTGTAGGGTATAGTACTCATCCTTCTCCAGGTTGTGAAGCAACGTATTCTTAGGCAGTTCTGGGGAGATAAGCGAAATACTGACCGGATTAAATTCGTTGATGAGTTTCGTAATGACGTTCTCGAGTTCTACTAGCCTGAAGGCACGCCCAACCGGATACCCCACCAAAATGATGTGATCGCGCTTGTGCAGGAAAAAGAAACCTTCGATTAAACCTGGATCTTTTTCCGAGAGGATCTGCATAAGTTCCACACTATGCTCAGGAACGTAAGCTTGTTCAAGAATAAGTTGCTTTTCGAATTCAGAAATCATGGACAAGCCTCTTCATGATTATTATACATTTTCTAGCCAGAAGGTAGCGGTTTGGGGATTGCGGTTGATAATAACTTTTATGACAGTGAAGCTAGGTAACTCCGGAGCATGTGGTCATGAGAGTTTTAGGGGATGGCTCGCTTTCGGAACACGGCTTGATGACTTATAAGGGTTGGCGGCGGCTACCTTCGGAGGTAAGTCACTTCGCACTATGAGCTGGGGCTAAAAGTACCCACGTAAGAAGTGATTCACGGACAGCGGCCATTCCTAGACGTTGCTTTGCCATTTTTAAGCAATCGCTGTCCTTCGTGATGCGAGACGGCACATGCTTGATGAAAGAGAGCGGAAGTACGTGTATAAACATGCTTATGTCCCCGAGCATGTTCCTGAATACGTTCAAGCCATCTCCGGAGCAGAGCCTTTCCTGCAAGACGGATACATAGTTTATGTTCGTGGTCAGTATGGCATTTTGATAGGTTATCCACTTGCCGAAGAGACCCCATCGCTCTTGGATCAGTTTCAGAGTTTTCGCATGAGATTCGGACTCACGGAGTGCGTAGTTCTTGCTCAAGATGTGCAGTGCATCCCTGGGATCCACTCTGACCCCAATTCAGTGGACCAATACTATCGACTGCCCATTCCTATCACCTCGATGCACCCACAAAATGCATATATGGTCCGTAGGGCTGGACGGGAGCTTTCTGTTTCCGAGGGTATATTTGGAAGCGAGCACCTCGCTCTGGTTAACGATTTCTGCAAAAGACGATGCATATCAGATTTTCAAACAAGGATCTTTTCGCGTATTGAGGGGTACTTGAAAATATCTCCTCACGCGAAATTGATCGAAGCTCGGAAAGGAGACACATTGGTTGCCTATAACATTGTTGAGTTGGGATCAAGCCGAAACCTTTTTTATATGTTCAATTTTCGTAATCATGCGCACAGGTTGCCTGGCGCCTCCGACCTGCTGTTCTTCTTTATGACCCAAATGGCTGAATCCCACTCCAAGGATTTCATCAATCTAGGCCTTGGAATTTCGACCGGCGTCAGACGATTTAAAGAGAAGTGGGGTGCTAAACCGTTCATGCGCCATTCGGTGGGAAGCATTGAAACAACAGGTAAAGGTTATTGGAGACGCTTGGTGGATTCTTTGCTAAACCTCGGTGACACTAGACCATGTCCATCAACATGAATCGTCAGAACCGTCTTGGCCGTGGTAATTTCAGGTGTGTGATCCGGTTAACCAATAGGTATCGAATGAACAGGGCGATAGGAATAGCATGTTGAAAAACACAAAAAACGTATCCGCTGAACCTAAGGGTGGAATTTTACGCCGCATTAGGAATTTCTTGCAGAAAAAAAGTGATTCAGGAATAGCGGGTAATCACCAGACAAGGCCAACTGGGGACCAGACCCATCAGGATACTAAAGGGAGGATTTGGCGACTATTCCAAGTAGAATCAACGCTGGCGTGTAATCTGTCCTGCATAATGTGTCCATGGATTTCTTACAGGGCCAAAGTGACTCACGGCGGTATCATGAAGCATGAGATATGGGATGCAATCAGACCCTATCTACAATATGTTCAGTCTGTGGACTTCACGGGAGGAGGTGAGCCACTCTTGCAGCCGCATCTTTCCGAGTGGTTGGCAGAAGCTAAAGCATTTGGTTGCACGGTAGGTTTGCTGACCAATGGCTTACTCCTCAATGCCGAAATGACCCATAAACTTCTGAATGCGGGGATAGACTGGATCTGCTTTTCTATTGATTCCCCGGAGAAGGAAGAATATGAGAAGATTCGAAGGGGATCAGACTTCAGTCGAGTCATGCAGAACATAAAGTATTTTAGCCAAAAGCGGCCAGTCGGCATCAAAGTCATGCTTAACTATGTTATGATGAAGTCAAACTTCGATCAGCTTACGGAAATGGTGCGCTTGGCTGTGGAGTTGGGAGTCGATCAAATAAACTTCAAACAATGCGAAGTCATAAGGGGAAGTCACGGCAAGGATTTTGGATTATTTCAAAGTGAGGATTCAGTTGAAATAATAAAAAGGCAGCGCCATCTGGCGTATGTGCTGAAACTAGCCAAGAAAAAAGGCCTTGCGGCAACAGCAACACCTTTTTTACCGGCGGAGCGCTGTGTTTGTGAACAGGATCCACGCGATTCCCTTTTTATAAGATACGATGGTGTCGTTTCTCCGTGTATCAATTTGGCTAACGGGGGACCTACCATGTTTCTGGGTCAGGAAGTCGAATTGCCACACGTGGCGTACGGCTCCTTACCCCAGTCTGATCTTGATTCCATGTGGCAGTCTGATACCTGTCTCACGTACAGGGACACGTTTTCGGAAAGATGCCGTCTCTATGACAACGTTTTTATGGAGGGAATTCTGGGGGACTCCAGGCTCACGCCCCAAAAGCTCGAAGACATAGCAAGAAGGAGAATGCCCAAACCACCTCCGGGCTGTGCGGTGTGTCACTACCTTTACGGTCTCTAATCAAGTGAGGGATGCTTGCTGACAACACAGGGAGTCTCTCCGATAGAAACTCCCTGGTCGCTTTTGTTAAGTGCTTGGATCTAGAAGGAAGGCATCTGGAAGAAAACGCCTCCGAAAATAATGTAAGCCAATATCAGTGTCCACAGTATGTTAAAGCTTTGGGCTACCAGGAACGCAGCAGCAGGCCTACCACCACCCATAACAGCCAACTCCATGAACCTTGTTTCAAGCCCTATGGAGGTAAACGCAAGGGCGAACCAGACAGTTCTCAGACCGCCAAGTGTTCCTTTGACCGCTGCTACTGTCTTCGGGTCAAGTATGAAGGAAAACAGGAGAGAAGCTGCCATGAACCCAAGGACAAATTTGGGGAATCTGTACCAGATCTCCATTGCCGTCGGCTTCTCACCGCCGGGTATTGTTTCCGCCTGCTTATAGGCAAAAATAATGGCTAATATGAATGCCGCAAAACCAATGAGTACATTTTGCGACATCTTTACGATTACACCTATTTTCATCGCAGTGTCGCTTATGAGAGAGCCAGCAGCGACTACTGAACCACTAGTATCAAGTGTACCACCTAACCAGGCGCCAGCTACCGTGTCAGGAATTCCGAACCATTTTGCAATGGCCGGCTGAAGTACCATCATAGGGACTGCACATATCAGTACCAGTGAAGTCGTATAACTGAGCTTTTTGGGATCTCCCTTAATGGCTCCCGAGGTGGCAATGGCCGCGGACACACCGCAGATGGAAACCGCACTTGATAAAATGGCTGCGAATTCGTCATCAATTTTGAGTTTCTTAGCGAACCAGTAGCAGAAATACCACACCACGGCTACCACAAGGAGAGCCTGAATCATCCCGAGGCCCCCCGCTTGGACAATCTCTCCAAACATGATGCCTGATCCAAGGATGACGAGCCCCGTCTTGATGTAGTATTCGGTTCTCACAGCCTCCCTCAGCCAATCTGGAATGCCTATAACATTGCTTATAAAAAGCCCCAATGCGAGACACCACAAAACGTACTCGAGTCCATAGTAGTGAACCGTGTAGTTACCCGCAACGAACATAGCCACCCAGGCGATGACAAATACTACGGGGAAGCCGATTATGAATTTTCCAACATTGGCTCCCATGAGTGCCATTGCAACAATGCTGATTAGGAGAATACCTATGGCTATGTAGATAGACCACAGGATGTTGTCCTTGGAAAAGACTTTGGCAAGAATAGCATCTGAATTTGATGCTAATACCTTGCTGATCTCTGCTCCCTTTTTTTTCAGGCCTTCGTCTTTGGCCTTTTTAGCTGCGTCTCCCAATTTTTTTGCACTATCTCCGATTGCCTTGCGATCACCTGACTTCAATGCTTTCGACATGATCTCTGCACTGGCCGCCAAATCAGTCTCGCCCTTTGACGCCGCATCCTTTGCTAACTTCTCGACTTGAGGAGACATCTGTGCAACGAGCCCCTGCAACTCACCCTCCGTGGTCCATTTAAATTTTGGTGTCTTAACGGAGAGACCGGCAAGGACCAAAATTATAATAAAGAAACCGATCCACACAGCAAGCCAATCCTCGCTCGTCCACAACCCTGACCACTCGATCTTCTTTTCTTTTGCGCCCATTCTCTCATCTCCTTGGTAGATTCAACTAAACAAGGTCTGTAGCTAGAACTTTGGATTGTGCTATTCTTGTCCAACATTGTTTCTCTGTCAAAAGAATTTTAAAAAAATCCGAGACCGAGGTTTCGAGCTTTTTCTAATGGCATTTCTGCGATCGGAGGTATCATTTGATAGGGTACTAAACGCCAATCCTCAAAACCATTTTACAAATTGACTCAAAGCAGATTATCATGTTAAGATAGATATAATTGGGCGGGTAGCTCAGGGGGAGAGCACTGCCTTCACACGGCAGGGGTCGGAGGTTCAAATCCTCTCCCGCCTACCACAAAACATCTTCTGAAATCAGGATGTTGTGTCAATAGACCTCATCCTGGTTTTTTTGTTAACCAGCGCGTAGTTGCCATTTGGTAAATTTTGTGATGATTCGTAACAAACGCAAAGGCGGAGATTTCTGTGATCTATCATACCAGCTAATCAGACCCGTAAATGCGTATGCCTGCCTACTCTTCTCTAATTACCTCCCCTAAGATGTGGTGAGCACCCACGAGATGGTTGTTAGTTAAAGCGCTTCACGAAATAGACTTAAATTCAGAGCATATTTTGGCATGTCATTCTCACGAACGCCCATGGCGAGGACTCACAATGAGCGATGAAAATACAGCTACACTTCCAGGTAAGAGCGGGGGTTCAGGAAAAAAGGATTCCCGATAATGACTTCAGCATCCCCTCTCATTGCAAGTGTACATTCTATGCCCGGCGATATCAGTCAGGGGCCGCAGAAAAGCACACTCTGCGCTGACGAGGTATCTAGTCAAGAAATGCTGCATGGCAAATCGATTTACATAACCCTTATAGGTATTTTGGCTGATGCACAAGTAGCGTCAATGGTTAAGCTCATGGCGATAGGACAATAAACAATTGACACTCGTCCGCTATTGGTTATAATAGTTTTGGTCGTGGGGCTGTAGCTCAGTTGGGAGAGCGCTTGAATGGCATTCAAGAGGTCGTCGGTTCGATCCCGTCCAGCTCCACCATGCATCTGCACAATGACCCATATTGCCTACCCCGCGCTCCCACGATTCAAACGCAGGTAAGGTTACGATGCCATCTCAGGACACGCCCAAGAAGTTATGCATAAGGTCTTTTCTTGACCGCAATTCTTGTACGGATCCGTCAAATACAACTGCGCCCTTGTCAAGGACGTAGGCTCGATCGCTTACATCCAAAGCGAAGATGGCGTTTTGTTCAGTTAAGAGTATAGTGATACCTGCCTGCTTCAAGTGGCCAATATGTTTCTTGAATGATTGGACTATTACAGGGGCAAGCCCTATGGTTAACTCATCCAACAGCAACAATTTGGGATTTGACATTAAAGCCCTTCCTATTGCGAGCATCTGTTGTTCGCCACCGCTCAGTGTTCCCGCGTCACGGTCCCGCAGGTGCTCAAGCCGCTCAAAGAGCTCGAAAACTTTTTTCTTGCGTTCGCGAAGCTGCGTGCGAGAGCATTGTCGGCAGGCTATTTCAAGATTTTCTCTGACGCTAAGCGCACTGAAGATAAGGCGTGTTTCAGGGACTAAGCTAACTCCCATCCGTGCAATCTCATGTGTTCGTTTACCAATAAGTTCTGTCCCATCGTAT
>FWPV01010177.1_pt1 | contig 15515 bp, 11 predicted proteins | sample 2228371 | NCBI WGS metagenome assembly FWPV01 (sample SAMEA103939776, study PRJEB20133) | metagenome | reverse complement strand
ATAAATATTGGGTAACACAAGCAGTCTTGCTTGTGATTTTTATAATAACAAGCTAAACAGCATGTTTTACTCAAAAATAGCATCGAGCATAAATATTGGGTAACACAAGCAGTCTTGCTTGTGATTTTTATAATAACAAGCTAAACAGCATGTTTTACTCAAAAATAGCATCGAGCATAAATATTGGGTAACACAAGCAGTCTTGCTTGTGATTTTTATAATAACAAGCTAAACAGCATGTTTTACTCAAAAATAGCATCGAGCATAAATATTGGGTAACACAAGCAGTCTTGCTTGTGATTTTTATAATAACAAGCTAAACAGCATGTTTTACTCAAAAATAGCATCGAGCATACCATGGCTTAAATGAGCAGATTTGTGCATTAAATAACAGAAAGAGGCAAAACAAGTGGGAGCATTAAATTTAGGAGTATTAGAGCAAACTGACAGTTCTATCCTGATTGAAAGATTTAAAAACGGTGAGATCAATGTTTTTGATGAAATAGTCAGAAAATATCATAAACAAGTTTACAATTTGGCTTACAGTCTTACGCAAAACTGTGAAGATGCTAATGATATTTCTCAAGAAGTTTTTATAAAAGTTTATAGATCATTGAGAAATATAAGAAAAATATCAGCTTTTAACCTATGGTTAAAAAGGGTGACAATCAATGCATGCACTGACTATTTAAGACAAAAACCAAACGAAAAGGTTCTTGAAGATACATCATATATGGATAAATACTATTCTAATTGTGAAATTCCAGATGGTCTAGTAGAGACTCTGGAATTAAATCTAATGATATCTAAAGCAATAAATAGGCTTCCACAAAGACAAAAAAAAGTATTTATTCTACGCCATTACAATGATATGTCATTAAAAGAAATAGCTTCGAAGTTAAACTGTTCTTTAGGGACGGTAAAGGCTCATCTTTTTCGGGCAAAGAATAGGCTAAGAGATATACTATATCCTTATTTAACGTAATGCTGACACATATAATTATGTAAAAATACAATGATGTGATTGTCATGTAGTATGTAGGATGGGTAAATGGTTGTGTTGATTTATAGCATTAGTTAATGAACTATCATTTTTTATAAACAATAAAGATTCCAAGAATTACAACCATTTACCCATCCTACATATTACTAAAATAGCCCCTCTTTTGGCGATAAAGCTTAGCTTAATATACAAGTCCCTAAAACACTGTATGCTTAAAATGGTATTATGTTCAATAAATTGAGCGGATACAAGCTACATTTCATGGTAAACCCCTTAATTCCCAGAGTTATATTGAAAGATTTGGCTACTTTGCTTTCTGTGATTTCAGATAAGCAAGAATAAATATATCTATGTCGCCATCCATTACCCTATCAACATCACCGACTTCTACATCTGTTCGTAAGTCTTTCACCATTCTATAAGGATGAAATACATAGGATCTGATCTGATTTCCGAATGCTATGTCGCGCTTTTCACTATGAAATTTTGATAATTCCTCGTTCTTTTTTTCCATTTCATATTCATACAATCTAGCACGAAGAACTTTCATAGCCATTTCGCGATTTTTATGCTGTGACCTTTCATTCTGGCATTGAACAACGATCCCGGTGGGTATGTGAGTTATTCTAACTGCTGAATCAGTCGTATTAACATGCTGTCCACCAGGACCCCCTGATCTGAATGTATCTATACGTAAATCAGACTCATTAATATTAACTTCTACATTGTCTTCAATTTCTGGAAAAACAAATACTGAAGCAAATGAGGTGTGCCTTCTATGGTTAGCATCAAATGGAGATAATCTTACTAAACGGTGCACCCCTGTTTCTGCACGCAGGTATCCATAAGCGTAATCGCCCGTTACTAATATAGTTACGCTTTTTATTCCAGCCTCTTCACCTTCCAGAATATCGAGTTCCTGAGTTTTGTAATTTTTCTTTTCGCACCATCGCAGATACATTCTCAATAGCATTTCTGCCCAATCCTGGGATTCAGTTCCACCTGCTCCTGAATGTATCTCAAGTATGGCATTATTTCGGTCATGTTCACCACTCAACATTAGCCTGAATTCTAATTTACTCAGGCTATCATTAAGTTGTGATATTTCTGCGTTAATTTCTTCGTCCAGAGAAGATTCTTCATCTGTTTCGGCTAACTCTATTAAAGTCTCAATATCCTCAGCCTGTGATTTTAGCTTTTTATAAATCTGCACATCTTCTCTAAGTCTGGCAAGCTTTTGAGAAACCTCCTGGGCTCGTGCTGTATTGTTCCAGAATGATGGATCTAACATCTCCTTTTCAAGCTTCTCTATTTCATTTTCTTTGTTTTCGATGTCAAAGAAGACCTCCTGCTTCTATGACTCTGCTTTTTATTTCTTCTATCGCTGAGTGCATCTCTGATAGCATTTGTACCTCCTTGGGCTTTTGTTATTTTACTACGTTCATAGAACCAAACCCTAAATATGAAAAACAGGGTTACTACAAGGCATGTCCATGGTAAGAGATCACCATGTTTTGTATAGAATGAACCTCCGTAGTTTAAACTGACTTCCCCTGCCAGATAATCCACGTTATCATCAGGATCAATTCTTTTTAATATCCTGCCATAAGGATCGATTATACACGATACACCATAATTTGCACAACGAAAAACTGCGGTTCGATTTTCTACAGCTCTAAGAGGAGCCATTGAAAAGTGTTGATAAGCTGCATGAGTGCCTACAAACCAGGCATCATTAGTTACCATGCATATTACATTCGCCCCATATCTGACAAAATTTCTTGAAATTTCAGGAAAGACTGATTCAAAGCATATTGGCACACCGATCTTTGCAGGCGGAGCTGAAAAGACAGTATATCTATTTCCACTATCAAAGTCTGAGACACCAACTACAAGGTCGTGTAATTTTTTAGGTAAATACTTTTTTAAGGGAAAAGATTCACTTACTGGAACCAAATGCATTTTGTGATATTTATCAATTATTTCAGCATTTGGGGATAATAAGAATACTGAATTATAAATTTTCCAATTCTTTTCCTCGTATTCTGCAGAAATGGTTCCCATAAGGAAGTAGGTATTCCAGATCGGTATCATTATACGTAACCTATCTCTTTCAGGGCTATCTGGAAAGATGAATTTTGGAACCGCAGTTTCAGGCCAAACTATTATGTCCGGTTTCTCTTCAACTGCCTTCAATGTTAAATCAAAATATTTTTCAAATATCCAGCTGGATTTTTCTCCCCAGGAAGCCATCTTTTCATCCTGTCTTATATTTCCCGGAATCATAGCAACTTTTATCTTTTCACCGTCTATATTTACATTAAGTGATATAAATCCATATATAAGACAAGCGACAAAAATGCCAAGGCAGATAGATATAGCTTTTAAAGAAGCTTTCCATTTATTCAAATCAATAATAAAACTCGCTATAGCTCCATTAATCAAAGCTATGAGGAATGTTACTCCATAAGCTCCAAAAATGGAACTTATTTGGATTATAGGTGGGTTCATCCATTGAGTAGATCCAAATCCTGCCCATGGTAAACCAGATGCAACATGTCCCCTAAGTATCTCCAAGCCTGTCCATATAACTGCAACCAAGAAGCTATAACTTAATGGTTGAAAAAATGATATCTTTTTACTAAAAATTGTTAAGCGATTCCAATACTCTGTTATAATACTCACGGCTACTGTGAATATAAAGACATAACATGAAAGATAAAGTGAAAGAACTATATATCCTAATGACACCCAGAATATTGTGGAATATGGTATTAATGTCATGAGCCAGATCATTACACCACCAAAATATATTATACCGGTAATAAAACCAAACCTAAGTGCAGATTTCCAGTCGGTGCCATTGATTGCCACTAATAGAGGGACAAGAGCAAACCATGCAAGACCTGATAAATTAAAATTCGGGAAACTTAGAATTATCAAGACTCCGGATAATGCAGATAATAAATATTTCCTTAACTCATTGCCCTTGCTCAATTTGTTGACCCTCCTTAATTCCTATCCTGCATTCTAATGTAATTAGATTATCGGTAGCTTAACTGGCTGTTTTGTTTCATAACATCTTAAACATGCAAAGGCAATCTCATGGGTTGTTATTGCATCATCGAGATTACAATGAGATTCAGTGCCATTAAGGACACATTCAACAAAATGATCGATCTCCCCCTGAAAAGGATGATGAGTTACATCTGCTGTATCAGGCATTATAACCGGTATCTCAATCCAACCTTTTTGTCCTGGAAATTTATGTGACCATATACGGTTGTTCTTTACCGTTCCTTTATCGCCAAATATTTCTATCGGAAAAGTATATGGCATTATAGAATCAAAATTGACAGATACTTTTCCTAAAATTCCGTTTTCGAATTTTATAATTGCAACTTCAAGTCCATCATATTCTAAAGAAGGTGCGCCTTTCCGCCATACCTGGGCATAATAATCATATTCAACGTCAGAGCCTTTCCTCCAACCACCAGAATAAGCAAAGACTTCAATAGGCTTTGCTGATTCAAATTCACCTTTAGCAGAAAACCATCTAGTAGCATCAATGGCATGGCATCCAGCAACCAGGAATGCACTTATACCTGTATCTTTTTTCCTTGCTGCCTCAAAACCAGACCACCAGCTTGCAATATTGCTCTGATAATCAGTTTCTACATAATATATATTACCTATCGCATCATCAGCCACTAAACGTTTAATTGTTTGAAATAATGGGTTCCACCTCAACACAAAGCTAACAACAGTTTTAACTTTTGCTTTTCTTACAGCTTCTCGCATTGCTTTCATCTCTTCCAAACTATTGGCTATCGGTTTTTCGATAACAAGATGCTTCCCTGCCTCTGCTCCTGCTATAGTATTCTCAGCATGTAAATGTTGTGGAGTGCAAATAGAAACTATATCGACACCATCATGTTTCAAAGCTTTTTCATAATCAGTATAAATTCCAATGTTTTCCAAGCCAGCTTCCTGTGCCCTTAATTTACAGCTTTCAGCTCTACGACTACATATAGCAACTATCTCGGTATACGGATTATTCTGAAAAGCCTTTATATGCTGGGTGGATACCCACCCTGCGCCATGGATTAAAACTCCTAATTTTCTTTCAGACATATTTGCTTTCTCCCATATATGTTGTCTTTAAATTTTTCTATTCTAATAACTACTTCCATTGCGATAAAAGCAAGTTGTTACAAGGGCAAGAAAAATACCTTTAATAGCATCTTTTAAGCTCTTTAGGTCTCCTAACAATTATCAAAAGATATTAGGTCAAAATGATTTTATGCTTGCCCAAGTCGTCGACAGTTTACCATTCGAATTAACAGAGAGCTTTACTTTCCCTTTAATCTGTGCATCTCGTTCTTCGTCTGTTGGAACTCGACCAGTTGTAGCACTAAGATCGTCAGTAATAAACAGACAATCAAGCATGGTTGCATCCTCTCTTGCATAAATTTTTAGAACGCTGTCTCCTTTGTCAAATTCCCACATTCTGTCAAATGTTCCAGCATCTAACCATTTATTTACTTTATTCCAATGCCAAGTAGGTCCTTGTGCTACTGCCCAGCGATAATCCTGTTTTTGAAGTTGCTGTGGATTTTCGTCCGGATCTGCTGGCAACCATGTTACCCAGAATGAATCACTATTTCCATCCCATGCTATAACATGACCAAATATTATGTAATTTCCTTTTTTCGGAATAGGAATATTGAATTCTGCATAACCTTGATGATCTCGCCCTGATGAAACAGGTGCGCCAGGAACCCATATAAATTTGCCATTTGATGGCTCATCTGGTTCTGGACCACCCATTGCTTTTGCATCTTCCGGAACTCCTATTTCCATAGGCGGGACGATCTTATTGGCTAACTCTGCTTCTAAGGCAATCTCGACGACTGAATGAACAATAGAATCGAATGAGAAAAACAACATGATTGATAAAATAAAAATAAATAAATTCTTCATAATCTACTCCCTTCTTCCTCCAGTCTAGCCTTTTCTAGTTAAAGTTTATAACTGACGAAAACAATTTTACCCAGCGTTCTAAAAAGCATCACTCCTTTCTTATTTTTTGACACAATTATAATAATTTTTGTTAAAATTTGCAATAAAAAGGTTTCTTATTGAATCACCAGTCATTCTTTCTAAACTTGGTAAAAACCGCATTACATACAGATTATGTTGCTCTTAAGCAAAGGAAGGCAATAGAAATTTTATCGCACGGTTCAGGCGCTGTGCCACCTGGCAAGATAGAATTCTTTTATATAACCTAAAAGGATTATAACCTTTGAAATTCTATATAATTTCAAAGGTTATAAAGAAAATAATTTTCACAGTTCAAGTTCAGAGCGCGCTATCATATCATCCTGGAAACTTTTATCAAGCTGAGTAAAATATGCACTGAATCCGCCAACTCTAACCATGAGTGAGCGATATGCTTCTGGATTCTTTTGGGCTTCTCTCATATCATCCGTGCTTGCGATAGATATTTGTAATTGCTGTCCACCTTGCATAAAGTATGTCTCGATCATAGCACGCAAATTAGCCCTTCCCTCTTTTCCTTGAACAGACCTGGGAGGGAATCTAAGGCTTAAAGCCATCGGGCCATGCGTTTTAAGATGTGGGAGCTTTATAACAGAATTTAACGTCGGTGTTAATCCCAATATATTACGTCCCTGGGCTGGTCCTGCACAATCTGCAAGTGGTTCTCCGCGCTTTCTACCATCTGGTGTTGCGCCGGTGTGCATTCCATATCCAACAGCTCCTGACCATCCTATTATATCCATGCCCCATGGTCCACCGAAATATGTTTTATGTGATTTGATATATTCATTGATACAACTAACTTCGTTTGCAGTGAATATATCAGCAATCGGTGAGTCATTACCAAATTTTGGTATCCTGCGAAGAAAATATAATCGCAATTGTTCAGCACCTTCCCAATTTTTATTTAGTATGTCCACAAGCTCAGCAAGTGTAACTTTCTTTTCTTCGTAAACGCCATATTTTATTGCAAGCAATGAGTCCGTCGTAGTCGTCAAACCTACCATATCAACCATGCCTTCGCTATAATCTGCTCCTCCAGCATGCCAATCAAGACCGCGTTCAATACAAGATCGCGTTAGAAGTGAACGTAGAAAATCAAAAGCATGGTCTTTGATCCTTTCTCTTCTGCTATTAACGGAATTTATATGTTGTGAGATATGATAATTCATCTGTTGACGATAAGCACTCTCAAATTCTTCATAAGTATGAAAAGAACCAGGCTCTCCAGTAGCAGGACCCATACGATTGCCGGTCATCGGATCAATACCATTATTAAGTGCTAATTCTAATGGTTTGGCTGAGTTGATAACCACATCTTCATAATTTCCATGCCCACGACCATGTGGATATGTTTGCCCACATCCTACAAAGGTATATTCTCGTGCATCCTCAAGTTTGATCCCTCGCTCAACCATTGCTGGAATTATTGCTTCATCATTGACAAGAGCAGGATATGTTGCTCCTTCAGCTATTGATTCACAGGTAGCATCAAAAAGTTTATCTGAAAGTCCTTTATGCCATCTTAAAGCGGTCCTCGGTGATAAAAGTCGCAATTTTCTTATAGAGTTTACGCACATTAGCGAAAGCTCATTAGATGCATCAGTTCCATCTCGCAATTGCCCTCCAATAGTTGCACCATAAGCAGTTTTTTCTTCAAACTTTAACCAGAGGCAATCTACTATTTCCTGAGCTTCATTATAAGATATTTTCTCGGTTTCTATATCATTCTTTAAAAATGGATAAAGATAGCGATCAATAGGACCAGGTGAATCATGACCGCAAAGGTAAAAGGTCAGGTAAAATAATTGCACAGCTTCATGGAAGCTTTGTGGAGGATTATGGGCGATATTATAGCAAGCTTTGGATATTTTGATCAGCTCATCTCTTGATTCTGAAGATCTTGCAGATTCTTCTGCTGCGATTGCATGAGCAGTTATAAATGCAGATATTCCATCAAGCACTATCAATAACGCATCATACCATGGTTTACATTCAGGTCTTGTTATTGTATTAATATCCTGCCAATGTTTAACATATCTTTTCATGCCATCAATACCCATACTAAGGATAATTTCATAAGCTAATGAAGCATGGCAGGTCATTGGTATATATTGTCCATTTTCTGATATCCATTTATTCCAGAATGATTCAATCTCATTAATTTTATTTATTGCAGATGGATATTCATTTAAAATAATTTCTTTTTGCCAGTTTTCAAAGCACATTCCTGATCTGAATGGTGTTGGTAGTCCTGTTAGGACTGATCTCAAAGCATTATTTCCTATTATTAGCTCGCCTGTTTTTATAAAAGGTTTTACAGCAGACATTTCAGCTGATTGACTTTTTGCAAACCTTATCCTTTCATCCAGACCTTCATTGGCAATCCATGTTTCATAAAACGGTTCTTCCCAGATGATTGGGGATGATTCATGTAGTTGTTTTTTCAATATTTCTAAGCGTTCCAATGATATTATGCCTCCATTTTTATTTGTTTTTATGTTATTATCAATGGCTATTCTGCCAGATGTATTATTCTCTTTTGATATTGAATATTATTTTAATATATCGGCAGAATGTTTTCAATCTTTTATTTACGGTTTAAAAAAACCTTGAAATAAGTTTGAAAGTATGTTATGCTTATTTATGCTATAGACGGGGTGTAGCGCAGTCCGGCTAGCGCGCATGCTTTGGGAGCATGAAGTCGGAGGTTCGAATCCTCTCACCCCGATTTTAAGCCCCCGTAGCCTAATGGATCAGGCAGCGGACTTCTAATCCGTTTTATGTGGGTTCGAATCCCGCCGGGGGTGCCAAAAAGTTAGCGCCCGTAGCTCAGTTGGATAGAGCGACGGACTTCGAATCCGTAGGCCGGAGGTTCGAGACCTCTCGGGCGTGCTTAGCGGGCCGTTAGCTCAATCGGCAGAGCAACTGACTCTTAATCAGTAGGTTGGAGGTTCGATTCCTCCACGGCTCACCAATCTGTTGTGTCTGGGCGTGTGTTGGAACTGGTAGACAAGGCAGACTTAGGATCTGTTGAGTTGACGCTCGTGTGGGTTCGACTCCCTCCACGCCCACCAATTACGGAATATATTTTAACCCTTTAATGTTTGGTTAGGTATAGGTAATCTTAAATAATTTATTTGGTATTCCGTATTTGGATGTTGGGAGTAATCAATAAATTTCCTGCAATAAGCCCCACAAGCCATTATACCAGATTTTATTTACCTGTTAGATGTGGAGGTATTCCAATTGAAAGTAGATATTCAGGATGTTAGTTCCTGTAAAAAAACAATTAAAGTTGAAATTCCAGCAGAAGATGTAAAGAAAGAATTCGAAAAAGCTTACGATGAAATACGCCAGAATATCGAGGTCCCCGGGTTCCGTAAAGGCAGAGCACCTCGTAATATTTTAAAATTGCGATTTGGAGAATATATAAAAAGTGAGGTCTTCAAAAACCTAGTTCCTTCTACCGTCGAAGAAGTTATTAATGAAAATAAGCTAAAAGTTCTCGGAACACCTGATATTCATCCACCTTCAGATGAAAAATTATTTACTATCTCATCCGAATTTAAAAGTGATCTTGATAATAATATAATCTCAGTAGAATTACTACAGGAATTTAAGAGTAATAAAGCAGCTCTTTATGATTCTGCAACTTTAGCAATTGAAGAAAAAGGTAGAGTATGGACTATCTCTGATGATAAAAATAGTTATAGAATAGTTGCTGATGAAGATAAATTAAATGTATATTCTAATGAATTTGCTATTGATGAGAATAATCCACTGATATTTGAGGTAGATGTTGATGTAAAACCCAAGATAGAGATTCCAGATTTTTCTAAATTTGAGGTAGAAAAAGGTGATGTAAATGTAACAAAAGAAGAGGTATATGAACAACTGGAAAATTTACGCAGAGAAAAGGCAAATCTGATTTCAATAACAGATAGACCACTTCAAGATGGGGATTTAGCTAAATTTAGTGTTAAGGTATTCCATAATGATGAAATATTAAGAACTGAAGAAGAATCAAGGGTTGAGATTAACAAAGAAATGGTTTTACCGGAGTTTTATGATAATATTATAGGTATGAATATCGGTTCTGAAAAAGAATTTAGCGTATCATTACCTGAAAACTATAGGGATAAAGAATTAGCAGGAAAAGAAGTTAAATTTCATGTAGTTTTGAAAGAAATAATGGAAATACAATTACCGGAACTTGACGATGAATTTGCAAAAGATTTAGGTGAGGAAGACTTAAATCATCTCACCATAACAATATGGAATCAGCTTGTTGAAGCAAAACGCCATTTTCAAAAGCGAAAACAAAAAGAAGAGATATCTGCACAACTAATAGAAAAAATAAATTTTGATGTTCCTGAACGTTTTATTAATAGCTTTGCAAATGATATTTCAAAAAGAATGGAGTCATCAGAAGAAATATCATATTCAGATAAGACTGAAAACGATTATAAAACTATAGCTGAAAGATTTATCAAAATAAAATGGATAATTGAAGAAATCGCTCAACAACAAAAGATTGAAGTCAGTGACAATGAAATAGAACAAGTAGTTCGTAATATAGCATTAAGTAAAAACAAAGATCCAGAAAAATATATGCTTCAACTAAAAGCTACAGATCGTTTGAACGCTATAGTAGAAGAGATTAAAGATAATAAAGTTTACGAATTTCTGATCGAAAAAGCATCAGAAAAACGTGGACTAATAATATAATTTTCACCAATTTTTATTAAAATAAACGACTAAAGAAATGAAAGAGGAATAAAATATGGGATTAATTCCAATGGTTGTAGAACAATCTCCACGAGGAGAGCGTGCATACGACATATACTCAAGATTATTAAAGAATCGAATCGTTGTAATTGGTTCAGAGATTGAAGATAGCCTGGCGAATTCTGTTATTGCTCAGCTGTTATATCTTGAGCAAGATGATCCAGATGCAGAAATAAGCATCTATATTAACAGTCCAGGAGGAATAGTATCTTCTGGATTGGCTATCTATGATACAATGCAGTTTATAAAACCTGATGTATCAACGTGGTGTATGGGCATGTCAGCCAGCATAGCAGCTGTTTTACTAGCTGGGGGGACACCCGGTAAACGTTATGCATTACCACATTCAACAATGCTTATACATCAACCAATGGGAGGATTTTATGGGCAGGCTACTGATATAAGTATTCGTGCAAAAGAAATACTCCGTATTAAAGAAGAGATCAATAATATACTTGCCAAGCATACAGGTCAGCCTATTGAAGTCATTGCCAGAGATACAGAAAGAGATTTTTATATGACTCCAGAACAGGCAAAAGAATACGGTCTTATAGATGAAATAGTATCTAGCAGAAGATCGAAATCTAATACCTGATAACTGGTTATTCCATTCTGCTAAGGAGAACTTTATGCAGTATAGGCATGGAAATGAAAACCCTTTTAGATGTTCTTTTTGTGGCCATGTCCAGGATGAGTTTCATCGTTTAATACAAGGTCAAGAACCTAATGTTTTTATTTGTGATCAATGTGTAAGTATTTGTGGTGAATTAATTAAACTAAAAGATGAAGAAGAAAGTGAATATGAAGATTTAAATATTAAACTTCCACTCCCTAGCGAGATAAAGGCAGTTCTAGATGAATATGTGATAGGACAGGAAAAAGCAAAAAAAACATTATCAGTTGCTGTATATAACCATTATAAGAGAATACAGCTTTGCACGGAAAATGATAGTGACGTTGAGCTTGATAAGAGCAATATTCTTTTAATAGGACCCACGGGAACTGGTAAAACGCTTTTAGCAAGAACACTATCAAAAATTTTGGACGTGCCTTTCACAGTGGTCGATGCAACAACATTGACTGAAGCTGGATATGTCGGAGAAGATGTAGAAAATATCATACTAAAACTTCTTCAATCAGCAAATTACGATATACCAAAAACCGAAAAAGGAATAATATATATTGATGAAATAGACAAAATTGCTAGAAAAAGCGAAAATCCTTCAATCACTAGAGATGTGTCAGGAGAAGGTGTTCAGCAGGCACTCCTTAAAATATTGGAAGGCACTATAGCAAACGTTCCACCTCAAGGAGGACGCAAACATCCACAACAGGAGTTTATCCCGATAGATACCACAAATATTCTTTTTATTTGTGGTGGAACTTTTGTAGGATTGGAAAAAATAATAGAAAACCGAATTGGAAGGCAAAGTATTGGTTTTGGTGCTGAAATACAGCGTAAAAATGAGAAAAAACTTGGTGAAATACTTGCCGAAGTTCAACCGGAAGACCTTCTAAAATTCGGATTTATCCCGGAATTTATCGGAAGGTTACCAGTCATTGCTACTTTAGGTGAGCTTGATAAATCAGCTCTAATCAGTATTTTAACTGAACCTAAAAATGCATTAATTAAACAATATTCTAAATTTCTTGAGATGGAAAATGTAAAACTGACCTTTACAGAACCCGCACTAAATGCTATAGTTGAAAAAGCTATGAAAAGAGAAACAGGAGCTCGTGGTTTACGCGCAGTTGTTGAAGATATAATGCTTAATGTTATGTATGAGCTTCCTTCAATGTCTGGCGTTGTTGAATGCATCATAAATGATGATGTAATCAACAAAAATAAAGAACCAATTTTGATATTTAGCAATAAAGCAAAAGCAAGGACAGGTTAATAGCAAAGTAAATGTTTGGAAAATGATTAAACGAAAGCCAATTAACAACCTAAAAGATAAGTTGAATGAGCATATAGTACCAGTATTGCCTCTTCCAGACCAGGTTATGTTCCCCAACACTACCCGTCCCTTCCTTGTTATAAGAGAACGCTCAGTGAAAGCATTTAAGCATGCTATAAATGGCAATCACGATATACTCTTATTGACAATGAAAAATGTTTCGGATAATCCTGGCAAAGATGATTTATACGATATTGGCACTTTAGGAAGGATAATACAATGGGTTGATCAGGAAGATGGCAGTATTAAAGCACTTGTTAGTGGTGTTGTAAGAGTTAAGGTAATTCAAGTTTTTACAGATGGAGAATTTACCCAAGCTCTGATAGAGCCTGTAAGTGAAATCGTAAATAAAGATTCTGAACTTCAGGCTTTAATGAATAATCTTATTAATAGATTGCGAGAATTTGTTAATACAACAAAAAAACTCTCTCCAGAAGTTTTGGAAGAAGCTGGGGAGTTAATGTCTCAGGGTGATCCTAAAACTCTTTCAGACTCAGTAGCTCGTTATTTATCTGTAATAATTGATTATAAGGCTCAACAAGAATTGCTGAGCATACTTGATCTAAAGAAAAGGTTCGAAAAGCTTATAGAAATTGTAATATATCAGACTCAGATATATGATATAGAGAAAGAAATTGAAGGAAAAATTCAAGGAAGAATACAGGAACAGGTAGCCAAACAACAGAAAGAATATTATCTAACAGAACGAATGAAGGCAATCCAGAAAGAATTAGGCAAAGGTCAAAATGAGATTGCTGAAATTGATGAGCTAAAAAAGAAAATAAAAGAAGCAAAAATGTCAACGGAAGCTGAGGAGAAAGCTCTTAAAGAGTTAGAAAGATTGGAGCAAATGTCTCCTATGTCCCCTGAAGCAAGTGTGATAAGAAATTATATAGATTGGCTAATTTCAATGCCATGGTCAATAGTTACTGAAAGCAAAATAGATATAAAGGAAGCTGAAAAAATATTAAATGAAGACCATTATGCTCTTGATAAACCAAAAGAACGTATTTTAGAGTATCTAGCAGTCTTAAAGCTTGTAAATAAGATAAAGGGTCCCATACTTTGCTTTGTCGGTCCACCTGGAGTAGGAAAGACTTCATTAGCAAAATCCATTGCAAGGGCTACGGGTCGTAATTTTGTTCGAATGTCTCTTGGAGGCGTAAGGGATGAAGCAGAAATAAGAGGTCATCGCCGAACATATATAGGTTCAATGCCCGGTAGGATAATACAAGGTCTAAGAAAGGCAAAATCTAAAAATCCTTTATTCTTGTTAGATGAAGTAGATAAGATGAGCATGGATTATCGTGGGGACCCATCTGCTGCACTTCTTGAAGTATTAGACCCTGAACAAAATCATACTTTTAACGATCATTATCTCGATGTAGATTTCGATCTTTCTGAAGTTCTATTCATCACAACAGCAAATTACCTCCATGCAATACCTCCACCACTAAGAGATAGAATGGAAATAATTGAATTACCGGGTTATACAGAATATGAAAAGCAAAAAATTGCAGAATTTTTCCTTATACCCAAACAGCTGAAGGCTAATGGTTTAAATGAAGATCAGGTTGTATTTTCCAGATCATCTGTATTAAAAATTATTCGCGAATATACTCGTGAAGCTGGGGTAAGAAATTTAGAGAGAGAGATCGCATCCGTTTGCAGGAAAGTTGCTGTGAAAGTTGTTAAAGAAGGTTCCGATCTTAAAAAGAAGATACAGATAAATGGTAGAAATATACACGATTATCTAGGTGTTCCTAAATACAGCCATCGAAAAGCTGAAGAAAAGGATGAAATAGGAGTAGCAACTGGATTAGCATACACAGAGATGGGCGGAGATATTTTAGCTATTGAAGTAACGACAATGGATGGCAATGGGAACCTTGTTTTAACAGGGAAACTTGGAGATATCATGCAGGAGTCTGCAAAAGCTGCCCTTAGCTATATTAAATCTCGGACCAAACAAACCCCATTTATAGATGTTCCGAACGATTTTTATGCAAAACATGATATTCATGTGCATATACCAGAAGGTGCAGTTCCGAAAGATGGACCATCTGCTGGTATTACTGTTGCTACTGCAATGGTTTCTGCACTTACTCATAGACCTGTAAGAAAAGATATAGCTATGACCGGTGAAATAACATTAAGAGGACGTGTGCTTCCTATTGGCGGTCTAAAAGAAAAAGTTCTGGCTGCACTTAGAGCCGATATTAAAAATATTATTATTCCGCAAGATAATGAAAAAGACCTTAGTGAAATTCCAGCTGAAATAAGGAAAAAACTTTCATTTTACCTTGTGGATAATATGGACAAAGTTTTGGAATTGGCAATAAAACAAAAAGATACCCAGGGAAAAGATTTGGGGAACTGATAGCTAAATAAAAACATAATGCGACTCGATCAGTTTCTGAAGATTAGCAGAATAATTAAGCGTCGCACTATAGCTAAAGCTATTTGTGATGATGAACGGGTATTTGTGAACGGTCAGCCAGCAAAGGCAGGCAAGGAGGTTAACCAGGGAGATATATTACGTATAAATCTGAAGACAAAAGTACTCACCTGCCAAATTGTTTCTATTCCGCACGGCAATGTTAGTGTAGCATCTGCTCAATCACTTTATAAAATAATAGAAGAAGAACCAAAAGAATCATAAGTAAACAGGAGTTCCATAGTTGCTGGAGCATAAATTACGA
>FWPV01010176.1_pt1 | contig 15524 bp, 13 predicted proteins | sample 2228371 | NCBI WGS metagenome assembly FWPV01 (sample SAMEA103939776, study PRJEB20133) | metagenome | reverse complement strand
TCTTGAACGAAATTTCTGGCTTCCTGCAGTAAGTCTACCTCAACGGGTAGTTGGTGTTCGGGGGTGACCCGCATTATCAACAAACCAGCGGAGCGGCGGAGGGGGGCTGCGAACGCTAAATTCTGGTTGATAATCCGCAAGGCATCCAGCCCATTGAGTTTGCGCGTGTCAAACCCATTTTGTTCCAGATAAGCCTGAGCGGCTATACCAGCCGCGCGACGAGCACAAACCCGTGCCATGCCTTCGTTGCCTTTGTGACGGGCAGATTCACCCAGATTCAACTCGTGGTTGATCTTCATGAGAGTTTCAATTTCAAGCATGTGTGGTAATTTTACCAGTAAACACAGTGTGCTTTGATTAAACCAAACACCGCCTCCGGGTTATGTGAAACATTATTAACCCGGAAGCGGTTAATTCAACCGGACAATTTCTTACGCCCAGCCTTGATTTTTTACAAAATCGGTAATGACAGGAAGGGTGATGTATTCGCCTTTATTTGCTCGGATCGCCAACCAAATGACAACACCAAGAGTGAGGATCGGGCTGATGCAGTTAACAAAGGGGATAAAAGCAAGAATGGTGTTAAGAACAATCAGGACGACTCCCAGTACCAATGCCTGCATATAATGGGCTTTGATAAATGGCCTGTTCTTCTTGTCTTCCATGAGCAGGATGATGATGGGAATCAAAGGGGTTAATAAATAGGATAAGAGCGCCCACAAACGGTCATCGCTGGTGATACCTTGGGGAGAAAAGGAAACATCGGACATGGATTTTACCTCCTTTGGCGAAAAGAATTTTCGAGCAGATTTATTTTTATTGTATAACTATTTTCTAATGAATAAAAGTCACAAATCAAAGCAAATTTTAAATCTGTGTTAAAATCGAATTTTGTTATGGAATATCGTATTGTGTTTATGGGATCCCCGGAATTTGCTCTTCCCACGCTGAATATGCTGGTTCAGCATTTCTCTGTTGTAGGCGTCGTTACCCAACCCGATCGTCCATCAGGGCGTGGGCGAACACTAACACCCCCGCCGGTTAAAGTTGTCGCTCAACAATTGGGGATTGAGACTATTCAACCCAATCGCTTGAAGGATGCAGGCGTATGGGAGAAACTGGTCGAATGGTCACCGGATGTGATTGTTGTGGCGGCATTTGGTCAAATCTTACGGCAAAATGTGCTGGATTTACCTCGATACGGATGTGTCAATGTTCATGCCTCATTACTACCTCGCTGGAGAGGAGCGGCACCGATTCAGGCAGCCATCCTTCATGGTGATGAAGTCAGCGGTGTAACAATTATGAAAATGGATGCCGGAATAGATACGGGGCCAATCCTTGCTCAGCGGAGTATACCCATTCAAGCAGATGATGATGCAGAAAGCCTGGGTAAAAAATTGGCTACCCTTGGAGCGGAATTACTGATTGAGACACTCCCCGCTTATCTTTGTGGAGAGATTCAGCCCCAACCCCAGGATGAATCACGGGCTACCTATGCGCCGATGTTGAAAAAAGAAGAAGGTGAATTGAGTTTTTTGCAGCCAGCCGAATATCTTGAAAGGAAAATCAGAGCTTATTTCCCATGGCCGGGTGCTTTTATGATATGGGACAGCCAATTATTGAAGGTCAAGCGAGCCTTTGTCCTTCAACAAAACTTAATTCCGGCGGGTAAGCGTTCTGTGGTGGATGGACTGCCGGCGATTGGCACGGCAGATGGAGTGTTGGTTTTACGTGAAGTCCAACCGGCCGGTAAAAAATGGATGAGTGGGGAAGAATTTTTGCGTGGCGCGCGCCATTGGCGCGAAATTTAATGGGTTAGGTTAGATAGAGAGAAATGAATTACTTAATCTTTGGAATGGGGGCGATCGGAACGTACATTGGCGGCAGTCTGAAGTTAAGCGGCGAGAAGGTTTTTTATCTCGAAAAAGCTGAAGTTGCCAGAAGGTTTAATCAGTCCCCGCTTATTTTTGAAATTGATGGCAAAGCACATCCTTTCCAACCGGAATTGGTCAGCGATTCGCTGGAAACCATATTGGGGAATTATGACGTAGATGTGGCAGTGGTTGCGGTCAAGTCTTTCGATACGCCAGCCGTTGCTTCTCTCCTCAAGCCATATCGTAATCAGGTTTCAGCGATTCTAAGTTTGCAAAATGGGGTCGAAAACGAAGCCATTCTGGCTGAGATTATGGGGAGCGATCGAGTTGTGGCTGGAACCTTGACCAGTGCCGTTGGTAAGAAGGAAACTGGCAAAGTCGTTCTTGAGAAAAAACGCGGAGTTGGAATTGCGGGTGATCACCCTCTGTCGGGAAAAATTGTTGCGTCGTTCAATCGTGCAGATTTGAATGCCAATTTGTTCCCGAATGCCGGTGAAATGAAATGGTCGAAATTGCTGACAAACCTCCTCGCAAATGCTACCTCTGCCATTCTCGATATGACCCCTGCTGAAATCTTTTCCCACCCCCACTTGTTTGAGATCGAAAAAGAACAGGTGCGTGAATCTGTTCGGGTTATGTCTAAACTGGGTTATCGTGTGGTTGATTTACCCGGTACACCCGTTCGTTTACTGTCGTTTTTATTCCATAAAGTACCGGGGGGGATTGCGCGACGGATTGCCGGGAAAACCCTGGCTGCCGGGCGGGGAGGTAAAATGCCCTCCTTCCACGTGGATCTGTACCGTGGCTACCGGCCCCTGGAGGTGGATTATCTAAATGGCGCAGTGGTGCGATTTGGGAAACGATTGGGGGTTGCCACACCGATTAACTCATTTCTGACTGAAGTGCTTTTATCCATTGCCGCTGGTCCCCTTGAAATGAATATTTACCGAAAAAATCCTGAACAATTGATTAAAGATTTATTGAAACAAATGAGGCAATACAGATGAACATTCCAGAGTGGGTGAAAGATAGTATTTTTTATCAAATTTTTCCAGACCGGTTTGCCAACGGAGATCAAGCAAATGATCCCCCCAACGTTCAACAGTGGGGCAGCCCCCCGGATCCAATTCACTTTCAGGGCGGAGACCTGACCGGTATAGAGCAAAAGTTGGATTACCTTCAGGATTTGGGAGTCAACGCCATTTACCTCAACCCGATTTTCCTTTCCCCTTCCACACACCGCTATAACACAGTTGATTACTACCGAATAGACCCGAAGCTGGGGACCCTGGATGATTTTCGACGCTTACTGAAGAAGGTACATCAGCGTGGAATGCGGCTGATACTGGATGGGGTATTCAATCATTGCGGAAGAGGCTTTTTTGCATTTAATGATTTATTGGAAAATGGCAAAAATTCTCCATATGTAGATTGGTTTTATATTCATGGATTCCCCCTGAATGCGTATAGCCGTGGAAAGGCGACGCGTTATGAAGCGTGGTGGGGCTTCAAAAGTCTGCCAAAGTTCAACGTCCATCATCCAGCTGTTCGGAAATACATTTTTGAGGTTGCCCGTTATTGGGTGGAGGAGGGGATTGACGGTTGGCGGCTAGATGTACCTAACGAAATTGACGATGATGAATTTTGGGAGGAATTTCGTCATGTGGTGAAATCCGTTAATCCGAGTGCCTATCTGGTTGGCGAAATTTGGGACTTGATGCCTCGCTGGGTTAACGACACCCATTTCGATGGAGTGATGCATTATCCTTTACGATCCGCAATAATAGATGTACTAAGTGGCAAGACCGGAATTAATGATTTCTATGCACGCCTCCTGCAAATTGAACAAACCTATGGTCAGGATGACTTGTTTGGGATGTATTTACTGCTCGGCTCACATGATACCGAACGAGTGAAAACTCTTCTTAATGGAGATGCCCAAAAATTACATCTGGCTTATCTGTTGATGTTTGCCTTTCCAGGAGCACCCTCCATTTACTACGGGGATGAAGTTGGCTTGGAAGGTGGAAGAGATCCGGACTGTCGTGGAGCCTTTCTATGGGATGAAAGCAAATGGAATCTTGAATTGCGGCAATGGATCCAAAAGTTGATTGAAGTCCGCAAGGCGACACCCCTCTTAAGACGTGGAAAATGGAGATTGCTTGAACCCGCATTTTGTGATGGCGTTGTTCGCATGGTCCGCGAGGGAGGTGGAGACCAGTTATTCATTATGGCGAATTTAAATTCCGAACCTTGCCGAATTACAATTCCAGCCGGGAGCAATAACCCGGCTCCGCAGCAGATACCACAAGATTTAATTGGTGGACAATTTACCGTTGAGAAAAATCATCAGCAATTTGAAATCGTTTTACCCGGTATGAGCGGTGGGTATTTTTCAACCTCTTTTTCTTGATTCTTTATCGGTTAACCAACCAATTTCCTCAGCAGCCATGAAAAGATCGGTCGCACTGATCATACCAATCAGTTCATTGTTCTCATCCACAACCGGTAAGTGATGGACATTCTTTTCCTGCATTTTGCGAGAACATTCCACCAATGTCCATTCGGGTTTGGCTACATGAACGGGGGTAGTCATGATTTCACGAACGGTGGTCTCGGCGGGGTTACGTGAAGCAGCGATAATCTTGTCGCGGATGTCCGTTGTTGTGATGATTCCGTAGGTTGTCGAGTGATTTTCTTTGAGGATGACAACCAGACTGTGAATATGCCTGCGACGCATCAATGTCATGGCAAAGGAAACGCTGCTATCGGCATCAATAACCACAACGGGGCTTGACATCCAATCTCGAACCAGATGACTCATTGTTGAAACCTCCTAATAAGATCGTGGTTTGGTATCCTCACGCGAACGATAAATCTGGTCGGTTTTTGCCGCCATGATGAAATCGTTACGGTGCAGCCCGTTAACAACGTGCGTCCACCATTCCACAGTGACTTTTCCATATTCAATTATGATTTTTGGGTGGTGATCCTGTTCATCCGCGATCAGACCAACGGCAACGGCAAAGTCGAGGCATTCTTTGTACCGCTTGAATCGAAATATTTTTTGCAGTTTTGGCACCTCTTCGGAATCAAGCACCATCCAACCCTCTGCCTGAGGCAACAGATTATCAATTTCATTTTTACTCAAAGAAGGCATGCCTTTTTGAGGTTTCACACACCGTTCGTGACTTAAATCGCTCATTCTTTACCTCTACACACTTGATTTATCCAATAAAGCAATCTGATCCATCAAGTTTGCCACCTGGAAACCAGATAGTTGTTCTGCCTTTAAAAATTTTTGGGCAATTTCATTAGAATTGAGCAAGGTTTCTAAAATGGAAGCATGTGTTGATGAAGGTTTCCCTACCTCGTTCATCACTGCCACCCAGCTCATCCACCAGATAAACTTCTTAAGGGCTTCCTGGTTGTACCATAAAACATCCTTGTAGCGGTTAACGCCAATAAAGCGCTGAACTTCAAGGTCAGAAAGCCAAAATTCCATGATTCTGGAAAGAGATTGGGTGGCCAGTTTTTCATACCAATCCTGATGATTGATCAACATGCGAAGTGTCGGTGCAATTTGTCCACCGATTGCACCATCCACACCAATTTGATGAGCCGTTTCCATAACGACATCCATCAATCGCCATTCTTCGATCCACGAAAGTGTTTGCGACGGATGGTCTTTAAGATCTTTCAAGGCACCCAATTTATGGAGGAACGGGTAAAGAAAAGCAATCAGAGAAGGTGCCTTATCGTCTTTCAAACCCCCTTGCAGATATTCGAAGGCTATTAATGAGTGGCCTCGCATAGGAACAGGCAGTACTTTTTGAGGGAATTGGAGATGCAATAAAAACTCTAACTGTTTTTGCAAGAAGTGTTGGATAAGTTCCCGGTTGTTATTGAAACCGGTCATTTGAGCAATCCCTTTTAGCAATTCTTCAAGCTTTTGAACGGCTTCTGGGAGAAGGTGTTCGGGTAATTCAGGTTTCTCCTGAGTAACCTGATGATCCATTAAAAACTGAATGTAACCGGGATTAACAATTTCGTGCCATGGGCGAAGAATTGGTGCCAATAACAATTCATGAAGTGCTTCTTGAATGTCAGAAACTCCTCGCCCAGCCAGATAGTGGGAAAGTGAGCGATAAGAACCATACTTATCATCCTGGATTTCTCGAAAATCAGAAAAGACATAGGCTTGATATGCAGAAAGCTTGATGTGCAGTCCTTTTTGAGCCAGTTCATCCGATGGCCGGATATATTCCATGCCGCTTAAGAGGTCGCGAAAGATCACAAAATGATTTTCCTTTCCCGATAATCCCAACCCTTCGCTCAAAGACTTTTGAGTGAGTTTGGTAATGCCATTTTCGCGAGACTTGAAACCAGCCGACCAGCGAATCCATCCCTCGGTTTCAGCATACTTGTTGTGATAAATCACCAGAGCACGTTCATGATCAAGGCGATTTGAGTAAGCGAAAACATCCTCATTGACCCAACCTCCGGTGGTAAAAAAGTCGTAGAGGAGAAAATTTTCGACCCCTGCAAATAATGCACGGCGGTGAAGCAGTGGGAAAATTTGGCGTTTGTGACGCTCAATCAAGTACGGATCAGGCTTTTCATCCCAATAGGCTCGGCGAAATTCCATGCCATATTTTTCAGCGTAGCCTTCGATTTGACCATGACCGAACATGGGTAACCCCGGCAATGTGGACATCAACACGCAAATGCCAAAGTACTTATCGCCTTTTCCAAATTGATCCACTGCTGTGCGTTCATCAGGATTATTCATAAAGTTGACATAGCGTTTGAGTATCTCGGGTTCGAATTCAATGGTGTTCTTAATCAATTTTCGATAACCGGCATTATCTTCATTCCGGAGCATGTTCATGAAAGCCGAGTTATAGACTCGGTGCATGCCGAGTGTACGGACAAAATACCCTTCCATCAGCCAGAACGCCTCAGCCAATAAGAGGGTGTCGGGTGCTTCTTTGGCAACGCGATCCACAACTTCCCGCCAAAATTCGGTGGGAAAAGCCCGGTCAAATGCCTCTTTGGTCATGCCATGTTCGGCGCGGGAGGGAATGGCACCACCCGTACCGGGTTCCGGAAACCAAAGGCGTTGATAATGACGTTTGGTAAGGGTCATTGCGGCATCGAAGCGAATAATGGGAAAACGGCGGGCAACATCCAGAATGGTTTGTATGACTGCTTCGCGCACTTGAGGATTTAGATAATTCAATTGAGCCGTGTCATTCCAGGGCATACTGGTTCCATCATTACCATGGTAAATATACTGGGTAGCACCTGTGATTTTATCCCTGCGTTTGAACACGACTGCTGCATCCGTGCGTGTGTAATAATGGTCTTCCAGTAAGATTTCAATGTTTGGATCGCTGGAAAGATCCGGGCCGCTAAAGGTGTAGGATGGAAATGGGCTGTAATCCAGTGAGATAAACCAGTCGGGATGCTCGATTACCCATGAAGAGTCAATTCCCATATGGTTGGGTACCATATCGGACGCCAGGCGGATTCCGTATTTCCATGCCCGGTCCCGCAGGTTTTGATAAGCTTCTTCTCCACCAAGATCAGTGGCGATGGTGTAACCAGCCAGAGAATAGGCTGAAGCGATTGCTTCTGGGTTGCCACACAGTTGTTTGATACGAGCGGAGGCTTTGCTTCGTTCCCATAAACCAATCAACCACAATCCACTAAAGCCCCACTCGGCCAACTGGACGAGTTCTTCATCTGGAATCTGGTCAAGACGATTGATTGGACGTTGATATTTTTTACTCAATTGATCTAACCAGACGTACGTATTTTTCGCCATCAGTACCAGTCGAGGCATCCATTCCCGATCTGGGCTGAAATTTTCTGGCTCAATCTCGCCGGCCAGCCGGTCATAGATGGGAATTTCAACAGGGCCAGGTCCAAGGAAAGGAATCTTTTCTTCTTCTTTAATAAGGTCCAAGCTGTTGAGCAAACGGTAAAGGTATTTTCCCAGTAAATCTGCCCAGCGGGTGCGGATAAATTCCAGTTGTTCAAATAAAGAATAAGGATGAGCAACGGAGGGTGCCCGCAACATATCCAATAAGTTCTGTAAATCCGGTCCGAACGGTGGTTGTTGATCGAAAAATTGATATAAACTCTCAATGGCTTTGTTGTATTCGGTTTGTTGAGAGAGGCTTTCATCATCAAAGAGTTCTAAGTAAGGGGTTACGGCGGGATTTTTGTTGTTTACCCAGAGAAGGATTAATTCTTCCAGTGAATTGGCTCGGTTGGAAATTCCTTCTGTGGATTGTTGGAGGTAATCTTCTGGCGTGATTTTCCCTTTATAGACATCCATTGGAGGAAATTCCCGGGTAAACGCAAGTAAAAGTTCATCCACCTTCTCTTTTCCAATGGCTTTTTCAAGTGCATCTAAAGCCTGTTCCATTATCTGAGGATTTTTTTGTTGACGATAAAGAAAGACAACTAGATGGAGAATTTCATCTTCCAGTCCCAACGCATTAATCTGCCCTGCTTTTACGGCGCTCTCTGGAAAATTGATCAAGTCTCTATGGGCATTCATTTTTTGAGCAAACCTTCGGGCAGCGTGGAAGTTGGCAAAGATCACGTTACCATTGAAGGAAAACAGACTTTCATCAAATTGATAGCGATCTCGCGCCTGCCTGGAAATATGGAATTCCATGAAATTCTCCTTGGAAGAAGGAAATGATGATCAATGATTGAATTATACACTTTGCTGGTACCAAAAAATAAAAAAGAGCAATTTGAATAAACCTTGGGTTTAGTCAAACGTCGTTAAAAAGTATTGAAGAAAGAGCAAACACAGATTGTTTCGGATTTTCGAGTTCGACTTCGGTTTGAATCATATTTACGTGGGCGAGTGCTTGAAGTGTCCGTTGCAGGTCTTCTTTTTGCCAGGGGAATATGCGCTGCATTTCCATTAAATTGGCTGCTCCAACAGACTCGAAATAGGTCAGTAAAATTTTATAGCGTGCCTGATTTTCTGAAATAGAACGGGTTTGGTCAATGAGCTCGGGGTAATGTCGGTGAACAAGATCATATACAAAAGCGTAATGCCATGCACCTGTCCGCGCTACTCCTACAGGTAACACTTTAAATTCCATTTGCAAGGTGTCTAAAGCGCGAGTGAAACGGGAAGTGCTTTCAGAACTTGAAAGGCGGGCTGCTTTACGAAGGGAGATTGTATCCATCGGACCTTCCCGTAAAAGTGCTTCATAAACCTGTTTGGCTTCCAGCGTCAAACTCCCGTTGTGGTATTGATCCATATAATCCTGATATGGATCTCCGAAATTTGGTGAAAGAGCAAAAAAGTATGGCAACAAGTTTAGTGAAATAAGGGTGTTTCTGCGGTATAAGATTTTGGCATAGTACCAGACTTTTTTTCCAAGCAACTGATCTTTCCACCCCCAGGTAATATGACCGGGATCATCGTGTTGATTGGCAACCGGCCGATCTCCGGCAACAGCCGTCCATAAACTGGGTAATATGACTTGTTGAATTGGCCAGAAGAAAATAAACCCTCGCTGGTTGACAAATTCAATGGCTTCTTCCAGGGTGTGAAGTCGGTTATCCTGCCGGCTACGAAAAGTTTTTTCCCGGTACTTTTTCAAGGTGACAGAAGAGAGATGATACATATTTCCATCCTTCGATGGTCAGGATGGTTCAATTGTAGTTGTAAAAGCCGGAAAAGGAAAAGGCAGAGGTTTTTTTCCTCCCTCTGCCTGTCTCGTTCAGTTCATTCGGCCTAAAATATGGGTGATGATGTTAGAGCCGCTTCCTCCAATATTTTGTGCCATGCCAATCCGTGCGTCAGGGACCTGGGTTTGCCCGGCTTCGCCGCGCAGTTGTTGTACAACTTCGATAATTTGATACATACCGGTTGCTCCAACCGGATGACCGCGGGCTTTTAAGCCACCCCGTGTGGCGATCGGAATGCGGCCATTGGGGAGGATTTCCCCATCAAGCGCCAATTGAGGGCCTTTTCCTTTTTCTGCAAAACCGCACGCCTCCAAGGACAAGGCAGCCATGATTGTGAAGGCGTCGTGAAGTTCGAACAGGTCAACCTGCTCTGGGCCAATACCGGCTTGACTGTAGGCTTGTTTTACCGATTTTTCGGCTGCGCTGAGCCACAGGGGGATCTTGCGGGAATGAACTGCCATTGTATCGGTGGCAGCACCTGCCCCCAGCACTTTGATGATTGGACGCGGCGGGAAGCGATTAAGAAGTTCAACTGGCACAAGAACAGCAGCCGCTGCGCCATCACCCACTGGCGAAGCATCCATCAGGTTGATTGGCGGGGTGATCATGGCGGCTTTTAGGTAGTCTTTCTCCGTCAGGGGAGAGCGAAGCCGTGCGTTTGGATTGCTGACAGCGTTATTGTGAGCGTTTATCGAAAAAGGTGCAAAATGATGGTGTTCCCATCCGTATTCATACATATAACGACGCATTATCAAGGCGTTGATGGCAACAAAGGAGAGACCTTGCCCGGCCTCCCAATCCGCGTCGGCGGCCGTGGCCAGTTCGGCGGTGATTTCGGCCCCGGGTGAGTCGGTCATCTTTTCTACCCCGACTGCCAGCGCAATGTCCATAAAACCGGAAGCGACCGCCATGAGTGCTGAACGAAAAGCCGCCGCTCCTGAACTGCAGGCTGATTCGACGTGCATGGCATTCGCATAGCGTACACCAATCCAATCCGCGACAAATGCCCCCAATTGCTGCTGGCGATTAGCCGAACCGGACATCATGTTGCCGACAAACACACCGTCAACGCCATTAATGCCCGCATCTTGCAGGGCTGCCAAAGCGGCTTCGCCGGCCAGTTCTCTTAATGACTTGTCCCAGTGTTCATCAATCGAGGTTTGACCAATTCCTAAAATGGCTACTTCACGCATAACGGTTTCCTTTTCTCAGTTGATTCAATGCTATTATAGCGATGTTAACTGTCAATCTCTATCAAATCCAGCGCTTATAGAACCTTTGAGGTAGTATAATTTCCGCCGTGTTAACTAAAATGATGGTAAATCGCCCGCTTATAGTTTGGTTAATCGTTTTGTTTGGCTTGGTAAGCATGACGGGTTGTGATTTCATCTCAAATGATGAACTTTCGAACGGGGCTGTTTTTCCGATTGAAAGTCCTGAAATTGAGATTACAAATATACCAACACGAAGCACCCCAACTTCTATCACTCTAACGCCGACCCTCGAATTTAATTCCCCCATTCAATTACACACGGATCCCTTACCCGAAAGCGTGCAAGCCTCTTTAGCAAACGGGAGGAATATCGAGTGGGTTGAAAATGATGAACTAGCGGATTATTCCATAAAAATTGCCCGGTCGGGGGGTGTTCGTGGTGCTGTTCTCATTCAATGGGTTTATACAATTGCAGCAGCGTTCCCAACCGTTCAGGATGAGATCACCCTTGAGGAGGTCGTAAGTTGTTGGCGGGGCACCTGTGGTGGAGAATTTCGCTTACTTGTGGCAGAAGAAACCTTCCCTATTTTTGATAGTTTATGGGGACATGCCGATTTGCAAAGTGTTTTGATTCTCCCGGCTGATAAACTTCTTGAAAAAGCATGGCAGGAAAGGGATCTGCGTGTTATCCTCCCCTTTGAATATCTGGAACCGCGCTGGAAGGTGCTGCGCGTAGATGGTAAATCTCCGCTGGATCAAAATTTTACCGCAGGAGATTACGGCTTAACGGTCCAATGGGAGGGATTTGTCCAAAACAAAAACAAAGCGATTGATTTCGCACAAAAACCCGAGGCGATAATCACCAATCGACAGCCAGAAAAGTTCACCAGTTTGATTCTGACCGGCACCACGGCTCTGGTTCGCAACACTGCCGAGAGGATGGAGCTGAAGGGCTTGGAGTATCCCTTGCAGGACATTGGCGAATGGCTGCGTGGGGCAGATATTACCCATGTCAGTAACGAGGTGTCTTTTTACGAAAATTGTCCACCTGCGCTGCCGGTGAGGGGCGGGCAGCGATTTTGTACAAGTCCGCGTTATGTGGAGTTTTTGAAAATGGCTGGTGTGGATGTAGTGGAATTGACCGGAAATCATTTGCTGGATTGGGGAACTGAGCCATTCTTATATACTTTAGATCTCTATAATCAGAACGGCATTAAGTACTATGGGGGTGGTCGAAATCTGGAAGAAGCCCGTCAACCACTCCTGATAGAACATCATGGCAATCTTCTGGCCTTGATCGGCTGCAACCGAGCCGGTCCAGATAATATTTGGGCTACAATAGATCAACCCGGGCCAGCCCCTTGCGACATGAATGAATTGGAAAATGAAATTAGAAATGTGATGGCATTGGGGTATTTACCAATTGTCACCTTTCAGCATTATGAGGTTGAGGATTTTATGCCTATGAACCTGACTCTGCAAGAATTTGAACAGGCCGCCCAGGCTGGTGCGGTAATCGTCAGTGGAAGTCAGGCGCATTTTGCCCATGGGTTTGGTTTTTATCAAGATCACTTCATGCATTACGGTCTTGGCAATTTGTTTTTCGATCAAATGTTTCCCTTGCACCGCCGTCAATTCGTAGACCGACATGTATTTTACGATGGAAGGTATCTGGGGGTGGAGTTATTGACCACAATCCTGGAAGATTATTCCCGCCCTCGCCCGATGACCAAAGATGAACGTGTGGAAATGCTGGAAGATTACTTTCGGGTAAGTGGGTGGCTGGAATCGGAGAAGCCATGAGAAAAAAATGGGTTACCTATCTTTTTTTCGTCTTGTGGATTAGCGGTTGTACTACTTCGTCCGTAAATCCCACTGTTGCCTCACTTGCTTTTGAACCAACCCAATCACAGCCAATGGTGACCACCCCCACAAATGTTCCCACACTGGCGGTTCGGTTAACACCAACTTCAGCCCCGCCACCGGTGATCTGGCTGGATGCTTCTCTTCCTGAGGGATTATACGATCAAATTGCCCAACAAAACTCAATGAAGAGCGAAAACCAAAAAGAATTGGCTAATCTATGGCTTGAATCGGGCACTTCGGCGCAAGCAGACGTGACGTGGGTGTATGTGCTGGTTACCCCATTTTCTTCGCTCATCGAACAGATCAACTTTGATCAATTAAAGGATTGGTGGCAAGGTAAACCGGACGAACAGGCGATTCCAATTTTGGTCACTGAACAAACCATAAAAGTGCTTGAACCTGTATTGGGGGAATTGTCGGATCGCTACGTGGTTATGAAAAAGCAGAATGAACTTCTGGATGCAGCGTGGGAAAAGAGAGACGTCCTGGCTATTATACCTTTTGAATATTTAGAACCTCGCTGGAAAGTAATTCCGCTGAATGACCAATCTCCAATCAGTAATCAATTTGTGGTCGAGGAATACCCTCTGGCCGTCCATTATCATTGGAATACTTCCTTAACCGCCAGGGAGAATCTGGATTTACCGAATCTCACCTCAAACCGCGATGAGAGTAAATTAACAGTTCTGGTAATGACCGGTGTAACTGCTCTGGTGCGGGCAACTGCGGTACGAATGGAACAAAAGGGGATGACTTACCCTGGTGAGGCAATTGGGGATTGGCTGCGCAATGCAGATTTGACCCATATCAGCAACGAAGTTTCTTTTTCGCCGCGTTGTCCGGATCCGAAAATGGATCCCTATCCATTGATCTTTTGCAGTAAACCCGAATATATTGAATTATTAGACTCGGTCGGAACCGATATTGTGGATCTGACGGGAAATCATGGCGTGGATTGGGGACGGGATGCGTTATCTTTCTCTCTTGATCTATATCGCTCGCGTGGATGGGTTTATTATGCAGCGGGCGAAAATCTCAACGAGGCTCGCGAAGCAGTTTTTATCGAACACAATGGCAACCGGTTTGCGTTTTTAGGATGTAATCCGGCGGGGCCAGCCTATATTTGGGCGGGGGAAGATTTCGGAGGTGTGGCACCTTGTGATTATGAGTGGATTCAACAACGCATTCAACAATTGAGGGATGAAGGGTACCTCGTTATTTTCACTTTCCAATATTTTGAAACCTACCGCCATTGGGTAGAGGAATTCGAGCAGCGAGATTTCCGTATCCCAGCCGATGCAGGTGCTGTGATCGTCAGTGGTTCGCAATCTCATCACCCAATGGCCATGGAATTTTACAATGATTCTTTCATCCATTATGGTCTTGGAAACCTGTTTTTTGATCAGATGTGGGTAGATACGGTTACCATACCTGAAGGAACCCGTAAAGAATTGATTGACCGGCATGTGTTTTATAATGGGAAACATATCTCGACTGAACTGTTGACGGCTTATCTGGAAGATTATTCCCGCCCACGACCGATGAATGCCGTTGAACGAATTGATTTTTTGAAGGACATCTTTACAGCGGCTGGGTGGGGACCTTACACACCATAATTACTGAGGAGGTAATCATGAAAATTTGGGATATTTCTCTGACCATTTCACCCAATCTGCCTACCTGGCCAGGTGATCCAAAAGCAATCGTGGAGCGGGTGAGCGCAATTGCCAGTGGGGCAAATGCGAATGTTTCTCGGATGGATATGGGGGTTCACACCGGAACCCATGTTGACGCTCCATTGCATTTTATTGACGGAACCAGCGCGGTTGAATCCATGAATCTGGAGGTGTTGATTGGACCGGCCAGAGTAGTTCAGGTTGGTGATGATGTCAATGTGATTAACCGGGAGGTATTGGAGAGTCTGGAGATTCCGGCAGACACGAGACGGTTATTATTCAAAACCCGCAATTCTTATTATTGGGCTAATCAGGTTCGGGAATTTCAGACCGATTTTGTTGCTATTGATGAAAGCGGCTCACGCTATCTGGTCGAAAAGGGAGTGCGCCTTGTTGGAGTGGATTATTTGTCGGTGGCACCTTACAAACAATCTCGCCCGACCCATCAAATTTTGTTGGGTGCAAATATGGTGATTGTGGAAGGTCTTGACCTTTCGGCAGTACAGCCGGGCGAATATCAATTGATCTGCCTGCCGATCAAAATCCAAGGGAGTGATGGGGCTCCGGCGCGGGCTGTTTTGATTCGCGAGTGATGCAATGAAGAATCAGGCCGGTGTTATTAGAGTATAACCACCATCAATCACAATGACCTGACCGCGAATAATAAACGCATCCGGGCTGCATAGAAATGCAACCACTCTGGCGACATCCTCCGGTTGAACTAACCTGCCGGCAGGGGTGTTTTCTATTGCACGGGTAATAACCTGTGGATTGGAAAGAGAGGCAAAGTGTTTGAGGGCATCCGTTTCCACAAGCGAGGGTGAAACAGCGTTCACCACAATATTCAACGGGGCCAATTCCACTGCCAGATAGCGGGTCAGGGATTCTAAAGCCGCTTTTGATGCTCCAACTGCCACATAATCCGGCAAAACGCGATGACTGCCCGGTGAGGAAATCGCTACCATGGCTCCACCGCCTCTTTTTTGCATGAGCGGTACAGCCCGTTGCGCCGAAAAAAGAAAGGCGCGGGCATTGACATTTATTGTGTGATCCCAACCGGTTTCTTTTTGCTGGAGTGCCGGCCGGTTGAAACCCTATGAGGGCCTTCGCCGGTCCGTGAGAGACTTCTACGACTGCCTGGCCAGAGGGCGTCAATTCCGGGGC
>FWPV01010172.1_pt1 | contig 15526 bp, 14 predicted proteins | sample 2228371 | NCBI WGS metagenome assembly FWPV01 (sample SAMEA103939776, study PRJEB20133) | metagenome | reverse complement strand
AACTACCCCCGCTCCCGGCGTAGGAGCAGGAGTAATTTTTGCATGGATAAAAGGTTCATCATTGCTGGAGTGGCCATTGCGATAGTAGCGGCGGTTCTGCTGCTGGTCGCGCCGAAGATGATGGAAAAGCCCGCGAAGTGATCGAAACGGCGAGATCTGGCGATACGGGAGAAGGGTGAGGCGCTCCCGGCCTGTGCCTGGATGTGGAACGCTGGCAGGGGGTAGGGAGGGGTTCCGGGGGAGGCCTTAATACCCACGGCCTGAGATCGAGACATCTGGAGGACTTTGCAGGCGATTAGTCCAGCGGCAGATACACTTGCCGCCAGGTCGAGGAGATTCGGTGATACCGGGTGCTGGTGACTGGCATGCTGGACACCCTCACTCTCTTCAATCGGTGGTCTTCGTCTCACCTGCGGACCGCTTGATACGAGTCAGCTGGTCGATGAGTATCAGGTAGGAGGAGACAAGGAGGGCGATAAAGAGTGGACCGATGATGATCCCGATCATGCCCATAATCGAGATACCGCCGATGATGCCGATCATCATGATTACAGGGTGGATGCCGATCCGCTTACCCATCAGTCTCGATCGTACGAGGGATCCAGGTACCCAGAGGACAATCGGGTAGATGACGATCAGCGCAATCAGCAGCCCGGTTGGGCTTCCGATCGAGAGATTGTACAGTATCAGGAAGACCATCACCACCAGCGAACCCACGATGGGGATGAACATGGAGAGCCCGGAGATAATCGAGAGCTGGACGTAGGCTGGGTATCCGAGCAGATAGTAGATGGGGAGCCCGAGGACGAAACCGAGGATGGCCACCTCCACGCTCACGATGTAGATTGCATACATGGTGTTGACGACCATGCGCTGGATTTTTCTGACAGAATCGGTCAACTGATCCGGGATGGCGTCGAGAATCTGTCGGTATATGTCTTCGCCTTTTAGCAGGAACAAATACAACGACAGGAAGAGGATGAACGCACCGAATAATATTCCCGGGATGTTGTTGAGTATGGCGGATATGTGCGTTACCAGTACACCGATGACCGTGTTGAGCGCATTCGATACCTGGTCACCGGAGATCACCGGATTGCTCCCCAGGGAAACCAGCCATCTGTTGATGGTCAGCAGCATGGAGAAGAACACCCCGCTCCCTCTGATGAGGAGGTTCACCATGAACACGAGGACGAAGCCGATCAGAACGAATATCGCAACCGTTATCAGTGCGGCCGATCGTGGGGGGGGATAGGCGCTCGCACAGCCTCCGATGGAGCGGTAGCAGCACGATCGCAAGGGTCAGACCCAGGACGATCGCGGCGACGAGCGGGAAGTAGACGATGAAAATCGTACTGAGAATGAGGAATAGGATGATGATGGTCAGCAGGTCGTATCGAAACCTTTTTTCCGCCATGATCCGATACTGATAACTTGGATAAAGAGTTTTGGAGACCCAGCCCCCTCCCAGACCTGGACAGTCGGGTACATATCTGACAAGCCGGCAGCATGAGAGCAGAGCCGACCTGTTCGTGATGGTAGTTCGATAATGTCATTACGGTGGTTCAAGATGGACCATGCCCATGAAAACAGAGGGTGAAAGCCAGCTGTACACGGGAGACTGAAGACCGTGCTCGAACAACGCACTCTCTGGTAAAGTATAGGTCACGAATCCAAATCCCGCTCGATGCCCTTTAAAAGAGTTCGTGCGTGATTGCGGTCGGGCCGGACCCGGGGGGAGTGCTTGCAGCAGCAAGGGAGTCGCCGATCTTGGCCTTGCGGGGGACACCGCCGATTCATTCGGCGCTTCCATCCTGGCACATCCTTCCTACATGGGGGGAGGGACGGGGAAGACAGCTTGCAACATTCGGAACCTGGTCGGGGAGAGCCCCCGCCTGCGGTAACTTCCTATGAATCCCTGACCATCACCGCCGCATCGCGAGGATAATGCATGGGGTCGGCTGGACAGCTCGCAGGAAAGATCGGGTTCCGGTCGGGCATCCTCACGTTCGGCTTCGCCGCAGACTACAGCATCGCCCAGATCGCCGCACTCTTCGGTGTGTTCGCACCGCCCTGGGACTGGGTCTTCCTTTTCACACCCTCCCTCTTCCTGGCATCCGCCTTCCTGGTGTTGATGGTCGCCGTGCTGGGATTCGCCGCCGAGGAACACAGGATCTGGGGCTGCCTGGCCGTCGCGTTCGCGATCCTCTACGCAGCCCTGGTCAGCATGGTCTACTTCGTCGAACTCGTGGTCGTGGTGCCGCTCGTGCTCCAGGGCCGAGGAGGTCTCCCTGCTGCTGTTCGAGCCCGGCTCTTTCATGGTCGCCATGGATGCCCTCGGGTATGCCTTCATGAGCGTATCGACGCTCGTTGCCGCACCCGTATTCGTGGGCGGCGGATTGCTGCGCTGGACCCGACGGGCCCTCATCGCGAACGGGCTCCTGGCGTTCCTGTATACCATCCTCCTGGCCATCGGCATCCTCTGGATCGCCACGCTTCTGCTGTCCGCCCTCCTCCTGACGATGGTCTTCAATACGGCCCGGGCAGGGTGAACAGCATCCCACAGAGCGCCGGCATGATACACGTAGGAGACGCAGGAAATCCCATCAGCCCGCACGCTCTTCCAGCGTTATGAGCAGGAATGCTTCCCCTTTATAAATATGGGATTACCCACAGGTATAGTGAATCCATGATCCGGCATAGGCCGGACTCTGCAGGGGAGTTGTTCATGAATCTCTGCATCATCTACCATTCCTACTCCGGCATTACACGGAGAGTTGCGGAGAAGATCCAGGCGGCGTGCGGGGGTGACCTCGTCGAGGTGCGGCCAAAGGAGAAGTATACGACGGTTTCAGCATACACGAAGGGCTGCAAGCGGGCGCGGAACGAGGAGCGGGACCCGATCACGCCCGAGGTCATCGATGTTTCAGACTACGACCGGCTCGTCATCGGCACACCCGTCTGGGCCTTCAAAGCAACGCCGCCTATCAATGCGGCGGTTGCCGCGCTCAGGAGCTGCGAGGGAAAGCGTGCGGTGCTCTTTGCAACCTGCGGCGGGATGCCGGGCGATACCCTCCCGATCCTGGCACGGGCCCTCGAAGCCCGGAGGGTGGCGGTGTCGGGAACGCAGGTCCTGACCCGGAGGGATATCGGGGACCCGCAGAAGCTGGAAGGCCTGATCGCGATGGTTCAGGCCCCGTAGACGCAGGAAGGTCGGATGGACAGGCGTGCACCGATCCCGTATGCCTCCCGGTCGGCTGCCCCTGCTCCGTTAAAAGGTTGAATCCGAATCGAATCTAGAAGGACAGGCAATGGGCTGACAGTCCCTGTTGACGAAGTCCACAGCCTCTCGCGGCCTGCCTCCAACGTTACAACTCCGATCACGGCGCCATCCTGCGTGCGGGCGGTCTGCACGCTATCCTACCGCCTGTCACTGCCGCACGCTCGATGACCGCCCTTCGGGCCTGGTACAGGGTATACCAATGGATAAGGGCGGGGACGACGGGGGCGCTCTCAAAGCCATTCTGGAATGGCCGCCATGCTGGTTCTTCCTAGCTCCGGACGAGCCGTTAGCCGATGCCCGTTCCCATGTTGAGGCCGTACCCGAGTCCGATGAGCATGATTGCCATCGGCTCCAGGTATCGTGCGCTCTTCAGGGGGCCGACATCGACGGGATCGAACCCGATATCCCGCGCCAGTTGCACGGCGGTCCGTTTGGCCTCCGCATCGTCTCCGGCGATGAAAGCGGTGAGCTGCTCGCCGCCGAACTCTGGTTCTGTGCGAACACCGTATTGAAGGCTTTTATCACCCGGGCTCCGGGGAGTCTTTTCTGCAGTTCCTCCGCGGCGGATGTCGTAAACCCGATTGCCAGCTCCATGTTTTCGTCTAATGCATTCGTGACGTCGATGAGGGGCTTCCCATCTGCGGCCGGCCCGACGGCCCTGACAACGTCATTCACCGCGGAGAAGGGCACCGCCAGGATGATCGCCTCCCCCCACTCGGCGGCTTCGCGAACGGGCTCCCGTGGGTCACGGTGCCCGAACCGGATGTCGTGACCCGCTCTGCTCAACCCTCTGCCCAGCGCTGTTCCCACATTGCCCTTGCCGATAATTGCCAGTCTCATCCATTTTCACCCCGCTGAACCCTGCCGCCTATCTATAAAAGCATTATGGGCACATGGAGCCTGCTGGCGGCTCCCTGCAGCCTGCGGACGCAGGCGTGACCAGGCGTCGTTGGGCCGCTCCCGCCGCGGTGCGGGGGACGAGATCCCGATTGTCATAAGGGCGAGGGCGATGGCTCGAACGCTGCATTTTGGCGGGGGCAGCACTCCGCGAGGCTGCCCTGGCCGCAGAGAGACCCCCTGGACGGCAGGGTGAGAGGCGCCGCCTTTGATGCAGAGCCAGGGGGCAACGTTAATATGCAGCCCTTTTATAAAGGGTCCCCGTATGGCAAAGACGGATCCGAGAATGTTCTGGGTCGGGGTAGTGGCAGGATTCGCCGTGATGTTCGTCATCAACAGCATCGTAGCAACCGTCACGAGCACCATCATCTCCCTATTCAGCACGATCATCGGGGGCTTCGTGGCGGGATGGATCGCCGGAGGCGGCGCATCAAACGGTGGAAAGGCGGGGCTGCTGGCAGGAGTCCTGAATGCAGTCGTTGTGGCGATCTTGATTGCCGCCTTCGGGCTTGTACCCTCGCCGGAGGACCTGAGCTTCCTTGCCGTTCTCGGCTCGACGCTCCTGGTGATCATCGCGCTCTTCCCCCTGTGGGGGCTTCTGGGCTATCTCGGGGGCTTGATTGCCGGAAAGGTGAAGGGCTCGTAGTCCCGGCTGTCAGGTGTCCGGCCGTACGGGGGCCGATCCCTTTTCTTACCACGGGGTGTGGCGGCACCCTCCGCCAGGATCGCCCGCGTGTCACGCCGACGACTATCGCCGGGACGGGATCGTCTCCCGAATGCCTCGGTCCATCAGCAAGTGCCCAACCTGATGATGATCGGATCCCCACCCGGATCGCATGTAACCCGACACTGCCGCGGATGTCTTTCAAGCGTTTCGGTACCGAAAGCATCCGATATTCCGGGGGTTTCAAAATCTTTCCTGACATGCTGCCGGTGCGTTAATCCCCCGTGAAAATGAGATACTCCATACAGCAGGGCATGGAAAGCTATATAAAGAATCCATGAGATGCGAGTGCGCAGCATGGAGCCTTCGAGACGGCTTTGTGCGATGCGATGGGAGAGGTGAAAAACATATGGCGCAAGGAGGTGCGGAAGCAGCACCCAGTCCCCCACCCGCACGAGTACAGGTGTTCATTCTGGATAGCCTGGTCAAGGATGCCGTCGTCAGGAATACCGCCGGCGACGACCTCGGGCACATCCGGGATCTGCTGCTCGATCTGGCCGAAGCCCGGATCGTCGCGGCTGTCCTGACTACAGCGCGGTACCTCGGGCTTGGCGGGAAATACTACGTGATCCCCTGGGATGCCTTCGAGAAGAGGTCGGCAGACAACGTCTACATCCTGGATATCCCCAAGGAAAAGTTAGCTCGTGCCCCGACATTCGACATCAACTGGACCGAGAACATCACGTCGGATTACCTGAACATGATCTTCGGCTACTATGGATACCGGCCGTACTGGGAGGAGAGCCGGGTGAACCTGCTACCATCCACATGATCTGGGGTAAAAAGGGCGGCGAGGCGGGTATATGACCTATAACCAGCCCATCTATCGAGACGGCGGACAGGATAAGGAGAATTAAGAGCCTCCTTCGGCTCTCATCGCGTCATCATAAAGAGCCTATATGCAAAAACAACGGTGTCGGGAGCTGACGCACCGCGTAAGAAAGATCTCGCCGTCAGAATCCCAATGACCGGCACCCAGCCCAATAGAGAGAGATCAAGCGAACAACCGGAGACGTTAATACGAGAAACGCAGCTGGATCTGGTGAAGATTTCATCAGGCTCTTTTTTTATGGAGCACTCCACGTCGAGGACTCTAACCCGCCCGGTTCTGTGAGATGCCGTCCTCCTATCGAGCTGTTGACGAATCGGTTAATCCCCCTGAACTATCGGAGTCCCGCGAGAATATGCCTGCTGCCCTCGACTTTCATTCCTGCAGGAATCCTCCAGATCCCGCGGGGGGTCGTGAATCCCATTCGATGGGGAGGATCCTTATGACAGCCGAACGGGGAAAATACCCTGTATTGTACTCGTCGGTGTCATCTTCATTGGTGCGAATTGACTCATTCTCCGGCCGCCCGAGCATACGAGACCCGTCCATGTTGTCCGGGTGACGAGCAGAGGCTACCAATCCCTGCGCCGCACACTTCCAGGGACGGCATAACGGATCCCGTTACCTCTCTGGCGCTCTTGCCGCCACCCCCCGGCCGTCCGTTTTTCCCGTACGAAGGATACGACCCCTGGCAGATAGTAAAATTAATATACAGGATATCCTTTGCGCTTACTCGATTCAAGGAGCGGTATAAAATGGATAGCACCTCCGATCAGCCCCCTTCGACATCAATAGCAGGCCCCCAGAACGTGATCCTGCCGCTTGCGCTGGCCCAGTTCATCTGCAGTTACGCTGCCTCGAATATGAACGTGGCCATAAACGACATCTCCATCGATCTGGGGACGACGGTAAGCGGTGTCCAGACGACCATCGCCGTCTTTACACTCACGATGGCGGCCCTGATGATCCCGGGCAGCAAGCTGACAGATATCCTGGGTCGTACGTACCTGTTCCGGCGGGGGCTCATGGTCTACGGAGTGGGAGCCCTGATAGCGGCAGCGGCGCCGGGGCTCGGGATTTTAATCCTGGGCTATTCGCTCCTGGAGGGCATCGGGACCGCGCTGCTGATCCCGCCCGTCTATATCCTTGCAACGGTCGTTACCCCCGACCTCACCTCGCGCGCCCGTGCGTTTGGCGCCATCAGTGCGGCGGGCGGGATCGGGGCGGCAGCCGGTCCGCTGGTCGGGGGGGTGATCGTCAGCGTGTTCAGCTGGCGTGCAGCGTTTGTCGTGCAGGCTCTGGTCGTCGCCATAGTCATCCTTCAGAGCCGCCGGATCGTGGATCCGGGAGTGCAGGGCCCCAAGCCCAAATTCGATATCGTCGGAACCATTCTTTCGGCGGCAGGACTCTTCTTTGTGGTCGTCGGCATCCTGCAGGCCTCGACGTACGGCTTTTTCCGGGCCACGCAGGATTTCGTCATCGGCAGTACGGTCGTGATCCCGCAAGGCGGCATCTCGCCGGTATGGTTGTTCGTTTCTATCGGAGCAATTCTGTTGATCGGATTCTTCTGGCATATCCGCTCGAGGGAACGGGCAGGCAAGGAGCCTCTGCTGCACACCAGGATGTTCCAGAACCGCGCCTCCAACCTCGGTCTGGTTACGCAGAACATGCAGTGGCTGGTCCTGCTGGGCCTCTCCTTCGTGGTGTCCGTCTACGTGCAGACGGTGCGGGGCTTCAGCGCGATCGAGACCGGTCTGGTCCTTACGCCGGCCACGATCGGCATTCTGTTGTCCTCGATGGCTGCAGGCAGGCTGGCGAAGAGGCGTCCCCAGGCGGTACTGATCCGGGCGGGTTTTATCATAACGGTAGTCGGCGTGCTCCTCCTGCTGGCGCTGGTACGGGAGACATCCAACGTCTTTACCTTCGTGCCGGGCCTCTTTCTGGTCGGCATAGGCGTCGGGATCATGCTGACATCCTCGGTCAACGTCGTGCAGTCCCTCTTTCCCGAGAAGGATCAGGGGGAGATCTCGGGCCTGTCGCGCAGCGTCTCGAACCTGGGCTCCTCGCTCGGGGTGGCGATTGCCGGCACCGTCATCGTATCCACCCTGGTCACGGGAAATCTGGGCTACGCCCTGGCCCTGGTCGTTCTGGTGTTCTTTGCGGTGGTCGGGCTTATTGCCGCATTCCTGCTGCCCGCCAATCCCGTGCCGGAAGCCCCGGAGCCCGGGCCCATCCCTGCCTGATGGGCGGTTTGCATGGCAGGAGGGGTTCTCAAGAACCCTCCGGTATTATCCTCTGGATCCATTGAACTGGGGGCTCTTCTTTCACATCGCACACATTTTGGCTGTAGGACGGATACCGTACATGAGACAGGTTTCGCGATCCCCGTGGCAGACTGGAGCGATTCCTCCCGCAGTGCCGCGACATCCCTTCCAACGGATTCCCGTCCCCGGCTCCGATGGGCCCCAACACGGCACTTTGATCTCTGGCGCCAATTTCCGGCTGTCATTGCTTCTAATCCATCAGAGATTGGATCTGTCCTTTCAGGCCTTTAACGGCCTGCTGCTGGGCGAGGGCGTGAACCCCGACGAGCTCGCGGACATCCGGCGGAGGGTAGAGTCGGACCTGGCGGTCGAGCGCGCCGGGGATATCCTCACGATGTACATGGGATCGCACGATCTGCTCGTGAATATGGGGGTGTGTTTCGTTGCAGGCACCACGGCAGAGCAGATGCACGAGGCGATCCGCCGCATCGAAGCCGACCTGGGCAGCGCATACCCGGAGATAAACCGCGTCTATATCGAAGCCGAGTCTCTGCCCGTGGAGGGGAAGGAGTACTGCCCGGAGAGACCTGTAGTTCGGTAGGATGTCTTTGAAAAACGGGGCGGTAATAGATGAAACATAGACCCCGACCATTTCTCCTGCGTCCAGGATATCGAAAGAAATTAGGCTCCAGGCTGAGGGTGCTTTTCCATCTTTTGGACAATTGCCTCCTCTCTATTGCGCTGATGTAGTCGCAGTCCACCCATTCGATGAGCGACCGATATTCCCCTGCCCTCGAGCCGGAACGGCTACTTCCCCGCAGCTGCGGATCCACTCCGCAGATAGGCAAAGATATTTAATACGAATTGCTTCATGTCACCGCGTTCCAGGACTGAATCGACATGGAACGAAGATCGTCCGGTGTTTGCGTTCATCCTGTCGTCCTGGATGACACCGGTACGAGGACAGGGGAGATCAATGAGCGAACTGGTCGTAGTCGCATTCGATGATGAGAATACTGCCTTCAGGGTGAGGGATAAACTGGTGAATCTCCAGAAGGACCACCTCATCGAACTGGAGGATCTGGTGGTCGTTGTCCACCAGCAGGACGGCAAAGTGAACATCAAGCAGGCCCAGGATCTGGTCGCCGGCGGTGCGCTGAGCGGGGCCTTCTGGGGACTCCTCTTCGGGCTGATCTTCTTCGCACCGTTCCTCGGGCTGGCCATCGGGGCCGTCATGGGTGCGCTCGCCGGAAAACTTGCCGATTACGGCATCGATGACAAGTTTTTAAAAGAGGTGGGCGAGCAGGTTCCGCCCGGCAGCTCGGCCGTATTCATGCTGATCAAGAAGGTCACTCCCGACAAGGTGCTGGCCCAGATGGGCGAGTTCAAGGGCCATGTAATCCAGACCTCGCTGACAGAGGAGCAGGAGAACAAAGTCCGGGAGGCGTTTGGCGAGAAGGCCCAGGCGGCGGCGGAGGCGGGGCAGGCCGCGCCCTCGGCCTGAATCCTCTCTTTTTGCAAGGGTAACTTTGCAGGAGACCGTACACAGATCGTGGGGGGGATGTCAGAGGTGCCTGAGCAGGATCGGGCGATATTATAAACACGATCAGCCGCTGGAACCGGGCATGAGGGAGATACTTCATAATGCCGTCGAGAATTGCGGCATACCAATCTTCAGGCGTCTCCGCGGCGGCTCAGGTGGGCGGGAGGGTCCTACCGGATCTCCAGACGTATCCTGGAATAAAAGTAAGAGAGGTGTTTTTACGTGAAAGGGGAAGGGGATTGGCGATGCAACCAGAAGGCGGATTCTGGCCCATAGAGGATTATGGGTTGATAGGTAACAGGCATGCGGCGGCGCTCGTGAACAGTGTCGGCTCGATCAATTGGCTCTGCTGGCCACGGTTCGACTCACCATCGATATTTGCAGGAATCCTGGATCCTGAACGCGGTGGGAATTGGGTCACCCAGCCAACCTGCGATTTCAAGAGCCGCCACCGCTACTTGAAGGACACAAACATTCTGGAGACGATCTTCGAGTGCCCTCAGGGGAAGGTTGCCCTGCTCGACTTCATGGAATGACCTGGACCGAACAGGATATGGAAGGCGGTCCACCGGGGAAGCTCATCAGGATAGTGAGGGGTTTGGAAGGCAATGTTGAGATGAAGAGCGTCTGCCGCCCCCGACCCAACTATGCTCGCGATGCCCCGACAATTGAGTTGAACGGAAATGAAGCAGACATCGGTCCGTTCGTGATCACGGGACCTCAGGGGTGGCTCAAGGACGAGAACGACATGTCGCTTTCTCAGACATTCGTCGTCCGTCCGGGAGAGCAGTTCTACCTTACCCTGGCAAGTGACCTCGACAAGAGCCCTCTGGCGTCCATCTTTGCCGCATTGCAGTCAACCCTGAGCTACTGGAGGAATTGGGCTGGCAAGTGCACCTACAAAGGACCTTACCGGGATATGGTCGTCCGAAGCGCCCTCATCATGCAGCTGATGACCTATGCGCCATCGGGGGCCGTCGTCGCGGCGCCGACGACCTCACTGCCCGAGGAGATAGGGGGTGAGAGGAACTGGGACTATCGATTCACCTGGGTCCGCGACGGCTCGCTGACGCTGTTTGCGTTATTTCTTGCCGGCTATCGCGACTTCGGGGAGAGTTATGCCAGATGGATCTACAACACGGTGCGCCCGGGCGATATCAAGATCCTCTATCCCATCACACCCGAGGGGCAGACCACGGAAGAGGTTTTAGACCACCTGAGCGGATATCGAAACTCAAGACCCGTCCGTATCGGGAATGGTGCGGCGGATCAATTACAGCTCGATGTTGTTGGGGAGGCAATGGGTGCAGCCCGCCTCGCCTGGCGCATGGGCATCTGGAAACCTCCCGAGGAAGGACGAAGACTCCACAAGATCCTGGATTGGCTCATTGAACGCCGACACGATCCGGACAGCGGGATATGGGAGGTTCGAGGCGGTCTCCGACACTTCGTGTATGGAAAAGCGATGATCTGGTACGCCCTCGATGCCGCAATCGAGATCTTCGAGGGGCTCAATCTTGAAGGCGATACCAGGCGGTGGCGGGAAGAGAGGGACGCCATCCGCGAGGAGATAATGACCAGAGGCTGGAGCGCCAAGCTGAACGCCTTCAAGCAGTCCTATGAGGATGAGGTGCTCGATGCGGCCAATCTGATGCTTCCCATCATCGGCTTCATCGATGGCAAGGATCCCCGCATGCTTTCGACGCTCGATGCGACGATGAAAGACCTGGTGATCAACGGTCTCTGCTATCGGTACATCGACGCTCCCGAAGGTCTCAGCGGGAAGGAAGCGACATTCATCCTGTGCACCTTCTGGCTGGTCAGTGCTCTCATCCTGGCAGGCAGGGTTAAAGAGGCGCGCGAGATATTCGAGAATCTGCTGGCGAAGGCCAGTCCTCTCGGCCTGTTTGCAGAGGAGATAGATCCGGCCACAGGGGAGCAGATGGGTAACTTCCCGCAGGCCTTCTCGCATATCGGGGTGATTCATGCTGCGGTGACGTTCGCTTACTTCGCGAAAATTGGGAAGGTCGATCTCGAAGATTGGGAGTCAGGCGCGAAGAGATACCATGGCTCGTCGGAGACGATCCCAGACGCAGGGATTCGGGATGAAAGCAATCAGCGGTGAACCCAAAAAATCGTGAATCGCACGATTGGATGAGATCCCCTCAACCGGGCGTACGGGATGGCGCGGTGCCTGTAGAAGAGATTTCCGTCGATGTATGTGTATGGCGAAATTGTTGAAGGAGAATACGGGCGCCACCAGGGCATCAGGGTCCATGTCGGGGCTCGAATCGATCGGCCCTCAAGACCTCGTTAAAAGAAGAGGAGGAGCAGAACCGGGCCGACTCAGCCGTCTGAACAGGAACCAGGCAGCCCTGTGTGCAAAAATCAATGAGATTCCCGACAGTTATTTATGCTGATCTGCAGGATAAACCATATATGCGCCATTTCTTGGAGTGGTTCGAGCGTTTCATGTACATCTCGCTCATCGTATTCCTGATCGTGGTACTCGTCTTCACGCTCCTCGAACTGGGGTGGCTGATGGCCATAGGGCTGTTTCTGGTCTCTGCCTTCCGGCTGGAGAACCAGGAGGTGCTCGAATTGTTCGGCTACTTCCTGCTGATCCTCATCGGCCTGGAACTGCTGCAGACGATAAAAGTATACCTGGAGAGACGGGAGTTCCACGTCGAGATCATCATCCTCGTCGCCATCATCGCCATCGCAAGAAAGGTCATCCTCCTGGGTACGGAAACCTCTGGCGAGCTCATCGGCATCGCGCTGGTCATCATCGCCCTCTGCGGCGGTTATTACCTCATACGCCGGGCAGGAATACCGTATCCTTTCTCGCAAGACAGCGGGGCAGTCTCATCCGAGCGGCGAGAATAGCCGGGATACGGACTCCTTGATCCGGATCCAGCGGGACCGCTCTGCATACCGTGCAGCGGTCAGTTCGCTGCTCACGGCAAGATCGTCAAGAAAACGCCTCTTCAGCTCGGCCGCAACAGCCGCATCGTAGAAGAAGGCGTTCGCCTCGAAGTTCAGGCGGAAGCTGCGCACGTCCCAGTTCGCGCTCCCGACGGAGCCCGCTTTTCCGTCCACCACGATGGTCTTGGCGTGGATGAAGCCGTTGTCGTAGGTGTAGACCTTGACGCCGCTGTCGAGCAGGTCGGCGGCAAAGGAGAGGCTCGCCCAGTAGACGAAGGGATGATCGGGCTTGCAGGGGATCATCAGGCGGACATCGACGCCGGAGAGCGCTGCGATACGGAGTGCATCCGAGATGCTCTCGTCGGGGATGAAGTAGGGGGTCTGGACGTAGACGGACTCCCGGGCAGAGTTGATCAGCTTGATATAGCCCTCCTTTATCGGGTTCCAGCGTGTGTCCGGTCCGCCGGAGACGATCTGGACAGCCGTTCTGCCATTCCCCTCCAACCCGGGAAAGTAAACCGGGTCGGCGACCAGATATTCCCTGGTCGTGAAGTGCCAGTCGAGGAAGAAGCGGAGCTGCAGCAGGCTCACGGCCCGTCCCGTGATCTTCACGGCGGTGTCCCGCCAGTAGCCGAGAGGGCCTTTTCCCAGGTACTCGTCCCCGATGTTGAACCCCCCGATGAAGCCCGCTTTTCCGTCCATGACCGCGATCTTGCGGTGGTTGCGGTAGTTGAAGCGGTAGATCGAGGGGAAGAAGACGCCGATCTGTCCGCCGGCATCTGTCCGTTCATGGAAGGCCTGCTTCGATCCTTTGCCTGCACGCGTTCCCACGGCGTCGAAGAGCAGGCGGACCTCGAGACCCTCTCTTGCTTTTTCAGCAAGAGCGTGCACGACCTCCCGCCCGAGTTCGTCGTTGTTGACGATGAAGTACTCCAGGTGGATGTGGTGGCGTGCGTTGCGGATTGCGTCGAACAGGGCCGTAAACTTCTCTTTTCCATCCGTATAGATCTCGATCCTGTTGTCTTCTGTCACGAATGCACGGTTGTTCTGGAGAAGCGCGAAGATTGCGTCACGGTACTGTTCCGCTTCCGGGTTCGAGAACCGGAACTGCCCCTCGAGCAACTTGCGGTGCTGCTCCTCGAAGATCGATTTCAGTCGGGCGTCATCCTTCTCCTTGACGGTGAACAACCGCTGCCGGGTGTAGTTCTGTCCGAAGAAGAGGTAGAACAAAAATCCGAGGATGGGGAGAAAGAAGAGCGCCAGGAGCCAGGCCATCGCCGAAGTCGGGTTCTTCCGTTCGAAGAAGACAATACTGATGGCGGCCAGGACATTGAGTACCAGGACGATTCCCAAGATGAACTCCAGCTCCACCATATCCATGACCCCGGTGTCATAACCGATCGCCGAATGCCCGCTGAAACATCGGCCCGTCTCTGTGGACCCTCCTATTCCTCCTGGCATATATTATTGTATTGGTTCCGGGACTGGCACTCGAGTGCATGTATCAGTCGCCGCAATCTTTATACAGGCATCTGGAATACAGCCCTGAACCGAAAATGATGATTCTATCTGCCCCTGCCCCAGCGGATCCCCTCGCAGGCCATGCACGGCAGATCGTAGGAAAGGAGAACGGCGATAAATCAGGCATCGTATCACCGGACAACAATACACCCTGTTCGATGGGCCCCGCCTTCGGTCTCCCTGATCCGGTGACACCCGATGCCTGTGCGGCGGAGGGGGTGTAGGGCTCATGGTCGATATCGCATCCTTTCAGGTGTTTCTCGAGACGGTCGGCATCCTTGCCGCGCTGATCTTCGTGATCTCGAACATGCTGTCGATGGGGTTCTCTCTCACGGTGTCGCAGATCATCGCCCCTCTGCGGAACACGCGCCTGGTGGTCCTCGCGCTCGTGGCCAATTTCATCCTCGTCCCGATCCTGGCCGTGGTGCTCGTCGCTATCTTCCCGCTCCCGGAGGGCCTGGCAATCGGCCTGATCCTCGTCGGCACCGCCGCCGGCGCCCCCTTCCTCCCCCGGCTCGCCCGGGCGGCGAAGGGCGACATGGCCTTCTCTGTCGGGCTGATGGTCCTCCTGATGGGAGTCACCATACTCTACGTCCCTATCGTCCTGCCTCTGCTGATCAGAGGAGTAACCGTCAATCCCCTGGATATCGCCCGGTCTCTCGTTCTGTTGCTGCTGTTTCCGCTCGCTGTTGCGCTCGTCGTCCGGGCACGCTACGAGGAGGCGGCACTGGGCCTGGTGCCCATCGCCTCGCAGGCGGCCAACCTGTCCCTGCTCGCGCTGCTCGTGGCATTCTTCGTGGCGTACTTCGGTGAGCTCGGCGATGTCATCGGCACCACCGCGATCCTGGCGGCTATTATCTTCCTGCTCGGCTCCTTTGTGTTCGGTTACCTCCTCGGCGGTCCCGGCGGCGCCACGAGACGGGTGCTGGCCGTCGGGACCGCCCAGCGGAACCTATCGGCCGCGATAGCAATCTCTGCGCTGAATTTCACGGACCCGGACGTCCTCACCATGGTCCTCGCGGTGGCGCTGGCCGGTCTTGTGCTGCTGATGATCCTCGGAGGAGAACTGGGCAAGCGGGCCGTGGCGCCAACCGGCGGGGTCCCGGATCAGGAGCTTCCGGCGGGAGCAGAGGCACGCTGAAGAGAAATCCCTTCATTTTGAGAGAAGATCCGAAGCGACCCGCTCTGCACGTGCCGGGCAATTGGCTCTCTCCTACCGTTCGCGAGCAGGCCCGAGCAGCCGCGGGTAAAGGGCAAACGTCGGCAGAACCGGACCCGTACAGCGAGAAAGGCAAACTCGATCCTGGGGCGGCTCTGCGACTCTGGAATTGAATCTGAAAAAAAGGATTTTCCAGGGAAATTATTATCAAGAGGAAGGGCTGATCAGGGTCTTTTTAGCCCAGGGTTGCCCTGCGGCAGGAGTAGGACGATGAAGTTAAAAAATGCAGCTACCATCGCTCTGTAGAAATGATTACAAGAATCTGAATTGAGTGGGATGCGAGGGTTCGCTTCAGGTTGTAGAGGATGATTTTGATTTTAA
>FWPV01009677.1_pt1 | contig 15527 bp, 15 predicted proteins | sample 2228371 | NCBI WGS metagenome assembly FWPV01 (sample SAMEA103939776, study PRJEB20133) | metagenome | reverse complement strand
TACGATTTTCCATCCCCCAACTACGGTCCCCCAGAGGAGGGTTTTCGTTACACCGAGGGACTGATCCAGAGATGGAGGGGAGACCATCTGGTGAAGGTGGCCGTGGAGCCTCATGCCACGTTCACATGCTCCCCTGAACTCCTCAAGAGGGCCAGGAAGATGGCCAACACCCACGGAGTCCCCTTGATCATCCACGTGGCCGAGAGCAAAGAGGAGGTGGAGAGGGTCAAGGGGCTTTACGGGACCACGCCGGTTCGACATCTGGAAAGGCTTGGGATACTGGACGGCCCGACCGTGGTCGACCACGCCGTGTGGGTGGAAGAGGAGGAGATGGAGATCCTCGCGGAAAGGGGCGTGGGGGTGGTGCACAACCCGGAGAGCAATATGAAGTTGGCCTCAGGGGTGGCCCCGGTGCCTCAGATGCTCCGCAAGGGGATCAAGGTGGCTCTGGGGACAGACGGATGCGCCAGCAACAACGATCTCGACCTGTTCAGGGAGATGGATGCTGCGGCCAAACTCCACAAGGTCTTTTGCCAAGACCCGACGGAGATGGATGCCGCCACTGTCATGAGGATGGCGACCGTTATGGGGGCACAGGTGCTTGGCATGGGGCGAGAGGTGGGGTCCCTGGAGCCTGGAAAGCTCGCGGATTTGGTCTTGTTGGACCTTCGTAAGCCCCATCTGACTCCCCTGTATAACGTGTTCTCCCACGTGGTCTATGCTGCCAAGGCCTCGGACGTGAAGACCGTCCTTGTCGGCGGGAGGATCGTTGTCGAGGACAGGAGACTCGTGACATATTCCCTGGACTCGATCTTTGAGAAGGTCGAGGAAATAGCCGAAGAGATCAGGGGCTTGGTCATGTCGAAGGGGTGAAGCCCGAGGGCCGCGTAGATGAGAACGCTGATCTCCAACGCCATATTGATCGACCCGGCTCTCCCCCCTCGGGTCGAGGATCCGGGCTGGGTCTTGCTCCATGGCGAGCGGATCCACAGCGTCGGCGCAGGGGTCCCCCCGAGAGGGGTGGTAGAACAGGCGGACTGTCGAGTGAATGCCCACCGTGGAATCCTCCTGCCTGGTTTGGTCAACGCCCACACACACGCCGCCATGACCCTCTTCAGGGGATTGGCTGACGACCTCCCTCTGATGGAGTGGCTGGAAGGTGTGATCTTTCCCGTGGAGGCCAAGGCAGTGGAAGAGGAGTCCGTGTACTGGGGAACCCTCCTTGCCTGCGCAGAGATGATTCGAAGCGGCACCACCAGCTTCGCCAATGCCTACTTCTACGAGGATTCCGCCCTGGCCGCGGTGAAGGAGTCCGGGATGCGGGCCGTCCTCGCCCAAGGGGTCCTCGACTTCCCCGCACCTGATTGCCAGGACCCAAGCGTGGCAGTGGAACGCGCCATTGCCTTTATCAACGGTTGCTGGAACGAGGACCCGATACGCTGCGCCATCTTCTGCCACTCCCCTTACACCTGTTCTCCTGAGACGCTGGTGAGGGCCAAGGAGGTCTCCAGGGTACATCATGTCCCCTTCTTCATACACGTGTCCGAGACCCGCTGGGAAGTGGAAGAGATCCGGCGTCGTTTCGGCAACACGCCGGTTCGACACCTGAAAGGCCTCGGGCTCTTGGACCATGGAAGCGTCTTGATCCACGGCGTGTGGATGGATGAGGATGAGATACGCATCTTGGCGGACAGGGGGGGCGCCGTCGTCACCTGCACGGAGAGCAACATGAAGTTGGCCTCAGGGATCGCCCCACTGCCCCGTTTTCTCTCCTATGGTCTCAGGGTGGGGCTGGGGACTGACGGCCCTGCCTCCAACAATGACCTGGACATGTTCGGGGAGATGGACCTGACCGCCAAGCTCCACAAGGTGAAAGGGGCCGACCCGACCATTGTGGACGCATCGACGGTCTTGAATCTGGCCACGCAGGGCGGTGCTTTGGCATTGGGCTGGGAGGACGTGGGGCTCCTGGAACCCGGATACAAGGCAGACCTGATCCTGCTCAAGAAAGACAGCCCCCACCTTCGGCCCTTGTACAACCCCGTGTCGCAAGTGGTCTATGCCGCAACGGGTGCGGACGTGGACACGGTTTGGATCGGGGGACGTCTCGTGATGGAAGGACGCAGACTCTTGACGCTCGATCTGGACGAGATAATCCGCAATATCCAGTTGTTTGGTTCCAAGATAAGAGGCAACATATGATGGTGCCGCAAAAGCTCACATGACCCTCCTCCTGACCATGGATCGCCGAGGCCGGGAAAGGTTTCGGGACGGGTTGGGCCCTGGGGGTGCCTCCCCTCGCCTCGGGTCGCCCTGGGCTTCTCAAAGGATCATGGTTTCCCTCCGTGTCCTGCCTTGACTTTCTCTCGATCTACGCTTCCATCCTGGGTCTTGGGGAGGGAGTCCACGAATACAACGTATTTGGGCTTCTTGTACCGGGCGATCCTGGAGGCGACGAAATCGATGAGTTGCTCTGGCTCGAGCGCGCTTCCCGGCGTGCGAACACAAACGGCCTTGATCGCCTCGCCCCACTGTCTGTCTGGCACCCCGAAGACGCATGCCTCTGTGATCTCCGGGTGCTCAAGGAGGGCCTTCTCCACCTCGGCCGGATAAACGTTCTCACCTCCCGGTTTGATGAGCTCCTTCTCCGCCTTTCGTTTCACGTACCAGAGGTACCCCTGTTCGTCAAATCTCCCCACGTCACCGGTGTGGTGCCATCCGCCACGAAACGTATATGCAGTCTCCTTCTCCAAACCCCAGTATCCCTTGAAGACAAGTGGTCCCCGCACCGTTATCTCACCCGCCTGGCCCACCTGGACCTCCCGATCGTAGTCGTCCACCAGACGTACACGCACAAGGGGTCCCTCCTTTCCCGCAGACCCAGGTCTCTCATCCATCGGGCAGATGGTGCAAAAGCCAGAGGTCTCTGACTGGCCGAATCCGATCCAGAACCTCGCCCCGGTCATGTTCTGGAACCGCTGCATGGTATCGGGATGATCCAGACCACCAACATCGCGCAGAGAGGACAGGGTCTTTCCAGACTGCTCTGCCTGGTCCATTATCATCGAGAGCATGGGAGGGAAGGTCCCAATGGTGGTGACCTTCTCTTTTTCTATCCAGTCCACCGCCTCTAGGGCATCGAATTTCCTGAGGATGACGTTCTTTCCCCCGGCATGCATCACCTGCATCGCCTGGCCGAGTCCCGCGATATGGAACAACGGCAGGGCGCAGAGATGGACCGCGTCATCCCGGATCCCCTGGACGGCCATGGCCTGAAGATTAGCGGCCATGAGATTGCCGTGGGTGAGCACCGCCCCCCTAGGTCTGCCCTCCACAGCGGCCGTGTGGATGATCATGAACGGATCGTCGTCGCACACATCCACCTGGGGAAGCTCATCACGGGGTGCAGCCACCTCGGACATGGCGCGAAAACCGCTCGCGACTCCGCTGATGACCAGCCTGTGATTGACGGAGGGACAACGGTCCGCGAGTTGTCCCATCATCTCCGCGTAATCGGGGCTTACCACCACGACCCTGGGCGTGCAGTCCTCGAGGATGACCTGTATCTCCTCGGGTTTGAGCCGCCAGTTTATGGGGAGCATGATGGCACCCAGGAAGGCTGCGGCCCCGTAAAGGAGAAGGAATTCGTGGCAGTTGAACGCCACCACGGCGATCCGTTCCCCCTTCCCTACCCCGAGTTTGGCAAGTCCTGCAGCCAGACCCTCGGCACTGGAGCAGTACTGACTGAAGCTCTGGCGCTCTCCCCCACAGACAACCGCGACCTTGTCTCGAAGCACGAAGGCATTTCTCCTGATCATGTCCTGCACGGTGAAGTCATAGAGCCCCATGGCCTTCTCCTTTCCTTGAGGGAATTCCTCGAGTTACAGCCCTCCTCGCCTTTCCATGAACACTACCATATATTACCGCTGTGTCTCTAAGTCAAGGATGAAATCCGTCATCAGCCTTGCCATGGCGACGTCGTTGTACATGATCGACCGTTTTGGGAATACGCCCCCTGGACAGAGCACCAGGGGCCGATGAGTCATTGGAGAGGGATGGTAAGCGAAGGGACTTGGCTCATTTCGACTTGTACCCTGGTCGGCGTCCTTGGTGCCGGGTGGCACGAAAACTGCTTGTGAGACCTGAGGAGGTCATCGGTAACAGAAGGAACGAGGGGGTGTCAACATGCCCAGGAAGGTCAGCATTCAAAGGATCGACGGAATAAAACATCCAAACGTCCCATTGGGTGCCATGCACGAGGGTTGGGAGGTCCTCCACCCCACCGAGGGAGAGAGATACTTCCTTTTCAAGGACAATGGGGTGATCTTTCGATCCTCCCGAGTCACCCGGGTGTTCTGGGACAGCTTTCAGACGCGAAATTCGCTCTATTCCCTCAAGGTCATAGAGGAGATGGAGTGAGCACGGAAGGGCCGAGGCCTCGCTCCTAGACCCGCAATACCATCCTGTCTGAGGCCACCTCCATGTCCACCTCGGATAGCCTTTGGAGCATCTCTGGCCCCAGATGGAACAGCAGGATCTTCCTGGAATGGATCTCGTGGAGATGGGCCTTGAGGTCGAGGTATCGGATATGGGACGGATGGACGAAGTCGTAGAAGAAGCATTCGCACAGAAACAGGTCACACCCCTTGGCCAACGCCGGGATCCTATCATTCCATGTGGTGTCCCCTGTGTATCCCACCACCCTCCCACCCCAGTTTATCCTGTATCCCAGGGCCTTCTGGGCGCCGTGGTCCATCTCGAAGACCTGCACCTCCAGATCCCCTTCTCTGTGAGTTGAGCCTGGCCGGAGCTCCAGGTACTCCACAGGGAAAGACCAGTGATGTGTCCTCAACAGATCGGGATACGTGGCCTCGAGCAACGCATGGAGCTGTCCGCGAAGGCCCTCAGGGCCCAACAGGAAGATGGGCCGTGTCCTCCTGGAGATGAACTGGAATTCCAGAAAGATATAAGGGATCCCCGCGAAATGGTCTCCGTGAAGGTGACTGATGATGATCCCCTCCAGGGCCGAGGTATTGAACCCAATGGCCTTGTAAGCCGGTAGGGTGGATGGTCCACAATCCAAGAGGAGGTGGCGGTGCCCCAGGGTGAGGACAAAAGAGGGGAAATTGCGTCCACCGCTGCCCATGGCATCCCCACTGCCGAGGATAGTCAGTCGGAGTGCATCGTCCTCCCGAGAAGGCGTTCCGTTCATGGGTGTCCCTCCTCCTACTCTCTAGCCCTGCCCGTGCCGACGTTGTCCGTCCCTCAATAACCTTCCCGTTGCACCTTACCACGGAAGACCCAGTGACTGTAGAACGAATAGGCAACCACCAACGGCAGCACCAGCCCCACCCCCACGAGCATGAACGACAGGCTCTCTGGCTGGGCTGCGGCCTCGTAAATGGAGACGCTCGGGGGGATGGCCAAGGGATAGAGCGACGTCAACAGACCGAGATAACCGGAAAGAAAGAGTCCAATGGCACACAGGAGCGGGAGATGTTCTCGCCTCGCCCTCAGGGCCTTGAACATGGTGTAGGCCGCAGCCAGCCCCATGAGGGGGAAGATCCATACAAAATAGATACGTGGCGGACCAAACCAGTGGGTCATGACCACTGGGTAATGGAACGGGGTCCACACCGTCACCACCGCCATGAACGCGAGCACTGCCATCCCGGACCACAGGGCTTGCTTGTAAGCCCTTTGCTGGACCGGGCCAGATGTCTTGAGGATGAGGTAACATGACCCCAACATTGCATAACCTGGCACCAGGGCCACACTGACCATGACCGAGAACGGGTTCAGCCAATCCAATGGACCCCCTCCGAAATGGCCGTCCACCACCCGCACCCCGCTCAGGACACCGCCGAGGGTCATGCCTTGGGAAAGCACAGCCACCAGGCTGCCCACAAAGAAGGCCTTATTCCAGGGACCCTTGCGGGATGCATTGGCGCGGAACTCAAATGCCACCCCCCGGAATATCAGACCGCACACGAACGTTATGAGTGGGATGTACAGGGCACTGGAAAGGACCCCGTAGACCACCGGAAACGCTGCGAATATCGCCCCGCCGCCGAAGACGATCCAAGTCTGATTGGCATCCCAGACCGGGGCGATGCTCTCCATCATCAAGTCCTGTTCCCATTCCCCCCGAGCGGTCGGAAACAACACGCCAACTCCCAGGCTTATACCGTCCAGCACCACGTAGAGGATCATCACAAAGGCGACCAGTCCCGACCACACTACGATCAAGTCCATTGACCTGTCCTCGTTTCACCCTTGCGCCCTCTCAGGGGGATCATACCTGCCGGGATTTGCACCTGTGGGATGGGACTCTCGAGGTCCGGGCCACGCCGCAGGGTCTTTATCACATAATGGAAGTAACTCCACCCGATGAGGGGGATGATGACAGCAAAGAGACCCAGGGACCACAGGACGCTGCCTGAGGGAATCGGTGACACACCATCTGCGGTCCTCATGATACCGTAGACCACCCATGGCTGACGGCCGAGCTCCGTGGTGATCCATCCGAGCTCGGTGGCCAAGAAACCCAAAGGCTGCATGGCCACCAAGGCCCGCAAAAAGCCCCTATTGTCCAGGGGTGATCGTCTTGTGATCCAGAGGACCAACCCCCAAACCACGACGAAAAGGAGCGCATACCCTATGCCCACCATAAGGCGAAAAGACCAAAAAAGCACAGGGACATATGGCCGATCCTTCGCTGGGAACTCCTTGAGCCCCAACACCCTTCCGTCCAGGGAGCGGGTGATCAGGAGGCTCAGCCCATTTGGCACGGTCAACTCGAATCGATTCCTCTCCGCTTCCATGTCCGGAAGGGCGAAGACCACGAAAGGGGCCCCCCCCTCTGCATTGGTCTCCCAGTGGGCCTCCATGGCCGCGAGCTTGAGAGGCTGGTGCCTTGCAACTGCCATGCCTTTGAGATCCCCCACGACTGCCTGCAAGGGCGCGAAGACCAAGGCCATGGCCAGTGAAACCACGAGGGAGCGCCTGTAGAACTCCGTCTCCTTTTTCTTCAGGAGGAAGTAAGCGCTGATGCCGGCCACAGCAAAGGCAGCGGTCTCGTACGAGGCCACCAGCATGTGGCCCAGGTGCGTTGGGAAGGCGGGTGTGAAGATGGCCGCCTTGAAATCAGTGACCATGAACCTCCCCTGCACCAAGCGAAAGCCGTCAGGGGTCTGCATCCAGGAGTTGGCCGCCATTATCCAGAAGGCCGAGAGGCTTGCCCCGAGGGCCACCAAGCAGGTCGCAGCGAAGTGCACGAACCGCGAGACGCGAGACCAGCCGAAGAGCATGATCCCTAGAAACCCGGCCTCGAGGAAGAAGGCGGTCATCCCTTCGTAGGCCATCAGTGGGGCGAAGACGTTGGCGACCGCCTGGGAAAACCGAGAGAAATTCGTGCCGAACTCGAACTCCAGGACAATGCCGCTCACCACCCCCACCGCGAAGTGGATGGCAAAGATGCGAACCCAGAATCGGTACATCCGGTAGTAGATCTCCTGCTTGGTCCACAACCAGAGGAGCTCCACCAGGACCAAGTAGAGGGCAAGCCCTATGGTGAGGACCGGAAACAGGATATGGAACATCGTGGTGATGGCGAACTGAAGTCTAGACAAGCTCACAGGGTCCATGGTCACTCCGCTTCAGGAGGGGAGCGTTTGCGGTCTCCCATGTCCCCTAATTGCTATCATGAAGCCTCCCCCGTTTCAAGGAGGCCCACACCCCCAAGCCGCACAGGAGCGTGAACGCGACAAAGGCGGTCCTGCTCCCCTGCATAAAGGCCGGGTAGTGCTGCGGGTCGATCTTGACCCTTCCGATGTAAAGGGAGAAGATCAAGGCCGTGATCCCCATACTGAGCATCTGCCCCAACAGGCGCATGGTCCCCAGGGTACCCGAGGCCGCACCATAGAACCTCCTGTCCACGGAGCCCATGATGGCGTTCATGTTCGGAGATGAAAAGAGGGCGAACCCCAGCCCCAGCAGGACCAGAGTCCCGATGACAGAGATCGTCGGAGTCTCAGGTTTCAGGAACGCGAAAATCCCCAGCCCAACCGCTGTCAATGCCATTCCAGAGGAGGCAACGCCCCTTGGCTCGATCCTGTCGGAGATACGGCCTGCCAACGGAGAGACGAGGGCCATGACAACAGGCTGGGAGACCAAGACGAGGCCAGCGCTCTGGGGATTGAGTCCCTTCACGTACTGCAAGTAGAGGCTCAACAAGAAGCTCACAGCGAAGGTCGCGCTGTAATGGATCAGCGCGGCGAGGCTGGAAAAGGCAAAGATGGTGTTGTCCTCGAAGAGGGTCATCTCCAAGACAGGGTGGCTCGCCCTCCTCTCCCACATGACGAATCCCATCATTCCCACGGCCCCCACCAACAAGAGCATGGCACCCCGGAACCCGGGGAGGCTTGAGAGCCCAAACATGACCGCGATGATGGCCAAGGCATAGATGATAGAGCCCAAGAGATCGAAAAGCTCGCCCTTGGCTTCAGCCCACTCGCCTCGCAATCGAAGCGAGAAATATGCAGAGGCAATGCCCAAGGGGACGGGGAAAAAGAAGACGCTCCTCCAGCCGACCTGTTCGGTCAACACGCCACCGAGAAAAGGTCCCAAGGAAAGACCGCAGTACACCGCGGCGACATTCAATCCCATGGCGCGTCCCCTCTCTTGGGGCGGGAAGACCGATGCAAGGATCGCCACACCAGTAGAGAATAGCATCGCGCTCCCGATGCCCTGGACCGCCCGAAAGGTCACCAGCCAGGACGCTGTCTGGGAGATCCCGCAAAGCACCGAAGCGATGGTGAAGGTCGTAGTCCCCAAGGCGAAGACCCTCTTCCTCCCCAGGATATCCCCCAGTTTGCCCATGGGGACCAGGGCCACCGCACAGGCGAGGAGAAATGCGGTCTGTATCCAGCTCAACAAGACGGCATCGACGGAGAACTCCTCCTGAATCGAGGCCAGGGCTATGTTCACCGAAGAACCCAGGACAGGTGTAAGGAAGCCACTCAGCGTGGAGATGATCAAGGCATGACGTCTGTTCCAAAGATCCGGGGCGGCATCGGGCCGCATCCGCGAACCCCCACCGCGGCCTCAAGCCGCAACAAAAGGCCCTTGAAGGAGAGCCAGCTCAACCTCTATCGGCCATCATACGATCGAACGCGCAGGGGGCCTACCCCCTTCCTCGAAAAGGCAGGGCAGTGAGCTGGATCCCGGTTGCAGCGCGCAGCGATCTCCACCTTTCCTGTCCCCGCCAAAAGACTCCATCATCTCAAAGGGAGCCTCAGCACAGACCAAGTCCCTGTCCTTGCCCCGAACCCCAAGGCCCTGATATTGGTCACCACCGAGGCGACCTTCCCTTCTATCTCCAGGGATATGGCCCTCTCCCCTGCCTCCAGGCGTTCCTCATCCCACTGGTCGGTTTCCGCACTGAAACCCAAAACCCTGGCATTGGTCACCACCACAGCTATGTGACTGGACTTCCTCGACTCCTCGATGAATTCCTGGGCCATCAGATCCCTGGCCACCCATCGGTTTCCACGGGAAGAGAAAGCTAGTATCTGTTTCTCTCTGACCACGAGGACGAGCTCTGTAGGAAGGTCCCCTGCAAGCAGTGACCTTTGGAGGGGGGGCGGCCAAAGCGAAAAGAAAAAGAAAGGGACAAGGAAGAGGAATCGTGCCTTCACACCTTCCCCCTTGGACTTCGACGATCTCGCCGAGGACTCAAGCAAGGTCTCGCCTCGGGATGACCACGGCACCCAGAATCGAGGCACTCGGCGCCGCCCCTGGACTGATACCGGTTGTGACCCGGCTCCAGTGTCTTTCCCATGGAGACTCCTTGGACCCAGGCCTCTGCCGGGACGACCGTAAATGCCTCCACACCAATCCTCTCGTGCCTTGTGCGTGATTATATCTCGTCGGCCGCGTCCTATCCAGGGACAAATCCAGATCGCGCTCGGTTTCATGTTGGTGCCGTGGAAGGCCACATCTCCTTTTGCCTCCTTGGTTACGTGGTGACCCGTTTTCGCGGCGCCGCCAGATGAGCCGTTTGCAGCCCTCAAAGGGCCCTCCTGCCATCGTTCCACCCATGGATCGCGGCAGACCATCGCGGGATGGAAGCGCGTTGTCGGGTTTTGAGCAAGTGCGAATATGACGATGATCCTGGGCGGATGTTAGAGGTCCGTCTATCTGTACACGGCGAGCTCGTCCCCAGGCTTTATCCGGTGGTCGTTGAGCCCGTTCCATCGGCATATATCCGATACCTGGACTCCATATCTCCGCGCGATGGACCAGAGGTTCTCCCCTTTGTGAACCCTGTGGACCGTCGCCTCCCCCTTTCCCATCGATGACGCCTGCTTGCCTTGTGTCCCAGGTCCAGCCGATGCCTTTGTGACCTGCCCTCCCCCTGGGCCATGATCCTTCGTGCCTGAAGCAGGGCCGATGGGGATCTTGAGCTCCTGTCCCTCTTTGAGGTGATGGATCGAGGCCAGATGGTTCGATCTCTGGATGGCCTCGACACTGGTCCCATAGCGGCGCCCGATCTCCCCCAAGTTCTCTCCCTTCTTGACTCTATGCACCACTCGACCCTCTTGCCCCCCCACCACAGAGAGATGGCCTCTGGGCGGCTTGATACCGGGATGTATCCCTTGGGAGAGCCTGGCTTTCAACTCCTCGCCCTTACCGGGCGGCACCCTGATCTCCAAGCGTCCGGGAGGGGTAACATCTCTCCTGAGATGGGGGTTCAAGGCCCTTATCTCGCCCGCTGTGGTCCCTGCAAGTCTCGCAATGGTCCCGATCTCCAAAGGCTCCGTCAATCCGACCCGGTCGAACCGCCAACCTTCGGAATACTTCCTGTTGCTGAGCCCGTAGGCCTCCGGGTCCTGAGCGATGAGGAGGGTCGCCAGAAATCTGGGAACAAAGTCCTTGCTGGTCTGGCTCAGATCCGGGTACTTGCAAAGCTCCCAAAAGCTGGTGGTATTTCGCGCGTCCATTGCCGCTCTGACCTTGGCCTCTCCCAGATTGTACCCAGCTATGGCCAAGTCCCATGACTGGAAATTCTCGTAGAGCTCCTTCAAATACCTAGCTGCAACCAACGTTGATCTCTCAGGATCGCGCCGCTCGTCGATCCAATGATCCATGCGAAGTCCAAACCGCCTTCCGGTGGCCTTGGAGATCTGCCAAATACCGACGTGGTCGTGTGGGGAGGAGGCCATCGGATTGAAACCGCTCTCAACGAGCCCCAGGTAGACGAGCTCCTCTGGCAATCCTTCTTGCCTGAAGATGTCTCTCATCATGGGGAGGTATCGCTGCGATCTGGCCATGGACTCTGCAAAGAGCTGACTGCACTCCCCTATCAAAGAATTGACCCTCGCCTCCACTGCGGGTCGCTCCTCCGGGGATATCTCCAAGGCAAGACCGATGGGCTCCTTTTCGAAGATCCTGAGTCTCTCAGCCTGCGCTCTCTTCTCCCTGGAATAAAGGATATGTGGGTCCACAGAAGCGATCAGGTGGCCCTGCTCGTCGGGGGCAAACGACGAAACAGGGGCTACCGCAGGGGATTGATCCGAGGTGGGAGATGGGGAGTGATCCGGCTCGGTCGGTCCGGCCAACTCCACGGGATCCGCAAGACCCTTTCTCGGATGAGACCTGTCGGCGTCCTTGGGATAGAACAAAGGGATGAACCCCTCATGGAGCCGCACAGGTCCCTTCCCAGAGCAACCAGCCGACAAGGAGGCCAAAGTCCACAGCAGACAAAGCCTCAAGAGACAGAATGCCCTTTTCTTTTGATTCCCGTCCTTCACGGACCGGCTCCAGCCACGTGACGATTCGACGGCAGCCTACGTGGAGCTTTATCCCTTATCATAGAAAAGTCGTCAAGTCAAATTCTTGCGGGCGAAGGGCTCATAGGGCCAAGAAGCCCGCGACACCGTTCTTGATTGGGGGCAATGACGGGTCAGAAAGCCATCGAGATGGTCATCCGGAGAATTCGATGGGATCAGTCGAGGCGGGTTGACAATCCATCTTTGGATGGATAAAACCTGAGATCATCTGCCGGTTGAGCCGAATCTCATGGGGAGGTCAAAGGGGTGCTGGGAGAGGAGGCCAAGGCACACCTCGATGCGCTGATAGAGGAGTTGAGCCGAGGGGCCGAGGCCTGCGCCCTCCATGCGACTCCCCTCTGCACACTTCTGTTCATCATGGCCTCCAGCGAGTTCCTTTCCCTGTACCTGGTGGGAAGCAGGAGGCCTGCTGGTCCTCGTGGGAACAGGGCCCTCTATCGGTTCCTCTCGGCCTATTTTCCAAGGTTCAACGAAGCGGCACGAGACGAGCGAGGGCATCTCCTTCGGGTACGCGTTCCGCTTGGTAAAATGGGCGGTAAGGCCTTCAAACGCCTCAGGATTCCTCATGCCATGATCCATCTCTACAAACGAGGGGTCCTGGAGGACCTTGTCGCCCCTCCTTCCGCTCCCCAGCGGTGTATTGTCACGGGGGTTGGACGTTGGGGGTTTCAGATCCAAGTCGGCTGTCTCCACGATGACTTCCAGGTGGCCCTTCGAAGGTACAGGGCGGCTGTCCTGTCCGACCCCCTCTTGCAACAGTGCTATCTGCGACGTTTTCGTCACCTCCATGGCATGGGGGCGTCTTGAGGATGTCCTACGGCTGAGTTATCCTGTTCTAAAGATGGGCCTCGGGTGCATCCCGGGAATGGAAGGCATACGGCCAAGGGGGCGTCCTGCACTTTGTAGACACCAAGGATAGCGAGGCGGTCATGATCCCCATCATATCGGTCGTCGGTACCTCCGGAAGCGGCAAGACGACCTTGCTCGAGAAACTGATCCCGGAACTCAGGTCTCGCGGATACCGCCTGGCTGTAGTAAAGCATGACGCTCATAGCTTCGAGATAGACCATGAGGGCAAAGACTCTTGGAGGCTCAAGGCCGCGGGCGCCGATGTTGTGGTGATCTCCTCACCTGCCAAGATCGCCATGATCGAAGACACGCAGAAGGACCATACTTTGGAGGAGATCAGCGAGCGTATCGTCAGTAGGGTTGATATAATAATATCTGAGGGTTTCAAACGAGGACCTCATCCTAAAATTGAAGTCTTTCGAGCGGGACTCGGTCGCGAACTGCTTTGCACCCCTGATGACAACCTTCTGGCCATCGCGAGTGATGTCCCGTTGAAGGCCGAGGTCCCGTGTGTCCACATCGATGATGCCGTTTCGCTTGCGGATCTCATCGAGCGACGATTCCTCGGCAGCAAGGAAGTCATGGGATGACGGGGGCGATCCTGGCCGGTGGCGAGAGCAGGCGCATGGGAAGGGACAAGGCCTTCCTCGAGATTGGAGGCCGGCGTATCATCGACCGGACCGTTGAGCTGCTCGGGCCGCTGTTTTCGCAACTCTTGGTCGTCACCAACAGTCCGGCAGACTACGCATATCTGGGCGTTCGAATGGTCTCGGACTTGCTGCCAGGCCGGGGGGCACTGGGTGGGCTCTATACGGCCTTGTTTTTCTCCAGCACCCAGCACGTCTTCGTGGTGGCCTGCGACATGCCGCTTCTCAAGGCGGAGGTGATACGGCATCTCCTGGACCTATCGCACAAATGGGACGTAGTCGTCCCTCAGATGGGCGACCACGTAGAGCCCCTCCATGCCGTTTACTCTCGCAGGTGCCTCCCACACATTGAGGCCCTCCTTCAACGGGGCGGGAGAAGGGTCATGGATTTCTATTCAAGGGTCCGTGTCCTCAGGGTGAAGGAGGAGGAGATAAGGGCCTTGGACCCGGGGTTGCTGTCCTTTCGTAACGTCAACACACCCGAGGAGATAAGGGCGATTGAGGAGATGACGACCCAACTACCGGAAACAAGGGGGCTTCAACCCTGCGGTCGAGCGTAGGCATGCAGGATCCTGCGGATGATCTCGGTGGTGGATATCCCTTCCCTCAACGGGAGCCTTACCACCTTCCCTCCCCTGGCTTCCACTAAGTCCCGACCAACGATCTCGGATTCGGCCCAATCCCCCCCCTTGACCAAGACGTCAGGCTGGACCATGGCTATGAGGGAGCGAGGGGTCGGTTCCTCGAACGGGATTATCAGGTCTACACTGGAGAGCCCGGAAAGGACCAAGGCGCGTTCTTCCAGGGTGTTGATCGGGCGAAGCGGCCCTTTGATCTCCCGGACCGACTCGTCTGTGTTTATGGCCACTACCAGCAAATCCCCCAAGGCCCTCGCTTCTTGCAGATAGACGACGTGACCGGAGTGCAGCAGGTCGAAGCAACCGTTGGTGAAGACTATCACCCTCCCCTTTCCCCTTGCCTCCTCGAGGATGGGGATCGCCTCGCTCCTGGAGACTAACTTGCTCATGAGGCTACGGTTCAGGTCCATCTGGACCTCGCGCATCCAGTGAAATCACTTGGCCACCATCAACGCACCGGGCTTGATCCCTTGAAGTTGCCGCAGCGGGCTGCGAACGCCCCCACGCAACCAGAAGAAGTGGATCCAGAGGGCCACGGGCCGATAGATGGCGTGTGAGAACTTGGTGAAAGGCAGCAGCAGCAACAGCTCGAATGCGGCGATCATGTGTATCAAGAACACCACGTATCCGGAAATGGTCCCCTGGGGGAGATACACTGCCACCTCAACCACGAAACCAGTGGCGGTCGTCACCCATAGGATCCATAACAGTAGCCAATCCGAGAACACGGAGCGTTCGAAGGATGCCCCGCCCTTGCCTTCCATGCGAAGCCATAGCGCCACCGTAGTCCCGTACATGACGGCTAGACCGGAGACCGTCCCCAAGGCCCTGGCAGGGTAATAAAGGGGCACGTGTGATCCTGGCTCCTTGAAAAGGAGATCCAGGGTTGTGGCCCCCAAGAGGCCCATGAACCCCCACATGATGGAAAGATGGACGATCCGCCGCGACATGTACCAGGGCTGGGGGTCGGCCTCACTTCGGCACTCGCTGAATCTCCTCTGCAGCAGCAACTCCCCAGCCGTATCCTTGGTGGCATACCACGCATCCCGAAGCAGATCCCCAAATCCCGCACGGGGAGTGGGCGGCATGCCACGGCTCACATGCCGGGCCATATTCGCTGTGTTCATAACGATTACGAGCCCGACCGCGGCCATCACCGCCATGCCCGTGTAATGCAGGACGCCGACGTTGACGAACTCGAAGAGGGCTAGCCTCTGCGGATTCATCTTGCCGCCTGTGGCCATGAACAGGGTGAGGAAGAAGACTGCCACGACACCCATGAAGGTGGCGGTGAAGACACGAGATCCCTGGATGCGACGGCTGAGCGTCGTGAGATCCCAATGGGCGATGAAATAACGCCGAGCAGCATCCATGAACTCACCTGGGGTGGCCTTGCGCGGACAGGACTTGGAGCACTCCCCGCAGTAATAGCACGCCCAGACAGCCTTGGAAGCGGCCAACCTCTCCCGCAGCCCGAGCTGCGCGTAGCGAATCAGCCGACGGGGGAAGCTCTCCCCCCTTTGCACCAAGGGACAGGTGCC
>FWPV01010171.1_pt1 | contig 15532 bp, 13 predicted proteins | sample 2228371 | NCBI WGS metagenome assembly FWPV01 (sample SAMEA103939776, study PRJEB20133) | metagenome | reverse complement strand
GGTGAAGTGGCACGATGTCACCGCCCCGTTGACCGACCGAACCGAGGTTTGGCCGGGCGATGTTCCCTTCTCCCTGCGCTGCAGCCACCGCCTGGAGTCGGGTGACCCGTTCACACTGGCATCGGTCACCCTGAGCCTGCACGCCGGAAGCCATCTGGACGCCCCCGCTCACGCGGTGCCCCAGGGGGCGACCGTGGACGAAGTGGGGCTGGAGGTTTGCGTGGGGCCCGCGCGTCTGGTGACGCTCCCCTCGCAAGGTCTCATCGGGCCGGAGGCCCTGTTGCCGCTGCTGCGGGACGTGCCGCCCCGCCTGCTGTTCCGGCTGCAGCCCGGACGGATCCCCGGCAAGCTGCCGGCCTTTTTCCCGGCTTTCTCCGCGGCTTCCGCCGGCCTGCTGGTGGAGTCAGGTGTTCGGCTGGTAGGTGTGGATACCCCCTCGGTGGATGCGGTCGACGACGAAACCCTCCCCGCCCACCGGACGCTGGCTTCGGCGGGCGTGGTCATCCTGGAGAACCTCCACTTCCAGGGAGTTCCCGACGGCGACTACGAACTGATCGCGCTGCCACTGAGAATCCCCGGCGCCGAAGCTTCGCCCGTGCGGGCCATCCTGCGGGAAACGACAGGTTCAAAGGCTTAAGTTTCCGTCACGACTCCGCCTTCCCTTTCCCCGGCGGCTGGTCTACGCTGGGGCGCAAGGGAGGCAAGGATGTCGAACCAACTATCCCGACGGGCATTCGTCCTGGGAACAGCAGTTCCCGCAGCGGCAGCCTCGCTGCGCGCGCCGGCCACACATTCACCGACGGTGGCGGTGACGTCAAAACCGGCGGTCCTTGGGGGCCGGCCCCTGCGAACTGGGCCTCTCCCGGACTGGCCGATCATCGAGCAGGAGGATCGGGACCGCTTCCTGGCTGCTTTGGAGCGGAGGGAATGGTGCCGTTTGGGGGCCCACACCACCACCGAGTTCGAGGAGGAATGGGCGCGGCGTCTCGGGGCCCGCTACGCCATCGGCGTGGTCAACGGCACCAGCGCCCTGTATGCCGCGCTGAACGCCCTGGAGGTGGGACCCGGCGACGAGGTTCTGGTTCCACCGTACACGTTTGTCGCCACCATCAATGCCGTCTTCCAGCAGTACGCCCTGCCGGTGTTCGTGGATACCGATTTCGAAACCCAGCAGATGGATCCGGCGGGGATCGAAGGGGCCGTCACCGAGCACACGCGCTGTATCCTGCCGGTTCACCTGGGCGGCAACGTGGCCGACATGGGGCGGATCCTGGCGGCCGCCGAACGGCACCAACTGCCCGTCGTGGAGGACGCCTGCCAGGCTCACTTCGCTGAATGGAACGGCCAACGGGTGGGTGCCCTGGGTGCGATCGGCTGTTTCAGCTTTCAGGCCTCCAAGATCCTGCCCTGCGGCGAAGGGGGGGCGGTGGTCACCAACCGGGAAGACCTCTATGACCGCCTGCACGCCTTTCAAAACAACGGCCGCGACCGCAGAACCGGGACCACCCACGGCTACCTCCACCAGGGCGGCAACCTTCGGATGACCGAGTACCAGGCGGCTCTCCTGCAGGCTCAGCTGACGCGGCTGGAAGACCAGTGTCGGATCCGGGAACAGCGGGCCAGGCGGTTGACTCAGCTCCTGGATCAGGTGGGAGGAATGGTCCCCGCCCGGATGTACCCCGGCTGCACCCGCAATACCTGGTACATCTACATGGCGCGCTACGATGCCGACCGCTTCAAGGGACTTTCGCGAGCGGGTTTTTTGAAGGCGATGCAGGCCGAGGGAATCCCCGTCGGACCCGGCTACAAACCTCTCAACCAGGAGCCTTTCATTGAGACGCTCCTGCAGTCGCGGGCATTCCGGCGGATCTATCCGGAGGACCGGCTGCGCCGTTACCGCGAACGGAACCGCTGTCCCGTCAACGACCGGCTCTGCGAGCAGGGCCTGTTCCTGTCCCAGCGTCTCCTGCTGGCCCCGGAATCGGAGGTGGAGCTGGTGGCGGCGGCGGTGGAACGCATCCAGCGCCACGCCGAAGAGATCGCCCGGGCGGTGTGAAGGCGGGAAGAGGCCCACGGCGTGATGGGGACAGTCCCCACGGCTTCGTCAAGAATCGTCCCTTCTGGTGTCGGTTCGGGTCGGCGGAGGAGCCCGGGGGACCGGGTATCCTTAACGACTCCCCGCCCCGAGCCTACACACACACTGTGCCGTCGTCCTCGAGGTAACAGGCGTCCGATTCGAACTTGCGCCACTCGGCGACGAACCGCTCCAGCTCATCGAGGTACCGGGCCAGCGCCGCTTCTCCCTCGATGCGGCGCTGGTCCCATATCGCCGGCCGGTCGGCGGTTTCCCCGCCGGTCAGTTCGACCCGGTAACGCACTACCAGTTCACGCAAGCGGTCTTCAATTCGGTCCGCCGCCGGCGAATGGCCGGCCCGGTACAGAACGATCACTCTCGTTGAACCTCACCCGGCGGATCAGTCCAGGGAGACCGACTCCACCTGGATCATGTCGCCTTCGAGCTTGCCCGTCACCGTGACCCGGATATGGTCCTTCTTGTCCGATTCCTTGAGCAACGCCAGCACTTTCTGGTTGCCCTCCTGGTCGAACTTCAGGAACTTGCCGTCCGCGAGAATCCCGAACCCGCTGTCGGCACAGTTGATGATGCATTCTCGGCTGTGGGAGTCCGGATTGTCCTTGACCTTGTTGGCGCACATGGCGTCGGTGAGCGGAACCTTGCTCCAGGTACCCGCATAAAGGGGCACGACGACGACAACCACAGCCAGCAGGGTGAAAATGGCTCGCTTCATTCCGATTCTCCTTTCCAGATTGGGCGGTCTCCCCGCGGTGGGGCCCGCCGACCCGGCGACGCCCTGCCGTAGATCTTGCTGCGGCGACACCGCAAACGTTGCGGGGAGACAATTGATGTTCTGGAGAGAAATTTTCCCACACGGGCGGGGGCAGGTCGGCAAGTCGCCGGCAACCGGGTGGCTTCCGCCCTCAGCTCCAGCCGCAGCACGACGTCGCGGCCCCGGTCTCAGCCGTCAGTGTGCCGGGATCCGGCGCAACCCCTTCCGGCGGCCGGCACGGCATCCCTAACGCTTGGGCGGGTTCTCCAGCAGGGCGACGGTCTCAGCGTGGCCCTTGCTTCGCGCCCAGTCCAGCGCCGTCCAGCCGTTGGCGTCCTGGGCCCGGTAGTCGGCCCGGTTCTCCAGCAGGAACCGAACACATTCGGTATGCCCCCGCAGCGCCGCCCAAAGCAGTGCGGTCTGCTGGGATTTGTCCACTGCGTTCACCTCGGCCTTGGCCTTCACAAGCGCCTGCAGGACGGGCAGGTGTCCGTTCTCGGCCGCCCGCATCAGGGCTGTGCGATCCATCGGGTCCTTGGCGTTGACGGGGGCTTTGGCGGCAATCAGCAGTTCCACCACGGGCAAATGCCCCGCCTCGGCGGCCAGGATCAACGCCGACGTGCGGTCCTTGCCCACCAGGGCAGGGTCCGCACCCGCCTGCAACAGGTGTCGTACCGCCTCCACGTGGCCTCCTCCGGCAGCCATGATCAGGGCCGTACGTTCATCCACGTCCCGGGCGTTAGGGTTGGCCTGATGTTCCAGCAGCAACGCCACGGTGTCGGCGTGCCCGGCGCCTGCAGCCAGCATCAGCGCCGTCTGGGAGCCATGGTCCACGGCGTCGACTTTGGCCCCGCGCTCCAGCAGCAGCCGAACGGTAGGCGTCGAGCCGGCCTCCGCCGCCCGGATCAGCGGGGTCTTTCCCTCAACGTCGGCGCGCTCCACCGAGGCCCCACCATCCAGAAGCACCCGCACCGTCTCGGTGTGGCCGCCCTTGGCAGCCAGAGAAAGGGCGGTGGCGCCGCCGAAGTCTTGGTCGTCCACCCCTGCACCGCGGTCCAGCAGTGCTTTCACCACCTCGGCCTGCCCCCTGGACGCTGCCGCCATGAGCAGGGTCGTCGAACGTGGGAGCTTCTGGTCGATGGGCGCTCCATCCTTGATCAGCGCCACCGCCGTGGCCGTGTCGCCGCTCTCAATGGCGGTCACCAACTGCTGGCCCGGACCGGGACCGCAACTGAGGATAAACACCGCACACCAAGCCAGTCGCGAAAGCCCCAGGATGACTCCTGCCCGCCTTCCCGCACGCTGCATAACACACCTCCCCCAGACGTGTCGCCGAAACAGCGTATGCTAAGGATTCGACATTGCCGCCGAATCCTGCCGAAAGCTCAGGAGAATAAAGCGAATGTAGCACAGCAGTCCGCAAAAGCAAATACCTTGGTTCAGGACGGAAACCGTTGATGTCTTCAGTGATCGACCCTGCCCGCCTGCAGACTTTGAACGACCGCCCGATCCTCAGCGGCCGCTTCGTCCTTTACTGGATGCAGCAGTCGCAGCGGGCCGAGTGGAACCATGCCCTGGAGTTTGCGGTGGCCGAAGCGAACCGTCTCCACCTGCCGGTGGTGACGCTGTTCGTTTTCGACCCGAATTACCCCGAGGCCAACCTCCGCCACTACCAGTTCATGTGGGAGGGGCTGGTGGAAACCGCCGACCGGCTGCATCGGCGCCGGATCAGGTTCGTCCTGCGGATTGGTCCACCTCCGGAACTGGTGGTCAGACTCGCCCAGGATGCCGCCCTGGTGGTCTGTGACCGGGGGTATCTGCGGCACCAGCGCCGGTGGCGTCGGGAGGTCGCCCTCCACTCCGGGCGCCGGGTGGTCCAGGTGGAAAGCGACGCGGTGGTGCCCGTGGACGAGGCATCCATGCGGCAGGAATACGCGGCGCGGACCCTGCGCCCGAAACTCCTCCGGCTGCTCGACCGGTACCTGACGCCGGTTCCTTCCACCGCTCCCCGATTCCCCGAGCACTCGCTGGAGATCCCCGGCGAGGACTTCACCCGTCCCGGCTGGATCGACCGGCTGGGCCTGGACCGCTCGGTCGCCCCCGTGACAGCGTATTTCCGAGGGGGAACCAGCCAGGCCAAGCTCCGGTTTCAGCACTTCCTGGAACAACAACTGGCCGGTTACGCTTCACTGCGCTCCCAGCCGCAGCTTACAGGCGGGTCGACCATGAGTCCCTATCTGCATTTCGGCCAGATCTCGCCCTTGTACCTGGCGACGCAGGTGCGCCGCCTGGCGGCTCCGGCGGACTCCGAAGCCTATCTGGAACAACTGGTTGTACGGCGGGAACTGTCCCTCAACTTCGTCGAACGCTGCAGCGATTATGACCGCTACTCGGGACTGCCGGCATGGGCGCGGGCGACCCTTGAACGCCATCGTCCCGATCCCCGGCCTGCGGTCTACGACCTGGACACGCTGGAAGCCGCAGCCACCGGTGATCCCTACTGGAACGCGGCCATGAGGGAGATGACCGGCACCGGATTCATGCACAACCATCTGCGGATGTATTGGGGCAAGAAGATCCTGGAGTGGTCGCCGGATCCCCAGACCGCGTTTGAAAGGGCACTGGCCCTGAACAACCGCTATTTCCTGGACGGACGAGACCCCAACTCCTACGCCGGCGTGGGATGGGTCTTCGGGCTCCACGACCGCCCCTGGGGCGAGCGTCCCGTCTTCGGGACCGTTCGCAGCATGACCGCGGCCGGCCTCGAACGCAAATGCGACATCCGCGGCTACGTCGCGCGCATCCAGCGCCTGATTGCCGGAGGCGGTGAGGTTCCGCCCGATGGCGGCGGCCTGCGATCGGCTAGCGGGGGGTGACCGGGCGCAATGTCACCTCGAATTCCATCTCCGCCGGGATGACCCGGTAGGCTTCCAGGGTCTTGATCGCCGTGCAGCCGACTCCCGTCACGGCCTGGTCCAGGGAGAGCACGATGCCCTCCGACGGCACCAACTGGAACGGGTACTCCGCCCGGGTGAGGTGGTCAGTGGTGTATCGCCGGGCCGACGCGTTCAGGGGCAGGCTGCCCGAGGCCTCCAAGCCGTAGCCCTCTTCTGAAAACAGCCGGATCCAGAGGACGTCGGTGTGGTTGCCGTAGTCCTGGGGAATCAGGTAGGGCGAATACCAGCCATCCACCGTGTCCGACCAGACTCCCAGCTTCGCCCCGGTCTTGCGGTCCGGATAGGTTTCGAAGGGGCCGCGGCCGAACCAGCGGATCTGATCCAGCCCGCCGCTGACCTCCAGTTCCAGCCCCACCTTCGGCAGCCACCTGGGCTGAGCGCCCAGAGGAGTCATCCGTTGCAGGAGCCGGACCGAGCCGTCCCCGGCAAAGCGGTAAACGTGCAACACCTCGAAAGCCAGATCCGAAACCGGAGAGCGGTAGCGGGCCCGCACCCGGACCATGTGCTCCTTTTCACTCGTTTCCACCGCCGTCACCTCGCGCACCAGGCGGTCCAAACCGGCGGCGAACCACTCTTCCGCCATCCGCGGCTCTCCCCAGGCCCGTTCGAACTCATTCGCCACCGGCGCCCGCCAGACATTGAAGCGGGGGCCGCGGCGCAGCAGCTCCCTTCCCTGGACCTGCATCGAGACCAGCTCCCCGGCGCGACGGTCGAAAATGTGGACGAAGTCATCACCCGACACCACCAGCCGTTCCCCCTCGTCCCGCCAACTCACCGGCCGCATCGGAGTGGTCCCCACCGTCGGAGCCTCCGGCAGCGCGAACTGCTCCCACGCGATCTCATGTCCGGCCTCCGCCCAGGGGGTAGCGGTCCGCAAACGGAACGAAAGCGTCAGGTAGCGGGTGGGGGAACCCGAGGCGGCAGCGGACAGGTTCCCAGGGCCGGTCGGAGCGCGCCGGAAGGGGACCGTCAGCTCCAGACTCTGTTGGGGAGGCAGCTCCACGTCCAGCGTCGCTGACTCGACCGCTTCGCCGTTGCTGTGGACCTCCCACACCGCCTGCAGCTCCGAGAGGTTCGTGAAATGATGCAGGTTGGTGATCCGGATCCGGCCGGCGGCGATGTCCACGGCCTCCATGCGCACGGGCTGCGGACTCTTCTTGAGCTGCCACAGCTCCGGCTGGGGAGTGCGGTCCGGCCACACCAGACCGTAGCTGCGGGCGCCGATTCCCAGCCAGAAAAAGGAACCCGCTTCCACCTCCTCCTCGAAGTCCAACCAGACCAACGCCCCGGCGGGATCCAGCGAGCCGGGATCGGCGAGCTCATCGTCACTGAGAGCCCGGTCCCAGACCCGGACCGCATCCAGAACCGCATGGCTCAGATAGCCGGCGTGTTCCTGGCCCACCAAATCCGCCTGCCGTCCGAGATTGACCGGAAAGGCGGTTCGGCCGGTGAGCCCACGAAAGTGCCGGCGGGCAGCCGGAGTTCCGTCAATGTACAGGAGCAGCTCCCCACGGCCGAGCACCCCCGTCAGCCGGTGCCAGCGCCCGGTCCAGTCCGGCGGGAGCGGCGCCCGGACCCGTCCGCCGTCCTCGCCGTTGACATAGAACTCGACCGTTTCGGCGTCACGCTGGATCAGCCCCCAGCCCTGCTCGCCCTTGTTCAGATACCAGCCATGCCCGTTCCATGGGTAGGGATAGATCCACAGATCGAGGGTCAGCTCGGCCTGCTGCTCATCCAGCTCGGGACGCCGGTACAGCTCGACCCATTCGTCGTGGCCGCTGAGGTAGACGGCGTCCCCGAAACGGCCCGTCACCAACCGGGCCCGACCCAGCAGCGCCGCCCAGCGCCGGCCGCGGCCGGCCGGATCCGCAGCTTCTCCCGCGACAGCCGCATCCGGCGTCAGCCGTACCGGCCAGCGGATGCCCGGACTGACCCAGTCCCACACCGCCCCTCCGCTCAGCCGGGGGTGGCGGCGGATCAGATTCCAGAATTCGTCCAGGCCGCCCAACGCGTTGCCGGATGCCGCCAAATACTCGTCCATGAACGAAGGTCGGGGATCCTGGGCGGCCGGAACCTTGGCCACCACCTCCTCCAGGGTTCTGGGAGTGGGATAGCGGGGTCCCACGATGTCTTCGCAGCGGGTGGGGCGGAAAGCGTTGGGATCGTCACCCAGATAGTCGTTGTTCCCGCCGTACATCCAGCCGGGGCGGCTCGGATCCAGCCGCTTTCCTTCCTCGATCACGGCGCAGATGTTGTCCCCGGACCCGCTTTCGTTGCCTGCACTCCAGATGATCACGCTGGGGTGGTTGCGGTCCCGCAGCACCATTTTGCGGGCACGGTTGACGTAGGCGTCCCGCCACTCGGGGTCCTCCGAGAGGTACTCGGTGGCATGGGCTTCGTCGCCCGTCTCATCGATGATGTACATGCCCAGCTCGTCGGCCAGCTCCAGATACTCCGGGGGAGGCGGATAGTGCGAGGTCCGCACCAGGTTGATGTTGAACCGCTTCATCAGCACCAGATCCCGGCGGAGGGTCTCCCCATCGACGGCGTTGCCGGTTTCGGGATGGTGCATGTGGCTGTTGACGCCGTTGAACTTCACCGGCACTCCGTTGACCAGCACCTGCTGGTCCCGGATTTCCACTTCACGGAAACCGATGCGCCGGCTCAACACCTCGGTCACCGCTCCCTGTTCATCCAACAGCTCCAGCAAGAGCGTGTAGAGGTGGGGCTTCTCCGCCGACCATTGCCGGGGAGCTCTCACCGTCCGGCTGAAAACCAGCAGATCCTCCTGTCCCGGCTGCAGGTTGAAAGATAACTCCTCAGGTGAGATCTGAAGTTCACCCTGCCAGTCCAATCCGACCCGGAGGCGGCCCTGGCGGGCCCGGCTGCCGTAGTTGCGCAGCGCCGCCTGCACCCGCAGTTCGGCATCCCGGTACTCGGCGTCCAGATCCGTCACCACCGCGAAATCGCGGATGTGGACTTCCGGTGTCGCCATCAGATACACGTCCCGGAAGATCCCGGACAGCCGCCACATGTCCTGGTCTTCGAGGTAGGTTCCGTCGGAGTTGCGCCACACCTTGACCGCCAGCAGATTCGGACCCGCCTGCAGCAAGGGGGTCAGGTTGTATTCGGCGGGCTCCATCCCGCCCTCGCTGTAGCCGACCCGACGTCCGTTGACCCAAACCTCGGCCGCCGACTTGACGCCCTCGAAGTGCAGGAAGACCTGACGCCCCTCCCAGTGAGGAGGCAGCTCGAACCGGCGGCGATAGCATCCCACCGGGTTGAAATCCGACGGCGGCAGCGGAGGCTTCGCCGCGAAGGGGTGGGCGATGTTCCGGAACTTGGGCCAGTCGTAACCCTGCATCTGCCAGTTACCGGGGACGGTGACCAGATCCCAGCCGGAATCGTCGAAAGCCGGACGATGGAAGCCGGCGGGCGATTCCTCCGGGATCGGCGCCCAGTGGAATCGCCACTGTCCGTTGAGCAGCAGACAGTAGGGCGATTGCTTGCGGGCCAGACGCAGCGCCTGACCCCGCGTGGCGTAAGGCATGAGGGTGGCGTGGGGAGATTCCTGTCCCTGCTCGAAGACTCGCGGGTCCTCCCACGGACGGGGTGCCTGGACGGCAGGCAACACCAGCACACTCGCCACCACCGAAAGGCCGACAGGGAGCATCCAGGAGCGCATGACGGTGCGGATTCTATGCCCAAACCTGGGTTTGGGAAACCGGTAACTCCGGCACCGGGAGCGCGTCCCGGCCGGGGACACGTCACAGTCAGTCCAGCAGCTCAGCCGCCGCCTCGGCGGAAGCACCCTCATGGATGATCGCGCGTAACCCGCGGATCATGGCTTCCATCCGCGGGTGCTGGAAGATGTTGCGGCCGTAAACCACACCCGACGCTCCGGCCTGGATCAGGGCGGCCGTCCGGGACAGCAGCTCCAGGGTGTCGACCCTGCCCCCGCCCCGGGGCAGCACGGGGACGCCTCCCGCCAGTCGCACCAGTTCGGCGTAGTCGGCCGGCGAATCGGTGGGATCGGACTTCAGGATATCTGCGCCCAGTTCGACGGCCTGCCGGTGGAGCGGCAGTACCAGCTCCCTGCAGCCGCTGACGGCGTATCCGCCGGTTGCCGGATCGTCGACCAGCACCAACGGCTCGACCATCAGCGGCATCCCAAAACGTTCGCAGTCCGCCTTGATCCGGCACAGATTGGCCACGGACTGCTCGTGGACCGAAGGGCTGTCGGGCGCGAGGAAGAAGTTCACCAGGACGGCGGCGGCGTCCAGTCGGACCGCCCGTTCCACCGCGCGCTCATGCAGGCGGCTGAACTGATGTTCGGGTTTGGGGGTCGCGTAGACGTTGGCCACATCGCAGCGCAGCACCAGCGCCGGCTTGCGTTCGAGGCGGAGTGACTGCAGCCGCATCGCCTGCCCGGGGCAGAGGAGAATGCCGTCGACCCCCGCCCGGGCGGCGCGGGCGATGACGGCGTCGAGATCCTGGATTCCGTCCAGCAGATCCCAGCGGTTGAACTGGGCATGGTCCAAAGCCAGCAGCAGGCACCTGCCGTCGGGGGCGAACAGGCGATTCAGGCGGGGCGTCACCGACATGAGGGTTGTCCCAGGAGCGTTTCTGAAAACCGCGTGATCGGCGTGATGCGCCGGTCTAAAGGAGGTGCCCCAGCTTCTCTTTCTTGGTCCGGAGGTAATCCCGGCAATAGGGCGAGTGCTGAACCACCAGGGGCACCCGTTCCACCACCCGAATGCCCTCCGCTTCCAGACCCCGGATCTTCTCCGGATTGTTGGACATCAGTCGTACCCGCAAGGCTCCCAGGTACTTCAGGATTTCCGCACAAAAGCTGTAGCTGCGCTCGTCGGCCTCGAAGCCGAGCTGGAGGTTGGCGTCCACGGTATCGACCCCCTGGTCCTGCAGCTCATAGGCCCGAATCTTGTTGACGAGGCCGATGCCCCGCCCCTCCTGGGCCTGGTAGATCAGGACCCCCTGATCGGCTTCGGCGATGCGTTGCAGCGCCTCCTCGAGCTGGTCGCCGCAGTCGCAACGCAGGGAGTGGAAAGTGTCGCCGGTGAGGCACTGGGAGTGGATGCGGACCACGGGATCGCGATCCAGGGGAGGGGTCCCCTTCACCAGCACGGCAGCCTCTTCCTGATCCACTTCATTCTCGAACCCGTACAGCTCGAATTCGCCGAAACGGCTGGGGAAACTGGCTCGAGCCACCCTCGTCGGGTCCACCAACGCGCGCCGCATGGCGGCGAGTATACCATGCAGAATCAGGGCCTTCCGCGCTGGGTGGACCACCTGTTGGAGCCGGCGCTCAGGAACTCCCGCCCGCTCCACCCGTGATCCCGCCTCTCCAAGGCAGTCTTTCAGAGCCTTGCCGGACGTCGGCCGTGCGGCTATCCTCGGGGGCAGTGTACTTGCAGGTTTTAGGGATCGGGGGCGCCTTTACCGCCCGGCATTTCAATACCGCGTTCCTTGTTTCGGCACCCGATGTGCGGCTGCTGATCGATGGACCGCAGGGCCTGCTGCGGCTGCTGGCGGAACAGGGGATCGCCCCGGAGGAGATCACCGGAGTGGTGTTGACCCATGTGCACCCGGACCATGCCGCCGGAATGGCCCTGTTTCTGCTCTGGCGGCGATATGTTCTGGGACGGCGCACGGTTCTGTACACGTCGCGCCGGGTCTATGATCACCTCGAGCGGCGCTTCTTTCCGGCCTTTGCGGAGACCTTTACGGATGACCTCACCGGGATCGTGTCGGCACGTTTTGCGGAGTTCGTCGACTGGTGCGAGCTGCCCGAGGAGGGTGTGACCCGGTTGAGCGCCGAGGTGGGTCTGGAAATTCGGCACAACTGGCATCCGGTGCCGACGCTGGGTCTGCGCATCCACCTGGGGGAGCGGGTGATCGGCATGAGCGGCGACCACTGCTTCCAGCGGGTGCTGCTGCGGAGGCTTCACCGCGAGGGCCGCATCGACCGGTCGGCCTACGAGCGCATGGCGGGGTCGTGGTTGTGGGAGGCGGATCTGATTTACCACGAGGCGGCGGCCGACGGGGCCGGCGGACACACGCCGGAGAGCGAGCTGCTGCAACTTCCGCCGGAGGTTCGGGCGAGGATCCGCCTGATCCACGTGGCCGACGGATTCCGGGGAACGCTGCCGGTGGCGGTGGAGGGCGAGCGGGCGGTGGTGGACGAGGATGGGGTACTGCGTCTGGAGGTGCCCGGAGCCTCGTAAGTTCTTGAGAATTCGTCGTGAGTGTGTTACTAAGCAGTAGCTTTCCGAAACGCCTGGAGCCGGGAGGGTCCGGGCCTCCAGCCTCAGTCAGGTCAGCCAAGGAGGAGAGAGATGCAGGAGAATCCGCAGGGTATGGGACAGCCCCCTCAAGTGCCGCCGCCGACTCCGCCGCCGCCCAGTCAGGGAACCGGTCAGTCACAGAACCGGACGATCATGCTGATTCTGTCGTATCTGGGCATCCTGGCGCTGGTCCCGCTGCTGGTGGAAAAGGAGGATCAGGAAATCCAGTGGCATGCCAAGCACGGGATCGTGCTGATGGTGACCTGGGTGGTTCTCTGGGTCGTGCTGTTCGTCATCAGCCTGGTCCCGGTGATCGGCCAGATCCTGGGGTGTCTGCTTTCCGTAGTGCTGCCGCTGGGCGCGCTGGCGATCCACATCATCTGCATCATCAAGGCGATCAACGGGGAGAAGTTCCGCCTGCCGGTGGTCACCGACTTCGCCGATCAGTGGAAATAGGTCGCCGCTGGCGGAGGTTTGCGGGCGCAGGCCTGGTCTGCGCCCTTTTCCTTTTCACGGACCTGCCGCTGCGCGCGGAAGTCCGGGCGATCCGGCTGTATCAGGCGTGGGCGTCACCGGTGGTGTCGCTGGCGGTGCGGTGCCGCTACGGGGAAACCTGTTCGGTGTATGCGTTGCGGCAGTTGGAGGAACGGGGTTTCTGGGGCGGCAATCTGAGGATCGCCGGCCGGCTGGCGATGTGTTCTCCGTTGGGGGCGCTGGTGGAAGAGGTCTCGAAGTAAAGGGGTTTCAGGTCCCTGCGTTCCGGGTTTGCGGGGGTCTCATGCACCCGGCGCGGAGGCTGCCAGAGCAGGAATCAGGGGAAATGGGATAAGCGAAGAACCGGATTTCGACGACCCGCAAAATCACCGTGTCCGCGAAGCCCCGAAATGTTCCCTGAGCACCCGAGTCCCGACGGGAAGATGCCTGATCCCGCGCGACTGGCGAGCCGAGGAGCCGGAACCAATCGCCGCCGCTCTTGAAAGGGGGCTGGAGGCGGCGGGCGGATTCGAACCGCCGAATAAAGGTTTTGCAGACCTCTCCCTTAGCCACTTGGGTACGCCGCCCCAGGGGAACTCCAGACTACCAGATTCGGGGCGGCCGGGGAACCCCGGGATGCGCCCGGACCGTCCGGCGCGTGGGTTTGCGATTTCACTCCGGCGAAGCCTGTGAAACTCCTGAACCAAAGGGAGTACCATTGTGCGGTGGCCTTGAGGAGCGCCCGGTTCAGCTCCGGCCCCTATGGACGGTCCGGCCGATGTTCGCGGAGGTGACCGATGTTTCGCCGATCCGCTCCCGCCTGGTGGACAGCATGCTCCCGACCTTCAACCGGCACCATCAGGGAGTCAATCCACGACTGGAGCCACTCCAGAACCTTCACCCAAGTGCTGTTCGCGGCCGTAGCCGGACTGGCCGTGGCCTGGTCCGTGCATCGGCTGTTCCGTGAACCAGGCTCGGAATTCATGGGGCTGGCGTCGGTGTGGGTGCCCAAAGGCACGGTCGCGCCCGTGGCGTCCTGGCCGGTACTGGTCCCGTTCGGGGTCGTCTACGGCTTCTATACCTTCCAGATCGTCCTGTTCCTGTTCGCCCGGCTGCTGGGAGGCAAGGGATCGTTCGGCGCCCAGAGCTACGCCCAATCCCTGTTTTACGCACCGTTAGCGATCGTGCAGCAGTCGGCGGCGGTGACGCCCGTGGCCGGCCGCGTTCTGTTCTTCATCCTGGCCCTCTGGTCGCTGGTTCCCACCACGACCTCGCTCAAAGCTGCACACGGATATTCAACCGGCAGGGCAGTGCTGACGTGGATCCTGCCGGTGATCCTGAACGTGGCAGTTGTCATCGTCGTGGTGGCAATCCGGTCGCGGGCGGCAGGCGTCGGACCGCAGTAACTGTCTGTTCATAGATAACTTCGGTTTCATCAAAGGCTCAACGCAGCCGCTTGGGCGGCGTCTCTCCACCCGTTTCAAGGCAGGCTCGGCCGCGGCATGGGACGCGCGGCGGCCACGACGAAGGGAGGCATCCCGGGCACCGGGCCCTCCGTCAAATCCGGCGAACCGGACCGGGTAGCAGATCGGTGAAGCAGAACCCGTCACGGGACACCGTCTCACCGACCCGCACCGCAACTTCACGGTCGAACATGGGTCCCCCGAAACAGAAGGTATGAAACTCGCCGCGTTCTCCGCACGGATCAACCGTGGGCGGCAACTCTGAGAGCAGTTGCGCATCATAGGCCCGCCCCGCGAAGGTCTCCGGAAGCTGTCTGGGATCGACACAGGTCAACACCGCCCGCAGGCCTTCCCGCAACATTCGGCGGGCGAGGGCCGGCGTATCGCCGGGGGAACACCAGAGGGGAAACCACGGTTCGATGCCGGTCCCGGACAGCATGCGCACCCGATAGTCCCGCACATCCTGCAGAAACAGGTCGCCGAAGGCCACGTGGGTGACGCCCGCCTGCCGCCCCCACCGCATGGCCTCCCCCATCCGTTGCTCGTACTGGTCGTTGGAACAGGGAAACGGCAGGAAAACCGGCCACAGAGGCAGCCCCGCCGCCGCAGCCTGCGCCTCCACCAGGGCGCGGCGAACGGCGTGCATCGCCACGCGCCCGGCAGCTTCGTTAAACGTCGTCAGCAGCCCGACGATCTCCACTTCCGGTTGTTGGCGAAGGACGTGCAACGTCCAGGCGCTGTCCTTCCCCGAGCTCCAGGAGAGCAGCACGCGGCGCAGCGTCATGGGGTCCCCTGGGAAAGACCTCCCAGCACGGGGGCACCGGAAGCGGTCACCCGGACAGGTTGGGGCAGGCCGTCGGGCAATGGGTGTACTTCGGGGTACAGCGCGTGCGCCAGGATTTCCAGGCTGTCCACCAGCCGGGGTCCCGGGCGGCTGAAGTATTGGGAGCCGTCCGCAACGTACACCCGTCCCCAGCGAACCGCAGGCAGGTTCCTCCAACCGGGAATGGACTGCAACCGCGGCACATCCTGCAGGGTGCGCTCCACGCTGAAGCCGCAACAGGCGATGAAGACCACCTCCGGCCGCCAGGCCAGCACTTCCTCCCAGCGAAGCGTCCGCGACGGCCGACCTTCCTGACCAAGCCCCTCGATGCCCCCCGCCAGCCGGACGAGTTCCGGATTCCAGTGGCCACACGAAAACGGCGGGTCGAGCCATTCCAGCAGCGCGACCCGCCATCGGCGTTGCAGACCGGCCGCCCGTGCGGCGACCGCCTGGATCCGGGATTCCAGGGCGGCCGTGACTTTCCCGGCGGTGCTGTCCAGACCCACCGCGGCCGCAACCTGCCGAAGACTGCCCAGCACTTCCGGAAGCGACTGCGGCTCCAGGTTGATCACCCGAGGACGACCGGAAAGGGCACAGGCAGCGGCTCGAACCTCATCCTCGGCCACGGCGCAGACGCCGCACAGCGCCTGGGTGACGATCAGGT
>FWPV01010170.1_pt1 | contig 15537 bp, 11 predicted proteins | sample 2228371 | NCBI WGS metagenome assembly FWPV01 (sample SAMEA103939776, study PRJEB20133) | metagenome | reverse complement strand
CGGCGCTCGGAAAAATCCTGTAGTGACATCAGGCCGTCCAATGCCGTTTCTTTTAACGCTTTGAGCCGGTCCAGGGTCAGCTGATAATAAGCCACGCTGGCTTCGAGCCGGGCGCTGTTGTTGGCGATCAGATGTTCAGTTTGTGCCGCCATCTGGCTGATTTCCTGCAGCATTTTTTCATCCGACCCCTGCTGTTGTTCAATTCGCTGGGTAATATCAGACAGTTGCTGCTCCAGACTATGCAACTGCGCAAGCGCCTGACGGGTTAAAGGCCAGCCGAGCAGACTGAGCTTGCGGTAGTTACCAAGGTCAAACAATTGTTGCACCAGCCGCGCCAGAGCGCTGTCGGACAAACCTTTATCCAGCAGCACCATACGCCCGCCGCCTTCCGGATGTTTACGAAAATCGGTCCAGATCTGTGCCTGCTGGTTGGCAACCAGACTGGAGATGCAGTGTTCAGTGGCAAACATGGCTGCCAGGGTCTGAGCGCTATGTTTTGTGATGTCTGGCTGGCCCGGCAGTTGTTTTAAGATGAGCAGTTGCACCACGCGAAACAGCTGACCCGGCACTAAATCAAACCAGTCCGGCGCAGGTAAAAATTGTGCCGGATCAGCAAAGTCACAGCTTTCACCCGGCACAATAAAACTGTAAGTCGAAAACTCGCTGTGCCGCTCCCAGCGCAGAGTGATACCGCCTAGCTGTAAATTGACGTCGCTGTCGCCTTCCTGCAACAACACACCGGCCTGCAAGGCTCTTTGTTGCATCAGGCTAAATTCGGCAGCTCTGGAGGCGGTACCAAGGGTGAGCATAAAATGGCAGATGCGACAGGGCGCACTGAGCGCCGGGAAAAACCTTTGTTGTAGTTCTTTTTCCAGCAAATCCCGTTGCGGATGATTTCGGCTTTGCAGCCATGGACTTAACCTTGTGAAATGACTGTCGGGTGTAGACATAGTGGTCATAATTTCCCCCTAGATACAAAGCAGCGTTGCAATAGTGTCCGCTTTGGGTGGCATTGTGATGACAACTACAAAAATGCCCGCTTTGCTTTTACATAGCAACAGCTGTACCACGGGGTGTTTTTAATTAAGTATTTGAAAATAATGGTAAATATCTGTCTGGTTGCACTTTGGGCTTAGCGGGCTGCAAATTTTCAGTGCAGATGGCACAAAAACAGGGCGTGGGTGGGTTTTCTAAAGTGCTGGCTTGGCGTAAAGTCCTCAGCTGCGCTTTTGATAATGTGGTAACGAGGTATAGCGTGATCCCGGTAGAACTGATCCTGATCCTGGCAAGTCCGGTATTTTTTATTTTTATTGCATACGAGTGGTATCAGTCGGAGCGGATGCAACAACAGATTTATCAGTGGCGTGACAGCCTTGCCAATCTGGTGCTGGCGGCTATGCATCAGGCCGGTGATGCAGTGTCTTTGTTGCTGTTATTGCCATTTTTTTATTGGCTTAGCAGTTACGCTATCTTTGATTTGCCTTTTAATACATTGAATTTATTCATTCTTTTTGTACTGCAGGACTTTTTATATTATTGGTTTCACCGCGCTTCACACCGTATTCGCTGGTTATGGGCCTCTCATGTAGTGCATCACAGCTCGCGTTTAATGAATTTCAGTACCGCCTTTCGCCAAAGCCTGACCTATCCCATCTCCGGCATGTGGTTGTTCTGGACACCGCTGGTGCTGCTCGGGTTTGACGTGAAGCTGGTGCTGGCGGTAGTGGCTATTAATCTGGCGTTTCAGTTTTTTGTGCACACCCGTTGGGGTAAACACTGGGGCCCGCTTGGCCTGATTTTTAATACACCCAGCTGGCATCGGGTGCACCATGCCTGTAATCCGGTTTATATCGATAAAAACTTTGCCGGTGTGCTGGTTATCTGGGATCGGCTGTTTGGCAGTTTTGAGCCTGAGCATGCTGATATTCCCTGTGAATACGGTATTACCGATAACTTTGAGTCGGTGAACCCATGGACCATCACCTTTTATGAGTGGCGGCGAATTTGGGCCGATTTTTGCCAAAACCGTGGTGTAATGGCGAAGTTACGCGCGCTGTTTGGAGCGCCTAAACCCAGGCTGGATAACAGCAACCCTGACGATGCAGCCGGGCAAAGTGGGGGCGTCTGATGATTAATGTCGCTTTGTTGTCGGTTTTTATTCCTACTTTTTTATTTGTGTCCATTACCCCCGGGCTTTGTATGACGTTATCCATGACACTGGGTATCAGCCTGGGCGTGCGCCGTACCTTGTGGATGATGTGGGGCGAAATGCTGGGGGTTGCCATAGTAGCAACCAGCGCCGTGCTTGGCGTAGCGGCGATATTACTGAGTATGCCGGCACTTTTTACGGCGTTTAAATGGCTTGGCGGCATTTACCTTTGTTATGTCGGGGTGCAGATGTGGCAGTCCAAAGGCAAGCTGGCGATACCGGAGCCTGGTGCAGTGGTTCAGGTGTCCAGACGACAACTGTTCTGGCAGGGGCTGGTGACTGCAGTGTCCAACCCCAAAGGCTGGGCTTTTCATATGGCGTTATTGCCGCCATTTATCGACGCCAAACTACCATTCTGGCCACAGCTGGCAGCACTGCTCGCTATTATTCTGCTGCTGGAATTTGGCTGTTTATTGTTATACGCGAGCGGGGGAAAAGCGCTTCGGCTGATATTTGCCGAAGATAAAAATGTGCGGTTATTAAACCGTATTGCCGGTAGTTTGATGCTGGGGGTCGGCATTTGGCTGATTGTGGTTTAACTCAGTCAAACCGCCAGTTGAATAAAAAATTCAGCTGCGAAAAGCTTTTGTCTGACGGCCAGTCGGGCCACTGAGCCCGGTTTGGCTGCATGCTATGTAGCTTCTGCCATTCGACCGACAGGTTCAAATGTGGGGTTAGCGGATATTGAGCGGCCAGCATCCAGCCATGACCTTTGCCGTTATTGTCATCACCTGGATATTGGTCTTTGTCCTGTTGCATAAAATGATCGTAGCGCACACTCCACTGGATCTGAGCGGATTGTAATGCCAGCAGTACAAACCAGCTGCGATAGGATAGATCAACAGCTTTGGGCCCCATTTCAGTCCGGCCATTCAGATGTTGTGCCACCAAACGCAGCTGTTCATGCAGCTGTTGTTGCCAGGCCAAACTCTGAAAAGAAGTGCGCCAGGCGTACTGACCGTGGCGAAAAACCAGTGGATCCGCATTATTGTCATAATGATAAAACCTGAGTTCTGTATTGTCCCGGTGCAACCAATGGACACCGGCATAATAACCCACACGATGATCCAGCTCCCGGCTTGGTTGTACCCAGTCAGGCTGTGCTGCTAAACCGCCACTGCGGATGCTCGGATAATTGGCAAAACGCACCCGCTCGCCAATATTGCTCTGATAATTGTGGATGGCAAAACCACGCCAGCTCAGTATTGTGCCCAGAGGGTCATTACCCTGAAAAAAACCTGCGACCAGCTGATAACTTTGGGCTGACTGAAAAAAGCGGCCAGGGCGGCTTAAGCTTAATTCAGCACCACGGGCACGCAGTTCTTCAGCAAACCAGCTGTTGATAGCGGAGAAACTGCTGCTGTAGGGCGAACTCCAGGCGATATCAGTATTTTCCAGTGACATCGACGGATAAAACCAACCGGCGCGCCCGCTCAGGCGATAGCCCTGCAGCGGCAATGGTTGGTAACTAAGCCAGGCTTCAGTGATACCAAATTGCTGGCTGGGTTTGTCATGCCATTGGCCATGCACTGTTGCCGACCAATGATCGGTTACATCAAAACCCAAAGCCAGCAACTGAGGGCCAAATTGCACGCCATTATGCGCTGCAGCCAGCTGACCTGTGCCGCCTTGCCACCAGGGGCGTAAACCGCGCATTTGCTCCGTCACCTGCACCAGGCCAACTTCGCCTTTGGCGCTGAGCCGTAAACCCGGATGCAACTCTGCGCCAGCGGCAAAACGACCGTAAAGGAGAGGAATAAAGGCAAGACAAATCAGGTGACAGCGCATAAAGTTCAGGTGCAGTAAGGATGAATTTTGCAAGCATAGCAGCAGTTTATCTGGGACACAGCAGTGAAAGCGGCTGTTATACTGCTGCACCAGAGTAAAAAATAGCCGTGAAGGAACAGACTGAATGAGCGCAAAACAAATAAGAATGCTGAGTTGGACTGCCTGCCTGTTCAGTTGTGTGATGTGCAGTACTGTATTGGCTGGCACTTTGGAAGTGCAGCTGACCGATCAGCAAGGTGTGCCGCTCGCAGACGCCGTAGTTGAGTTGTATGACCCTGCCAGCAAGGTGCGCCAAACCGGTATCAAAGAAGTAGCGCAGCAGGATTTAACCTTCCGGCCCTTTGTGTCGGCAGTGCAGGTCGGTACCCAAATTGATTTTCCTAATCAGGATAAAACCCGCCATCATGTGTATTCCTTTTCACCGGCCAAAACTTTTGAACTGAAGTTGTATGCAGGCAAGCCGGAAGCACCGTTACTCTTTGATAAAGCAGGCATAGTGGCGCTTGGCTGCAATATTCATGATTATATGCAGGCTTATATCTACGTTGGCGAAAGCGCCTATCTGGCGGTGACAGATGACAAGGGTGTGGCGGTTTTTCCTGAGGTGCCGGATGGCAGTTATCAGCTTAAACTCTGGCATCCGTGGCAGGATCAGCAAGTTGATCCGGTACAAACCACACTGCCGCAGCAGAAACTTCAGTTGCAGCTGAGCGTCACCCGCCAGGTCAAACCGAGCAGACCAAAAAAAGGTTTTGGCAATAATTATCAGGCTGCGGCCTTGAAAAGCCAGCGGTACGCCGCTACTTACTGAATCATTGTTTAAGTGCAGTGGCAAAAGGGCAGGTGATAGCAGTAGATGGTTCACCCATCCCGGCCACTTTTAACCCGTTCGGATCATTTCAGAACACAATCTCAAAGCGACTAAGGAATACAAGATGGCAACAGTAACGTTAAAAGGTAACCCATTTCAGACCGTCGGCAACTTACCGGCAATAGGTGCCAAAGCACCGGAATTCACCTTAACAGGTGCAGGCCTGGCCGATGTGAAGTTAAGTGATTTTGCCGGTAAAAGAGTGGTATTGAATATTTTCCCAAGTGTAGATACGCCGACCTGCGCTACTTCAGTCCGTACTTTTAACAAGGCACTGAGCAGCCTGCAAAACACTGTAGTGCTGAATGTATCTGCCGACTTACCTTTTGCTCAGGCCCGTTTTTGTGGTGCTGAAGGTTTGGAAAACGTACTAAATGGCAGCAGCTTCCGTAGCAGCTTTGGCCAGGACTATGGCGTGACTTTTGCCAATGGCCCACTGGCAGGTTTGTTATCACGTGCTGTGGTGGTGATTAATGAACAAGGCACAGTGGTACACACTGAGCAAGTGGCTGAAACTGCCGATGAGCCAGGGTACGAAGCTGCATTAAAAGTGCTGAACTAAGTGCCAGCCAGATCGTCTGTTTGCAGGCGCAACACTCCCTGAAAAAACAAAGGCCGCTATGCGGCCTTTATTTTTTGGTTGCAGGTGATGAGTTGCCGCTTTTTCCGGCTAGCCGGCAACAGAGAACTTATTGTCCGGCATTTTCGGGTTTTTCATCATCCTTTGTGCTGTCCGTCGCTGTTGTTGCCGGCCAAAAACCACCGGCAGTTAACTGCTGCCAAACCCAGGGCAGCCAGCGCGTGAGCGCAGTAGCCAGCCACAAAGACCATAACAACATCGAGAGCTGATAACACCAAAGTGGCAACGACAACACCCAGGCGATTGGCAATTGGGCAGAACTCATATCCTGATACCAGTACAGCTGCTGCTGATAGGAGCCATTGCCAACAAGTTGCATATCAGGCGCAGACAATAAACCATAAGGAATAGCCGAAAATAAAGCCAGCAGTGCACTGATACTCAGCAGCACCAGCGCAATTTGGCTGAGTTTCTGATATGAGCCCTGCAAAACACCGTTAAACTGGCCTCTTTTGCTGATGGCGAACAGCCACAGGGTAACCAGCAGCGGGATCCAGAAACTGACAGTGCAAATGCCGGTAAAGAGCAACAACCAGTGCCGGCGGCGCAGCGGACTCTTAATCAGACGTGGCAATAGCATTGCCAGCAGCAACATCACCGCCAGCATGCCCCAGAATAACAGCGCAGGCCCAATATCCGGGCCGCCGACGGCCAGGATCCAGCGATCCGGTGCCAGTCGCAGTTGCAGGTAAATATTGGCCGCCGCAAGCGGCAGGCTAAAGCCGGCACTGCTTAACAGTAAAGGCTGGGCCTTGCTGTCGGTAAAGTTCAGCTGCAGTTGTTGCTGGCCTGGTTTCAGTTGCACCGTCAGTTGCTGCTGATTTATCGTCAGCGGTAAAGTCACACCGTCCAGGCGCACCGACTGCAATTTGGTGTCTTTTGGCAACGGCAGGCTGAAACTCTGTGCCTGACTGGCGTTCAGTTGCAGTTTCAGTTCAATATCACTGCTGCGATTGCCCTGATGCTGCTGCAAGATCAACTGCCGGATAGTCAGCATCTCACCCTCAACCGGCTGCGGCTGACTGATGGCCAGTTGTAAACTTTCACCTGGCCAGGGTCGCCACAACGAAGGCAGCGGGCTTTGTGCTGTGGTGATGGCCGGCAAACCTTCACTGGCGACATGCCATTTCGAAGCGGCGTTCAGTTGCCAGATCTCAGTGTATTGTTGCTGCGACGGGCTTGACAGCTTTAACAGTTGAACCGGTTTCAGGCTGGATTGCCAGCTGATGGACTGCTGTTCGGCATTGAGTTGCAGTGCCAGCGCACCATCCTCCACTGGTAGCGGTGTCAGTGGTGTTTCGCCTTCCAGCAGCGCAATTTTCAGCTGAAGCGGCTGCTGTGACATGCCAGTACGCCTCAGCGTGGAGGTCATTTGCCATTCCAGTCCCAACGTTAACTGCCGCTCCAGTACCGCATAAGCCGGTACATTTTGGGGGAGCGCACCTGAACTCAGGGTTTTGCTGCTGTTTTGGCTGTTGTCGCTGGCCAGTTGTTCCAGACGCAGTTGTTTTCTTGCTTGTTGCAGGCTGGCCAGATCATTGGCATCGCTGTTGTCCGGCATCAGGCGCCAGAGCCTGAGCTGATTATCCAGCTGATGCCAGGCACTGCCAAAACTTAAGGATAACTGGCTTTGCTCCGGGCTTATCCAAAGTTCCAGCTGATGCCGGCCTTTGGGCAAATACAACCAGCTTTGCTCCGCCTGCCGGAAAATAGCCGCATTGGCCTGATCCAGTCTGGCAAGTTGCAGTTTGCTGGCAGCAACAGGCAGCATCCAGGCTGTGTCAGCCTGACTATCCAGTTGCAACTGCAGTTTGATGTGGTCAGGATCATCACTGATCACCAGGTGATTGATGCTGGTGCAGCCTGGTAAACACTGCGGGCTTTGTAACAGCCGTTGCTCCAGCTCGCTAAGCAGCGCTGCATCGGGAAAACCAGAAGCTTGCGCTGGGGAGTGCTGCAGCATCAAAGCGCCCGGCAATATCAGGCTCAACACCAGAGCAGCGCGGCCTGGCAGGCCAGAGCTGAGCTGAGTCCAGATGTTGGCCGGTGTTAGTTTGCCAGCGGTGAGTGGCCGGCAAAGCTGCCATAACAGCACAAATAACAGCAGCACAGTTACCAGATTACCCAGCCGGTTCAGCCAGGCCGGTACCAGATAAAGCCGGGTTTGTTCATCTGAGAGCAGCGGTCCTTGCCAGAATAACTCCACCTGCCGCCAGTGCCAGTCAGGTTCAGCTGGTCCGGTCTGAATTCGGGCATTGGGATCGGTTTGCAGCAGCGGTGCAGGCGCGATGACCCCACTTGGGCTGGCATAAGAATTCAGTTGCCTTTGTGCTTTTTTCGCCAGTTCGGCAACTTCCATTCTGGCTTCTGCTGCATCGCTTTGTGGGGCTGGCGCCCCCTGAGCGGCGGGAGCCTCCATCACCGTGGCTTCGGTCATGGCACTTTCTTCATGGTATTGCTGGTGTTGTGGCTGTAATTGCTGATACGGCCGTTCTAATTGTGGGTAAATTGCCTGGCGGATCTGACCCACGCTAAAGGGCAGCAGGATCAGCAGCAACAGCAGCAAATTCAGATAAACAGCTTTTTTCAGCCAGGTTTCTGCTTTGCCGCTGGCGAGCGGCAATAGTGCCAGCAAAGCCAGCAGGCTGAGCCAGCTCCATTGTGGTGCATCAAAACGCTGGTAACTCAGTGCCAGGGTACAAAGGGCTAATAAACCGACAGGCCAGCCAAACAACCGGGCGCTCGCCACACTAAACAACAATACAAAAAAGATGTCCCACAAGGTCCATTGTTCCAGCACAGTGCCTTGCTGGCGATCGGCACCTGTTGCGGTTAATAACGACCAGCCGGGCGGTAGTTGTAGCTGCCAGCTCACTTCACTAAAGCTGTTTTGCCAGCCGCTGACCGGCAATACAGAGCCGGCTTCTATACGACTGATGCTGTGAAGATTGATTGGGTTTTGCCTGATTTCAACACCGGCCCCGCGCTCTGGCAGTTGGGTAATAAGCTGTGCTTCGCCGCTCAGTTCCACCCGGCCAAGCTGATAACCGGGCTGAACTTCGAGTCTGGCCTGACTATGTAAAGAGCCGCTGATCTGGTCGCTTGCTGTCAGAGTTTGGCCGGAAAAATCCAGCCACAGGCGTTTTTCGAGCCTGAGCTCGTCGGACGCCAAACCTCCGCCACGCTGCAGTTCAGTCAATGTCAAAGTGTTGCCCTCAGCCATGGCATAGAGTGGGTATTGCTGCCAGTCAGGCGGCACCTGAGTCTGGTTTGGATCCAGACTATTGAGCCCCGTAAGATCCAGGGTGCGAAGTTGTGGCTGAGCGACAAAAGCCCAGATTTCCTGTGCAGGCAAAGGTGCAGCCACTTTTGGCAGTTGCAGTTGCGCAAGTGGCTGAAAACTTACGGCATCCAGTTGCAATTGATATTGGCCGGCACTGAGTTGCAGATGCAGCGCGCCTTTGTCATCCATCAGCGCTGGTAAGTCGCTGTAAAGGGCCTCTGCCGAAAAGCCTGGCAATAACAGGCTATCAAGTCGCTGTTCGCGCGATTTACCGCTGACTTCAAGTTGCAGCAATGTGGTTAATCTGGCCGGAATATCATCGCTCAGGCGGCGAAATACCTTGATCTGTAGCTGATCGCTGCTTTGTTCAGTATCCGCCTTAGGTTGTTGCAGCCAAAGTTCGGTGCCCAGTTTTTTCGGCTGCAGCACAGGCGTGCCCAGCAGTTTCAAACTGATAATACCGCTTTGCTCCGGCACGCTCAGCCGTGGTGGCATTTGTGGCCAGCGAAATTCACCCTGTACCTGCCAGCGTCCTGCACTGAGGTAAAGCTGGGGGATGCCGTCCTGATCCCGCAGTGCCATCTCACTTTTATCGCCATCCGGATTCTGTTGCAGCCTGGTGGCTTCAACCTGCTGCGGCCAGCTTCTGACATCACCGGGCAGGCTGACCCAGCCATCGGCAAAAAGCTGCAGCTGATAGACAAAACGGCCCGCCTGCGGATTTGTTTCCAGCGCCAGACTTTCACTCCACAGGCATTGTTGCTTTTGTTGTGTCTCTGGCGACGCCAGCCAGGGACAGCTGTGTGTTGGATGCTCTGCCAGCACCCAGTCTTGCCAGGGTTTGAGTGCCTCCGGGATCTGTGTGTTCTGCTGTTGCGCCAGAGCTGTCGGCGATAACAACATCAGCCATAACGCAGCTGTGGCTGCAGTTATTTTTGCCAACAACTGAAGCGGCATTTTGGCTAATAAGGTTGCCGGCAATAACAAAGTGCCGGAGCTGAGCGCCTTCGCAGTATCAGGGCTGTTAAAAAAGAGGCGCTGGAGCAAAGTCAGGGCAACACGCAAAGTCATAGTCCGTTCCTGTGTTGATTGCCGGCAGCGTCATTGCTGCCGCGGCTTGTTCAGTGTAACTGTGTTGTTGCCAGTTGTAACAGTCTGCTGTTGATTTTACTGCGTTTTTTCTTGTTAAAAATTGTGGTGCTAAATATCTGCCCCAACTTTTTGTTGAGCAGCCTTAGCCAGAACTCAGTGGCTGTCGCTTGCCAACTGCAGTTTTGTTCCACGGCTTGCTGTTATCGTGCTTTTAGCTCTTTTATTTGCGTACAACTGTACATTTATCTGGCGCACGAGTGTTCGCTAATTTGAGCGGGCTTACCTGAGGTGAATAATTTATCTGCCTATTTATATGGTTTGTAGGTCGAAAATTAATAAAAATTCAGCTGGATGAAAATTTAAAAATAGAGTACAAATGTGCGCTGAAATTTAATGGTGTGTCTGATGCGATCTGTTCAATCCTCGATGTTTAACGCAAATAGCCAGTCTGAGGCTGGTGTTTTCAGGCGTCTCTGGCGCTTATGTTGCCAAATAGCTTTGGTGCAATCCGGGCTTCGTAGTTATCTGGAGCCTGTTATCCGGTTGATGCGGCCAAACTATCGGGCCGGTCTGCAAAGTGCCACTTTGCTTTCAGTCAGTCGGCAGCCCGGTTATCTGCAGCTGCAACTCAAAGCAGGCCGTTCTTTTAGTGGTTTTGTGCCGGGGCAGCATCTGGATCTGACAGTGGAGCTTGATGGGGTTTTAATCACCCGCACTTTTAGCATTAGTTCGTCACTGCAGCAGTTTTTGCAAAACCGCACTTTACAGTTGACCATCAAGGTACAGCCCCATAGCGGTTTAACGCAGCAACTTATGGCCAGAGCGGGTGAGTCACTGCCTTGTTATGTTAGTCAGGCCAGGGGTGACTTTGAGCTGGAACAAAGCCAGAGTGCGTTAATGCTGGCCGCTGGCAGCGGCATTACGCCTGTGCATTCGATGCTGAGTTCGTTAAGCCGGCTGACCCGTCCTATCACACTGATTTACAGCTACCGCGGAGCCGGCAATTTGTTGTTCGCCGATAGCTGGCCACAGCTGCGTGCGCGTTTTCCGCTACTGACTATTGTGCTTCGGGATACCAGTACTGAAGGGCGTTTGACGGACGCAGAGTTCATCGCTGCGCTTGGCGCGTTAAAAGTCAAAGAGGGTCAAAGCGTTAGTGCGGGGCCGCAGGGCGCAACAAAAGAACCCATGCTCTATTTGTGCGGCCCGCTGGCTTTTAGTCAGTACTGGCAACAACAGGCCAAGGTACTTGGCATTAGTCAGATCAGGCAGGAGTCTTTTGGTCTGAGCCAGCAAAGTCATGGCGAAGCTGTGCCGGTCAGCGTTACTCAGCATGGCCGTACTTTGCAGTTTCACAGTCAGGGCAATTTGCTGCAAAGCCTGGAGCAGGCCGGTCTGGCGCCGCGTTATGGGTGCCGCCGTGGCATTTGTATGCAGTGTTTGTGTACAAAAACTGCAGGGCAAGTGCGCAACGAGCTGACCGGGCACGTCTCAGATGCCGGTGCCGGGCTGGTACAACTTTGTATCAGCACCGCTTTAACAAAACTTGAATTACAACTGGATGCCGTAAGCACAGCAACACAGGACAACAATCCATGTACAACTTAACCTCACAGCAACTGGATGCACTGGCCACTGAGCTTGACGCTCTGGCGGCGCAAACCCGCGCAAAAGTAGGCGCCGAAGATGCCCGTTATCTGGAGCGGGTATTATTGGTGCAGCGGCTATCGGTCTGGACAGGGCGGCTTTTATTGCTCGGTATTCTCTGGTCGCCCTGGCTTTGGCTGTTGGGGGTGCTGCTGCTGGCGCTTGGCAAAATTCTCGACAATATGGAAATTGGCCACAATGTGCTGCATGGTCAATACGACTGGATGCAACATCCTTATTTAAATTCACGGCAGTTTGAGTGGGATATTGCCTGTGATGCCAAATCCTGGCAGCGCACCCATAATTTTGAACACCACACTTACACCAATATTATTGGCAAAGACCGCGACTTTGGTTACGGTCTGCTCAGGCTCAGCAACGACTTTCGCTGGCGGCTGCGTAATTTGTGGCAGTTTGTCACTTATCTGATGTTAAGCACTTTGTTTCAGTGGGGCGTGTCTTATCATGAGCTGGCGGCGCAGCGGGTATTTTTTGGTAAAAAGAAAAATGACCGCCATTCGCAAGTGTCTGACTCTGATCTTAAAAAGGCATTTTTTGGCAAAGGTTTACGCCAGTTATCTAAAGACTATCTGCTATTTCCGCTGCTCTGTTTTCCGCTGTTTTTTGAAGTGTTGCTGGGCAACCTGCTGGCCAATATCCTGCGTAACTGGTGGACAGCCACAGTGATATTCTGCGGGCATTTCACCAAAGATGTGCATGTGTTTCAGGCGCAGGATTGCGAAAACGAAAGTCGTGGTCACTGGTATTTACGGCAGATGCTGGGCTCGTCCAACTTTACCGGCCCGCGCTGGTTTCACATTCTGACCGGCCATTTAAGCTGTCAGATTGAACACCATTTATTTCCGGATTTGCCGGCTTACCGATACCCTGAGCTGGTACCCAAGGTGCGTGCTATTGCTGAGCGTTATCAGATCCCTTATAACAGTGGCAGTTTTATCCGTCAGTATGCCACTGTACTGCAACGTATTTTACGTTATTCGTTGCCGGTGGCTGCAGCTCACAAAACACAACATTAACAGGAACTTATTATGGATTTTGTCAGCTGCCTGGCACAGCTTCAGCAAAAAGAAGGTGATTCGGCGTTTTTTCAGGTGCCGGATAACTGGGGGCAGGGCCGGGCCTTGTTTGGTGGCATCGCCGCGGCTTTGGCATTGCAGTATCTGTCGGGCTGGGTGACTGAGGGCATCAGGCTGCGCTCGCTGACGGTGTCTTTTGTGGCGCCCCTGGCGCCCGGGAACGCGACTGCAACTAGGCGGCTGCTGCGTCAGGGCAAATCCGTGGTACAGGCCCAGGTTGAGTTATCGCAGCATGGCCAGGTTGCACTGGTGTTATTGGCAAGTTTTGGCGTGGCCCGGCCTTCAGTGGTGCAGCGCAAGGCTGCACAGCAAGCAGCTATACCGGCAGAACCAACTGGCCTGACTTTGCCGGACTCTGCAGTGGTGCCTGAATTTGCCCGCCACTTTGACTATCGCATCAGCCATGGCGGCTTGCCTTTTAGTGGAGTGCAAAGCGTTGATTTTGGTGGTTTTGTGCGTTTTCGACAGCCAGCACAACAGTCAAACAAAGCGTGCAGCCTGATGCAGTTGCTGGCACTGATAGATGCATGGCCGCCGGCAACTTTGCCATGGCTGACCAGTCCGGCACCTGCCAGTACCTTATGCTGGACGCTGGAACTTTTAACCGATCATCTGGAAGCCGCTGCGGATGACTGGTGGTCTTATCTGGCACAGATTGACTCTGCGGCTGATGGCTATGGTCATATTCAGGCGAAGGTACATGATAAACACGGCACTCTGGTTGCGCTGAGCCGCCAAACCGTAGCCTTGTTTGGTTAGCGTTTTTTTGGTGGATTAGCGGCTTCAGGCAAATTGCTGGCTAAAGCGCTTCGCAGCAGTTCATTTGTCTGAGTTTTTATCATAACATTTTGTTTTTGAGCTGATTCTTCTACCCTTTTACCCAAAAAGAAAGGCGGCTAAGGAACGCGCGCTTTAGAAATTATGCACTAAGCTTGGTTTGAACAGACCAACCTAAGAGGCGCATATGAATAATCCAGCCTTACCTTTCAATTTAAAGTTGTTGTTTCTTCGTGTTTTTGTTCCGGTAAGTCTGCTGCTGTTAAGCGGATGTGAACCCGCAGCAGTAAAACCTGAGGCGGCCAAAGCGCAAGCTCAGGCTCCAGCGGCCGCAACTGCGGCTGCAGCAGCGCCACAAGCTGCTGCCAATCCGCCTGCTGCGAGTGTTGCAGCCGAGGCAAAACCCGCTTGTGAGCTCAGGCTTGGTTTTGAAACCTGGGAGCCGTATCAGTATATCGGCATGGATCAAAAACCAGGCGGGCTGGACATTGAGCTGGTGCAGGCCATTGCCAATAAAATGTCCTGTACTCTGGTCACAGAGCACAGCAACTGGCTGGAGTTGGTGGCAGCGCTAAAAGAAGGCAAAGTTGATTTGCTGATGGGCTCTTCCATGACCCCCTCGAGACAAGAATTTGCTCACTTTTCAGAGCCATACCGAAAAGAGCAATTTGTACTTTTTGTGCGCTCTGCCGATGCCGCCGGTTTGCCGCAAAATACCATTGGTGATTTTATCGCTTCAGGTAAAAAGCTGGGGATAGTCAGTGAATATTACTACGGCCCTGAGCTGACTGAGCTATACAGCAATGAGGCTTACAAAAGCCAGTTTATAGAAGCGCAGCTTAGTGAGCTGAATATAGCGCGGTTAATGGACGAAGATATTGACGGTATGCTGGAGGATAAATTTGTCGGCGTTTCAATGCTCAGGCGCAAAGGCCTGGACAGAGAAATTGGCCAGCACAGCATTACCCTTGGTAATACCGACGTGTATGTGATGTTTAGTAAAGCCACAGTCAAACCGGAAACAGTAGCTGCTTTTAACAAAGCGCTGGCTGAGATCCGGCAAAATGGTGAGTACGACGCTGTATTGGCACGCTACCAATTTTAATGGGCAACAGTATTAAACAAGGTTGCCAAACTGGCGCTGCAAAATGGCCGCAGTAAAGGCCGCTTTTAAATAAAAACCGCGGGGCAGGGTCTGGATGGGTTCACCATCCCGGCCCACGGCTTCGGTCAGAGCCTTGCTGTTAGCAGCTTTTGGCCTCAGTTGTAATACCTTGCCATGCGCGCCTTTAATCTCATCAATGCCACCCAGCACTATCAGTTCCATCAGCTCTTCCCAGTCTTGTTGCAGCAAGGCTTGTTGTTCGGCATCCGGCTGCCATAAAAAGGCGGTACCAATGACACGTTCGGCTAAGGGCACTGAGCGCTCAGCCCAAATCGGTACCCAGAGAACATGGCTGAGTTTGCGGCAGACCCAGGAGCTGTGCCATTGCTGCAATCCGACATCAGTGAGTGGCGCTGTGCACACATAGGTGCTTTCCAGTGGTTTGCCTCTGGCATCCACCGGCAGGGTTTTTAATTCAATACCAAGCTGTGGAAAGTCGGGTTCGGCTTTAGAGCCACTGCTGGCGCCGAGCGCCAGCTCCAGCATCTGGCCCACAATGCCTTTGTCACGCAATAAATTTGCCGGCAAAGTGACCCCAAGCTGAGCCGCAACTTCACCCAGAGTGAGGCCTGCCAGTAACTGACAACGGCTTATTAATTCGGTAACGGTAGCGGGAGCTGTCATGTCCTACAGCCTTGTTTTGATAACTGTCGGCAAACTAACATTTTTTTGTTGATTTGGCTGGTTAATTTAGCAGCAACTCAACTTATGCACAGAAAAAATGGCGGTGTCTATACTGCTTTAATTGTCTAAGTTTATGAATAAAAACAAAAATTGATGGTTTTAATAATTCAGAAAGCTGCAGGCTAAAAAGTTATTCAGGGATAAGAACAAGGATATGCACAGATTTATCGACAGAGGCTGTGTAGAAGTGCACAAAGCTCTACTGTACATTTGTTGAACTGTGGATAACTTTTGCAAAACTGTGGCGAAATACCGTTTGCTGTGGCCGCAACTTTATGAAAGAA
>FWPV01005904.1_pt1 | contig 15539 bp, 11 predicted proteins | sample 2228371 | NCBI WGS metagenome assembly FWPV01 (sample SAMEA103939776, study PRJEB20133) | metagenome | reverse complement strand
CCCTCGCCAGGAAGCGCTGGGCCTTGGGCTGGTCTATGCCGCCATTCCAGTCACGCCCACCGTCAAACGTGGTGGGATGGACGAAGAACACATCGACCGGCGGGTCGCCCGCGCTCGGAGCCTCCGCCTTGGCCGGAAGCAGGGCCCAGGCCTCGCGCTTGCCGTAGTCCGGCGCGGGCGGCGGCTTATAGGTCAGGAACGGGATCTTGGGATCCAGCGCGTTGCTGAGGATGTCGTAGCGCCAGATGAAGGCGGCGGCGAGGATCAGCGCCACGAACAGCGTCGCCCCCGCGAAAATCCAGCGCTTAAAGCCTGTGAACGAACCGCCCATGCGCCTGGGTTACACCAAGCCTTATGCGGCTTTAAGCCCCTTCCTGGCCAATGATGGCGACCGAGCAGACATTGCTGGCCGGCGCGCCGCCCAGGTTGTGGGTCATGCCGAAAACCGGGTTAGCCAACTGGCGCTCGCCGGCGCGACCTTGGAGCTGCAGGTACATCTCGTAGAGCATCCGCAGGCCAGACGCGCCGATCGGGTGACCGAAGCACTTCAGACCGCCATCGATCTGGCACGGCACGCCGCCGTCGGCGTCGTAGAAGCCGTCCAGCACGTCGCGCCAGCCCTGCCCCTCCGGCGAGATGAAGAGGTCTTCCATCGTCACCAGCTCGGTGACCGAGAAGCAGTCGTGCACCTCCATCATCGAGATCTGCTCGCGCGGGCGCTCGATGCCGGCCTCGCGATAGGCCTTGCCGGCGGCGATACGGGTGGTGTGGAAGTGGCTGCCGTCCCAGCCGTTGTACTGGCTCTCGTAACCGTTCGAGACCGACAACTGCAGGGCCTTGACCGTGACCAGATCGTGCTTGCCTAGCGCCCGGGCGATCTCCGGCGTGGTGACGATGGCGGCCGCTGCGCCATCCGACACGCCACAGCAATCAAACAGGCCCAGCGGTTCGGCAATCAAAGGCGCGTTCAGCGCCTGCTCCTCGGTGATCGGCTTGCGCAGGTGGGCCTTGGGGTTCTTGGCGCCGTTGGCGTGGCTCTTGACCGAGACATGGGCGATGGCGCGCTTGAGGTCTTCTTTGGAGACGCCATGCTTGGCGCGGTAGGCGCTGGCCAGCTGCGCGAAGTTCCCAGGCGCCGAGCCGTTCGGCATCACCTGCGGGCTCAGCGTGCCGGGATTGGCGACCGGCAGGCCGCCATAGCCGGTGTCCTTCAGCTTCTCGACGCCGACCGCCAGAGCGATGTCGGCCGCGCCGGCCGCCACGGCGTAGACCGCGCCGCGGAAGGCTTCCGAGCCCGAGGCGCAGAAGTTCTCAACCCGGGTGACGGCGATGTTAGGCAGACGCAGGGCGATCGACAGCGGCGTGCCGCCCTTGCCCGAGCCGATCTCGTCGATGTGGGTCGAGAACCAGGCGGCGTCCAGCTGGGTCGGCTCGATGCCGGCGTCCTGCATGGCCTCCAGATAGGCCTCGACCATCAGGTCGTCGGGACCGGCGTCCCAGCGCTCGCCAAACTTGCTGCAGCCCATCCCGAGAATGGCGACCTTGTCGCGAATACCTTGAGGCATGTCGGTCTCCCTATTCGGCGGCCTGAATTGTCGTGGCTTGAGCGGTTTGCGCGGTGATGGCGGCCCGGTCGGGCGTCGCCTTCCAGAAGTAGCGGACGAAGCCGCGCTTCTCGTCGACCTCCTTGATGCGGAACACCATCCGCACCGGCAGGCCGGTCTCGACGTCGCCCGGAGACACGTCGGTGATGTCCATCATGATCCGGCCGCCGCCCTCGAAGACGACCATGCCGTAGTGGTTCGGCGGGGCCATAGAAAACGTCAGATAATCAGCCGAGTAGCTGAGAATGCTCGCACTCCGCTCGGCGAATTTGTACGGCTCTTGGGAGTCGACGGCGGGGTTGTTCGGCGCCACCGAGATGCGGGTGCGCGGGAACTGGACGACGCCCGTCTCACGACAGCGACCGCCCACAAGGCCCAGGATCATGTCCTCGTTGCGGTAGAGGGTGGTCAGAGCCGTCTTGTTATCCTTCTCGGCCCGCATGCCCTTGTCCCAGTCAACAAGGCCATTGAAGGTCAGGAATTTCAGATAGTTGTTCTCGATTTCTCGATCAGCCAGAGACCCGGTCACGCCGCGCGCCGGGCGGGTCCCTTCGCCCGTGGCCCGGAACACCAAGGCCTCGGCGCCTTGGCCAAACTGAGCGACCAGGATGACCTCGCCGGCCTTGGCCTGCTCCAGCGCATGGGCCAGCATGATCGGGCCGTGCGCGCAGCCCGCCTCGCCCATGACGGCGGCGAGGTTGTCGCGGACCGCCTCAGGCCTGATCCCGACCGACTTGGCCACGGTGGCGGCCATGCCGGCAAATGTTGACGGGAAACAGAAATGATCGACATCAGAAGTGCTTAGGCCAGAAACCTCAAGCGCCTTGCGGATCGCCGGCGGGACCAGCTTGACGATGCCCTCGTCGCGGATCCACCGCTCTTCCCAATAGTAGTCAAAGCCGCCGTCGTCGCCACGGAAGTGGTCGACGAAGTCATCGGTGACGCTCCCGCGCCCCAGGAATTCGGCGGCGCCGGGCCCCTCAGAAATCAAGAACGCAGCCGCCCCGTCGCCGAAGTCCAGTTCCTGGGCCGAGACCGCGCGGGCCTTGCGGTGCTCGCCCACCGCGACCAGTGCGGTCCCGCCGGCGGCGAGCGCCTGCCCCAGCGCCGTCAGCCCGCAACGCTGCGAGCCGGTCACGTCACTGGCCGTGATCGACTTCTCAAGGGTGAGCGCCGCCGACACGATCCCCGCGTTCAGGCGGTCGGCGAAGGGCGCCGTCGTCGAGGCGAAATACAGGCTTTCGATCTGCGAGCGATCATCGTCGGGCCCGAGCGCGTCGCGCGCCGCCTCGACCGCCATGGTCAGGGCGTCCTCGTCCCAGTTGGCCATGGACCGCTCGCCCTTGCCCTTGGCCTTGAGGTTCGGCGCCACCCAGGCGTTGGCCTCGGTGACGGCCTTGCGGCTCAAACGCAGTCGCGGCGCATAGGCGCCCCAGGCGGCGATGCCGACCATGTCTCGCTCCCTGACTGCCGGGCTCTTCCCGACTTATCGGCGGTCAGCTTACGCTCGCGGAAATGGACGGCAACCGTGCCCCGACGTTAGCGGAGCGCGCTCAGCGGTAGGGATCGTCGGTGTTGAGATAGCCGGCCACATAGTCGGCCACGCCGTCTTCCAGCGCGGTCATTGGGGCGTTGTAGCCGGCGGCGCGCAGCCGGCTCATATCGGCCTGGGTGTAGTACTGGTACTTGCCGCGCAGCACCTCGGGCATGTCGATATAGGTGATCTCGGGCGCACGGCCCGCCGCCTCGAAGGTGGCGACGGCGAGATCGCGGAACGAACGCGCCTGACCCGAGCCGAGGTTGAAAACGCCGTTCACGGCGGGGTTCTTGGCCAGCCAGGCGACGACGTCGACCACGTCGCGGACATAGACGAAGTCGCGCAGCTGGCCGCCGTCCTCGTAGTCCGGGTGATGCGACTTGAAGAGCTTCACGCCCTCGCCGGCCGCGATGCGCGGCCAGATCTGAGCGACGACCGACTTCATGCCGCCCTTGTGGTCCTCGTTGGGGCCATAGACGTTGAAGAACTTCAGGCCTGCCCACTGCGCTGGCGCGCGGCCGCGCTCGGCCTCGCGCACCGCATAGATGTCGAACAGCGCTTTCGACCAGCCATAGGCGTTCAGCGGACGCAGAGCCTGCAGCGAGGCCAGATCGTCCTTGCCGTCAAAGCCGAGAGCGCCGTCGCCATAGGTGGCGGCGGACGAGGCGTAGATCAGGCGCTTGCCTTGCTGGGCGCACCAGTCCCACAGATCGCGCGACAGCACGAAGTTGGACTGCACGATCTTGTCGGCGTCGACCTCGGTGGTCGAGGACACCGCGCCCATGTGAATGACCAGCTCAACCTCGGCGCCGCGCTTGGCGAGCCAGTCGAACAGCTGCTCGGGCGCGACGAAGTCGGCGATCGGGTGCTTGGCGATGTTGCGCCACTTGCCGCTGGCCGCATCGCGCAGGCGATCGCAGACGACGACGTCCAGCGCCGGGTCCTCGCAGAGCCGCGCGACGATGTTCGAACCGATGAAGCCGGCGCCGCCGGTGACCAGGACGATGCGGCGGCTCATGCTCAGGCCGCCTTGGTCAGGGCGTCGTAGCGCAGCAGGTTAGCGACCAGGGCCTCGAACTGGTTCATCGGCACCATGTTCGGGCCGTCGGACGGCGCGTTATCGGGATCGGGGTGGGTCTCGATGAAGACGCAGGCCACGCCGACGGCGACGGCGGCGCGGGCCAGGGTCGGGACGAACTCGCGCTGGCCGCCCGAGGACGTGCCCTGGCCGCCGGGCTGCTGGACGCTGTGGGTCGCGTCGAACACCACGGGGCAGCCGATCTCCTTCATGATCGGCAACGAGCGCATGTCGCTGACCAGGGTGTTGTAGCCGAACGAGGCGCCGCGCTCGCAGGCCATGACGTTCGGGTTGCCCGCGCCCGTGACCTTGGCGATCACGTTCTTCATGTCCCAGGGCGCCAGGAACTGGCCCTTCTTGATGTTGATCGCGCGGCCAGTGTTGGCTGCCGCGACCAGCAGGTCGGTCTGGCGGCACAGGAAAGCCGGGATCTGGATGACGTCGACCGCCTCGGCCACGATCGGACAGTGGCTGGTCTCGTGCACGTCGGTCAGGGTCGGCAGGCCGGTGACCTCGCGGATCTCCTGGAAGATCGCCAGGCTGTCCTTCAGACCGATGCCGCGCTGGGCGTTGGCCGAGGTGCGGTTGGCCTTGTCGTACGAGGTCTTGTAGATCAGACCCACGCCCAGGCGCTCGGCGATCTCCTTCAACGCCTGCGCCGTTTCCAGCGCGTGCTGGCGGCTTTCCATCTGGCAGGGGCCGGCGATGATCGACAGCGTCTCGCCGTTGCCGATGCGAACGGGTGCGCCGGTCGGAGTCTTGATCTCGACGACGGCGTTGGGGGCGACGGCTTTCGGCTGATCCACGGCGGCAATTCCAGCGTATTAGGGCTTCGGGCGCCCCAGAGGTGACCCTTGGGACGAGACGGTGCAAGTGCGGAACGACTCTGGCGACAGCAAGGCGGGCTCTGGCGCCGTCATCGTGTGGTTTCGCAAGGACCTGCGCATAGCCGACAATCCGGCCCTGCGCCATGCCGCGCTGACCGGTCGTCCGGTGATCTTGCTCTACATCCTCGACGAGACGCCCGGCGTGCGCCCCATGGGCGGCGCGTCGCTGTGGTGGCTGGACAAGTCGCTGAAGAGCCTTGCCCAAGACCTTGAGAAACTTGGCAATCGACTCGTCCTACGCAAGGGCGTGGCCGCTCGTGTCCTCACCGATCTTATCGCAGAGACCGGGGCGGACGCGGTGATCTGGAACCGCCTCTATGATGAGGCCGGCATCGCGCGCGACAAGGCGATCAAGGCTGAGCTCAAGGATAAGGGCGTTGATTGCCAGAGCTTCAACGCCGGCCTTCTGAACGAGCCCTGGACCGTCCAGAACGGTTCGGGCCAGCCCTACAAGGTCTTCACGCCCTACTGGCGGGCGGCGCGCGAGCGCCTTGGTTTCGTCGAGGTCGCTCCCGCACCCACTCATGTGACCGCGCCGTCCAGGCTTCCACGGACCGAGAGCCTGGGCGACTGGGGGCTACATCCGACCAAGCCGGATTGGTCCAAGGGTTTCGACCTCTGGACGCCCGGCGAGGCCGGCGCTACCGCCCGCCTCGACGCGTTCCTGCAGGGGCCCATCGCCGGATACGGCGACCAGCGCGACATTCCGAGCGTCGAAGCAACCTCCAAGCTCTCGCCACACCTGCACTTTGGCGAGATCGGCCCGCGTCAGGTCTGGCTGGCGACCCGCAATGCGGCGGACCAGGGCGACATTCCTGGCGCCGAGGCTGACAAGTTCCTGTCGGAGATCGGCTGGCGCGAGTTCAACCATTCGATCCTGTTCCATTGGCCGCACATGCCGAGCCGCAACTTCAAGCCCGAGTTCGACGCCTTTCCTTGGGTCCAGGACGACAAGGCGCTGCGCGCTTGGCAGACCGGCCAGACCGGCTATCCGATCGTCGATGCGGGTATGCGCGAGCTCTGGGCCACCGGCTTCATGCACAATCGCGTGCGCATGATCGTCGCCTCGTTCCTGATCAAGCACCTGATGATCGATTGGCGCGAGGGCGAGGCCTGGTTCTGGGACACGCTGCTGGACGCCGATCTGGCCAACAACGTCGGCAACTGGCAGTGGACTGCGGGCAGCGGCGCAGACGCCTCGCCCTACTTCCGGATCTTCAATCCTATCGCCCAGGGCGAGAAGTTCGACCCCAAGGGCGTCTATGTTCGGCGCTGGGTTCCGGAACTTCGTAACGTCTCGGACGATGTTATCCACAAGCCGTGGACCAAGCCCCTGCATCTGCCGGCGGGCGCCAAACGTGTCTATAGCCGACCGATCGTCGACCACGCCCTGGCGCGGGCGCGGGCGCTAGAGGCCTATCATAGCCTCTAGCCGCGCGCGGGGTTTACGAGCCGGTCGCCAACGGCCTTAACTGGTGTGTAACCGCATGCGAGATCCCGACTTGCAAACCGCGCTCTGGAACGACCCTGATCTGCGAACCGCGCCTACGGCGTTTCGCGCGGCCATGCGCGTCATCGACGGCAATTGGGACGCCGGCTCGATCACCTGGATCCTTCCGACCGGCAAGGTCTTCAAGGTCACGGGGCCAAACCCTGGTCCCGACGCAACGCTTAAGGTCAATGATTACAACTTCATGCGCCGGGCTTTTACGTCCGGCGCGATCGGCTTCGCCGAGGGTTTCATGGCCGGCGAATGGGAGACGCCCGACCTGTCGGCCGTGTTGGAAGCGTTCTCGCTGAATTTTGACAAGCTGGGCGCACTGGTGTCGGGCAATCCGCTGATGCGGGCCCTTCACGGCCTCTACCATCTCCTGCACCGCAACAGCCGCTCGGGCTCGAAAAAGAACATCCACGCCCACTATGATCTGGGGAACAGCTTCTACTCGCAGTGGCTGGACCCGACGATGACCTATTCCTCGGCGCTCTACGAACGGCCCGGCCAGTCGCTGCCGGAGGCCCAACGCGCCAAGTATGCGGCCCTGGCGCGCACGATCGACCTGGCGCCGGGCAAGCATGTGCTTGAGATCGGCTGCGGCTGGGGCGGCTTCGCCGAGTTCGCCGCCAAGGAGGTCGGGGCCAAGGTCACCGGCATCACCATTTCCCAAGCCCAGTACGATTTCGCCCGCAAGCGACTGTTCGAACAGGGCCTTTCCGAAAAGGCCGACATCCGGCTCGTCGACTACAGAGACGTCGAAGGCCGCTATGACGCGGTCGCCTCGATCGAGATGTTCGAGGCTGTGGGCGAGGAGTATTGGCCGGCCTATTTCACGAAGGTGCGCGATGTGCTCGTCCCCGGCGGCCGGGCGGGCCTGCAGATCATCACGATCCGCGACGAACTGTTCGACGAGTATCGCTGCCAGACCGACTTCATCCAGCGCTACATCTTCCCAGGCGGGATGCTGCCCAGCGAGGCGCGCCTGAAGGAAGAGACTGAGCGCGCGGGCCTGGAATGGAGCGATCTCAAGCGCTTCGGCCAGAATTATGCCGACACCCTGGCCGAATGGGCGCGCCGCTTCGAAGCGGCCTGGAGCGAGATCCGCAAGGATGGGTTCGACGAGCGCTTCCGGCGCCTGTGGCGGTTCTATCTGAGCTATTGCGAGGCCGGGTTCCGGACCGAGCGGACCAACGTGATCCAGTTGGGACTGAGTCGAGCGTAGTTGGTGAGCCTTTTGGCTCAACATCTCAATCCGGCGCCTTGTGGATAAGGACCTAAGCACCTCAACAAACAGACGCTTTGCCCGCCTACATCTTGCGCCTTCAGGAAAACTGGGGTTGCGCACGGGCGGCGCGACACGATCTACCAGCGATCCGGAAACTGCCCCAAGGCTCGCCATGTCCGTCCTGCCCAGCGTCCTCGACGCAATCGGAAATACCCCCCTGATGCGCCTGGCCCGCGCGAGCCAGATCACGGGCTGCGAGATCCTGGGCAAGGCGGAGTTCATGAACCCGGGACAGTCAGTCAAGGACCGCGCCGCCCTCGCGATCATTCGCGACGCGGAGGCGAAGGGTCTGCTGAAGCCCGGCGGTCGCATCGTCGAGGGCACGGCGGGCAACACCGGCATCGGCCTGGCCATGGTCGCCTCGGCGCTGGGCTACAAGACGACCATCGTCATCCCGCGCACCCAGAGCCAGGAGAAGAAGGACGCCATCCGCCTGCTCGGCGCCGAACTGGTCGAGGTGGACGCCGTCCCGTACTCCAACCCCGACAACTATGTCCGCTATTCCGGGCGCTTGGCCGAGGAACTCGCCAAGACCGAACCGAACGGCGTGATCTGGGCCAACCAGTTCGACAACACAGCCAACCGCGATGCGCACTATCGCACCACAGGCCCGGAAATCTTCGAACAAACAGGCGGTAAGGTCGACGGATTCATCTGCGCCGTGGGCTCGGGCGGCACGCTGGCTGGCGTCGCCGCAGCGCTGCGTGAACGCAAGCCCGGCGTCAGGATCGGTCTGGCCGATCCCTACGGCGCGGCGCTTTACGCCTGGTACAAGGACGGTGAACTGAAATCGGAAGGCTCCTCGATCAGCGAAGGCATAGGCCAGGGTCGGATCACGGCCAATCTCGAGGGTCTGGCGATCGATGATCCGTTCCGCGTCTCCGACGAGGAGATGCTCGAAGTGCTCTATGACCTCGTACAGCATGAAGGCCTGTGCCTGGGCGGATCGGCCGGGATCAATGTCGCCGGCGCGATCAAGCTGGCCAAGGCGATGGGTCCTGGCCACACCATCGTGACCGTGCTGTGCGACCACGGCTCGCGCTACCAGTCCAAGCTCTTCAACCCCGCCTTCCTTAAGGAAAAGGGTCTGCCGACGCCGCCCTGGATGTAGCTTGCGATCAGGGCGCGCGAGGGCGATGTTGCCCGCCCCGCAACGTGGCGAGTCAGACCCCGAAAGGCGCCCCATGAGCACCCCGTCCGATCCGCTGGTCACCACCGCTTGGTTGGCTCAGCATCTCGACGCTCCCGACGTGCGCGTGGTCGACGCTTCCTGGCACATGCCCGCCGCCCAGCGCGACCCGCACCAGGAGTTCCTGACGGCGCACATTCCGGGCGCGGTGTTCTTCGACATCGACGAGATCGCCGACGAGACCACCGACCTTCCCCACATGATCCCGACGCCGACCAAGTTCGCCTCGCGGGTCCGCAAGCTGGGCCTGGGCGATGGCTCGCGCATCGTCGTCTATGACAGCGCAGGCATCCTGCCGGCCGCCCGAGTGTGGTGGCATTTCCGGGCCATGGGTCACGAGGACGTGGTCGTACTGGACGGCGGGCTTCCCAAGTGGATCGCCGAGGGCCGCCCGATCGAGGATGGCCCCGCCATGCCGCAGGAGCGGCATTTCACGCCGCGCTATCAGGCCGACGTTTATCGCTCTCTGGAGCAGATGCGCGACATCGTGGCCACGGGTCGTGAGCAGGTCGTCGATGCGCGCGCCGCCGGTCGCTTCGAGGGCGTCGATCCTGAACCCCGCGCAGGCCTCCGCGGCGGCCACATGCCCGGCGCCCGCAACATCCCCCTGTCGGCGTTGATCGCGCCAGACGGGACCATGCTGTCGGCGGAGAAGCTGAAGCCTGTTTTCGAGGCCGCCGGCGTGGACATCAACAGACCCGTTGTCTCGACCTGCGGCTCGGGCATCACCGCCTCGGTCGTGGCGCTCGCGCTGGCGCGCATGGGCAAGCCCCGCTCGGCGGTCTATGACGGCTCGTGGACGGAATGGGGCGGCCTGGCGGACACGTCCGTCGTCACGGGTCCTGCCCAATAGCCTGCCGCGCTGCTGAGAACCGCCATGGATGAAGAAACTCGCCTGATCCACACCGGCTCAGAGCCCACGCGCCTGGGGCGGACCGTCAATCCGCCGATCCAGCGGGGCTCGACCGTCCTGCTGTCGGACGCCGCCTCGCTCTATGACGACGATCAGCTGACCTACGGCATCACCGGCCTCTCGACGCCTACGGCGCTGCAGAACGCCCTGGCCGAGCTGGAGGGCGCGACCAATATCACCCTATACCCCTCGGGCCTGGCGGCGATCACCGGCGCCATGCTGGCCGTGTTGAAGGCCGGCGATGAGGTGCTGGTCGTCGACAGCGCCTACAAGCCGACGCGCCGCTTCTGCGATCGCGTGCTGGGACGGTTTGGCGTCATCACGCGCTACTATGACCCGAAGCTCTCGCCCGAAGCGCTGATGGGCCTGGTGACCTCGAGCACCCGCCTGATCGTGCTGGAAGCCCCCGGCTCGCTGACCTTCGAGATGCAAGACATCCCGGCTATCGCTCAGGCGGCGAACGCGCGCGGCGTCCTGACCCTGATCGACAACACCTGGGCGGCCGGGCTGCTGTTCAAACCGCTCGCGCATGGCGTCACCCTGAGCGTCCAGGCCTTGACCAAGTATGTCGGCGGGCACTCCGACTGCTTCATGGGCTCGGTCGCCACCTGCGACGACGCCGTCGCCAAGCTGCTGGGCGATGCGATGTGGGACATCGGGTGGTCGGTGTCGTCCGACGACGCCTACACCATGCTGCGCGGTCTGCGGACCCTGGCCACCCGCCTGCCCCGTCACGCGGAGAGCGGCCTGGCCATGGCGCGCTGGTTCCAGGAACGGCCAGAGGTGGCGCGGGTGCTGCACCCTGCTCTGCCTGGCGACGCCGGACATGCGATCTGGAAGCGCGACTTCACCGGCGCCTGCGGCCTGTTTGGCGTCGTCCTCAAGCCCTGTTCGCAGAAGGCCGTCCACGCCTTCATGAATAGCCTGAAGCTGTTTGGTCTCGGATTTTCCTGGGGGGGCTATGAGAGCCTAGCGCTGCACTGCGACCCACAGCTCAGCGCACGATCGATCCCGGTGACGCTGGAAGGGCCACTGCTGCGCTTCCACATCGGTCTGGAGAACATCGAGGACCTCAAGGCCGATTTGCGCCGGGGTTTCGAGGCCCTGCATTCAGCGGAAGCGTGACGCCCCCGCTCAGCAGGCGCTGATCAGTCCTTCGGCGACGTACTGCTTGGCCACCGCTTCGGCGACCTTGATGCCGTCGACGGCCGCCGAGAGGATGCCGCCAGCGTAGCCCGCGCCCTCGCCCGCCGGATAGAGGCCGGCGGTGTTGAGACTCTGAAAGTCCTTTCCGCGTGTGATCCGCACCGGCGATGAGGTGCGGGTCTCGACACCAGTGAGCACCACGTCGGGATGGTCATAGCCGGGGATCTGGCGGCCAAACACCGGCAGCGCCTCGCGCATGGCTTCGATCGCGAAATCGGGCAGGCACTGGGCCAGGTCTGTCAGGTGGACCCCCGGCTTGTAGGACGGCGTCACCGCCCCGAACGCGGTCGAGGGACGCCCCGCCAGGAAGTCGCCGACTAGCTGCCCCGGGGCCTGGTAGGTCCCGCCGCCGGCCTGGAAGGCCAGACTTTCCCACTTGCGCTGGAAGTCGACGCCGGCCAGCGGGTGGCCCGGATAGTCGCGCTCGGGATCGATATCGACGACGAAGCCGGAATTGGCGTTCCGCTCGTTGCGCGAATACTGGCTCATGCCGTTGGTCACCACGCGGCCGGGCTCAGACGTGGCGGCGACGACGGTGCCGCCCGGGCACATGCAGAAGCTGTATACCGTCCGACCGTTCTTGGCGTGGTGCGAGATGGCGTAAGCCGCCGCGCCCAGGTCCTTGTGGCCCGCGCAGTCGCCAAAGCGCGCCCGATCGATCCACGACTGCGGATGCTCGATCCGCACGCCGACCGAGAACGGCTTGGCCTCGATATGGACGCCGCGATCGTACAGGACCTGGAACGTGTCGCGGGAGCTGTGACCCAGGGCCATGACCACGTGGCTGGCCGGCAGGTAGGGCTGGCCGGCGATGTGCAGGCCCTTCACGCGCCTTACGCCGTCTCCGCCGACCTCGATGTCGAAATCCTCGACCCGGTGCTGCCAGCGATACTCGCCGCCCAGGCTCTCGATCAGGGCGCGCATGTTCTCGACCATGTGGACGAGGCGGAAGGTGCCGATGTGCGGATGGGCCTCGGTCAGGATCTCCTCGGGCGCGCCGGCCTTGACGAACTCGGTCAGCACCTTGCGGCCCAGGAAGCGCGGATCCTTGATCTGGCTGTAGAGCTTGCCGTCCGAGAAAGTCCCTGCCCCGCCTTCGCCGAACTGGACGTTGGACTCAGGGTTCAACTCGCTACGGCGCCATAGCCCCCAGGTGTCCTTGGTGCGCTCGCGCACGACCTTGCCGCGGTCGACGATGATCGGCTTCAGGCCCATCTGCGCCAGGATCAAGCCGGCGAACAGCCCGCAGGGGCCCGCGCCGATGACCACGGGACGTGGCCCCTCAAAGCCCTCGGGGGCCTTGGCCACGAAGCGATAGCCGGTGTCAGGGGTGACCCGAACATGGTGGTCGCCCTCGAACCGGCGCAGCACCTCAGCCTCGTCGCGCAAGACGACATCGACCGAATAGACCATCTGGATGGCGGACTTCTTGCGCGCGTCATTGGCGCGCCGGGCCACCGCGAAGCTCACCAGGTCGGCGGCCGGCACGCCCAGGCGCGCCAGGATCGCGGGCTCCATCGCGTCCGGCGGATGGCCGAGCGGCAGCTTCAGTTCCGAAATACGCAGCATGATGCGCCTCTTAGCCGGAACGCGGCTGATGCGCCATCCAGGACCTAAATCTGAACCAGACGACCTGCACGCAGACCGACGCGTCGGGTTTGGCCCTTTCGCAGGTCGAGCACGAGGTGCGTGCGACCGCAGACGAGCCGAACGGGGCCATCCGCTCCGGCCCGGATAACCGCCTCTTCAAGCTGTCCCGCGCGCCAGCGGATATCGACACCCACCACGCCGCGCGCCCGCAAGCCCGTGATGCGCCCCGTCGGCCACGCCGAAGGCAAGGCCGGCAGCAGGTGGATCTGATCGTTGCGACTTTGCAGGACCATCTCGGTCATGCCCGAGACGCCGCCGAAATTGCCGTCGATCTGGAACGGCGGGTGGGCGTCGAACATGTTCGGGTAGGTGCGCTCAGGGCCCAACAGCAGCTTGAGAATGTGATGGGCGTGATCCCCCTCGCCCAGACGAGCCCAGAGGTTCAGCCGCCAGGCGATGGCCCAGCCCGTCGACAGATCGCCCCGCGTCTTGAGGCTGGTTCGCGCCGCCGCTGCCAGGCCAGGCGTCTGGTCGATCGCGATCTGGTCGGACGGAAACAGACCGTAGAGATGCGAGACGTGACGATGCTGGATATCCGGCGCATCGGCGTCCCAGTCCTCGAGCCACTCCCGCAGCTGTCCGTCCTTGCCGATCTTGTATGGCGCCAGGCGGGCGCGCGCGGAGGTCAGCTCGGCGACGAAGGCCTCGTCCGGCCCGAGAATCGCCTCGGCTTTCAGGCAGTTGTCGAACAGGTCTCGGAGGATGGCCTGGTCCATTGTGGGGCCGGCGACCAGAGCGGCGCCGCGGCCGTGTTCATTCTCGGGCGAGATCGACGGGCTGGTCACGAGGGCGCCGGACGCTGGATCGACCACCAGAGTGTCCAGGAAGAACCGCGCCGCGCCCCTCATCAGCGGATAGACCCGCGCCAGATACGCGTGATCGCGCCCGTAGTCGTAGTGATCCCAGACATGCTTGCAGAGCCAGGCCCCGCCGGTGGGCCAGACCCCGTACTTGGCGCCGTCGATCGGACCGGTCGCCCGCCAGAGGTCAGTGTTGTGGTGGGCGACCCAGCCGCGTGCGCCATACACCGCCTTGGCCATGCGCTCGCCGGTCTGGGCGATATCCGCCACCAGGGCGATCAACGGCTCGACCATTTCGGGCAGCGACGTCGGCTCGGCTGGCCAGTAGTTCATCTCGGTATTGATGTTGATCGTGTACTTGCCGCCCCAGGGCGCGGAGGTCTTGTCGTTCCAGATGCCCTGCAGATTGGCCGGCTGACTTCCGGGGCGCGAGCAGGCGATCAGCAGGTAGCGCCCGTATTGAAAGTAAAGCGCCGCCAGGGACGGATCGTCCGTCGTCGGTGAAAGGCGAATACGTTCGTCGGTCGGCGCGAGCTCGGCCCGGGTGCGGCCAAAATCCACGCTCACGCGCCGGAACAGCGCTCGGTGATCGGCTTGGTGGCGCGCCAGCAACTGGGCCCACGATCGGCCGGCCAAGCAGGCGAGGGTCGCCAGATTGATCGCCCGGGGATCTCCGGACACATCGTCGTAGCGACGGAAGCTGGTCGCGGCCGCGATCAGCAGCACGACCTCGTCAGCGCCCTCGATACGGAGCTTACCGTCTTCGTCGCCGCCAACCCGGCCGCCCTTGGCCCGAACCTGGACACGGCATTCGAACCGCAGACGCGCCGGAACGCCCTGCTGGCTCTCATTGACGCCCGACAGCACCAGCCCGTCGCCCTCGACGACGACGGCAGTCTTGAGGGGTGAAGCGAAGCTAAGATCGACCGAGATCGCGTGGGCTCGGCTGGCCGAAAGACGAACGGCGATCACCCCGTCCGGCGCGCTGGCGAACACCTCGCGTCGATGGAGGACGTCGTCGATACGGAACTGGGTGGTCGCGATGGCGCCGTCGAGGTCAAGCGCTCGCCTGTAGTCCGACGCCGACTGGGCCAAGCCCGGAAAGTCCAGACGCAGGTCGCCGATCGTCTGGTAGGACATCTGATGCTTGGGCCGCGCCAGGAATTTGGCGTCGGCCAGCGCCTCGGCCTTGGCGTACTCCCCCGCCGCGATCAGGCGTCGGATCTCGGGCAGCGCGGCGCTGGCCTCGGGATTGATCGGCTCATAGGGCCCGCCCGCCCACAGCGTGTCTTCGTTCAACTGCAGCCGTTCGGCCGCCACACCGCCAAACACCATCGCGCCAAGCTTGCCGGAGCCGACAGGCAGGGCCTCGACCCATTCGACGGCGGGCTGCCGGTACCAGAGGCGTTGGTTCGGCGCCTCGGCTGAGCGGGCGCGCACGGGCGCGACGCCGACCAGCGCCGAGCCGCCCAGGGCGGCGACGGCGCTACGGCGCGTAGGCTTGATCACCACGCGCCGCCCCTAGTCCAACTTGACCACCACGACAGACTTCGACGGGATGTCCAGGGTCAGGCGGTCGCCGGACAGCTTGGCGCCCTTGAAGTCGACCGGAACCACGGCGGGCTTGGCGCCGAAGGTGTTCATCGCGTCCATCTTGTCGGCGGTCAGGACCTGTCCGCTCACGGCCTTGGCCTTCAGGCCCGCCAGCGAGACGCTCAGCTTCACGCCGTCGTCGGGAGACATGTTGGCGATCGCGACATAGACCTTGCCGTCCTTGCCCCTGGCCGCCGAGGCGTTGAAAGCCGGGATCTTGCTGCCGGCGACGTCGATTTCCGGCGCCTTGGTCTCCAGCGGGATCGCCGTTGAGTCCTGGAAGGGCACGTACATCTGGTGGG
>FWPV01010168.1_pt1 | contig 15540 bp, 22 predicted proteins | sample 2228371 | NCBI WGS metagenome assembly FWPV01 (sample SAMEA103939776, study PRJEB20133) | metagenome | reverse complement strand
GAATGTTTTCAGGGTCTGTGGTAGAGATGACCAGCAGGGTAAAATAGGAGCGGTTTTTGTCACAGAGCAGCTTAAATTAAAGAATGTTGCGATATTGCACGATAAAACTACTTATGGACAGGGATTGGCTGATGAATTTAAGAAACATATTGGAGATAAGGCAAAAGTTGTATATTATGGTGGAATAGTTCAGGGGGATAAAGACTTTAAAATGATCTTAACTACAGTTAAATCAAAGAAACCTGATATTGTTTTCTTTGGAGGAATATATCCTGAAGCTGGTCTTCTTGTAAAACAATCAAGAGAACTGGGATTGAATGTTCCATTTCTGAGCGGTGACGGAACAATTGACCCCAAATTCATAGAAATTGCAGGTGCATCTGCTGCCGAGGGTACGTATCTTACCTTTAGTCCTGACCCCAGGAATATTCCATCTGCAAAAGATTTTATAAAGAATTATCAATCAAAATTTGGCGAGATAGGACCATACTCAATTTATGCGTATGACGCAACAAATATTCTTTTAACCGCAATAAATGCTGCAAATTCAACAGATGGAGCAGCAATTTCTGATAAACTCCATTCTATGGAATTTAATGTTGCTCTCGGTAATATAAAATTTGATTCAAAAGGAGATGTAACTGTGTCTCCATATGTTGTATGGATTACAAGAAATGGAAAATTCGAGGAATTCTGGAAACCTTAATTTAAAATGGACATTTTAAGAGCTGTTAGAGAAAGAAGAAGTATAAGGGATTTTCAAAAAAAGGAAATTCCTGATTCTTTGCTCGATAAGCTTGCAGAAGCATTAATCTGGGCTCCAAGCGCAGGAAACTTGCAGGCAAGAAAGTTTTATTTTGTTATGAATAATGACATAAAGAAAAAAATTGCTGGTGCTGCTTTAAATCAGAATTTTATTGCAGAAGCTCCGCTGGTAATCGTAGGATGCACAGACAGCCGTATATCATATAAATATAGAGAAAGAGGTGTATATCTTTACTCAATTCAGGATGTTGCATTAAGCATTATGGGCATGATGCTCGTTGCGCATGAAAACAATCTTGGCTCATGCTGGGTCGGTGCTTTTAATGAAAATGATATACATAAGATTTTAAAGATGCCTGACTATTTAAGACCTGTAGCAATTGTTCCTGTTGGCTATCCATCAAAAATTCCAGGCCCTCCTCCGAGGGTATCTAAAAAAGAAGCAGTGGAGGTTATAAAATGAAAATAGCTGTTAATACTGGTGGGGGAGATGCACCCGGACTTAATGCAGTAATAAGAGGTATTGTGCTTGCTGCCCATCAGAAAGGCTGGGAAGTTTATGGCATTAAATATGGATATAGAGGATTGATTGATACAAAACAGATTGTTCGTCTTACACCTGAATCAGTATGGGATATTACTGATATTGGAGGAACGATTCTTGGCACAGCAATCAAAGGTGATCCATTCAGATATGCCGTAAATCAACCTGATGGAAGTGTTGTTGAAACAGACATCTCTGATATTATCGTTTCGAATTTCAAAGCACTTGGATTTGATGCTTTGATAGCAATCGGAGGTGATGGAAGTCTCCGAATCGCCAATAAATTTCTACAGAAAGGAATGCCAATTATTGGTGTTCCCAAAACAATCGATAATGATATTAGCTGTACTGATGCAACTTTTGGTTTTGATACTGCTGTAAACATTGCTACTGAAGCGATTGATCGCCTTCATACTACAGCAAGATCTCATGACAGAGTTATGGTTGTCGAAGTTATGGGACGATATGTTGGCTGGATCGCACTTCATTCAGGAATATCAGGTTCTGCTGATGTTATTCTAATACCTGAAATACCTTTTGATATTGATAAAGTTTGCAATAAAATCAGACAACTCGCTCTGATGGGAAGAGATTATGCGATTGTTGTTGTTGCTGAGGGAGCTAAACCTGTAGGTGGAGAAATAACAATTGCAGAAGGAAAACAGCCCGGAGGCTCTGAAGTCAGATTAGGCGGTATAGGAAGAAAAGTGCGAGAAGAAATTGGTAAAAGAACCGGCAAGGAAACAAGAGATATAGTTCTTGGTCATTTACAGAGAGGGGGCGCTCCGACAACTTTCGATAGATTACTTTCTTTAAGATTTGGCACCGCTGCAGTTCGTCTTGTTGAAGCAGGCAAATTTGGCATGATGGCTGCTGTGCGATCAACAGAAATAATCGCGGTTCCTATTGAGGAAGCTATAGGCCAGATGAAATCAGTTCCACTGGATTCAGATATAGTACTTACCGCCAGATCAATGGGTATAAGTTTCGGAGATTAATAAATCAGGAGGAATATATAATGAATATCCTGTTTATTCTAAGCACTGATGATGCTGAGAAAATCTACAATGCTATGAGACTGGCAAACATAGCAGTAGAAAAAGGTGATGAGGTAAATGTTTTCATGCTCGGGAAAGCGGTTTTATTTGAACAGATTAGTGATGAAAAGTTCAATGTAAAAGAACAGATAGATCAATTTAAAGGCAACATGTTTGTATGAGGAGTCTGCATGAAAGCTCACGGACTCGTGAGCTCAAAAGTATGTCCCATAGGTTATATGAATGATCTCTATGAATCAGTAAAAGAAGCAGATAAAATTATTACTTTCTGATATATTAACCCCAAAAGGGTTAAACATTTTCAGGAAGTCTATTTTATTTCTAATTCTTTAATTATTTTCTTCATATCATCAGGTAAGGGGGATTTAAATTCCATATATTCGCCGGTAAAAGGGTGAATAAAACCGAGCATTCCTGCGTGAAGCATCTGTCTTGGGAAAAACATCTTTTTACCTGCCTTTAGCTGGATTTCAGATTTTTTTCCATAAATTTTGTCTCCAAGTACTGGATGACCTATAGAGGCAAAATGTACTCTTATTTGATGTGTTCTGCCTGTCCCGAGCTTTGCCTCTATCATTGTGGCACATGATAATCTTTTAATTAACTTCCATTTTGTTAATGCTTCTTTTCCCCTTTTTACATTAGTTGACATTTTCTTACGGTCAGACTCCGAACGGCCTATTTTCTTAATTATTTCACCACGTTCTTCATTCATTATTCCATGAACTATAGCTATATACTTTCTGTTTATAGTCCTTTCCCTGAATTGTTCTACAAGATTGTAATAAGAAATATCGTCTAAAGCTATGACCATAACTCCAGAAGTATCCTTATCAAGTCTATGTACTACTCCTGGTCTTAAAGGAGCACCTGGTGCGAAAATTTTTCCACAATGATAAGTAATTGCGTTCATTAATGTTCCATCTTCATGCCCTGCTGCAGGATAGACAACCATACCGGCTGGTTTGTTTACAACGATAATGTGCTCATCCTTGAAAAGAATTTCGATAGGTATATTCTGCGGGATGAGTCCTTCAGTTTTTTTCTCTACTATACTAATCAGAATTACATCAGACGGTCGTAACTTGTATTTATTCTCTGTAATTTTTCCATTAACAGAAACATCGCCTCTATCAATAGCTTTCTGAATCTGTGAACGGGTAATACCTGTCTTAATTGAGAGAAAGACATCTATTCTCTGTCCTGCTTCAGATGGTGTTACAATAAATTCCTGATGCATGATTTAATTCGAAACATTTACATTATTTTTTAATTGCATCTCCCGGGTTAAAAAGAGCTTTTTATATCAAGCTTCATTATTTAGAATTCTGAGCATTCTTTCACACACCTTGCATTCACTCGTTTCCTCTGTACCATTCTCCCACTTGATATACATTATGCTTGAATTCCAGCATACTGGACAAAGAATATAATATGCTTCGCCAAATCCTTTTTCATCACTATACTTTAAAGTAGATTCTACAAAAAAATACTTCATGTAAAGATATTATCTTAATTATTAGATTTTAATTGAATTTCAACCTATTTATTATTATATTAACCAAAATAAAGAAGAGATTGCTTAAAAATTTATGGCTCTTCTCCAAAAATTAGTTGAAATAATGGTAATTTTATGAAAAAATTATAAAAAGGTAAAAATGATATATTTCAGATTCAAAACATTTCTTCTTTTATTATTAATAGTAATATATTCAACTTCCTGCCCTTCGAACTTTAAAAAATCAGAGCCTCCTCTGGAAACAGTTCCATATGTTGATTTAACAAAATATACAGGCACATGGTATGAGATTGCCCGTTTTCCTCATCGTTTTCAGGAAGGATGTATCAACACTTCTGCTACCTATACAATTCGTGAAGATGGTAAAATTGACGTGTTGAATAAATGTCTCTTAGACTCTCCCGAAGGAAAATTAAAAACAGCTCGCGGTGTTGCAAGAATTGTTGATACAAAAACCAATTCAAAACTAAAAGTAACATTTTTCTGGCCTTTTTCAGGCGATTACTGGATTATTGATCTTGGTAAAGATTATGAATACGCTGTAGTTGGTAATCCTGATAGAAAATATCTCTGGATATTAAGTCGCAGCCCCTCAATGGATGAAAAACTCTATATGAATATAATTGAAAAATTGAAACAACAAAATTATGATACAAGTAGATTAATTAAAACGTTACAAAATAATAATTAAATAAGGAGGTTAAAATGCAGGATATTGTCTCGAAGGCAATAGTTCATGGGGTATATATTATAACAGCAAGAACAAAAGATAAAATTAATGGAATGACAGCTGCATGGGTATCTCAGGTATCCTTCAAGCCAACAATGCTTATGGTTGCAATCGCTCCAGCAAGATTCACACATAGCCTTATTAAAGAATCAGGCTATTTTGCTGTTAATACTCTCTCAAAAAATCAGATTGAAATTGCAAAGCTGTTTGGATTTAAAAGTGGTAGAAAGCACGATAAATTTCAGAATATTTCTTATTTCGATGCTCCCAATGGCTCACCAGTATTAAAGGATGCAATTGCATACTTTGAATGTAAATTGATCGATGATTTCAAAGCAGGAGACCATTCAATCTTCACAGGTGAAGTAATAAACGCAAAAATACTTAAAAACGATGCCGAACCTCTAATATTCAAATGGGATGATTATTTTTAAATAAAATTGTGGCTGGAAACTAAACCTTCATTATTCTAATTACATTATTACGGTTAAACATTTTCATAGAAATTTATTTTATTCTCTATTTGCGCACATAGTCCCTGTAGCATATTTAATTCCCATTCTGTCAGGCCTGCTCTTCCAATGAAATGCTTTAGATTTTTCATTATCTTTTTTCCAAGTTGTCTGTCACCTCTTGGAATATATTCGAGAACTTTTAGCAGATATTCAATTCTTTCATAGAGGCCATCAAGCCTTTCATTTTTAATAAATTCTGGGGATTCTGTTTTATATGTTTTTTGTGCAAGTTCATATGCTACAAGCATAACACTCTGCGATAAATTCAGTGAACCTGCCTCAGGTTCTGATGGAATAGTTATCATAAAACCGCATGAATCAACCTCTTTATTTAAAAGACCAATTCTTTCTCTCCCAAACAGAATTGCTATTTTATTATTTTTTGCGGCAGAAATGATTCTTTTCAGACTATCTCGAAGAGGCAGAATTATTCCCCTTCTCTTACCCAATCTTCTTGTAGTTCCGATAACCAGATTTTTCTCATTAATCGCTTCTTTAAATGATTTATAAACTATAGCGTTCTTTACCATATCATATGCCTGACATGACATCCACTTTGCCTCTCTGGTATGGAAAGGTGCTGGGTTTACAAGTTCGAGTTTATTGAATCCCATATTTTTCATCGCTCTTGCAGCAGCACCGATATTGCCAGGTTCCCGGGGTTCAATAAGAATAAAATAAATATTATCCTTCCATGAACTCATAATTAAATATTTTACTATGAATTTATTATCTACTTTAAAAGAAATTTAATTATGGGAAATGCTGACATTGCTCGGAAACGTGAAATATAAAGAGTAAACTCTAATTGGAATAATGAAGCTTATTTTACAACACAGCAATTTCTACCTTTTCTCTTAGCTTCATAGAGTGCTTCGTCTGCTCTTCGTATAAAGCTTTCATCAGTGTCATTTGGTAAAAGCTCAGTTATGCCTAAGCTTATAGTAATTTTTTGTTTAACATTAGGGATAGATGTGTTTTCGATCTTTCTTCGTAAACGTTCTGCACAATTTAGAGCCGAAAGCGCATTCGTATTAGGCAATAAAGACAGAAACTCTTCGCCACCAAAACGAAAAACTATATCTTCTATTCTACAGGACTTATCTAATATTTTTGCTACAGTTTTAAGCACTTTATCTCCAACTTCATGTCCATATGAATCATTCACAGATTTAAAATGGTCTATATCACTCATTATAATGCTCAAAGGAAAATTATGCCGCATCGAAAAAGACATATTTGTTTGAAGTATTTCCTTTAGAGTTCGTCTATTTAATAAGCCTGTTAAAGGATCCGTATTCATAATTTCTTTTATTGTTTCATTCGCTTTTTCGAGTTCTTCATTTTTTTTGTCGAGTAACCTTGTTAAATTAATTAATTCATTATTAAGATTAGACATTTTTGTTATAAGCTCATTGTATGTCAATCTATGTTTTTCGAAAAACATCAGAAACTTATTGCCAATGGAGAAAGTAATCCCAGCTAACGAAATACGAACATTATCAGGGCCAAGAAAGTTTAATTTTATAACAGTATTTCCGTTTTTTTCTGGTAAAGAAAAATTTCGTGATTCAGGTGACAAGAATTCCATAATGTTCTTTTCGATTGGTTTTTCAGTTAAGCTCATAGAATCTAAAAATGCTCTGTTACAATCAAGAATAGTCCCTGAATCATCAGTAAGAATGATTACAATTTGACTTTGTCTTTCAAGGTAATAAATTAATATTTCTATGTGGTCTTTTAAAACCTCAAAGATAGTATGGTTCATTTTGTCCATTGTTCTACGAGTTTAACTGCAGAATCTGCATCAGGCGCCCATCCGTCTGCTCCTACAGTACGCCATAAATCAGGAAACGCATTGAATCCCATACCTCCTACCATAATTTTCATATCACCAGTAGTTTTATCGCTCTTAAGCAACGATATTATTTTCCAAGCCTTATCAATATTGAAAGGCATAGCAACAGAAATACCCAAAATTTGAGGTTCAACTTTTCTAATAAGTTTAAGGAGTTCTTTTTCAGGGGTGTTAGCACCAAGATATAGAACATCCCAACCTTTTATTTCTAAAAGGTCAGCAACTATTCTACCACCCACCTCATGAAATTCATTTGGAGCAGCCGTGAGTATAATTTTTCCCTTTTTCTGTTCACCAAACCGAAATTTTGTATAAATATTAGATGTGATTCTCCCTACTATAGCAGTTGCAAGATGTTCTTCTGCTACGGTAATTTCTCCTTTTTCCCATAATATACCTATATGATACAGAGCAGGTTGTATTATTTGAAGGTAGAAGTCCCTTAGATCTTCAGGGGATTTAACTATTTCTTCTGCCATTTTAATACAAGATTCGAAATCAGCATCAAGCAGAAACGATACAAACTTTTCTTTTTTATCTTTCCATTCAGGTAATACAGAGATATCTAAAGAAGGTTCTTTTTTGGATAAATCGAGCATTAAATCATGCTTCTCTATTAGCCAATCATAAACTGAATTTATTTCACATGCATTTTTTTCATCAAGATTTTCCTTTATTGCTTTCTGCCACGTCTTAAGTTCTACAGGAAAGTAATCGTATGCAAATCCATGCGAATGATATGAACGATAAACCCAGGGTACAATTTTGACGAGCATCTCAAAATAACCAAATTTAAATACATTAATCATAAAATTTATATGGTTCTGGTGATTATCATACATCATCTGTAATGGATTATGGCCAATCAATTCGTGAATATCAGGTCGAGAGGTCATCTCATTATTCACGGATTCCAATAAAACATCCTTCATCTTTTCATATAATGAGTTAGATTCAATAGATACGTGAAGTTTTTCTTTTGCTTCTTTAACTAATTCTTCCATCATAACTTATTTTATAACAATAAACCTTTTAATACTATACTTATAACTCTAACTAACGTGCTAATTTAAAGAGACTTCTTTTCGAAATTTTATACAAACTCCATTAGAGTCTTTCAACAGCCTGTCGAGTCTGCCCTTTTTACTTTATTGTTATGATTGAGAATTTATTTCACAGCTTAACCCTCTCACTTTTCCCAACAAAAACTTTGCCTTCGTTAACTTCGTCAGTCTCTTAATCTCAGACAGAATTTTTAAACCTTCCATATCTTCAGAATCTACTGAACCTGTTCTTTTAATGATATCAAAAGCTTTTCTATGTCCACTTTTCTCCAGTAATCTTTTCATCTGACTTTTTCCTCATCATCTCAAATCTCTGGCGGGTTTATGGCCACAGCTTGACGAAGGAAAGCTGAGAGAATATGCGGTTAAGCTCGAAAACAGTGCGATTGTCAAACGACCCGGGTTTTTAATAAAAATCTTCGGATTGGGAGACATTGAAAAATTCCGAAAGTCAGTTAAACTTGCATTCTGCTTTTCACCTCTTGATCCTAAGATGCCACTTAGCGATAACTACCTGAATTCCTAACTGAAAATTATCATTCTTCCCGTAAAACTTGGGGATAGCAAGGATTATCTGGGACGTGACACCCTTATAGAGTTTCTGATATAATTCCATAACCGCCTTGTAATGTGAGGAGAATTCCAACATGAAGTCCAACGACATAATTAAGATATTGAGTTCAAAACTCAAACGCATATTGATTCCTGCCACTGTCGAAGCGATATATCTCTACGGCTCTCTTGTGAAGGGCAGGATTCGTAAAGATAGTGATATAGATATCGCGCTGCTCATGTCTTATGGCATCGATGACATGGAAAAACTTGGAATCATGGCTGAAATTGAGGCTCTTCTTACCTCGATATTAAGAGAAGAAGGATTTCAGCAGGAGATCAGTGTTCTTGATCTGCGCGGCAATTACCTGTCTGTCGAGCTTCAGTACAAGGTTATAACAGAAGGGATACCAATATATACAAAAGACCTTATAGTAAGGCTTGATTTTGCAAACTTCGTGAAAAGAGAATATTTTGACTTCAGCCCTTATCTAAAGTCTTTGAGGGAGAGGAAATATGCAGATTTATTACAGAAAGCTTGAGTTAATAGAGGATTCCATCAAAAAACTCTCTGAGATTAAAAAAGACAATCCAGATATCGAAGCCTACGCAAATCGTGGAAAGACAGGGATGCTGCAGAAAGAAATCTTCAGAAGGCGATAGAAGCAATCATCGATATTGGCAAAATGCTTATCGCAGATAAAAGGCTGAAAGAACCCGGCAATAACAGGGAGGTTTTTATCATTCTCAACGAAAACGGGCTATTCCCTTCCAAATTACTTACCTCTATCGATAAGATGATAGGAATGAGGAATATTCTTGTTCACAGCTATGACAGAATCGACGACACTATAACATTTGAGGTTCTAAAAAAATATATAACTGATATCAGGAGGCTCTATAATTATTTCAAAAAGATTTGCATCGCCAAATAACCTGTAATAAAAATTAAGACGTATTTATCTGTTCAGGGTAACGAGATATTCATTCTTGTCCACTATTATCCCTTTGAATTTCCCCTGAAACAGATGCCCGCTTCGTCTATGTTTTTTGTTTATATAAACCGTTTAACTTGTATTTATCAGTGAGTCCAAAAGAAAATAGGAAACAATTTGATATTAAGGAATCGGCCGTATCACAGGCAAGTCGCCGGTTTGAATCAGCCCTTTCATATAAGGTGAGGCTTGGGGAAAAGATAAAAAAAGTGAGGGAGGCGCTTAACTTGTGTAATGTGTAGAACTCACCCTGATTATTTCTCCACAATTGTTTTTCTCAAAGCAAGGACTTTCATTTCATATAATGGCAGACACAAAAGAAGGGTGTAGCCTTTGGATGATTAATCTTTTGTGTCTTGTTATTTGCCAATGTAGGCAGGCTGTTTTACCATGCTTCAGTTTTTAAGTTTTCAATTGCATCAAAATGTGCATCTTTTGTAACTAATGTAAGGATATATTGTTGAGCAATAGCAGCAATCCATATATCATTTTCTGGAATTGGTTGCCCTTTATCTTTTAAACGGTTCTTTATATCCCCATATCTCTTAGCTGTTTCAGTATTGCACGAAAGTACAGTATTTTTGAGTGCAAATTCATCTATACGAACAATATTTTCTTGTATTTTGATTGATTTGTAAGCTCCAAAATATAATTCTCCAATAGCAATACATGGGACGAAAACTTCTGTAGCATTGACTAAACGTTCATGAACCACTGGGTCTCCAGTAAAAATGGCAATGATTATATTTGTATCGAGAAGGTATCTACCATTCACTGATATCTACCTTTTCACAACCTTCCTCTATAGCTTTAGACATTAGCTGTAAATCATCAGCAGGAATTGTTCTTTCAAATTGCAAAAGACTTTTACCCTCGACCCCTTTAGGAACTAAAGTTTTTGCAAAATCAAGTACACGAAGCTGAAGGTCATAAGGAAGCTTATCAAAATGAGCAATAAGATTATCTTTTACGGATACGGTTGTCATAAATCTACCCCCTTCTAATTATTTATTTAATTTTATCATGCCTTCAAATTATCCATTATACAAAAATTAAGAATGAAAAAACCATTTGGCCTTACCCTTTTATAGCATATTATCTGTCAATAAACTAAATTTGCCAACAGAACTTTAGCTTTTCGAGAGTCCATTTGTATCTTCTAAATTCAACTATAATAGTATTACTATGACCGTTTTCTACTATAATCCGTAACTCAGCCCAATTTTCATAATATTTATATTCAATTTCTCTAAAAAAATCTGGATTTTTCTGCTTATCTCTGCTGTATGCCATGAATCATTGATCTTCACTTTCTTTATTTCGGCCAAATGCATAAGCAGATCTTGGCGAGAGAATTTAGATAGAAGTTGTTTTTCGGATAACAATCTGTAAATACGATAATACCACTGCAATGCGATAAAAGTAATAAACATCCATCCTTCCAGCGCCGTTTGATTTCTCATATATGAACTGTCAGCTTTTAGAACATTCTTCATCGCATCAATCATTATTTCAATACTGTTACGGCTTTTATAATTCGTATAGATCTGTTCAGGGGATGCATTAGTAAGATTAGTTAGTATCGCCAGCGTTCCAAAACGAATATTCATGGAATAGAAGTCTTCAATTGTATGCGTTTCCGGATGTGTTTCGATTTGGCTCAAATAATCATGCTCTTCTCTGATTCTCAATCGCTCATCCAAATAGTAATGTATCATCCTTTTGTTTTTGCACCTGCACTGTCAGTCATAACACTGATACTTCCGTGATGGTCTGTGAGGTCTTTTATTCAATCGCTCCTTAAGCCAGTTCTATTCGTTGGTGACCTATTTACTCCCTGAAGATAAATGTTATTTCACATCAGATTAAAGACATTGTTATGTCAATTCTTTCATAATAAACGGTAGCCGTCCCAATTTTATTTGGAGCAAAGCAAAAGCATATGACCTTTTACAGTTTTTTAATGTGAAATTCTACCATGAGACACAAATTTCTTGAAAAGTACCTTTTCAAGAGTTTTACAAAGAAAATTTTACAATACCTCGAAGAGATTATTTTTGAGGAAATGCAGGGAATATGATAATTTTAATAGATAAGGAGTTAGTGAAAATTTAAAAGAGGCAATAAGATTGAGGAAATGCAGGGAATATGATAATTTTAATAGATAAGGAGTTAGTGAAAATTTAAAAGAGGCAATAAGATTGATAGGGAAATAGATTGATGAAATTTAATTAGTTAGAAAGTCAGGAGTCATAAGTTATGATTTGAGGTTCGATAACTTACAGATGACAAAACGCCTGTCTATGTGCGAACGCGTACAGGCATGCGTGAGGTAAAAAACACCCAGAGACTTTATTATTTATTGCCTTTAACTTGTTATAATTTGTTATAGCTCTTAACAAGAAAGGAGATATGTAATGTCTATGCGATATATTTTAAGCGCGTATATTGAACAGGCTATGGCAGAGGCTATTTATGATAAGCTAGAGGATGGCACATTCACTGGTCATATCCCTTCCTGTAAAGGAGTCGTGGCTTTTGGCGTAACTCTACGCGAGTGCGAGAATGAATTGCGTTCAATACTTGAAGACTGGATTCTTGTAGGTTTGAAACTTGGACATCCACTACCAATAATCGGAGGCATTAATTTAAACAGGGAACCGTCTCGTGAGCCAGTGGACACCGTGTAAGCGTCGGAATTTCATTAGTAGATTACGTAAGATTGGCTTTGATAGCCCCTTCTCTGGAAGCAGACATCAGTCAAATAACATCATCTCGTGATCCCTTCTAATATAGAATATTCCATTCCACAGCTTCAAACTATGATTCGGGAAGCAGAAAATATAATTGGTCGTAAGATTACCGCTGATGAATGGAGTCTTTTATGAGCGGTTATTAGGGTCATATCTACACATTACACAAATTAAGCGCCTCACTCATTGCCGGGTGGGGTTATATGATAGAAGGCTCCTGGATATTCTATTCTGTGAGGTCGTGATATCAGCGCTCATTTATTAATAAATCTTATCATTTGTCAATTGTGTAGACCTAACCCTTCGTACTTTTATTTATCTGAACAATTGCCGAGTATCCTTATTTTCTCAAGAATCTCGTTAGTTCTTTTAGACACAACCCTTTCAAACCGTTCATGTCTTGTTTCTGCCATGTTTAATGTTTCTTTTTCTCTCTGGTCAGTCTCTTAATCTCAGACAAAAATTTCAAATCTTCCAGATCTTTTGGTCTACCTGCTGCCTTTTTCATCTTTATTAGATCATCAAGCGAAGCAAAATAAACAAATATATTGCCAAATTTTGCCCTAACCTTATTTTTCCATACATCATCAAAGCTTACTCCTTTAACGAATGGATGAATATCGGTTTCAACAGCATACTGACGAATTAATACTTTTTTCTTAAGAAGATCATCGATTGAAACATCGGTCATATCGTAGCCGAATTTCTTTAATGCAGCCCATGCCTTCTCAGCATTTTCTCTTACAGGTCTTAAAAAAATATCGATATCAAGAGTTGAACGTGCATATCCATGAACAGGAAAAGCAGTTGCTCCAATTATTACAAAATCAACTTTATGTTCTTTTAATAATCTCAAAAGCTTTTCTGTGTCCACTTTTCTCCAGTAATCTTTTCATTTCATCTGACTTTTTCCTCATCATCTCAAATCTCTGGCGGGTTGTAAGAGACATCTGAAATTTTAATTCAAAAGTGATTTCTGCTTTTTCGTTGTGTCTATCAAGTTTTAATATACTTATCATATAACTTCTTTATTTTTCGAAAATAATAATATATTTTTAAAATAATTTCAATCTATTGTATTGCCTCATCAAAAATCTAAGCGAAACTGATTCATTGCCTCATTTAAAAATCTAAATGAGTTCACTGCCCTTATGGATTACAACCGCACCTGTGCGAGCCATATTCTTAGCACTCTTTTGCCGGGTGGGGCTATATGATAGAAGGCTCCTGGATATTCTATTCTGAGAGGTCGTACCATCGGCACTCATTCTATTACTAAATCTTATCCTTTGTCAATTGTGTAGACCTGACCCTTGTTATTTTGACCCTTGTTATTTCTTGTTTACTTTTATCCTCTGGTTACCGGTTCAGCATTTTGATTAAACTATACCGCTATCTCCAAGGCTATCTTATCGTATGTTATTACCGGTGTTGTTTTTCTGTCAGTTGCCTTTTTTTCTATTAGTCCCATCTGTTCCAAATATTTCACATCGTCCGCTATATTCTTAATATCCCTGTGTGCTATCCTTGCAAGTTCATTGATAGAAGATGGTTTCCTGGTCTTGATAATACGCAATAGTTCAAGTCTTTTAGGTGTCAAGGCTTTTCTGAATGCTTCAAAACTGGTAAAGTAAATCCCTGCTTCTTTTTTGACCTTTTCCCCTCTCTCAATAGCTTCCCCTGTTTTTACAAAATCATCAAGAACGGTCTTCAAATCTTTTATCCCTATTTTGATTCTCTTTACTCTCATAGCTCACCTCTCTTATATCTTTCAATATCTCTATAAAAATCCTGTGATAATTTCTTAAGATTAAGAAACTTGTAGGGCTCGATCTTCCCTTTTATATGTTTGTGGTCTCCTTTCCCTTCTGCATTATCATATCCGATTACCCGCTCATCATTAACAATATAAACCAGTGAATATTTATATCCATGCGGTTTATCTTTTGTTGCTTTTGGTAATTGCCACATCTTAACTTCAATGATATTATTAAGCTCATCTATAACCCTATCATGCCTTATTAAATGTGCTTTCATTTAATGGTATTTTATACCAATAATAAAATCAAGTCAAATGTTTGATCCTGCTTCTGAATTCCCGTGGAGATATGCCATGGAGTCTTTTGAATATCCTCTCAAACTGCGAAAAGCTCCCGTAGCCGACAGAATGGGCAATATCGCGTATTCTAAGAGCAGGGTTTTTGAGCAGCGCTGCTGCCTTGTTAACTCTGATGTCGTTGATGAACGATATGAAAGACAGTCCGAATCTTTTCTTGGAGCCCCTGCAGAATCTGAACCTGCTCATGCATGCCATACGGGAGAGCTTATCGAGTGTCAGGTCTTTCATGTAGTTTTCCCTGATGTGTGTTGCAATGCCGTCAAATATGAAATCATCCCTTCTGTTTACACCTTCTTCAACATATTCGCCGACCTTTCCCTGTCCGAATATCTCTGCAATACGCATACGTAAATAGCCAAGACTGAGCGGCTTTTTTATGTAATCAGCCACAGTATACCTTATCGCTTTTATTACAACATCCTCATTGCTGTAGCCGGTCATTATGATAGCAGGAAGCGCAGGATATGCCTCTCTCAGTGCTTTCAATACATCAAATCCGTCACTGTCAGGAAGAATATAATCGATTATCGCAAGGTCAAAAGGATGTCTAATGAGGCGCTTTGTTTCAGCATAATTCGATGCATCAACAACAGTGTATTCCCTCTCAAGCGCACCCTTCAGGATATCCCGCACATGAGGATCATCATCAATAACAAGGATGGTTTTTAAAGCTTTCCTTTCCATGGGGAACGGGTATTTGTTTTCAGTTCATTATACCTGAGTAAAACTATTACAAGACCCTGTCCGGCCCTGAATAATTATTTTAAGTCAAATGTCAAGCCTGACCCTATAGGGATGCCCTAGGTGTTTATATTGTTTGAGAAACATTTTAAATTTTCTGTTTTGAATTTTGAATTCCGGTTTATCCGGCTCAGATATTCATAAATGGCTAAGTATAGAATTAATCTTTGAAGCAGCAAATAGACGGATATTTTTTATGATTGCTTGTCAACATTTTGTTTTTAATTAAAAACGTTCTCCATATTTATTCCTTCTAAGCCAATTCTTCTCTCTTCACTTAAAAAGTAGCATGTACCCTTTGTTCTCTGTCCCCATTAAATGCATTAA
>FWPV01010167.1_pt1 | contig 15541 bp, 16 predicted proteins | sample 2228371 | NCBI WGS metagenome assembly FWPV01 (sample SAMEA103939776, study PRJEB20133) | metagenome | reverse complement strand
TGATTGTGCAGGCGGCGCAGGAGATGCTACAAGGCTGGGAGGCGCATTACCGGGCGGGAGAAGCGCTGGACATCGCCCGCGAGATGGCGGCGCTGACCCTGACGGTGACGGCACGCGCTTTGTTTGGGGTGAACCTGGGCGAACGGGTGAATCGAATCGGTGAAATCGTCAACCGGGCGGCATTGCTGTTCGAGAAACCGAGCAACCCCGCCCTGCGCCAGTCATCCCAGGAGTTCCGTGCGGTGGTGGATGAAATCATCCAGGAGCGTAGACGGGATTTCAGGGATGGCGGCGACCTGCTCAGCTCGCTGATGCTGGCGCGGGACGAAAGCAGCGGGCAGGGGATGAGCGATGCGCAGCTCAGCGAGCAGCTTTGCGGTTTGCTCCTGGCGGGTTACGAGACCACCGCCAACGCCTTAACCTGGACCTGGTATCTGCTCTCCCAAAACCCCTGGGCAGTTGAACGGCTGCGGGGAGAGGTGAACAAGGCGTTGGATGGGCGCTTACCGAGCTACGCCGACCTGGAACGCATGCCCTTCCTGCGCCAGACGCTGGATGAGAGCCTGCGCCTGTACCCCCCGGCGTGGGTCTTGGGGCGACGCGCTATTGGTGAGGACGAGATTGGCGGATATCACGTGCCTGCGGGGACGGTGATGGCAATTTGCATCTACACCCTGCACCGCCACCCTGATTTTTGGGAGAACCCGGAGACATTCGATCCGGGGCGGTTCGAGCCTGAAAAAACGGCAAACAGGCATAAGTACGCCTATCTCCCTTTTGGCGGCGGACCGCGCATGTGCATCGGCAGCGGTTTTGGGCTGCTGGAGGCGTGCCTGATCATGGCGTGCGTGGCGCAGCGCTACGAATTGCGCCTGGCTGAAGGGGTGGAGGTGCAGCCCCAGGCAATTTTTGTGTTACGCCCGAAACGGGATATGAAGATGACACTCCGGCGATGGTGAATGCCCGGTCCGACGTGAGATAAAGCGAGAATGCTGTGCAAAGTCACCTGACCCATGTTACGGCTTTTCCAAAGTAGCTTGACAAAATGAGTATGTCATTGCAAACCCGGCGGTCCAGGCAGACCGGCGGTCCTGGCAGACCGGAGTTCTTTGCCGGGTAAAGCAATCGCTCGGTTATGAAAGGGCTGCTTCGTCGCAAAGAACGCTCCTCGCAGCGACATTTTACTTTCTTGTGAAAGCCTGGTGACCCATGCAGGGCTTGCTTGACGCTGATTCTTTTGTATGTTATAGTTTTTTTACGTCCTGTTCCATCTGCACAAGTGTCGCTACCAACGCGACCGGTTGGGTTCTAAATTTCGGTGTCACCACCGCGTTTCTGGCTCGAGAGGAGGTGCCGATAAGAAGATAACCCGATTCAAGCGCGATAACATCGTCCAACTTTTATCATCTATTTGCCAACCAAACACCTGAGGAGGAAACCCATGAAAACCCGGCTGATCACGCCGTTATCTTTTGTGTTAATTCTTGCCCTGTTGCTCGTCAGTTGTAACTCTCCCGCCCCTGCCCCAACCACTGCTGCCCCAGAAGAACCCTCCCCAACCCAACCACCTCCCACCGCGAAAATGCTGGATACGATTAAAGCCCGTGGCAAGCTGGTCTGCGGCGTCCATACCGAGCTGCCCGGTTTTGGATACATTGACGCCGACGGTAAGAACGCCGGTTTTGATATTGACCTGTGCAAGGCGGTGGCGGCAGCGGTCTTTGGCGACCCCGGCGCAGTCGAATTCGTGCCCATCACGGCTGCGGAACGCGGACCCGCTCTCCAAACCCGCGAGGTGGATATGGTCGCCCGTAACATGACCTGGACCTCCTCCCGCGAAGCTCAATGGGGGAACTTCACCTGGATCATGTTCTACGACGGTCAGGGGATGATGGTGCGAGCGGATAGCGGCTTTCAGACCCTGGAAGACCTGAACGGCGCCACCGTTTGCGTGACTACCGGCACCACCACCGAACAGAACCTGGCAGATGCCTTCCGTGAGCGCAACCTGGAATTCACCGCGGTCACTTTTGAGGACACTTCCGCGGTGTACAGCGCGTATCTGGACGGGCGCTGCGACGCCGCCACCAGCGATAAATCCCAACTGGCTGCGGTGCGGAGCGGCTTCCCCAACCCTGATGAGCATATCTTGCTGGATGTGACCATGTCTAAAGAACCGCTCACTCCGGCGGTGCCTGCTGGAGATGACCAATGGCAGGATGTGGTTAAAACCGTGATGTGGGTGCTGATCAACGCCGAGGAGCTGGGAGTCACCTCGCAAAACGTAGAGGGAATGAAAACCAGCGACAACGTGGTAATCAAACGGATGCTCGGCAGCGAAGGGAGCTTCGGGCAAGAAGACCTGGGGCTGGCTATTGACTTTGCGGTTAATGTCATCAAAGCTGTGGGCAACTACGGCGAAATTTACGACCGCTACATGGGACCCCAGGGAGCATCCTTTACCCTCGACCGAGGTTTGAACAGACTCTGGTCAGACGGCGGATTGATGTACGCCCCTCCGCTGCGCTGATCTCTTTATCAGACCATCAGGGCGGGCTTTGGTTGTCAGGCAGTCAAAGCCCGCCTCAAGATCGAACTTACTCCAGGCATGGTTCAAACCCGACTGCCCCGCTTTCTATACCGCAAAGGCGTGCCCATCTGGCGCGACGTGGTCATTCTCAAGTGGGTGGCTCAGATCATCTCGGCGCTATTGGTGATCGTCTTCATTTACTTTTTAATCAGTAATCTGTTGGAGGCAGCCGCAGCCCGCAACCTGGGTCTGGGCTATAGTTTTCTGAAGGTAGCCGCCGGTTTTCCACTGGCTGAGTCGGTCATCCCCTACGATCCATCGCGCTCCTTTGGCTATGCCCTTTGGGCTGGTTTCTTGAACACGGTCAAGGTATCTGTAATTGGCATTATCCTGGCGACGATGCTGGGGTTGGTGGCGGCGTTGGGGCGACTTTCGAGCAACTGGTTGGTGAGAACCATCGCCGGGGTGTATGTGAACCTGATTCGTAACATCCCGCTGCTGGTTCAGCTTTTCATCTGGTATTTTGCCATCTTCCAACAGCTCCCCAGGGTGAACCAGGCGATTAAACTCCCCGGACCGGTGTATCTGAGCCAGCGAGGTTTATACATGGTGGGTTGGTTGCCGGGTGAGACCTTCGGCGGCTGGCTCCCATTTCTCATCGGGGGTATCGTATTGGGCGGTGTGGCGCACCGCCTGCTGTTGGGTTACCAGTTGCGCACCGGCAGGCTGACATACCCGGCTATCGTCGGTCTGGTCATCCTGATTGGGTTGCCGCTGCTGGGATGGTTGCTTTCCAGCACACCGCCTCTGGAGAAATCGGTGCCGGAGCTAGGCGCGTTCAATTTCAGCGGAGGATTGCGCCTGACCCCCGAATTCGCCGCCCTGCTGGCGGGGTTGGTGGTCTACACCGGCGCGTTCATCGCCGAGGTCATTCGGGGCGGCATCCTCTCGGTATCCAAAGGGCAGATCGAAGCAGCCAAGGCGATGGGCTTAAACCCGATACAAATCCTGCGCCTGGTGGTATTGCCCCTGGCATTACGGGTGATCATTCCGCCCCTGATCAGCCAATACCTGAACCTGACCAAGAACTCAAGCCTGGCGATCGCCATCGGCTATGTGGACCTGTTCTTCGTGGGTAGGACGATCATCAATCAGGCAGGGCAGGCAGTGCCGGTGTTTATTTTGATTATGGCAATTTACCTTAGCCTGAGCCTGTTCACTTCACTCATCCTGAACATCTATAACCGTCGAGTGCAACTGGTGGAAAGATGACTCTGGTAGCCGATGAAGTCGAGGTCTTGCGTCCGCCGCAGCCTGGCGCAATCAAATGGCTGCGCAAAAATCTGTTCAGCAACTGGTGGAACACACTGCTGACCCTGTTCTCGGCAGCGGTGGTGACGCTGACCCTGCGTGGACTACTCACCTGGGTCATTTTCACAGCCGACTGGACGCCGGTTGTGGCAAACCTGCGCCTGTACGCGGTGGGAACTTACCCGGTGGAACAGGTATGGCGGGTGTGGATGATTATCTATATGGTCTCCTGCCTGATGGGCTTCAGCGCCGGAAAATGGCATGGGACGGTGCTGGTTTTCGCCGGCGCAATGAGCGTTGCTTATGTGCTGTTGGCTATGCTCCCCATCCCACTGGAATATCTGGGGGTCAACAGCCGCATCACCCTGGCTGGCAACAGCGCCGCCCTGCTGGTTGGTTTTGCCCTGGGCAATCTGCTGGAACGGCGTTACAGTCTTAAAGGGCGATGGGTAATTCTCGCCTGGTTGGCGTCTTTTGGAATCACCATCCTGCTCCTGGGCGGATGGCGTGGCTCGCGCTTGCTGCCGCCAGTCGAGAGCGGGCAGTGGGGCGGTCTCACCCTCACCTTCTTGCTGGCGATTGTGGGCATTGTGGCATCCTTCCCAATTGGAGTGCTCCTGGCACTGGGAAGGCAAAGCAAATTGCCGGTGGTCAAAGCTTTGTGCATCATTTTTATTGAAATGGTGCGTGGGGTGCCGCTGGTGACCATCTTGTTCATGACCTCGATTTTACTGCCGCTATTCCTGCCGGACAATGTGCGCATTGACCGCGTGTTGCGGGCAATGCTGGGGATGACCCTCTTCGCCGCCGCTTACATGGCAGAAAACGTGCGTGGGGGGTTGCAATCCATCCCGCGCGGACAATACGAAGCTGCCAAGGCGCTTGGGCTGAATAACTTCCAAACCACCCTGCTGATTGTGCTGCCCCAGGCTTTACGCGTGGTGATTCCGGCAATCGTGGGACAGTTCATCGCTCTGTTCATGGACACCACCCTGGCAGTCATCATCGGCTTACTGGAGCTGCTGGCGGTTGGCTCCGCCATCCTCAACAGCAACCCCGCCTGGCTGTTGTTGGATATGGAAGTGTACACCTTCATCGCCCTGGTTTTCTGGGTGTTCACATTCTCGATGGCATACGCCAGCCGCAAGGTAGAAGCGGCGGTGGGTTTGGGGACAAGGTGAAAAAGATATGAGAGAAAATGGTCAAACCAACCAGGATGCGATCATCATCTGCCGCGACGTACATAAGTGGTACGATGATTTTCACGTGTTGAAGGGAATCAGCCTGACGGTGCGCCGTGGGGAGGTATTGGTGATCTTTGGACCCTCAGGCTCGGGCAAATCCACCTTCATCCGCACCATCAACCGGTTGGAGGACCATCAACGGGGGGATATCATCGTGGATGGAATCGAGCTGACCGATGACCTGCGCAACATCGAGGCGATTCGGAGCGAGGTGGGGATGGTGTTCCAATCGTTCAATCTCTTCCCCCACCTGAAAGTGATTGACAACATCACCCTGGCGCCGATCTGGGTGCGGAAGTGGCGCAAAGACAAAGCGGAGAAGATTGCGATGGAACTGCTGGAGCGGGTGGGCATTCCGGAGCAGGCGCATAAGTACCCCGGGCAGCTTTCGGGCGGGCAACAACAACGGGTTGCGATTGCCCGCGCCCTGGCGATGCAGCCCAAGGTGATGCTGTTTGATGAACCAACCAGCGCCCTGGACCCGGAGATGATCAAAGAAGTGCTGGATGTCATGAAGGAACTGGCGCGCAGCGGAATGACGATGCTGGTGGTGACCCACGAGATGGGCTTTGCCCGCGAGGTGGCAGACCGCATGGTGTTTTTCGATGGGGGAAAAATCGTGGAGGAAGGCACACCCGAGCAGATTTTCACCCACCCACAACAGGAACGGACGAAGCTGTTTCTGGAGCAAATTTTATAGGGGGAAAACCGACCAACATCTCAACCCTGCAAGGGAAAGGGGGGTTAGGATGAGGGCAATGTTTCGCGGTATAATCATGGCGTCTGGCGGCGACGATTGCGCCGGACGTCAATCGCCAAAATCTCATCCCAAATGGAGGAAACCCAAATGAGCCTGGAAGGCAAAGTGGCACTGGTAACCGGCAGTGGGCGCGGCATCGGGAGGGCGATTGCCGAAGAGCTGGCTAAACGCGGCGCAGATGTGATTCTGGCAGACCGCATGTTGGAGACGGCGCAACAATCGGCGGCAGAGATCGCCGCCCAGACCGGGCGCAGGACGCTGGCATTGGAGGTGGATGTCGCCAGCTATGAGAGCGCCAGGAAGATGGTGGAAAAGGCACTGGAAGCCTTCGGTAAAATTGACATCCTGGTGAACAACGCCGGCATCACCCGCGACAACCTGATCATGCGCATGGACGAGGCGGACTGGGACGCGGTGATTGACATCAACCTCAAGGGCGCCTGGAACTGCTCCAAAGCCGTGATTCGTTCGATGATGAAGCAGCGCTACGGGCGGATCGTGAACATCTCCTCGGTTTCGGGGCTGGCGGGGCAGGCAGGGCAGACCAATTACTCCGCCTCCAAAGCCGGGCTGATCGGTTTCACCAAGGCGCTGGCGCGGGAGGTGGCATCCCGCCAGATCACGGTCAACGCCGTGGCGCCGGGGTTTGTGCCGACCGCCCTGACGGTGGATTTGCCCGAAGAACTGAAGGAATCGATGCTGAAGATCACCCCGCTGGGGCGGATGGGCAAACCGGAGGAAATCGCCTATGCGGTGGCGTTCTTCGCCTCAGATGAAGCCGCCTACATCACCGGGCAGGTGCTCAGTGTGGATGGCGGGATGATGATGATGTGAACCGTTGAGGCGGATCTGGCTCGCGCCCACAGCGGTTCTTGAAGCAGGAGTGAAAATGGATAAGTCAGTGGATCAAGGTAAGACCACCATCGCTCCGGAGGTGCTCCTGACCACCATTCGGCTGACAACCCTGGAAGTGGAGGGGGTGAGTCGCATGGGCAACACCCCAGCCGGGGTGAACCGCCTGATTCGGCGCGGTTTTGGCGAGGGCGTGCGGGTCGTCATCAAAGACGATACGGTCTCGGTGGATATCTATGTCATCCTGAAGAACGACGTGAACATCCGCGAGGTCAGCCGCAACATCCAGCGCAATGTGAGCAGAGCGATCAACGATCTGGTTGGGATGCGCGCCGGGCGGGTGAATGTGCATATCGAAGATATTGATTATCCCGATAACGGGGAGGGATAAAGGATTAATGAAACCGCGCACGCGAGCGCGCAGCATCGCATTACAGGCACTTTACGAAATCGATATCGTTGGGCACCCACCGGGGGAGGTGTGGGAACAACGCGTGTCAGAAGCCGACCTGGATGAGGGTCTGGTTGCCTTCGCCCACGATATCCTCTTCGGCGTGCTGCCCCTGACGAATGTGCTGGATGAGTTCATCGCCAGGCACGCCCCGGAGTGGCCTCTGGATCAGGTGGCGACGATTGACCGCAACATCATCCGCATCGCTCTGTGGGAGTTTGCCGTGTATCGCAAGACGCCCATCAAAGTGGCGATCAATGAGGCGGTAGAGCTGGCGAAGGTCTTTGGCTCGGAAAGCACGCCGCGCTTTGTGAATGGGGTGCTGGGAAGTCTGGCAAATCATCAGAACGAAATCACCCAATCTTTGCAACGCTATCTTGAGCAATCCTGAGCGCCCATGGATATTTTAGGTATCGGTCCGTTAGAATTTTTATTTATCTTGCTCATCGCCCTGATTGTGCTGGGACCAAAAGATATGGTCAAAGCCGGGCGCACCATTGGGCGCACCCTGCGTAAGATTGTCTCTTCCGATACGTGGCGCGTCGTCCAGCAAGCCTCGCGTGAGATCCGCAACCTGCCCAACCGGCTGATGCGCGAGGCAGGCATCGAGGAGATGCAGCGCCAGTTCCCCGATCAGCGCACGATCAAAGAGCAACTCGGAATCCCCGAAATCGAGAAAAGCCTGCGCCAGGCGAGCGCCGATTTATCGGACTGGACCACCCCACCCCCCACCATCCATCCGCCGCAAAAGAGCGCCGAAATCGCGCCGCCGGTTGAGCATCAGGGCGGAGCGGATAGCCCGCCCCCCAGCCAGAGCGGCGAAGACCAGCCCGTCAACCAGCCAGCAGAGGGAAAGGATCAACAGACAGACTAAGCTATGCGTAAGAGACTGGCTGCCATCTGGCGCATCATCACCGCTCCCTTCCGCTTCATCTTCTGGCTCTTGCGTTCCATCAGCCGTTGGTTCAGCCATACTTTCCAAAGCGTGAGAGATTTCATGACCGAAGAGCCGGAGGACGAGCCCCTGCCGGACACCTTCGCCAAGACGGTCGAAAATCCCTATGGTCTCCTGGAGCATGTGGACGCGTTGCGCAAACACCTGCTGCGGGCGACGCTCTTCCTCATCATCACCACTTCATTCTCTTTCGCCTTCGCCTCCCAGATCATTGATCTCCTGGCGCAACCCATCGGCGGGATCGAGAAATTGCAGGCGATTGACGTGACCGAGCCGCTGGGGGTGTTCATGCGCGTCTCGCTGCTCTCCGGCTTTGCCCTGGCGTTGCCCTACATCGCCCTGGAGCTGTGGCTGTTCGCCGCGCCCGGCTTGCACCGCAAGGAGCGCATCTTCGGTCTGGTGGCAATTCCCCTGGTGTTGATCTTCTTCGTGGCGGGGATGCTCTTCGCCTACTTCTTTATGCTGCCCACTGCCCTGCCCTTCTTGCTCAATTTCATGAATATCCCGACCATCCCCCGACCCTCCTCGTACATTGGCTTCGTGACCAATTTGATGTTCTGGATTGGGGTGTCTTTCGAGTTTCCGCTGGTGATTTACGTGCTGGCGGTGCTGGGCTTCGTTGACGCCAGTTTCATGGCGAAACAATGGCGTCTGGCGATGGTGCTCATCGCCATCCTGGCAGCCGCCATCACCCCGACGGTGGACCCCTTCAGCATGATGTTGGTGATGGCGCCGCTCATCATCCTCTATTTTTTGAGCATTGGGATGGCTGCTCTGGCGCAACGCAGCCGCCGCACAAGAGATATTTCAACCGTACCCAACTGACGGAGGTGGTATGCGCCCTCGCCGCGCCCTGCTCTACGTGCCGGGCGACGACTTGCGAAAAATCCACAAAGCCGCAACCCTGGGGGTGGGCGGCTCGGTGGACTGCATCTGCCTGGACCTGGAGGACGGCGTGGCGTACCCGTCCAAAGCGGTCGCCCGGCAACAGATTCCCCAGGCGTTGCAAAATCTGGATTTTGGTCGGGCGGAGCGCCTGGTGCGGGTGAACGGCGCCAGCAGCGGTCTGCAGGAGACGGACCTGGCGGCAGTGCTGCCCAACCGCCCGCAGGGAATCGTTTTGCCCAAAGTAGAAAACGCCGAACATATTCGCCATGTGGATGAGATCATCGCCGCCGCCGAGGCGCGTTATGGCTGGCAGGAGGGCGAGATCGCCCTGCTCGCCATCGTGGAGAGCGCGCGGGGCATCCTCAATCTGGGGCAGATTGCGGCTGCCAGCCCGCGCCTGCAAGCCATCGCCCTGGGGGCGGAAGACCTGGCGGCAGACATGGGCGCCATCCGCACCCGCAGCGGCGAGGAGATGTTCTACGCCCGCAGCGCCCTGGTGATGCACACCGCCGCCTACGGGTTACAGGCATTGGATATGGTGTACGTGGACCTGAAAGACACCCAGGGGCTATTTCAGGAGGCGCGCCAGGCTTTTCAGATGGGTTTCAGCGGCAAGCAGATAATCCACCCCGACCAGATCGCTCTGGTGCAACGCGCCTTCACCCCCGGAGAAGAGGCGATCGCCAACGCCCGGCGGCTGGTGCAGGCTTATGAGGCGCATCAGGCAGCCGGGAAGGGCGTCTTCACCCTGGATGGCAGGATGGTAGAGTTGCCCATGATTCAGGCGGCGTGGCGCATCCTGGCGCAAGCCGAGGGACAGCCGCCCGAGAAGGGCTGAGAGCGGAGGCGTGGGTTTCAAGTCTAACCCCACACCTGCCCAAGAAGAGCAAGAACCGAAGGACGCCGATTCTTTCGGCGCAATAAACCACCATAGCAAAGGAGGTTATGGATGAATGATCGGGTTGCCATTATCGGCGTGGGCTGGGCTGGCTTTAAACCCAGCACGCCCCATCAATCGTACAAAGAGATGATTTACGAAGCCGCTCGGCGGGCATACACCGACGCCGGGGTGGAGCCGCGCAAAGACATCCAGAGCTTTGTCACCGTGGCGGAGGATTTCATTGAAGGCACCAGCATCTTCGACGAATACACGCCCGACCAGTTGGGAGCGGCGCTGCGACCGGTGCATACCATCAGCGGGGATGGGCTGCACGGGCTGGCGACGGCGTATATGCTGGTTCGCACCGGGCAGTTCGACCTGGTGGCGGTGGAGGGGCACAGCAAAGCCTCGAACATCCTGACCCTGCCGGAGGTGGTGCTGTATGCTCAGGACCCGGTGCTCAATCGCCCGCTGCGCCTGAACACGCACTTCATCGCCGGTTTGGAGATGAACCGCTATCTTTATGAATCGCAGAATACCCGCGTGGATTGCGCCGAGGTGGTGGTGAAGAACCGCCATAACGCGCTCAAAAACCCGCTGGCGTCTTATGGGGCGGAACTGGAGCTGGATGATGTCTTCTCCGGTCCGCCGCTGGCGTTCCCGCTGGGGGTGCGCGAGACGGCTCAGGAGGTGGATGGGGCGGTGGTGATGGTGCTTGCCTCGGAAGAGAAGGCGGCGCTGCTCTCGGATAAACCCATCTGGATTCTGGGGATGGGCTGGTGCAACCACGCTGCGGCATTGGAGAGCCGTCAGTGGGGCAGCGCGCCGTATATCTACACCGCCGCCCAGATGGCGTATCGCCAGGCGGGCATCCGCAGCCCGTTGCAGGCGGTGGATTTCGCCGAGGTGGATGACACCTACGCCTTCAAGGAATTGCAGGCATTGGAGGCGTTGGGCGTGTGCCGCCCGGGCGAGGCGGGCGAGATGACTGCCGATGGGGTCACATATCCCGATGGAGATTTTCCGGTGAACGCCTCCGGCGGCAGCCTGGGCGTGGGACACCTGTTGGATGCCACAGGGCTGATGCGCGCCCTGGAAGCGGTGCTGCAACTGCGCGGCGAAGCCGGTCCGCACCAGTTGGAGGGGGTGGAGGTCGGCTTGGTGCAATCCTGGCGCGGCGTCCCCACCACCAGCGGCGCGGTCGCGATCCTGGCGAATTGAGATTCACCACAGAGCCCACGGAGAACACGGAGTAAATTAGAGATATTTGGTTATTTTCAGGAGTTGGAGATAACACATAAAGCAAGCCATGTCCAAAGAGCTGCATCATGAATAAGGGCTTTTCAACCGATCGAATTCGATTGAATCAAATTACAGAAACCGTGATAGGAGCGGCGATCCAGGTGCATAAAGTGCTTGGACCCGGATTGCTGGAGTCTGCGTATGAGGCGTGCCTGGCATTCGAATTGACAGACCGGGGGCTATCCATCGCACAACAAAAACCCCTACCTGTAATTTATCGCAATGTTAATATTGATTGTGCCTACAGGATGGACCTCGTGGTCGAAGATTGCGTGGTAATAGAAATCAAATCGGTTGATATGATATTACCAATCCACAAAGCCCAGTTACTCTCTTACCTCAAACTATCTGGTTATCCAATTGGCTTGCTGATCAATTTTAACGTCTCACTTCTCAAGGACGGAATAATTCGTTTAGCAAATTAGTCCAACAACCGGTTAAGAAACACAACGATTCAAAATAACTCTGTGATCTCAGTGTTCTCAGTGGTAAATAGAAGATAGGAGGAACTGATGGGAATGAGAAAAGTTGCGGTGATTGGAGCGGGGATGACGAGGTTTGTGCGCCGCGCCCTGGAGACGGGCAAGGAACTCTCATGGCAGGCGGCGAAGATGGCGCTGGATTCCTGCGAATTGACCCTGGACGATGTGGAGGCGGTCTGCCTGGGGACGGCTCCCGATTCTTTCGACGGGGTGCACATGAAGGGCGAATACCTGAGTGATGGCGCCGGCGCCTGGGGCAAACCGTACATGCGCTCTTATGTGGGCGGCGGCACGGGTGTCTTTGTGCCGATCCAGGGCTGGTACCACGTGGCGTCAGGCTTGTTCGATGTAGTGCTGGTGGTGGCGGAGGAGAAGATGTCCAGCTTCTACCCGCACGCCCAGGCGGCTTTCCTGACTATTTTCGACCACACCACCGAGCGTCCCCTCAAGCCCAACCTGTTGTGGATTTTCGCCCTGGAGATGAACCGCTATATGACCACCTACGGCATCTCCAAGGAAGACATCGCCCGGGTTTCGGTGCTGCATAAACGCAACGCGGCGGATCACCCCTGCGCCCTGCTGGGCGACGCCAACATCACCGTGGAGGATGTGCTCAACTCGGAGGTGCTGGCATACCCGGTGCAGCGTCTGGATGTCAGCCCGGTGAGCGACGGGGCGGTGGCAATCGTGCTGGCGGCGGAGCATGTCGCCAAGAGGCTGTGCGATAAACCGGTGTGGATCGAGGGCGTGGGCTGGCACCTGGACACGGCATACTGGACCAACCGCGACCTGGCATACCCGCGCTATGTGGAGTACGCCGCCCGCATGGCTTACGAGATGGCGGGCATCACCGAGCCGCGCAAGCAGATTCACATCGCCGAACCCTACGACCCGTTCGATTACAAAGCATTGCACCATCTGGAGGGCTTGCAACTGGCGGAGCGGGGCGAAGCGGTGCAGCTATACATAGACGGCACAGCGGCGCGGGATGGCGCGATGCCCATTTGCCCCTCCGGCGGCTTGCTGGGGGTGGGGAATCCAATTGCGGCGGCGGGGTTGATGAAGATCGCCGAGCTGTTCTGGCAGTTGCGCGGCGAAGCCGGCAACCGCCAGGTGCCGGGTCACCCACGTCGCGGCGTGGCGCAAGCCTGGGGCGACCTGATGCAGGTCGGCACCGTGGTCGTCATGGGAAGATAAAGGATTTCACCACAGAGAATACAGAGCGCACAGAGCTATCTATTGAAATTCTCTGTGCCCTCCGTGAACTCCGTGGTGGATAATACGGAGGTGGATATGACTTCGAAGATCAAGCATTTTCCGGGGACGCCGCTCAGCGAAGGCGACTTCGAACAGGGTAAGGTCCTGTTCGTGCATGATAAACTCAACGCCCAATACGCCTGGGATACCGGCGTCGCCATTGGCGCGTATCTGGCGGGGCTGAAGCGCGGGGTGATACTCGGCGCGTATTGCCCCACCTGCCGCAAGACGGTGGTGCCGCCGCGCACGATTTGCGAGCAGTGCTTCCACCCCATGGACGAATACCTGCCCCTGCTGGACAGCGGGACGGTCAACACCTTCTCCCTGTGTTATGTCACCTGGGACGTGCAACGCATCCACGAACCGGAGATACCGGCGGTGATTGAGATTGACGGCGCCTCGCCCGGGCATGGCATCATGCACAAGCTGGGCGAGGTGGACCCGCAACAGGTGCGCATCGGGATGCGGGTCAGGGCGGTGTGGAAGCCAGCCGAGGAGCGCCAGGGCGCCATCACCGATATCCTCTATTTCAAACCTCTGGAGGTGTGACGATGACACTCCTGGAAAGCGACCCCCAGGCGCCGCAAGCCTGGCATGGCGACCTGCCCGTCACCAGCCGCTACACTTATGGGCTGGCGGGCGAGCGTTTTTTCCGCGCCTTAAAGGACGAAGGGAAGATATTGGGCAGCTATTGCCCGCGCTGTGAAGTCTCTTATGTGCCCGGGCGGGCTTTCTGCGAGCGCTGCCTGGCGGAGCTGACAGACTGGCGCGATGTGGGCGCCCAGGGGGAGGTGCACACCTTCACCCTGGTCTATGTGGACGCGGACGGCAGCCCGCTGGAGACGCCGCGCCTGGTGGCTTTTATCCAGATTGAAGACGGCGGGCTGGTGCATTATCTGGGCGAGGTTGACCCGGAGGAGATTTACATCGGCATGCCGGTGGAAGCGGTCTTGAAACCTGAGGCGGAGCGTCGGGGAGAAATCCACGATATCCTCTATTTCAGACCGATTTAGCCATCCCCGCCGCAGACGCCAGACCCTGGCGTGGCACGACACTTGCACACCCTGCAGGATGGATGTCAAGCTACCGCTGCAAAGCGGATGAGCCGAGGCATTCAGACTAAAAATACTGTTCCGGTAATCGCTACATAGGGCGGTTTTCCAAAGCCGCCGGGATGCACGGAAAGAGAGAGTGGCGCTACCCCTATGCCAGCCGCCAAGCGCACCAAGAACCTGGGCACACAAATCGCCGTGTACCGCTGTCGTCCATTCGGCGGGATCGGTTTTAAATTGTTGCTGCTCTGGGGAGGGCTGAGCGTTCTGGCGCCTTTGGGGTATGGATTCTACCGGGCGATGTACGCCTATACGAAGTATGGACCGGTGGCGGCGCGCTTCTGGAGCCGACCCTGGTACCTGCTGGCGGGCGTGGCGCTCTTGTTATTCATCATCCTGCTCGGGCAGCGTTTGCGCCGCGCCCGGCATCTGGTGGCGGTGCACCAGAACGGGTTGCGCCTGCACCTCTCCCGCCGCCAGGAATTACTCTGGGGTCACATCTCCGGCATCGCCGCGGGAGCGGTCGAGAGCCGCCTGTTGGGCAAGACCCTGCGCCTGCGGCATCGGGCTGAGCTTTACCCGGCAATCGGCGCGCCGATACGCCTGGACGATGGGTTGGAAAACCTGCCCGAACTGATTACCCGCATCAAAGCCAACCTCTACCCCCGGCTGCTGCCCGATATGCGTCAGGCTTTCAAAGAGGGGAAACGCCTGTATTTCGGCGCGCTCTCTATCTCCCCCGCCGAGCTGCGTTTGCAGAAAAAGGGCAGCCAGCCGATAATCATCCCCTGGGAAGAGGTGGAGGAAGTGACGGTGCAAGCGGGGGTGTTGGTGGTCAAAGCGAAAGATAACGCCGGAATACGCCTGCCGGTCGCCCGGGTGCCGAACCTGGAGCTGCTGTTGCAAATCATCCAATCAGGGGTGAATGTGTGAAGCCGAACCTGAAAACACATCGTAAAATCGCCCGTTGGTGGGCAGCATTGATAGTCGTGACGCTGTTGACCTCCTGCAGCCTGCCTCAATTCCCCGCCGCGCCCGCCGCAACCCCAAGCCAACCGGCGCAAATCGAGGGGACGCCCGAAGCGACGCCGCCTCCGCCTCTGGCGTATGCTGAGGTCAATTTCAGGGTGGAGGTGCCTGCCAACACCCCACCCGAACAGGCGGTCTTCATCAACATCGTGGACGAGGTGACCGGGCTGGCTCTCAGCGCCCAGGCGCACGTCATGAGTCAGGAGGACGCCACCCATTACGTTGTCACCCTGGCGTTCCCGCTTGGCTCGGTGGTGAAGTATCGCTACTCGCGCCAGACGCCGGAAGCCCCGATGGAGGAGCACACCTCCGATGGGCGCCAGGTGCGCTATCGCCTGTATTACGTGACCGCGCCCGCAAGTGTGAACGATGTGGTCAGCCGCTGGACGGACACGACCTTCGAGGGCGCCTCCGGGCGGGTGATGGGTAAAGCCAGCGACGCCCGCACCGGGCAACCCATCCCCAACCTGCTGGTGGCGGTGGGCGGGGCGCAGGCGTTGACCGCCGCAGACGGGACGTATTTCATCGAGGGCTTACCGCCTGCGGCG
>FWPV01010166.1_pt1 | contig 15542 bp, 14 predicted proteins | sample 2228371 | NCBI WGS metagenome assembly FWPV01 (sample SAMEA103939776, study PRJEB20133) | metagenome | reverse complement strand
GACGCCCGCGCCCACGGTCCCGAGACCGGCGATGCCGAGGCGAAGGGGGGTGGGCATGATCGGGGCTCCGGTCGGTGGTCGGGACGCCGACCTGTTACCCGCTTCCGCGCGGCCCTGCAACGCGGGCCGCGAGTGCTATTGCCCGACCGGCGTGTTGCGCAGGCGGGCGGCCCGCGCGCGCAGCGCGGCGGCCCGCGCCTCCAGCGCTGCACCGGCCTCCTCCGCCTTGGGTTCGGGGATCGCGGCGTTCAGCTGATCGAGCGGGAGAAGCGTGGGATAGGGCGCATTTGCCGGGACCATGCGCGTGCGTGCATCGACCTCGGGAAAGGTCGAGCAGGCCGAAAGCGTCAGAAGGGCGGTCAGGGCAAGGCGGCGCATCGCCCCTGCTTACGCCGCCTTGCCGGGCCGCGTAAAGCGGCGGCTTGAACTGAACGCGCGTTCAGTTACGCTGAGCCCATGGCACGCAAGACCGGATCGCATTCCGACATCACCGGCCCCAAGGTCCGCGAGGCGGCGCTGCGGCTTTTCGCGCGGCACGGCTACGCGGCGGTGTCGATGCGCCAGATCGCGGCCGAGGTGGGCGTGCAGGCCGGGGCGCTCTACCTTTACACGCCCGACAAGCAGTCGCTGCTGTTCGACCTTCTCAAGGCGCATATGGAAGACGTGCTGGCCGCCTGGGCGGAGGAGCCGAAGGGCCCGGACCCGCTTGCCCGGCTGGAGGCCTTCACCCGGTTTCACATCCGCTTCCACCTGGCTCGGCCCGACGCAGTGTTCCTGTCCTACATGGAGCTGCGCAATCTGGAGCCCGAGAACTTCGCCGCGATCGAGGCCTTGCGCCACGCCTACGAGGACCAGTTGCACGCCATCCTGTCCGACGGGCAGGCGCAGGGCGTCTTCGCCGTCCCGGACCTCAGGCTCGCCACCATGGCGCTGATTGCCATGCTGACGGGCGTCAACACCTGGTACCGCGACGGCGGGCGACTCTCGCGCGAGACGGTGGCGGACATCTACTGCGACATGGTCCGCCGTGCCGTCGGCCGCGGAGCTGTTGCGCCGGCCGGATGAAGGTGCCGTTCCGCAGCTCGCGCATGGCCTGCCGGTTCTCGGCCCGGGTGTTCATCGCGATCGGCCCGTGCCAGGCCACCGGCTCCTCGATCGGCGGACCGAGATGAGGAGGAAGCCGATCCACTCCGGCCCCGCGGTCACGCTGACCCCGTCGCCCGCGCCCAGCACGCCGCGGTTGCCCAGGCTGTCGCCGTGTTCGACCGTGCCGTTCAGGACGCAGGTGATCGTCTCGATGCCGGGGTGCGGGTGGCAGGGTAAGCCCCGGTGGCGGTCGTCCGGCCGGTCGTTGCGGAAATCGTCGAACCGAAGGAAGGGGTCGCGTTCCGACGGGTCGCGGAAGCCGAAGGCGCGGTGCAGCTTGACGCCGGCACCCTCCATCCTGGGCATGGCCCTCGATTGCGAGATGACGGGACGGATGGACATGGCGGCCTCCAGCTTCGATGCGCTGCAATCCAGGCGCGGGGCAGGGGGCGGACAACGTGCACGGGGCAGAGAGGCTGCGCATTCCCGCAAGGGGCCTCTCGACCGCGCGGGCCGGCCGGGCTAAGGGGGGGCGCGGTCTTCCGACAGGAGCGTTCATGCCCGACGTCATCGCCACGGTCCGCGTGTCGCCGCCGCGCCAGTACATGGCGCTGGCCTCTGTCGTCGCGGTGGGCGGTCTTCTGATCTACGTGGCCTTCGCGCATCCGCCGGCGCAGCTGCACTGGCGGCTGTTCCTTCTGGTGGCGGGCGTGGCGTTTCTCTGGCTGGCCGACTGCCTGCGCCGCGCGTCGGGCTGGCGGCTGGACCTGACGACCGAGCGGCTCAGCGACACGTCGGGCCTGATCGACATCGCGTTCGACGACATCGAGGCGATCGACCGGGGCGTCTTCGCGCTGAAGCCGTCCAGCGGCTTCCGCCTGAAGCTGCGCCGGCCGCAGCCGCGTGGCTGGGCGCCGGGCCTCTGGTGGCGCTTCGGCCGCAATCTCGGTGTCGGCGGCGTGACCGTCGGGCGCGAAGGCAAGTACATGGGCGAGGCCATCGAGACCCTGCTGGCGCAGCGCAGGATGGCCGCGCCGCCGCGCAACGGCTAGTCCCCGTCAGGGAATGTCGGTCGTCTCGTTGTCGCCGGTCCCGCTGTCGTTGCCGGTGTTCGCGTTGTTGCACCCGCAATTCGAAACGCCGATCGGACCCGAACCGCTGCCGTCGTCATACAGGATCTCGGGTACGAAACGCGGCGGAGTGGGAATGAGCGAGGCCATCGTCCGCTGGGTCAGGCCGGTGCCCAGCACCACCGGGGTGTAGAGCATCCGTGCTTCCAGGATGATCGTCGTGTCCTGGTCGGGCATCACCGGGATCAGGTTGCGGATGCTTTCGACGTCGGCCGAAGTCAGCGGGTTGAGCCCGCGCGTCCCGTAGGACCAGACCGAAACGTATTCGTCCGTCGCCGCCAGGTACTGGACCGAGGTCACGCGGAGCTGCGTGGGCAGGGGGGCCAGACCGAACCGTCCGTTCGACACAAGGTAGTCATAGACGTTGTTCAGCCCGTCGATGTAGCCCGTCGTCAGCGGATCGGTCTGGCGCGAGATCATGTCGGCGATGGTATAGGCCGACCGCTCGGTCGCGATCCTGATGCGGAAGACGTCGAAGAACGAATAGGACGCCGCATACCACAGCGTCAGCGGCAGCAGGATGATCAGCGCCTCGATGGCCAGCGACCCGCGTGTCTGGTTGCGGAACCGGGAAAGCGCGCGCGCGAAGGATCGTTTCAGGACGTTCATGTGCCAGCAGCCCGCGGAGGTTCATGGACGAAGGCGGAAGTCGCGACCAGGAAATACCCGCCAAGCCCGTCCGTCTGCGTCCCGAGCAGGGCGGGAAGCCCCGGGAACAGCGTCTCGAACACCGCGCAGGCCCGCACCAGCATCATCTCGTTCCGCGTGCCCGGCGTGAACTGGGCCATCGGCTGGACCGTGACGGGCTCGGTGCGCAGGGCGCAGGTCGTCGCCTGGTTCAAGGGCGCCCAGGTCGTCGTGTTGATCGGACGCAGCTCGACGCGCAGAAGCTGTTCGCAGCTCTGGATGACGAGGGCGTTTTCACAGACGGTATCGACCACGTCGTCCGCGGTGACCGGGACGCCCGTGTTGATCCGAAGCTCGCGGACGGCGATGTCCAGTCCGCGCTCCAGCATCACCTGCCGCACCATCATGATGCCCGTGTCGATCGACATGCACAGGAAGATGAAGAACAGCGGGAAGATGATGACGAACTCGATCGTCGCGGTGCCGTCCTCGCGCCGCGCGAAGCGAACCGGCAAGAGCCGGCGGGCGACCGCACGCGCTCTTGCCCAGTCGGTCATTGCGTCAGCCTAAGTTCGGTGATGCTGCGCGCGATCGCGGCGAAGATGTCTTCGAGCGATCTGCCGCGGGCGTCGAAGGCCATCGACGGGGCGCTTGCGCAACTCTGCATGTTCGCGAAGACGTCGGAGCCGGACTCGAAGGCGATGGCATACACCTGGATGCCGTTGTTCTTGGCAAGCGTGCACTGCTTGAGGAAGTCGGACACGTTGTTCGACTGGCTGCGCACGTTGCGCGACCCGCCCCCCGCGCGCTGGTTGTCCAGTTCGACCGCCGCGTTCCACATGTCGTGATCGACCTTGTCCGGCAGCGTGTCGAAGTCCTGGATCGTGGCGTTCGTGGTGCGGATCGCGGATTCGTTGTCGAGACGGTAGTAGACACCGTCGACGTAGATGCTGGCGACGTCGGGCGTCCCGTCGTTGTTTGAGTCGGCCGTGGCCTGTTCGGGCGTCAGCGTGACCGGCACACGCACGCTCAGCGTCTCGTCGTCGACGCCGACCTGCGGTCCGTTGGTATTGCGCAGGCCCGTGCGGTTCGGCCGGAACTGGTCGGTGATCATCCCGTCCGTCATCACGATCAGGTATTTCTGGCTCCCGCGCTGGCCGAAGTCCACGGGGCGGTCGGCGAAGGCCGCCGGGATCGCGTTGGCACTTGCCAGGTCCGCGAAGATCGACTTGACTGATGGGGTCGGGTTCAGAAGCATCAGGCCATACTTCGTTCCGGCCTGCGTGTTCGTCCCGTCGTACATCCGGAGCGAGTCGACATAGTTCTTGATTATTGTCGGGTCGTTCTGCCCGATCAGGATCTGGGTGTCGTTGCCCGGGCACCAGCCCCAGCCCATCAGACCCGGAAAGATGGTCCACTTCATGAAGTGGGGGACTTGGCCACGGTTGTTGGCCGGTACGCTCATCCCGTCGAAATCGCTCGCGGCAAGCTCCACGCAGTAGGAGTTCGTGTGCGTTGCCGGGGCAGCGGGGTTCCAGCGCTGATAGAGGTAGGGGCCGACGTTCACGTGGCCCGCATAGGGGATGATGTTGATCGAGGTGTTGTCGCGCGCGCTGCCCGCCAGCACGATGTCGACGAACTCCTTCGTGGCGCGACGAAGGATGTTGATACGGCGGTCGCGCGGGACGAATTCGCCATTGATCGTGGCGTCGCTCGTGTAGAAGCGCATCGAGCCCGAGATGTCGAGGACGAGCGACACTTCGACGAAGTTCACCGAGTTCTCGGCGCCGGCGCCGATCGACAGCGGAAGCGTGTTGATCCCGAGCATCCGCATGAAGGACGTCGGTATCGGCGTTCCTGCGATCATCCGTATGTTGCGCGCCACGAGCTCGTCGTTCGAGGGATCCGCGTCGTCGGTGTTCACCCACTCCTGCTGGATGTCCGTCTGCCGCGGCACGTTGCCCAGGCCCGCCTTCTCGAAGTAGTCGTCGATGACCCCCTGTGCGTCGAGCGGCTGATCGAGGTCCGTTGCGGCCAGCACGGCGCGGTCCACGGTGCCTTGAAGCCGGACGCGGGAGTATTCATACTGCATGAGGTCGATCGACAGGCCTGTGACGATCCACAGCCCGACGAACAGGAACAGACCGAAGACGATGTAACTTCCGTCCTCGTTTCGCCCGTAGTCGCGCAGCTTGCGTGTCAGGTATGAGCGCAGAAATGTCGAGGCGTTGCGGCGAATTCGCATCGGTCAAGGTCCCCAGGAAGCAGACCCAGAGCGCGGCGGCAGATACGCCCGGGCAGGAAATATACACGTTAGACATATGGCAAAAATTGGGCGCCTGCGCCAACGGAATGGCGATTTGGATCGCTCAGCCCTACAAATCGGCTCACTACCTATGATTGTTTCTGCATTTGCGAGGAATCGAGGGGGCCGGTCTATCCGCTGCTCCGGCGCAGGCGAGCCAGGATGATTCGCGGCCTCATGCGTGTTGAGACACGGGGTCTCCTGTCGTATGCCTGCACTGCGATTGTGCACGGGAGGACATATGGCACACCACGCAAACGAGCCGACGTTCCGCCAGTCGGTCGATCTCATGTTCAACCGCGCGGTCGCGCTGATGGACCTGTCCCCGGGCCTCGAGGAGAAGATAAGGGTATGTAATTCAACCTATACGGTCCGCTTCGGCGTGCGCCTGCGCGGGCAGATCGTGACCTTCACCGGCTACCGGTCGGTCCATTCCGAGCACATGGAGCCCGTGAAGGGGGGCATCCGCTACGCCTCGTCCGTCAGCCAGGACGAGGTCGAGGCGCTGGCCGCGCTGATGACCTACAAGTGCGCCCTGGTCGAGGCGCCGTTCGGCGGATCGAAGGGCGGGCTGTGTCTGGACCCCCGCGAGTGGGAGGAGCACGAGCTCGAACTCATCACCCGGCGATTCGCCTATGAGTTGATCAAGCGCGATCTGATCAATCCCAGCCAGAACGTCCCGGCGCCCGACATGGGGACCTCGGAACGCGAGATGGCCTGGATCGCCGACCAATACGCCCGCATGAACACGACCGACATCAACGCGCGCGCCTGCGTGACCGGAAAGCCGCTGAACTCGGGCGGCATCTCGGGCCGCGTCGAGGCGACGGGGCGGGGGGTCCAGTATGCCCTGCGCGAGTTCTTCCGGCACCGCGAGGATAGCGCGAAGGCCAATCTGTCCGGCACGCTGGACGGCAAGCGGATCGTCGTGCAGGGCCTCGGGAACGTGGGCTTCCATGCCGCCAAGTTCCTGTCGCAGGAGGACGGCGCCCGCATCGTCGGCATTGCCGAACGCGACGGCGGCTTGTGGAACGACGAGGGGCTCGACATCGACCGCGTGTACGAATGGATGCGGGCGAACGGCGGTGTCACCGGCTGCCCCGAGGGGCGCTTCGTGCCCGAGGCGGCCAAGCTTCTCGAAGCGGACTGCGACATCCTGATCCCCGCCGCGATGGAAGGGGTCATCAACCTCGGCAACGCCGCCGAGATCAAGGCCCCGCTGATCGTCGAGGCTGCGAACGGCCCGGTGACCGCCGGCGCCGACGAGGTGCTGCGCAAGAAGGGAACTGTCATCATCCCCGACATGTATGCCAATGCCGGCGGGGTGACGGTGTCCTACTTCGAATGGGTCAAGAACCTCAGCCACATCCGCTTCGGCCGGATGCAGCGCCGCCAGGAAGAGGCGCGCCACCAGCTGCTGATCGACGAGCTCGAACGGCTGTCTGCCGACAAGGGCCTCGGCTGGACGCTGTCGCCCGGCTTCAAGGAGCGCTACCTCAAGGGCGCGGACGAACTGGAACTGGTGCGCTCGGGCCTCGACGACACGATGCGCACGGCCTACCAGTCGATGCGAGAGGTCTGGCACAGCCGCCAGGACGTCACCGACCTGCGCGTTGCCGCCTATCTGGTGGCAATCGACCGGGTGGCGAAGAGCTACCGCGCCAAGGGGCTCTGATCCGCAAGACGACCCAAACGCGACGGGGCGCCGGACAGGAGATTCGGCGCCCCGTTCAATTTCGCCGGTATCGAGACGCGGGAGCCGTGCAATCCGCGAGTGTGCTGCCCTGCATTCCGGAAACAATCGCGCCCAGGATGCAGGACTTGTTCGCACCTGCGCGTCTCATGGCGCACATCGGGAAAATTCCGTTCACCATCCGACCCGCAATCGTTCTCGTAACAGGCTGATTTCAAAAGGTCTTCACATTGATGTCCCAAGTCTTTCAGCAACCTGAACGGGGCATTCATGCTGGGTTCAACTTGGGGCGGTTAACACCTTGGAAGCATCATTCGATTTCCGGGGTCTTACCCAATGTTCGGTTTCAGGAAGAACACGGCAAGCGCGTCTGGCGGCACCATCGCGCGCTTTGCCCGGCGGGAAGAGGGAACAGCCACTGTCGAAGCGGTGCTGTGGCTTCCGATGCTGCTTTCGATCCTCGTGATCATGCTCGATACTTCAATGCTCTTCAACAATCGCACCCAGGCCCTTCGCCTGATGCAGGACGCCAACCGCAGCTTCGCGCTGGGACGGCTCAACGAGGCGGAGACCGAGGAGTTCCTGCGCTCGCGGCTGCGGCAGATCAGCCCGTCGGCCACGGTCGACACGCAAGTGGTCGCGGGGGTCATCACGACCCGGGTCACGATGCGGGCGAACGAGATGGACCTCGTGGGGCTGTTCAGGCCCTTCGCCAACCTGACCATCGGCCTGCACGCCGAACATCTGGCGGAGAACTGACATGAAGAAGCTCGTGCCCCATGCGCCGTCCTTCGCCTCTGACGAACGGGGTGCCATCACCACCTACAGCCTGTTCACCTTTGCGGCCATGGCCATCGTGGGAGGCATCGCGCTGGACGTCAGCCACGCGGTGCAGATGCGCACGCACCTGCAGATCGCCGCCGACGCCGCAGCCCATGCCGCGCTCGTGGTCCGCGACACCGAACCCGAGGAGACGGCACGCACCGTCGCGCTCGCGGTTGCGGCAATGAACATGCCGCCGAATGTCCAGGGCAACGGCGTGGTCCTTCGGGACGAAGACATCGAGTTCGGCACCTGGGACAGCGACACGCTGACCTTCACCCCCGACCCCCCGGGCGTCGACTCGCGCGACGCCGTCCGTGTGCGGACCCAGCGGATGGAGGCGAACGGCAACCCGGTCCAGACCTTCCTGTTGAGGCTCGTCGGCCGCGATTTCTGGAACCTCGACCGCGACGCGGTCTTCGTGGCCTACGAAAACCCCTGCCTCATGCAGGGGTTCGTCGCCGAGCTCGAAGTGGACCTGCAAAGCAACAATGCCTATTCCGACGGGTTCTGCATCCATTCGAACCGCTACGTGTCGCTGAACTCGAACAACTTCTTCGAGCCCGGCACCGTCGTTTCGATGCCGGACCTGGCGGACCTCGACCTGCCGCAGTCGGGCTTCGAGACGAACGAGGGTCTGGAAGCGGCGCTGCGCTACGGCAAGTTCAACATCAAGATCCTGAACGATCTTGAAACGACGTCCACGCAGACCGGCCTGATCGACCGGCTGCGCGTGCCGACCTCGGACGTCCAGCCGGGCTACATCGACGGAGTCTCCCCGGTCCGCTCGCTGACCGTCGTCAACGGGAACCCGCGCTCGGATACCGAGGTCAAGAACCTGGAACAGGCCAACCTGGTGCCGGGCAGCGTCCATGTCCTGGACTGCCCCACGACCGGCGGGCAGGTCAACGTCAAGTCGGACACTCTGTTCAACAACATCGTGCTCGTCACCAACTGCTCGCTCAAGTTCGAAGCCGGCGTCGCGCTGGAGAACACCGTGATCGCGACGACCTCGACCGATGTCCGGTCGATCAACGCCCCGTCGGGCCTGCGGGTCGGTGCGAACGACGACTGCGCGCCGGGCGGGGAATCGCAGATCATCACCCTGGGCGGCATGGATGTCGCCTCCGACCTGCAGCTCTACGGCGCGCAGATCATCGCGAAGAGGGACATCTCCTTCTCGGCCAATGCCGACGGCATCGAAGGCGTGGCGATGGTCTCGGGGGGCGTCATCTCGGGCACGTCGAACATGAACATGGGTTTCTGCGACGAAGGCGTCGAAAACACATTCCAGGCCCGGTATTTCCGCCTGGTCCAGTAGTATGGCGCTGGCAGCGATCCGCACCCTGACGCTGCGGCCATACAACGAAGCGCGCGATCCCCCGCACCCGGATCGCGCGCTTCCCATTTTGTCGCAGCGCGAGCGCGATGGGCCGAAAGCGACGGGAGATGTCGCGCTAAAGCGGTCGCGAGCCTTGCGCAGGCATTGAAACTCCCCGCAGTTCCCGTTTCACTGGCGGGCGGGAGAGGGACGTGCCATGCGGTATTCCGCGCTGAAGATCCTGGCCGAGGGGCTGACCGGAAACCGTGGATGGAAGCCGGCCTGGCGCGACCCCGCGCCCAAGGCCGAATACGACGCCGTCATCGTCGGCGGCGGGGGGCATGGGCTCTCGACCGCCTACTACCTGGCGAAGAACCATGGCCTGACCAACGTCGCGGTGCTGGAGAAGGGGTATCTCGGCGGCGGCAACGTGGGCCGCAACACGACGATCGTGCGCGCCAACTACTTCCTGCCCGGCAACCAGGAATTCTACAGCCACTCGCTGAAGCTGTGGGAAGGGCTGGAGGCCGACCTGAACTATAACGTGATGCATTCGCAGCGCGGGCTCATCAACCTGTTCCACTCCGACGGCCAGCGCGATGCCTTCGTCCGGCGCGGCAACGCGATGATCAACCAGGGCGACGACGCGATCCTGCTCGACCGCGAGGACGTGCGGCAGCATCTGCCCTACCTCGACTTCGACAACACGCGCTTCCCGATATACGGCGGCCTTCTCCACCCGCGCGGCGGCACCGCGCGGCACGACGCGGTGGCCTGGGGCTATGCCCGCGCGGCCGACCGACGCGGGGTGGACCTGATCCAGAACTGCGAGGTGACGGGATTCGACATCCGCAACGGCAAGGTCATGGGTGTGCGCACGACGCGCGGCGACATCCGGGCGAGGAAGGTCGGCATCGTCGTCGCGGGCCGCTCCTCCCAGGTCGCCGCGATGGCGGGGATGCGGCTGCCGATTGAAAGCCACATCCTCCAGGCCTTCGTGACGGAAGGGCTGAAGCCCGTCATCCACCACGTCGTCAGCTTCGGCATGGGGCATTTCTACATCAGCCAGTCCGACAAGGGCGGGCTGGTGTTCGGCGGCGACCTCGACTTCTACGCCTCCTACGCCGCGCGGGGGAACCTGCCGATGAAGGAACACGTGATGGAGGCCGCGATGACCCTGATGCCGATGATCGGCAAGGCGAAGGTGCTCCGTTCCTGGGGCGGCATCATGGACATGTCGCCCGACGGCTCGCCCTTCATCGACCGCACGCCGGTCGAGGGGCTCTTCATCAACTGCGGCTGGAACTACGGCGGCTTCAAGGCCGTGCCCGCCTCGGGCTGGTGCATGGCGCATCTGATGGCGACCGGCCAGCCGCACGAGGCCGCGGCGAGGTTCCGGCTGGACCGCTTCCTGACCGGGCGCGGCATCATGGACGAGGAGGGGACCGGTGCGCAGCACAACCTTCACTGAGGGCACGAGACCGGCGGACAGGGACCCGACATGCGCCTGAAATGCCCCCTCTGCGGTGAGCGCGACCGGCGCGAGTTCACCTATTACGGCCACGAGACGTTCCTCGACCGCCCCGACGCCGGGGCGCCGGCCGAGGCCTGGCACGACTACGTCCACATCCGCGACAACCCGGCCGGCCGGACGCGGGACCTGTGGTATCACGACCCGTGCCAGTCCTGGCTCGTCGTGACCCGTGACACCGTCACCCATGCGATTTTCGACACCGAACTCGCCGCCGAGGTCAAGCGATGAGGGTCGAGGGCAAGGGACTGGTCAACCGCGCCACGCCGATGGCCTTCACCTTCGACGGGCAGAGCTTCCTGGGCTGCGAGGGCGACACGCTGGCCTCGGCGCTTCTGGCCAACGATGTCCGGCTGGTCGCGCGGTCCTTCAAGTATCACCGCCCGCGCGGCATCTGGTCAGCGGGGTCGGAGGAGCCGAACGCGCTGGTCACCGTGGGCACCGGCGCCGCACAGACGCCCAACGTCCGCGCCACGATGCAGGAGCTTTACGACGGCCTCGCCGCGCGCAGCCAGAACCGCTGGCCCTCGCTCGCGCGCGACGTGGGCGCGGTCAACGACCTCCTGTCGCCGTTCCTCGGCGCGGGCTTCTACTACAAGACCTTCATGTGGCCGCGCGCCTTCTGGGAGAAGCTCTACGAGCCCGCGATCCGGCGGGCCGCAGGTCTCGGCGCGCTGTCGGGCCAGCACGACACCGCGCGCTACGACCGCGCCTGGGCCTTCTGCGACGTGCTGGTGATCGGCGCGGGGCCCACCGGTCTGATGGCCGCGCTGACGGCGGCCGAGGCGGGCGCCGACGTGATCCTGGCCGACGAGGACAGCCTGATGGGCGGGCGCCTCAACGGCGAGACGCACGAGGTCGGCGGCGAGGCGGGCCACCTCTGGGCTGCGCATGTGGTCGCCCGCCTGCGGGGAATGAAGAACGTCCGCCTGATGCCGCGCACCACCGTCACCGGCGCCTACGACCAGGGCACCTTCGGCGCGCTGGAGCGTGTGAGCCTCCACACCGCCGCGCCGCACCCCGACGCGCCCCTGGAGACGTTCTGGCGCATCGTCGCCCGCCGCGCGATCCTGGCCGCAGGCGCGCTGGAACGGCCGATCGCGTTTCCGTCGAACGACCGTCCCGGCATCATGTCGGCTGCCGCCGTGCGCACCTATCTCAACCGCTACGGCGTCGCGCCGGGCAAGGCGGTCACCGTGTTCTGCAACAACGACGACGCCCACCGCACCGCGCGCGACCTGGCCGATGCCGGCGTCAAGGTCGCCGCCGTGATCGACAGCCGCGAGGGGGTCGAGGTCTCGGGCGACTTCCCCGTGTTCACCGGAGCCGAGGTCGTCGGCACCGGCGGCCGCCACGGGCTTCAGGAGATCACCATCCGCCACGCGGGCGGCCAGCGGTCGATCTGGACCGACTGCCTGGCCGTCTCGGGCGGCTGGAACCCGACCGTCCACCTGACCTGCCACATGAACGGCCGGCCGGTCTGGGACGAAACGCTCGCCGCCTTCGTCCCCGCGAAGGACGCCGTGCCGGGGCTGATCCCGGCGGGCGCGGCGCGGGGCGTGTTCTCGACCGCCGGCTGCCTTTCCGACGGCATCGCGGCGGCGACGAAGGCGGTCACCGACCTCGGCCTGAAGACCCCCGCGACGAAGGCCCCCGCGGCCGAGGACGGCGCCTACGCCCTCCGCCCCCTCTGGTCGGTCGAGGGGAAAGGCCGTGCCTGGCTCGACTTCCAGAACGACGTGACGGTCAAGGACGTGAAGCTCTCGGCTCAGGAGGGCTTCGCCTCGGTCGAGCACATGAAGCGCTACACCACGCAAGGCATGGCGCCGGACCAGGGCAAGAACTCCAACGTCGTGGCCCTTGCCGTTCTGGCCGACGCGACGGGCCGGGGCATCCCGGAGACCGGCACGACGACCTTCCGCCCGCCCTACACGCCCGTGTCGATCGCCGCGATGGGGGCGGGGGCGCATGGCGCGGGCTTCGCGCCGCAGCGCTTCACCACCTCGCACTGGGCCTCGCTGGAACGCCATGCCCCGATGATCGAGGCGGGGCTCTGGTATCGCCCGTCCTACTTCCCCAAACCCGGCGAGACGACCTGGCGCGAAGCCTGCGACCGCGAGGTTGTGATGGTCCGCACCACGGTCGGGGTCTGCGATGTCTCGACGCTGGGAAAGATCGACATCCAGGGTAGGGATGCGGGCCGTTTCCTCGACTTCGTCTACACCAACACCTTCTCGACCCTGCCCGTCGGCCGCGTCCGCTATGGCCTGATGCTGCGCGAGGACGGCCATGTGATGGACGACGGCACCTCGGCCCGGCTGGCCGAGGACCACTACGTGATGACCACGACGACCGCTGCCGCCGGGCTGGTCATGCGGCATCTCGACTTCGTCCACCAGGGCCTCCGCCCCGACTGGGACGTCCGCATGATTTCGGTCACCGAGGCCTGGGCGCAGTTCGCCGTCGCGGGCCCGAAGGCGCGCGCGCTTCTCGACACGATCCTCGACGAACCGCTCGCCCAGGGCGAATTCCCCTTCATGTCCTGCGGCCCGCGCCGCATCGCTGGGGTCGAGGGGCGGCTGTTCCGCATCTCGTTCTCGGGCGAGGAAGGCTACGAACTCTCCGTTCCCGCCCGCTACGGCGAAAGCCTCTTCCGCCTTCTGGTCGCGCAGGCCGAAAGCCTCGGCGGTGGCGCCTACGGGCTCGAGGCGCTGAATGTCCTCCGGATCGAGAAGGGCTTCATCACCCATGCCGAGATCCACGGCCGCACCACGGCCTTCGACATCGGCATGGAAAGGATGGTGAGCGCGAAGAAGGACTGCATCGGCAAGGCCTCGGCCGCGCGCCCCGGGCTGGTGGGCGAGGAGCGCGAGCAGCTCGTGGGCCTGCGCCCGCTGGTCGCCGCGCACCAGATCACCGCGGGCGCGCATCTCTTCGGCAAGGACGCACAGGCCGTGCGGGTGAACGACCAGGGCTACGTCACCTCGACCTGCTGGTCGCCGACGCTGGGCTCCTACCTCGGGCTCGGTTTCCTGAAGAACGGTCGCGCGCGCCACGGTCAGACGGTCAGGATGGTGGACCACCTCCGCAGCATCGAGACGCTCTGCGAGGTCTGCGATCCGGTGTTCTTCGACCCCGAGGGAGGGCGGATGCGTGGCTAGGCTGATCGCGAAATCGCCGCTGGAGGGTGTCCTGCCGGTCGAGACCGAGGGCGCGATCCTGACCGAGGCCGCGCTTGGCCCCATTACCTCGGTCGCGCCCTTCGCCGGGAACGAACGCAAGGTCGCCGCCGTGCTGAAGGCGGCCCTGGGCCTGACCTTCCCCGGACCGGGCAGGAGCGCCGAGAAGGGCGAGGCACGCATTCTCTGGACCGGCCGGGGGCAGGCCTTCCTGATCGGGGCGCCGGCGCCCGAGGGGCTGAGGGGCCTCGCCGCGCTGACCGACCAGTCCGACGGCTGGGCGGCGCTGCGCCTCGACGGGCCGCTGGCGGAAGCCGCGCTTGCCCGGCTCGTGCCGCTCGACCTGCGCGCCGGGGCCTTCCGCAAGGGGCAGACGGCGCGGACGATCCTGTTCCACATGACCTGCACGATCACCCGGCTGGGGCCTTCGTCCTTCGAGATCCTCGTCATGCGGTCGATGGGCCGCACGGCGGTGCACGACATAGCGGTCGCGATGCGGTCGGTGGCGGCGCAGGCCTGAGCGTGGCGTCGTGGGGGCGCTGCCCCCACACCCCCGCGGTATTTGGGACACGGGGAAGGGGGGGCTTTGACTCGGGGGCCCGGCATCCCGATATTCCTGACATGAGTCTGCCCCCCGCCTTCCTGGACGAGCTGCGGTCACGCCTGTCGCTGGGGCAGGTCGTGGGCCGCAAGGTCATCTGGGACGCGCGCAAGTCGAACCAGGCCAAGGGCGACCTCTGGGCGCCGTGCCCGTTCCACCAGGAGAAGTCCGCGAGCTTCCACGTGGACGACCGCAAGGGGTATTACTACTGCTTCGGTTGCCACGCGAAGGGCGACGCGATCAGCTTCGTGCGCGAGACCGAGAACGTGGGCTTCATGGAAGCGATCGAGATCCTGGCGCGCGAGGCGGGGATGCCGCTGCCTGAACGCGACCCGCGCGCGCAGGAGAAGGCCGACCGCCGCGGCCAGCTCGCCGAGGTGATGGAGCAGGCGGTCAAGTACTTCCGGCTTCAGCTGCGCACCGCCGCGGGGGCCGAGGCGCGGGAGTACCTCGCCCGGCGCAGGCTGAGCGAGGAGGCGCTGGAGCGGTTCGAGATCGGCTTCGCGCCCCCGGGATGGGGCGGGCTTTGGGACCATCTGCGCGGCAAGGGCGTGGCCGAGGACCTGATCCTGGGCGCGGGGCTGGCCAGGGCCTCGGACAAGGGCAGGCAGCCCTACGACGTCTTCCGCAACCGCATCATGTTCCCGATCCGCGATGCGCGGGGGCGCTGCATCGCCTTCGGCGGCCGGGCGATGGACCCGGCCGACAACGCCAAGTATCTCAACTCGCCCGAGACGGAGCTTTTCGACAAGGGCCGCAGCCTCTACAACCACGGGCCCGCGCGCGAGGCGGCGGGCAAGGGCCGGCCGCTGGTCGTGGCCGAAGGCTACATGGATGTCATCGCACTGGTCATGGGCGGGTTCGAGGCCGCGGTCGCCCCCCTCGGCACCGCCGTGACCGAGGACCAGCTGCGCCTTCTGTGGCGGATGTCTCCCGAACCGGTCGTTGCGCTCGACGGCGACAGGGCTGGGATCGGCGCGGCGATGCGGCTGATGGACCTGGCCCTGCCGCTGATCGAGGCGGGGCAGTCCCTGCGCTTCGCACTGATGCCGCCGGGCAAGGACCCCGACGACGTCCTGCGCGAGGGTGGCGCTTCGGCGATGCGCGCGATCCTCGACAAGGCCGAGCCGATGGTGGCCCTGCTCTGGCGGCGCGAGACGGAAGGCCATGTCTTCGACAGCCCCGAACGCCGCGCCGCGCTGGACCGCCGCCTGCGCGAGGCGCTGGGGCGCATCAAGGACAAGTCG
>FWPV01001918.1_pt1 | contig 15542 bp, 17 predicted proteins | sample 2228371 | NCBI WGS metagenome assembly FWPV01 (sample SAMEA103939776, study PRJEB20133) | metagenome | reverse complement strand
AACCGGCAGGCGCTCCGCATCATGGTCGAGGGCGACGCCCGGCTGTTCAACCAGTACGGCGTGATGCAGGTGAACCCGCAGCGCCACCCGCATGTGCAGGCGGCGGACGCGCGGCGCTTCATCGACTGGATCGTCTCGCCGGCCGGCCAGGCCGCCATCGCCGCCTACAGGATCAACGGTGAGCAGCTCTTCTTCCCGAACGCAGCGCAGCCCGAACCGGCGTCCTAACCCGCCCAGCGCGCCGCCGCGCCGCGCAGCCCCTGCGCGAGCGCGTTCACGGTGGCGACGATCGCCATCAGGACCATGCCGAGGGCCAGCGCCAGCGGCAGGTCCCCCTTGGAGGTCTCGAGGGCGATCGCGGTCGTCATGACCCGCGTGTAGCCTTCGATGTTTCCGCCGACGATCATGACCGCGCCGACCTCCGCCGCGGCCCGGCCGAAGCCGGCGAGGAGCACGGTGAGCAGCGCGAAGCGCCCGTCCCACAGCAGGGTCCGCACCGCCCGCGACATCGGGACGCGCAGCGAGCGGAACTGCTCCGCATACTCCTCCCACATCCCTTCCAGGACCTGGCGCGCCAGCGCGGCGACGATCGGCGTGATCAGCACCGCCTGGGCGATCACCATCGCGCCCGGCGTGAACAGCATGCCGAGCGGCCCGAGCGGCCCGGACCGGGACAGCAGCAGGTAGATCAGCAGCCCGCACAGCACCGGCGGCAGCCCCATCAGCGCGTTCAGCGCGACGATCACCGGCGTGCGCCCCGGAAAGCGCGCCACCGCGAGCAGCGCCCCGAGCGGCAGGCCGATGATTCTGGGACCCTCCCCCACAGCGGGATTCTCAAAGCCGCTCAGCTACGCAGGAAGCCGCCCGACCATCCTCAGGGCAACCCGACACCGTCGCAGGCTGGGGTCACGGAACCTGCACTCTGGTGGGCCGTGAAGGACTCGAACCTTCGACCCGCTGATTAAGAGTTAGCGGGCCTCTCATTTAGTATATCTTTGTCTAGTTCATTTCAGGTTCGAGCGCGCCCGAAACTACTAAATCTGTGTCCCACCTTGTACCGCATTGTCCCATGTGGTAGGCTACACCTTGGGCTACACCATTCCGAACCTGGGGCGAACTCAATGACGAAGCGGAGAAACAGGGGCGAGGGCGCCGTCTACATGGAGCGCGGGAGATGGAGGGCATCCGTGAGCGTGCGCCTTCCGAACGGGAAGCGGAAGCGGCTGGTCGCGATGCGCAGGACCAAGACGGAGGCTCTCGCGGCCCTGGAGGCGCTCAAGGAGAAGGCCAAGCGCGGGGAGTACGCCGAAGCCGGGTCCATGAGGCTGTCGGCGTTCCTGCGGAACTGGCTCTCGACCGTGGTGGAGCCGAACCGCGCGCCGAAGACCGTCGCGCAGTACCGCTACGTCGTCTCCGAACTGCTCGAGCCCGCACTGGGGTCGAAGAGGCTGGACGACCTGAGGCGCTCGGAGGTGCAGGCGTTCCTGGCCGGGCTCTCGGAGCGCGGGCTGGCGAGGAACACGGTGCGGGCCGCGCGCGCCGTGCTGTCGTCGGCGTACACGGAGGCCGTGCGCAGGGGTCTGGCCGGGTCGAACCCCGCCAAGGGCGCCGAGGTCCCTCGGAACGCGAGGGCGGCGCGGGAGAGGACGGCCCTCCGGCCGGAGCAGGCCGCGAGGCTCCTGGACGCGGCGGAGGGGACGGAGTGGAGCCTCCTGCTCGCGTTCCTGCTGTTCACGGGGTGCAGGATCGGCGAGGCGACGGGCCTGCGCTGGGAGGACGTGGACACGGAGGGGGGAACGGCGAGGATCCGCGGCCAACTCCAGCGCGTGCGGGGCGCCCTGCGGATCGTCCCGTCCACGAAGACCGGGAGGGAGCGGACGGTCGCCGTGCCGGAGAGCCTGACGCGGGCGCTCGAGTCGACCAGGCTGCTGCAGAGCGCGGAGGGGATCGGGGACCCGGAGGGAGTCGTCTTCCTCACGGCCGAGGGCCGAAGGGTCGATCCCAAGACGTTCAACGCCGCGCTGAGGGCCCTGTGCCGGAAGGCCGGGGTGCCGGAGATCTCGGCGCACTGCCTGCGCCACACGGCGGCGACGCTGGCGCTGGCGCAGACGGGGGACCTGCACGCCACGCAGAAGGCGCTCGGGCACTCCCAGGTGGCCCTCACGGCGGACCTGTACGGCCATGCGCTGCTCGAGCCGATGCGCAGGGTCGCGGAGGGGATCGAGCGGGCCGTGCGGGAGGCCCGGGACGGGCGGTGAGCGTTTCTGTACTCCGTACCCACCTATATAGGGCGAGTACAGAGTACGGAAACGGGGCCGGGTGGTGGGCGCCGGTCTGCCTTGCGATCCTCGCTCGGGGAGCCCTCCGCGGAACAGCCCCGTTTTGGCCCCTGGGAGGCGATTTGCGGGGCCTCCGGTCCGGGAGTAGGCCTTCCGTACGCCCGCGCAAGGAACGCGAAACTTTTCTGGGCCGAGGTTCGTCTATACTGTAGACATTCAGGCTCATGCTGGGACCTTGGACGACGAGAATGCGCATATATGTATGAGGGCGCGCGATGAGGTTCAGGCAGAATCTGGACGGAGAAGCCGAGTTCGAGCTGGAGGATGGATCCGTCCTGCACGTCTCCGCCCGGTCGTTCGCATCCGCCGTGGAGGGTCTGCGCATCCCCTGTCCCTCCACGACCATCGGGCCCGCGTGCGGGCGGCTGGAGGTGGAGATCCCGCTCGGAGGGTCCGACGCGGAGCCGAGGATCGTCTCCGGCTACTGCAAGCAGCCTGGGCCGTCGCTGGGCGGCAAGCCGTCGATCACGCTGTTCCACCCTCCCGGCGGCATCGGATCGTGGATCGAAGTGCCGGAGGACCAGCGGGAGGCGCTTCTGGAGAGGCTGTCCCGGATCCGGGCGAAGACCGAGCCCGGCGGGAAGGCCTGAGACACGGTTTGGCGCGGACGCAGATCGGCCCGCGCCGCTGAAAGTCAAACCGGACGACGCGACGGAGGCGACTCCGATCCTTGGAACCTGAAGGCGTCCTGACGCCGAGGTAGGTCCGTCGCGGCGACACGGGGGTAGGACGGCCCCCGCTTCCGGCGGAGAGTTTGGGAGAGGGTTCGACGGGACCCTCCGCCCGAGCTTTCCGTCGGCGGCGGGGGCTTCGTTCTTGCGGGCGCCAAGGAGGGAAAACATGCGAGACACTCCTTGCAGCAGCCCCACGGCTGGCGTTCTTCTGACGATCCCGCATGCGATGCGGGTTCTGGGCGTCTCCCGCTCCCAGATCTACCGGATGTTCGCCTCCGGCGTTCTGGAGACCGTGAAGATCGGCGTGCGGGGCGTGCGGATCCGCTCGGCCGACGTGGAGAGGATCGTGCGCGAGGGCGCCCGGCCCAGGGAGGGGCGATGGTGAGCTTCGACGAGATCGAGCGCCTCGCGCGCGAGGCCGCGGTCCCCGTCCGCGCGGAGGGCCTGCTCCCGCTGGTGCGCGTCTGCGACCTGCCGGACGAGCCGGAGCCCGTGGACTGGGTCTGCGAGGGCCTGCTGATCCGCGGCGAGGCCACTCTGCTCGTTTCCCGGCCCAAGGTCGGGAAGAGCACGCTGGCCCGGCATCTGGCCTCCTGCGTGCTGGAGGGCAGGCCCTTCCTCGGGCGCCCTTGCGCGAGAGGCCCCGTGGTGCTGGCCCTGGCGGAGGAGATCCGGGGCTACGTGCGCGAGTGCTTCCGCAGGAGCGGGGCCGCCTGGAGCCCGGACCTGCATCTGGTGGACCTTCCGCTCCCGCCGGACGGGCCCTCCCTGGCGCCGGAGACGCTGTGCGCCCCGGCCCGCTCGGTGGGCGCCGTCCTGGTGGTCGCGGACACGCTCCAGCGGTGCTTCCCGCTGAAGGACCCGAACGACTACGCCGAGACCACGGCCCTTCTGGCGCGGATGCAGCAGGCGGCGCGGGAGAACGGGGTCGCCTTCCTGGCGACGCACCACTCGAACAAGCGGGCCGGGGAGCACGACGACCACGCGCTGGGGGTGATGGGCTCCAACGGCCTGTTCGGCGCCGCGACGGTTCTGGCGACCATGGGCCGGGACGAGCGGGGCGTCTGGCTGCACACGGAGGGTCGCTACGGCCGGAACATCCCGCGGACGTACGTCCGGCTGATCGAGGACACGCAGTCCCTCGAGGCGCTCGGCACGTCCGAGGAGGTCCGCGGCCGGGAGGCGCGGGAGGAGATCCTGCGGGCCGTGGAGGAGAGCCCTGGGATCGCCCGCTCCGACCTTCTGGACCGCGTGGGAGGCAAGAGGTCCGTATCCAACCGCGCGCTGGAGGAGCTCGTTCGCGAAGGGCTGATCGTGCGGAGCGGGGACGGTCAGCGCGGCTCGCCCTACACGTTCAGGCTGCCCGGCCTGGAGAAGGAGGAGGAGGATGATGCGCAGGGGCGTCTGCTCGCCGGTTGAGGCCCGCCGGAAGTTTCCGTACTCTGTACTCGCCCTATATAGGTGGGTACGGAGTACAGAAACGGGAACGGGGGCGCGGGGATGAGGGACGTGTTCGAGTCGGCCCGCGTTCCCGTCCGCCCCGTCGCGGAGCGGTACACCAGCATCGACAGGAGGGGGAACGGGCCGTGCCCGTTCTGCGGAGGGTCGGACCGCTTCTACGTGCGCAAGGACGGCCTGCACTGGGGATGCCGGAAGTGCGGCCGGAAGGGCGACGCCGTGGACCTGGTCGCGGAGATGGAGCGCGTCTCCAAGGCCGAGGCGGCGAGGATGCTGTCCGGCGCGCCCGTCGCGGCGCGGGAGAGGCCCGGCCCGGCCCCGAAGCCCTCCGTCCCCCAGCAGTCCGAGGGCGACAGAATGCGCCTGTCCACCCTCGCCGCGGACGCCGAGCGGAGGATGCCCGGGAGCCCCGCGGAACGGTACTGCCTGGCGAGGGGCCTGTCCAGAGAGACCGTGGGCGCCTTCCGGCTCGGCTCCTCGCAGGGCCGGGACGGCTCGCCCATGGTCGCGATCCCGTGGACGGACGGATCCGGGGCGGTCGAGGCCCTCAAGCTGCGCGCCGCGTCGGACCGTCCGAAGGGCGTCCGCTACGTCTGCGAGAAGGGGAGCAGGCCGACTCTGTTCGGGCTCCATCTCGCGCCCGAGAGGGCCGGGGTTCTGCTGGCCACGGAGGGCGAGTTCAACTGCATGGCCGTCTGGCAGGCCCTGCGGGGGACGGAGGGCGTCTGCTGCGTCTCGGTCGGCTCGGAGTCGGGCCCTGGGACGAGGCTGCTTCCGGCGCTCGCGAGGAGGCTGGGCGCCCGGAGCGCGGCCGTTTGGATGGACGACCCGGAGAGGGCGAGGGCCGTCGCGGACTCCCTGCGGTCGGCCGGGCTGGCCTGCTCGGCGATCCGCTCGCCCGAGGGGATGGACGCCGCGGACGTCCTGAGGGCGCACGGCGCGGCCGGGCTGGCGCGGATGCTCCGCAGGCTGGTTCCCTCGCTCCCTCCCCAGGGGGAGAGGTTCGAGGACGGCTACGACCCGTTCGCGGAGCCGGGGAGCGAGGAGAGGGCCCCGGAGAGGCTCTGGGCGAGGCTGCTCGCCCTGGGGTGCAGGGTCGGTCTGGACGCGAAGGGGCGCCTGAGGGTCGGCGGGGCCGGGGGCGTGCCCGAGTGGATGCGGGAGTCCGTGCGCGAGGACCGGGAGGGTCTGGAGGCGCTCCTGCGTCGTCTGGGCCCTCTGGCGGAGAACGGCCCGTTCGGGTACGTCGGCTCGGCGCTGTGGGCGAGGTCCCTGCGGTGCGCGGCCCTGCTCCGGCTCGCGGAGCGGGAGGGCGCCCCGGAGGCCGGGCTTCTGGCCGGGATGCTCGAGGAGGCCGACCGGGCCCGGACGGAAGGGCGGACGCCGGACGTGGACGCCCGGGAGGCGAGGCGCCTCTCGGACTCGTGGGAACGGTCCAGAGGTCGCAGGGCCCCGTCGCGCCGGGAGATCCTCCGCGCGCTGGGGGTGGAGCGGTGAGGGCGCCCTCCATCCGCGTCGTCGCGCGACTGCTGGGGTACGAGCCCGCGGATCTGGTCTGGGACGGCCTGTGCCCGGAGTGCGGCTCGGACGGGATGCGCGTCTCGGGGGAGCGGTGGTCGTGCCGGAAGTGCGGATCGGGAGGGGATTCTCTGGACCTGTGGGCCGCTTCGCGCTCCGTGCCCAGGCCTACGGCCATGCTGGAGATCGGCCTCCGTCTGCGCGCCGGGCCTCCCTCCGGGCGCCGCACGGCCTGAGGGAAAAACGGATTCCTCAGGCTACACTTTGGGCTACACCACCCCCGAAGCGGGACGGAATCGCTACGAAAAAAGGAGCGATTTGAACCTAAAACTTGGTGGGCCGTGAAGGACTCGAACCTTCGACCCGCTGATTAAGAGTCAGCTGCTCTACCAACTGAGCTAACGGCCCGCGGGAGAACCTATCATACCGCCCCGAAATGGCCGTGTGCAACGGTAGCTCGGATCCGCAAGAGGACTACCGGGCTGCGTCAGGCGTGCCCCAAGGGTCGGCAGCGATTACGCGCAGCGGTTCCTCCCGCCACGGAGGGGCTGCCGAAGCTCCATCAGGCCGCAGGCCTCCGACTCAGTGCGCACCGTCGCTTCGAGAGAGTGCGCCGCCGTTCCTGCCCTGACGGGGGAACCGTCCGGTGTTGGACGCCTGTCCGCCTCGGCACTAGGCCCAAGCCAGTTTCCATGGATCAGCCCTGCCCAGTATGCCGAACCTGCCGGTTTCGCGCTGCGGGTCACTCGAGGGGTGGGAATAGCGCAGGAACCCCTCGGCCCGTTCAAGCCTGAGACCTGGCGGGAGCCTGGTGCCCTCGCTGCGAGGCCGCCCCCTGGACCATCTGAGACACGGCAGCCGACCGTCGCCTGTCCGTACACTAGCAGGTGCTCCGGGACCCGACATCCACAAGGGTGCAGCAAGGCAGCTAAGGTCGGGGGATCCCCGATCAACTCCGAAGAGCGCGAGGGTCGAAGGCAACGCTGTCCGGTAAGCTCTGAACAATGACCGGCGTGAAGTGGAAGCGGCTGTTCCGCGAGCAGGGCTGGATCGTGGGCGAGCGCGTCGCCCCCAGCCTGGCCGAGACAGAAGACATCGTCGTGGTGCTGCGATCCTCCGAGGAGCGCTCGTTCGCCCTCAAGGATCTCATCCTCGCATCCGAGGACTTCTTGGTCTTCCAAGGAGTCTACGACGGCGCGGACGAGACGGCCGAGCCGTACAAAGTCTGGTTCTGCTGGGAGGACGTCTTGGCCGTGTGGGACTACCGCGACCCTCTTCGCACAGGCCAGTGGTGAGTCCGGCGGACGTTCGGATCCGTCCGTTCCGCGCAGGGGACGAGGGCGGGGTGGTGGAGGCCGTCAAGTCGGTGTACGACGAGTACGGCTTCGAATGGGATCCCGACGGATACCACGCCGACCTGTACGACGTCCCCCGCCACTACTCCCACGGGGCCTTTCTGGTCGCCGACTGCGGTGGCCGCATCGTAGGCACCGCGGCGTTGCACGTGTTCGGGCGGCTGCCGGACGACTCGGAATTGACCCTTCTGGACGGGTTCTGGCGGGTGGGAGGCTCGGACTGCGCCCTCGAGCGGCTGTACGTTCCGAAGCCCCATCGTGGCCGAGGCATCGGGAGAGCCCTCACCGAAGAGGTGATCCGATTGGCTCGTCAGGCCGGTCGGCGACGAATGGAGATTTGGAGCGACAAGCGTTTCGCCGAGGCGCACAGGCTGTACGAGAGCCTGGGCGCTCGGTTGGTCGGAGAGCGGCTGTGCCACGACCCGGAGCAGAGCCCCGAGTGGGGCTTCGCTCTGGATCTGTGACACTCTTTCAAAAGGGAAAAGCCCGGGCGAACCCGGGCCGTGAACCAAGGAGCCTGTAAAAGACTATTTCTGCTTCTGGTTGCTACCGGTCTTGCCGGCGGCGCCCTTCTGTCCTCCCGCCGCCGAGCGCTGGTTGTTCGGTCCGGCTCCCGCGGGCCCTCCGGGTGCTCCCTGGCGGTTCGAGCGCATCTTCTGCAGCTCCGTGTCGAACTTCTTCTTCTGCTCCGGCGTCAGGATCTTGTCCAGCTGGGCTCGAAAGGCCTGACCGAGCTCCCGCATCTTGGCCCTGCGCTTCTCTCGGTCCTGCTCCTGCCGCGCCGCCTGCATGCCCTTCATCCAATCGGCGCGCGCCTTCTCGATCTGTTGCTTCTGCTTGTCTGTCAGCTTCAGCTTCTCGAGGGCCTGCATGAACCGGCCTCGCTGGCCCTGCTGCGCGCGAGGCCCGTCTCCCTGCTGCTTCGCACCCGGCCCGGCTCCCTGCCCGAAGGATCCTGCGCAAAGGGCCGTCAAGCCGATCAAGACCAAGACGCTTCTCCACACCTTCATCCGTTGCTCACCTCGTCGTTTTCCTACGCACGCTCCGACGCGCCGCGTTCCCGATGGTTCGGTCTCGCCCCGGGACCCGATCTCCGAAGACACCGTACAGGGTATAGTAGGATTTCCGGCAGAGTGCGCCGGTTCGGATGCTATGTTTCCCTCACCCGACGTTCTGAACAACTTCCCGTACGGACGATTCGTGTTGGCCAACCTCGCCGCGAAGAGGGCCAAGATGCTGAAGGAGGGCGCGATTTCGCCGGTCGTGGATTCCGACTCGAAGCACCCGCTGACCATCGCCCTGATCGAGATCGCGCGCGAGCACGTCAAGCCGCAGTTCAAGACCGACCTGGCGATCGAGGAGAGGACCGACTTCAGCCTGGACGACATCGAGCTGACCGCGGAGTCGGTGATTCCCATCAGCGAGCCGACCAAGGGCGTGGTGATCGAGCACGTCGACCCGCTCTTGGTGCTCGAGGAGGAGTTGGACGAGGATCACGAGGACGTCGAGGAGCCAATTCCGACGACCTTGGACGATCTCGAGGACGAGACCGACGAGGACGTGCCGGTGACCGACGACGAGACCGCTTCGATGTCCCTGACCGACTTCGAGGAGCAGGAGAGCATCGGAGCCGAAGAGGAAGAGGAGGAGTAGCCGCCATCCCTTGGGCGCTCTGCGGACGATGAAGGACCCCTACGAGGTTCTCGGAGTTCCCCGCGACGCCTCGGCCGACGAGATCAAGTCAGCCTATCGCCGGCTCGCTCGGACCTACCATCCCGACGTCAACCCGAACGACCCCACCGCCGAAGAGAAGTTCAAAGAGGTCGGAGAGGCTTACGCCATCCTCTCCGACCCTGAGAAGCGTGCCCGCTACGACCGTTACGGCACCACGGACGAACAGCCGGTGGGTCCGTTCTTCAACGGCGCCGGATCCATCGAGGACATCTTCGAGATGTTCTTCGGTGGAGGATTCCAGACCCAAACGCGCCGACGCGGACGGGACGGCGAGGATCTCCGCGCGGACGTCACCATCACCCTGTCCGATGTCGTGACGGGAGTCCAGAGGGAGGTCCGGGTGCGTCGCCAGAGCCAGTGCCCGGACTGCATGGGGTCGGGTTCAGAGGCCGGCAGGCCGCCGGAAACCTGCGCCCATTGCCGCGGCTCCGGAACGATCAGCCAGATCCGGCAGACGTTCATCGGAACGGTTCGGACTTCCACCACCTGTCCGAAGTGCGGCGGCGCTGGCCAAGTGATCACTTCCCCGTGCCACCGTTGCCGCGGGCAAGGGTTGGTCACCGAAAACGCCCGGGTCAGCGTGCACATTCCGGCGGGAATCGAGAGCGGTTCGACCATCCATATCCCGGGTCAAGGCAGCGACGGAGTGGGAATGGGCCGGCCGGGCGACCTCTACATCGTCGTCACCGTCGAGGACGACCCCCAGTTCGAGCGCCAAGGCCGGAACCTCCTCAGCGCCCTGAACGTCTCGTTTCCGACGGCCTGCCTCGGGGGCGAGGTGACCATCGAGGGCTTGGACGGACCATTGCGGCTCGTGATCCCGCCAGGCACACAGCCCGGATCGATCCTGTCTGTGCCGGGCGCCGGGCTCCCGCCCCTTCACGGTGGGCGCCGCGGAGATCTGCTCGTAGAGATCAACGTAGAGGTGCCGAGGAACCTCAACGAGGAGCAGAAGCGGATCGTCCGCCAGCTCGACGAGGCGCTGCACGGTCGAACAGCCCCGGAGCAGGAAGAGGGGTTCTTGGCGAAGCTCTTCCGGAAGAAGAAGTGAGAGTCTGGCGACGCATCACCGCCATCCCTCCTGAGGAACCCCAGGACTGGTCTCCTTGGGCCGAAGCGTTCGCCGAAGCGGGCTGCCCCAGTACCCAGATGCTCTCTGATCCGCCCCGCATCGAGGGCTATCTCGAGGACGCACCCGGAGCAGAGGAAAGGGCATCCGTCTTGGCCGAACGGCTGCGGGGGATTGGGGCGACCGTGGAGTCGGAGGAAGTCCCGGACCAGGACTGGTCGGAAACTTGGAAGCGTTTCTTCAAGCCGTTCCGGGTGGGCGATCGGCTCGTGGTGCGTCCGTCGTGGGAGTCGGTGAGCTTAGGGCCGGGCGACGTCGAGGTGGAGATCGACCCCGGCCAAGCGTTCGGCACGGGAGACCACCCCACCACCCGCCTGTGCCTGCAGCTGCTGGCCGGACTTCCCTGGGACGGGCTGCGCGTCGCCGATGTGGGCTGCGGCAGCGGGATCTTGGGGATCGCGGCGGCGAAGCTCGGGGCGGCGGAGGTGGTCGGGGTGGACATCGACGAGGCTTCGGTCGAGGTCGCGCGCCAGAATGCGCAACGCAACGGGGTCCCGTGTCGGTGGCTCGTCGGCAACGGGTTCGAGCCGCTCGAGGGAGACGCGTTCGATGCGGCCTTCAGCAACATCATCAGCGCCGTCTTGATCCGTATCGCTCCGGACGCGGCGCGGGCGGTCCGCCCGGGAGGACTGTGGATCGTGAGCGGGGTGATCGAGGCGAACTGGCCCGACGTGCTGCGGGCCGCCGAGAATGCCGGGTTCGGACTCATGGAAGCGCGCAGGGAGGGAGAGTGGCTGGCGGCGGTTCTCCAGCGCCTCTGAGGTCCCTTCCGCGATCGTTCGTGGATGGCGCCACGCCCGAGGGGCCGATCGAGCTGCCTCAGGAGGAGCTGGACAAGCTCCGGAAGGTGCTTCGGCTGCAGTCCGGCGCCGAGATCGCGGTGCTGCCGGGCGATGGTTCGCTGATCCGATGCCGTCTGGAGGGCAGGCTGGCCATGCCCCTCCTCGTGGAGCATCCCGACACCGAACCGCGGCACCGGCTCACCCTGGCTCAAACCCTCCCCAAACCCGACAAGCTCGACGCTGTGGTGCGCATGGGCACCGAGATCGGCGTCGCGGAGTTCGTGGTCTTCCCCTCAGAACGGTCGCTGGCCAAGTGGGACGGCCCGAAGGTGCAGGATCGTCTGCGCAGGCTTCGGACCATCGCCCGCGAGGCGGCCGAGCAATGTTTCCGTACGAGAGTCCCGGCGGTCCGTTGGATGCCCAGCCTGCAGGCGCTGCTCGAGGCCCTGCCGGACGCCGTGGTTCTCTCCGAGGTCGAGGGGGTCGGGCGGCACCTCGCCTCTCTCGAGCCGCCACCCGCCTTGGTGATCGGACCAGAAGGCGGGTGGTCGCCGCGCGAGGTCACCCTGATCGGCGAGCGCGCCGCGACCATGGGACCTCGCGTGCTGAGGGTCGACACGGCGGCGGCGGTCGCAGCCGCGATCGTGCTGCTTCGGCCGGTGCCCGCCGCGGGATAAACTGCCCGCGTATGGCTTCCGTTCAAGCCGAGCCGGCGTTGGGCGTGCGGTGTCACTTGGGGGAGGGTCCTCTCTGGCACCCGACCGAAGGTTGTCTGTATTGGTGCGACATTGAGCGCGGGGAGCTGCACCGCTGGACGCCCGGCCGAGACGACCACCGAACTTGGAGGGTTGCGGCTCAGCTGGGTGGCTTCACGTTCCAGCACGACGGTTCCGTCCTGCTGTTCTGCGAGGAAGGCCGCGTCGCGCTGTTCCGAGAGGGCTCCGTGCGGGTCGTCGCCGCGGTGCCCACTCCCCCACCGCCGGGCAGGTTCAACGACGTGTCCGCCGACCCGTGGGGTGGCGTGATCTGCGGCACGATGCCGCGAGACGGCCGGCTGGGCACCCTCTACCGGTTGGCTCCCAACCTGGAGTTCCAGATTCTGGCTCAGGAAGTAGCCTGCTCCAACGGCATCGGGTTCTCGCCGCAGGAGGATCGGATGTACTTCGTGGACTCCCCGCTGCGCCGCGTGGACGTGTGGGACTATGACGCCTCAAGCGGGATGCCCTCCAACCGCCGCCCACTCGCCGACTTCACGGACCTCCCCGGCGTGCCGGACGGCCTCACGGTCGACTCGGAGGGATGCCTGTGGATCGCCTTTTGGGACGGCGCCGCCGTCTGGAGGCTTTCCCCCGAGGGTGAGAGGATCCTGCGCGTCGAGATTCCCGCGCGCCGCCCCACGAGCGTCGCGATCGGCGGGCCGGACGGCAGAACGGCCTACGTGACGAGCTACGGCGGCCCCGCCGAAGACCCGCACGACCCGCTGGCAGGCCTGCTGTTCGCCTTCCCCGCCGGCGTGCAGGGTAAGGCGGAGCATCTCTCCCGGATCGAAGCGGCGCCATGAAGATCGTACGCTATCGAGCAAAACCGGATGGCCCGCCACGGTGGGGCCGGTGGATTCAGCCGGACCGCGCCGAACGGATCGTCGGCGACCTGTTCGGGGATTGGTCCCTGTCGGATCAAGAGGAGCCGATCTCGAAGCTGCTGGCGCCGATCCAGCCCCCGGCGATTCTCGGGATCGGCCTCAACTACCGGCGGCATGCGGAGGAGACCGGCGGCAAGGTCCCCGATTGGCCGGTGGTGTTCCTGAAGAACCCGGCCAGCGTTCAGAACCCCGGCGACCCGATCGTGATTCCGCGGACCCTCACTACCGAGGAAGTCGACTACGAGTGCGAGCTCGCGGTGGTGATCGGCCGGGATGCCCGGAACGTCCCCGCCGCACAGGCGCTGGAGTGCGTGCTGGGATACACCGCGGCCAACGACGTCAGCGCGCGGGACTGGCAGATGCGAAGGAGCGGCAGGCAGTGGTGCCGCGCCAAGTCGTTCGACACGTTCTGCCCGTTGGGACCGTGCCTCGTGACGCGGGACGAGATTCCTGACCCCGGCAGCCTCCGGCTGGGAACCCGGCTGAACGGCGAGACCGTCCAGGACTGGACGACCAGCGACCTGATCTTCGATGTGCCGCGGCTGATCGAGTTTCTCTCGGCGGACACGACGCTCCTCGCTGGCACGGTGATCCTGACGGGAACGCCGCACGGGGTGGGAATGGCCCGACAGCCCCCGCTGTGGCTGAAGCCCGGGGACGTGGTCACCGTATGGGTCGACGGGGTGGGCGAGCTCACCAACCCCGTCGTGTGAACCGCCGAGCCGCGCTCAGCGGGCGGCCTTGGCGATGACCTCCGTCGCGATGTTCGCCGGGACCTCCTCGTAGTGCGAGGGGGTGACGTTGGGCGTCGCCCGTCCCTGCGTCAGCGACCTCAGGGTCGTCACGTACCCGAACATCTCGGCGAGCGGCACGTGGGCCGTGATCACCGTCACGCCGCCCAGGGCCTGCTCCATGCCCTCGATGCGGCCCCGCCGGGCGTTGATGTCGCCGACCACGTCGCCGACATAGTTCTCCGGCGTGGTCACCTCGACGTGCATAATCGGCTCCTTGAGCACGGGCTGAGCCTTCTTCATCGCCTCACGGAACGCGAGGATGCCGGCCTGCTTGAAGGCGTTCTCGTTGCTGTCCACCTCGTGGTAGCTTCCGTCGAACACCGACACCTTCACGTCGACCACCGGGTAGCCCGCCAGAACGCCGGAGTCCAACGCCTCTCGGACGCCCTTCTCGATCGCGGGGATGAACTCCTTGGGGATCGCTCCACCCACGACCTTGTTCTCGAACTGGAATCCGGACCCAGGGGGCAACGGCTCCAGCTCGATCCAGCAGTGTCCGTACTGACCCGAACCCCCCGTCTGCCGAACGAAGCGGCCCTCCGCCTTCGACTTCACACGGACCGTCTCGCGGTAGGCGACCATGGGCCGACCCTGGTTGGCCTGCACGCCGAACTCCCGCTTCAGGCGGTCCACGATGATCTCGAGATGGAGCTCGCCCATGCCGGAGATGATCGTCTGGCCGCTCTCCGGATCGGTGTACACCCGGAACGTCGGATCCTCCTGGGCGAGCCGCTGCAGGCTCTGGCCGAGCTTCTCCTGGTCGGCCTTGCTCTTCGGCTCGATGGCGATCTGAATGACGGGTTCGGGGAACCGGATGCTCTCCAAGGCGATCGGAGCGTTCTCGTCGCACACGGTCGTTCCCGTGTTGACGTCGTTCAGTCCGATCACGCCGACGATGTCGCCCGCGTAGGCAACGTCGAGGTCCTCGCGGCTGTTCGCGTGCATCTGGAGGATGCGGCCGACGCGCTCCTTGCGAGTGCGGAACTCGTTCGTCTGCGGGTCGCGGTACACCAGCAGCACGGCGCTGCCCTTGTTCAGCTGACCGCTGTAGATGCGCATGTAGGTCAGCCGGCCGACGTACTTGTCGCTCATGATCTTGAACGCGAGCGCGCAGAACGCCTCGTCGTCGGCGGGGCGCCGCTCCGCGGGGGACTCGTCGGACGGGTTCACGCCCTTCACGCTGCCGATGTCAATTGGCGACGGCAGGTAGTCCACGATCGCGTCCAGCATCGCCTGGACGCCCTTGTTCTTGAACGACGAGCCGCTGAGCACCGGGGTGATCTTGTTGGCGATCGTTCCCTCGCGAAGAGCCTTCCGGATGTCGTCCTCGGAGATCGACTCGCCCTCGAGGAACCGCTCCATGATGGAATCGTCGTACTCGGCGATCGCCTCGATCAGCTTCTCGCGCCACGTCTGCGCCAAGTCCTGCAGCTCGCTGGGAACGGCGAGCACGTCGTACTCTTTGCCGTCGTCCGAGCGGTAGATCGTGGCCTCCATGGAGATCAGGTCCACGTAGCCCTGGTAGTTGCTCTCGGCCCCGATGGGAATCTGGATCGGCGCGGCGTTGGCTCCCAAGCGCTGGCGGATGCGCTCAACCACCGCGAAGAAGTCCGCACCGAGCCGGTCCATCTTGTTGATGTAGATGATGCGGGGAACGCCGTACTTGTTGGCCTGCCGCCAGACCGTCTCCGACTGGGGCTGAACGCCACCCACTGCGCAGAACACCGCCACGCAACCATCCAGCACGCGGAGCGAGCGCTCCACCTCCACCGTGAAGTCCACGTGCCCCGGCGTGTCGATGATGTTGATCTTGTGCTCGGGCTTGTCGTACTTGGTGCCGCGCCAGAAGCAGCTGGTCGCCGCGGAGGTGATGGTGATGCCGCGCTCCTGCTCCTGCTCCATCCAGTCCATGGTGGCGGTGCCTTCGTGCACCTCGCCCAGCTTGTGGGTTCGACCGGTGTAGTACAGGATGCGCTCGGTCGTAGTGGTCTTCCCCGCGTCGATGTGCGCGGCGATGCCGATATTCCGAACGAGATGCAGGGGGTGCGATCGCGCCATGGTTCTTTGCTCGCTGTCGTTCCTCTTCCGACTGGGAAACCAACTTGGCTCGGACAAGC
>FWPV01010165.1_pt1 | contig 15543 bp, 13 predicted proteins | sample 2228371 | NCBI WGS metagenome assembly FWPV01 (sample SAMEA103939776, study PRJEB20133) | metagenome | reverse complement strand
CGGGCCGCGCACCTACCGTCTGCGCGGCACCCTGATCGCGCTGCGGCGCGCGCAGGCCGAGGGGATTTTGGCGCGGCCGGCGGCCGGCGGGCGGGCGGGCGGCGCCCCGGCGGCGCCGGTCCATGAGGGGGGCGCCGGATGAGCGGCCGCGGCGCGAGCGCATGCGCCGCCTGTCCCGCGGCGGCCGGACCGATCCGCCGGCTCGGCCTCCAGGTGGACGGGTTCGACGCGGTGGTGGCGCTGGCGGGCAACCCGAACACCGGCAAGAGCACCGTCTTCAACCGGCTCACCGGCCTGCGCCAGCACACCGGCAACTGGCCCGGCAAGACCATCGCCCGCGCCGAGGGCGCGTTCGCGTATCAGGGCGTCCGCTACAAGCTGGTGGACCTGCCCGGCACCTACTCGCTGCTGTCGGCGTCGCCCGACGAGGAGGTCGCCCGCGACTTCATCCTGTTCGGCCGGCCGGACGTGACCGTCGTGGTGGCCGACGCCACCGCGCTCGAGCGCAACCTCAACCTCGTGCTGCAGATTCTGCAGATCACCAGCCGCGCCCTGGTGGCGCTCAACCTGATGGACGAGGCCTGCGCCACCGGCATCAGCGTGGACCCGCGCGGCCTGGCGCGCGACCTGGGCGTGCCGGTGGTGCCGATGGCCGCGCGCCGCGGCGAGGGCATCGGCGAACTGGTGGCCGCCATCGACGGCGTGCGCTCCGGGGCCATCGCATGCCGGCCACGTCCGCTGCATTACCCGGTGCCCGGGCTTGAGGAGGCGGTCTCCCAGGTCGCCGGCGCGCTGCGCGCGCTGTACCCGCAGGTGCCCCAGCCGCGCTGGATCGCCCTGCGCCTGCTGCAGGGCGACAGCCGCATCCGCGAGGCCCTGCTGGCCGGCGACTTCGAGCTGCTGTCCCGCGCCGCCCCCGCACAGCCATGAAGCCGTCCCTCACCCCCCACGAATTGCTCGCCCGCGCCGACGCGCTGCGCTGGCGGCTGCCGCAGAACGTCGACGACCGCATCGCCGAGGCGCTCTACGCGGAGGCCGGCCGGATCGCGGCCCGCAACACCGCGCGCGCCGGCGGCACGTTCCGCACCACCTGGCAGCGCGCGCTCGACCGCGTGCTGACCGGCCGCGTCACCGGGCCGCTGGCCATGCTGGCGATCTTCGCGGCGGTGCTGTGGCTCACCATCGAGGGTTCCAACGTCCCGTCCGGACTGCTGGCCGACCTGCTGGTCGGCACCCTGTACCCGTGGCTGCGCGGCATGGCGGAGCAGGCCGGCCTCCACCCGTGGCTGGGCGGGCTGCTGGTCGACGGCATGTACCTCGCCGCCGCGTGGGTGGTCAGCGTCATGCTGCCGCCCATGGCGATCTTCTTCCCGCTGTTCACGATCCTCGAGGATTTCGGCTACCTGCCGCGGGTGGCGTTCAACCTTGACAGCGCCTTCCAGAAGGTCGGCGCCCATGGCAAGCAGGCGCTGACCATGTCGATGGGGCTTGGCTGCAACGCCGCGGGGGTGGTCGCCTGCCGCATCATCGATTCCCCGCGCGAGCGCCTCATCGCCATCCTCACCAACAATTTCTCGCTGTGCAACGGGCGCTGGCCGCTCCAGATCGTCATCGCCACGGTCTTCATCGGCGCGCTGGCGCCGGAGCCGTTCTCCGGGCTGGTGGCGGCCGTGTGCGTGATGGCCGTGGCATGCCTCGGCTTCCTGCTTGCCTTCGCCGCCTCGTGGGGCCTCACCCGGACCGTGCTCAAGGGCGAGGCCTCCACCTTCAGCCTCGAGCTGCCGCCCTACCGGCCGCCCAGCATTTTGCGCACCCTCTACACCTCCCTGATCGACCGCACGCTCTTTGTCCTGTGGCGCGCCATTGTGTTCGCGGTCCCGGCCGGCGCCGCCATCTGGCTGATCGCCAATGTCCACATCCATGACCAGTCGCTGGCCGGCTGGCTGATCGCCGCCCTCGACCCGCTGGCATGGGTAATGGGCCTCACCGGCATCATCCTGCTCGCCTACCTGGTCGCGATCCCCGCCAACGAAATCGTGATTCCGACCATCCTGATGCTGACTGTCCACCACGCCGGGCTGGCGGGCGTCGGCCCCGGCGCCGGCGTCATCTTCGAGATCGACGACCTCGGCAGGCTCGGCGCGATCCTCGAGGCCGGCGGTTTCACCCTCCTGACCGCCGTCTGCCTCATGCTCTTCAGCCTCGCCCACAACCCCTGCTCGACGACCCTCTACACCATCTACAAGGAGACCGGCAGCTGGCGCTGGACCGGCCTGGCCGCCGCCCTGCCGCTGGCCATCGGGTTCGTGCTGTGCGCCGCCGTCGCGCTGGTCTGGCGCCTGCTGGGAGGGTGATGGGCGCTCAACGCGCCCGCCGACGCCACAGCGCCAGCCCGAGCGCCGCGAGCCCGCCCAGCAGGGCGTAGGTCGCCGGCTCGGGGACTACGTCGAGCGCCAGCACGCCGGTGCCATGCGTGAAGCTCCAGGTGGCGATGCCGTCGGTATAGGTCCAGCTGTTGCCGCTGTTCAGAATGCCGCTGTATTCGCCGGCGATGGTGATCGTCGCGTAGGTCCCCGTGGCGCTGCCGAAATCGAACAGGTCAAACGCGTAGGTGCCCGCGCCGAAGGTGGTCCCAACCAGTACGGTCATGTCGCCGCCGTAGGTCAGCAGCCCGCCAACGTCCACCGCGTCGTAGCTGACGCCGCGTGAGGTGCCGTCGATTTCCATCACCACCGTGCCGCCGAGGGTCAGATTGTTGACAAAGGTCAGCAGCCCGGCCGAGTTGCCCGGTGCCAGCGTGCCGTCGGCGCCGATCGTTGTATTGCCGCCAATGATGCCCGAGCCGCCGAGGATGGCCGTGCCGCCCGGCGTGCTGGCGTTGACCGTCACGTTGCCGGTCGCGCCGGCGAAGTTGCCGTCGATGATCAGCTTGCCGCCGGCCACCGAGGTCGCGCCGGTGTACACGCCCACGCTGTCCGCGCCGAACACCTGCGTGCCGGCGCCGGACTTGGTGAGATGGAGAATTCGGCCTTGGTCGCCGTCGCTGATGTAGCCGTTGAATTCATGCACTCCCGAGGCGGGGCTGATGTCCAACCGGCCCAAAATCGTGTTGTTGCCTTGGAAACGGGCCGCCACACGGCCCTCGCCCGAAAGGCCGCCGATTATGGCGCCCGTTCCTGTGGTAACCTGGGTGGTGAGCCGCCCAAACGCGTTGACCGTCACGTCGTTGGCGTTGGCCGCGTTGGCGTGCCCCAAGTCAACCGTCCCGCCGTTGATGAACAACCCGCCCGTGAAGGTGTTGCTTGCGCTCAGGTTTGCCGACTGGGAAGTACCCATAAAGGTAATGCCTCCAGATCCCGCTATGGTAGCGGAGATATTGGCCTGCGCCGCGGCATTGTAGACGCCGATGAATCCTGGGCCGGGGCCGAAGTCCAAAGTGCCGTTGGAAGTGGTAACACTCGAGGTCATGAAACCGCCACTACCAAGGGTGAGGGTGAATCCCCCCAGGTTCAGGTTTTGCCCAATCCGTACGGCGTGGACCGTCTTGCTTGCATTAAGGGTTTGCGCGGTGGCGCCGATATTCACCAAGTCCGTTGCACCGGCGGTGGTGATATCCGTGCTTGTGTATGTGGCGGTCACGACATTGTTGCCATCAAACGTGACGAAGTTGCCCAAGGAGTTCCCGCCGATGAAGTGTTGGATGCCCGGGGTGATCATGCCGTTGGTCACGGCGGGCTTTGAGCCGGTGACGATCAGGTTGTTCAGCGCGGCCGTGGTGCCCCATGTGTCCGCCTGGATGAGCAGCGTGTTGCCGGCCGAGGCGGACGCGAGCGAGGCGACCGTCAGTTTGACTCCGGAATCATTGCTGTTGGGCCGGTCCATGCTGAGTAGGCTGCCGCCGCTGAAACTCATGGCGCCGGCCACTTCATTGGTTTGGCTGGTATTGGCATTCCGCCCGATGATGTGCAGGCGGTTGTTGTTCAGCGCGATCGCGGCGGTGTCGCCGAGCCGGTCGTTGTTGAGGGCATTCTGATTGTCGAGAAGCAGCATGCCGCCGGACCCCACGTAGCTCATGGGATTGCTGAGGGCGGTCAGGGTGCCGGAACCACCGGTGGCCCCGATGCCGCCGCGCGGACCGATCACAACATTGCCCAGATCGGCTGCCGACACCGCGTAGCTGAACCCAATGGTGCCGCCATCCCGCACCGTGATGGAACTCGCGTTGCTAAACAAGTTGCCTGCGGCTCCGAAGGTGACCATTCCCGAGCCAAACTGACCCGGCTGCACCGCTGTGGAGCGGATCAGCACCGCACCGTTGTAACCGGAATTGTCGGATCCGCTGATGCGCAACCCCGGGGCGCCCCGCAGATTGTTTGCAGGTCCGGCATTCTGCAGGGTCAGGGTGCCCGAGCCGGTGATGTTGCCGGTCAGGTTAAAGATGGAAACGTTGCCCGTGAATTGACCGATCACGGTCCCGCCCCCCGCACCGACGCTGATGGGGTTGTTGTAGCTGTAGGTCGTGGAATTGTCGGCGCCCAATGCGAGCGTACCGTTGTTGAGGGTGATCTGTGCGCCGCTGCTGCCGACATAACTGCTGCCGCGGGTGTAGTTGAGCCGGCTCCCCCCGCTGATGTTGGTCGCCCCCCAGGTCGGCGTGTACGGAGTGTTGGTCATGTTGCCGAACTGCACCGTGCCGCCACCGCTGATGTTGAGGGCGCTGCTGCCGGCGCTGTAGGCGGTGCCGCTAAAGGTGTAGGTCCCGCTGGTGTGGTTGAAGGTGACCGAGCCCGGCGTCACGCCCGCGCCCACGGTCACGGCACCCACGCCGGTGTTGCCGAAGATGACATCATCGCCACTGGCGTAATTGGCGTCGAAGCTGTTGGTGTCCGGCTGGTCCCAGTTGAAATCGGCGCCGGTCCAAGTGACCACCGCCGCATTGAGCGTGGCCGCAAATAATAACATGCCACTCAGGGGGAGGAGTGTGTGTTTCATCGGGATGTTGGGGTTAAGGGTGACTGTTTAGATAAGCTTGGGCGCATTTAGCCTGATATGCGAAGGGCTGTAAATGCTCTTTTTGCGAAAGATCGCGCAGCGGAACCGACAATTCACGCCACACGCCAGCCGCCGCGGGTGTTGATGCCAGGGGTGCCGGCTACCCGAGCCGCTCGAGCAGCTGGTAGATGCGGCCGACCATGGCGCGCGGGTCGTCGGCGAAGCCGGCGGCGATCAGGCTGTTGTCGTAAATCTGCTCGGTGACGAGGCGGGCCAGTTCGGGGTTGGCGTCCTTGAGGCCGTGGAGCTTCCGGATCAGCGGGTGGGCGGGATTGATTTCGAGGCGCACCGGCGCTGGGGCGCCGGTCTCCTGGTGCATGGCCTTGAGGATGCGGCGCATGGAGGGCGTCATCATGCGGTCGGCGTTGAGGGCGGCGGCGGGGCTGCCGACAAGGCGCTTGGAGGGCACAACGTCGCTGACCCGGTCGCCGAGGGTCTCCTTCAGCCATTTGGCCAGCTCCTTCTGCTGGTCGGCGTCAAGGAGCGAATCGGGCGCTCCCAGGTTGGCGCCGAGGTCCACCTCGGCGCTGTCGCCGGCGAGCAGCCGTCTCCCCTCGAACTCGCGCAGGTGGTGCATCACGAACTCGTCGATGGGTTCGTACAGGAACAGGACCTCGAGGTTGCGGCTGGTGAAGGCTTCGAGGTAGGGGCCGGACTCGATCGCGGCGCGGGTGGGCGCGTAGAGGTGGTAGATGTCCTTCTGGGCCGGCTGCATGCGGGAAACATACTCGTCGAGGCTGGTGCGCTTGCCCGGCTCGGTGAGGCTGCTCTCAAAGCGCAGCAGCTTGGCGAGCTTGTCGCGGTGGGCGGTGTCGGTGGTGACGCCCTCCTTCAGGAAGATGCCGAACTCGTCGTAGAATTCCGCATACGCGTCCGGGTGCTTCTCCGCCTCGGTCGCGAGTTCCTTGAGGTAGCGGCTGGTCAGCACCTGGTTGAGCTTGCGCAGCAGCGCGGAGTCCTGCATCGACTCGCGGGAGATGTTCAGGGGCAGGTCGGCGGAATCGACCACGCCGCGCAGGAAGCGCAGCCAGTCGGGCAGCAGCCCCTCGGGCTGGTCGTCGATCAGCACCTTCCTGCAATAGAGCGCGACGCCCGGCTCCATGCGGGCGAAGCCGAAGCGCTCGAGGTTCTTCTTCGGAGTGAACAGCAGGGCGTTGATGGCGAGCGGGGCGTCCGCCGAGAAGTGCAGCGTGTGGCGCGGCTCGTCGAAGGCGTCGGCGTGGAACTTGTAGAACTCGGCGTATTCCTCCGGCCTGATCTCGCTCTTGTTGCGCAGCCACAGCGCCTGCATGGTGTTGACGCGCTTGCCGTTTAGGTTGATGGGGAACTGCACGAAGCTGCTGTAGCGCCTGAGGATTTCCTCGACCCGCGAGGCCTGGGCGAATTCCTTGCATTCGGGCTGCAGCTTGACCACGACCTTGGCGCCGCGGCGCTGCGTGTCCGGCGTGCGCTCGATGCGGTATGCGCCCTTGCCGTCGCTGACCCACAGGAGGTTTTCGCCCTCCGCCTTCCACGAGCGGGTATAGATGCGCACCTCGGAGGCCACCATGAAGGCCGAGTAGAACCCGACGCCGAACTGGCCGATCAGTTGGGCGGGGTCGCCGCCGGCGGCCTTGGCCTCCCGGATGGCCGCGGCGAACGCCTTGGAGCCGGACTTGGCGATCGTGCCGATGTTTTCCACCAGCTCGTCGCGGGTCATGCCGACGCCGTAGTCCTGGATGGTGAGGGTGCCGGCCGCGTCGTCGGTGGTGATGTTGATTTCAAGCGGCAGCTTGTCGTCGTAAACGCTCGCTCCCGTGAGCTGGAAATGGCGCAGCTTCTCGAGCGCGTCACTGGCATTGGATACCAGCTCGCGGATGAAGATTTCCTTGTCGGTGTAAAGGGAATGGATGACGATGTCCAACAGTTGTCGGACCTCGGCCTGGAAGGCATGGGTTTCCTGGGTCTGTTCGCTCATGGTGATAAAAAACGCCAAAAGTTAGGTGGCGCGCCTTGAAAATTCAAGTGCCGGGCACGGTGCCGAAGACCAGCCCGGCGGCGGCCACGGCGGGCGGGAGCAGCAGCGTGGCCGGCGGCAGCCGCCGCCCCGCCCGGAACCGCTGCAGGAGCCATGCGGCGGCCAGCGCCGCCAACACCACGCACAAGCCGCCCTGCGGCCATGCCCAGCGGCGCTCCGCCACCGAGCCGGGAAGCGCGAGGCAGGCCCGCAGCACCAGCTCCATCACGTGAATGGCCGGCCAGCCGGCGCGCGCGATCCAGCCGGCGAGCGCCGCGCCCGCGAGGGGCGCGGCAAGGAGCGCGACGGTGCCGCCCATGACCGCCCACAAGGCCAGCGGGCTCAGCACGATGGCGGCCACCACCCCCGCGGGGGTGAACAGCCCGAAATGCTGCACGATCAGCGGCAGGCTCACCATGCCTGCGCTCAGCGACACACAGGCGGCGCCCACCGCCCCGTACCATCCCTTGCGCAGCAGCCGGGCCATCGTGGACCGGCGGTTTGCCAGCGCCGTTCCGGGCCTTCTTCCACTCTTCCCGCCTGCCCCGACCAGCCGCAGCTTCGCCCACTCGGCCGCCGGCAGGCCCACCAGCAGGATGGCGGCCACCACGGCGTAGGAAAGCTGGAAGCCGAGGTCAAACAACTGCCGGGGATCGCGCGCCAGCACCAGCCATGCGGCCAGCATCAATGCCGGGAACGGATGCGGCTGGCGCAGCAGCGGGCGCGCCAGCGCAAGGCAGCTCACCATGATGCCGGCCCGCACCGCCGAGGGGCTGGCACCGGTCAGCCACACGTACAGCCAGGTGCCGGCCAGCACCGGCAGCAGGCGCGCCGCCACCGGCAGACCCGCCAGCCGCCCCAGCAGGTGCAGACACAGCGCCACGCTGCCGACATGCAGGCCGCTGACCGCGAACAGGTGGAAGGCGCCGGTCAGGCGGTACAGGGCCACGCGTTCCTCGTCCAGCAGCGAGCGGTCGCCCAGCAGCATGCTGGCCAGCACCCGGCCCGCTCCGGTTGGTTCGGCGGTTTCCTTGCCGCCCACCAGCACCCGTTGGCTGGCCGCCTGAAGCCGCTGCCGCAGCCGCTCCAGCGGGGGCGGCGGCGCGCGCTGCGCCAGCAGGGTCCCTTGGCCGATCATGAGGGGGATGCCACGGCGCAGCAGGTAGGCAGGGTATCCCTCCGGCTGCTCAATGCCGGGCAGGCAGGTCACCACTCCCCGGCACTCGATGACGGCGCCCCGCCCGGGCGGGCCGTACCCCTCGACGCCAGGCAATTCAAGGTGATAGGCCGCCCGCCGCCCGCGCACCGTGTCGTGGGGGATGTCCGTGCGCAGGATGGTGCCGATGCCGGCCATCCGCCCATGGCGGCGGCTGGTGAAGGGCTCCTCGATCCGCAGCTCCACCATCGCCTCGCGCGGCGGCAGCCACTGCCAGTCCGGATGCGCTCCGGGCATTGCCCGCGCCGCAAGCAGCGCCCCGGCCACAAAGCTGGCGCCGGCCACAAGGCCCCGCCCCCGCCACGGCGTCCATATGCTCCATGCAGTCCCTATCGTCCAGACTGTCCACGCGGTCCATTCCCCCCGTCCAAGAATCCCCGCCGCGAGCGGCAGCAGGCTCCACAGGAGCGGGGCGGCGGCGCACAGCGGCGGCCGGGCGGCCGGGTCAGTGGCGGATGAACGGGCGGCCATTGAGGAAGAGCGGCTGGGCCAACCCCCGACGGAGGTAGGCCAATGCTTCCCCGATGGCCGCGGCGAGCTCCCGCCCGCGGGCAAGGTGCGCGGCGATCGCGCTGGCAAGCGTGCACCCCGAGCCGTGGGTGTTGACGCCGTCGATACGCCGCGCGGTGAAGGCGGAGACCGCTCCGCCCGGCCGGGCCAGCACGTCGGCCACCTCCTCGGTGTCGGGGAGGTGTCCGCCCTTGAGCAGGACCGGCGCGCCGATGCGCGCCGCCAGTTCGGCGGCCGCCTGTTCCATGTCCGCGGCCGTGGCCGGCCGCGCGCCCAGCAGCACGGCGGCCTCGTCGAGGTTGGGCGTCACCAGCGCGGCGCGCGGCAGCAGGCGCTCGCGCATCATGCCGATGGCCGATTCATGCAGCAGCACCGCTCCGCTGGAGGCGACCATGACGGGGTCCACCACCGCCGGAATGTGCGGATGCTCCCCGAGAAAGGCGGCGACCGTGGCGATGATGTCCGCGCTGTACAGCATGCCGGTCTTGACCGCCCCGAGCCGGAACCAGCGCCGCACCTGTTCGAGCTGCTCGCGAACGAACGGCGCCGGCAGCACCTCGATGGCGCTGACACCGTCCGGATTCTGCGCGGTCAGGCAGGTGATCACCGTGGTGCCGAACACGCCGTTGGCCGCGAAGGTGAGCAGGTCGGCCTGGATGCCGGCCCCTCCGCCACTGTCCGACCCGGCGATGCTCAACGCCACCGGCATGTCCGCCTGTCTCTCCATGTCCCGAAGCCTTGGCCAATCGCTGCTTGCCAGCAAGCCTGCAGCGGCGGAAACTCGGGGAAAGAATGCCTGAATCCGAGCAGAAAGAGTTCTTTACTTTCGGGCCGGAACCACAAACCGGGGCGCCGGAGCAGACCTCGGTCAACCCACAACCACAACCGGCATCCCGGCAGGCCGCACAGGAATCCCCCTACCGGCCGCTGGCCGCCCGCATGCGGCCTCGCTCGCTCGCCGAGGTGGTCGGCCAGCCGCACATCCTTGGCCCGGGCTGCCTGCTGCCGCGCCTGGTGGCCGCCGACCGCTTCGGCAGCCTGATTTTCTACGGTCCGCCCGGTACCGGCAAGACCAGCCTTGCCCAGGCCATCGCCGACCAGACCGGCAGCCGCTTCGTTCAGGTCAATGCGGTGCTCTCCAACACCGCCGAGTTGCGCGACATCCTGCGCATGGCCCGCTACCGCCCGGAGGACCGCACCATCCTGTTCATCGACGAGATGCACCGGTTCAACCGGGCCCAGCAGGACCTGCTGCTGCCGGATGTCGAGGCGGGCCATATCCGCCTGATCGGCGCCACCACCCACAACCCGGGCTTTTACATCAACGCCCCGCTGCTCAGCCGCAGCCACCTGTTCAAGCTCGAGCCGATCCCCGAGGCGGACATCGTGCGCGTGCTCGCCGAGGCCCTGCGCGACGAGCAGCGCGGGCTCGGGGCCATGCGCGTCACCGCCGGCGAGGCGGTCCTGCGCGCCATCGCCCGCCTTGCGGACGGCGACCTGCGCCGCGCCCTCAACGCGCTCGAGACCATCGTCCTGGGCATGCCCAAGGACGCCGCCCGCGCCGATCCGCAGGGCCGCCATGCCCTCAGCGAGGAGGACGTCCGCCGCTTCGCCGCCGAGCGCCAGATTCGCTACGACGCCGACGAGGACGAGCATTACGACACCGCCTCCGCCTACATCAAGAGCATGCGCGGCAGCGATCCCGACGCCGCCCTGTATTGGCTGGCCAAGATGCTCGAGGGCGGCGAGGACCCGCGCTTCATCGCCCGCCGCTTGGTCATCTTCGCTTCCGAGGACATCGGCATGGCCGATCCGCACGCCCTGCCGCTGGCGGTCGCCTGCAAGGAGGCGTGCGAGTTTGTCGGCCTGCCCGAGTGCCAGCTCAACCTCGCTCATGTCACGGTCTACATGGCGCAGGCGCCCAAGAGCAACGCCACCACCCTTGCCATCGGCCGCGCCCGCGCCTCCATCCGTGAAAAGGGCCTGCAGCCCGTGCCGCTCTGGCTGCGCGATTCCCACACCGCCTTCAACCGCTCCCTCGGCCATGGCGAGGGGTACCTGTACAGCCACGACTTTCCCGACGCCGACAGCGGCCAAGCCTACATGGAACAGCCCGAGCAGTTCTACTTTCCGAAATCAGCCGACCCTAAACATCAATCACGTCGCCCTTGTTGATGGAGCGGCGGGAACGGGTCAGCGCGCGGGAGCTGGTGAACGACCACTGCACGTGCAGCTTCGGGCGCGGCGGCAGCAGCAGGTTCACCACCAGGCTGACCAGCCCGATGATCAGCGAGCCGAGGAAGGCCGCCCCGAAAGTCGGCACCACGAACCCCGGCACCAGCTGGCCGGCAAGGTACAGCAGCAGCGCGTTGATCAGCAGGATGCCCAAGCCGAAGGTGAAAATCATGAAGGGCAGGGTGAAGAACACCAGCAGCGGCTTGACCACCATGTTGAGCAGCGCCAGCACCAGCGCCACCAGAACCAGGGTGCCGGTCGACTCCGCCTCGATCGGGCCGACCGCGAACGCCGCGGCCAGCACGCCCAGAAACAGGATCGCCGTGTTGCGGAGGAACACGCGCGTCGGGGAGCCCGGCGGCTGGAGGGCGCTCACGGGAGGTTGCGGTCGAGGTTGAGCGGGACGTTCGGCAGGGTGACGATCTCATCCGGGCCGAACCGGATGATCAGGCGGGCGCGGAATTGGTAGGGGGCGGGCAGCCGCAGCGCCGTGGTGAGGGTGTGGTCCGGCCCCGGCTGGAGGAACGCCCGCCAGCGGTGGTGGCGGTGGCCCGGCTGGTTCACCTCGAGCACGATGGACTCGGCCGGCGGTTCGATCAACAGGCCCTCCGCATCGACAAAGCGCGCCCTCACCTGCTGGTCCTCGACGCACAGGTGCAGGCGTTCCGCGCGCCCGGGCAGGTCGACCAGCGTGCCGTTGTCCGGCACGGCTTCGCCGGGCCGGATGGCGGCCCCCAGCGCGGGGACCATGAGCAAAACCAGGATCGCGGAGGCAACACGACGGCGCATGGGGGCACCGTAACGCCCTCCCGCCGGAATGCAAGCCGCGACCGGCGGCTCCCGCGCGGAAACCGCAAAATCAGTTGCAACGGCCGGCGGGTGCCCTTCAGTGGGCGGCATGGCAAATGAAGTGTATGATCTGGTGGTGATCGGCGGCGGGCCGGCCGGCTACGCGGGCGCGATCCGCGCCGGCCAGCTGGGCAAGAAGGTCGCCTGCATCGAGGTCGAGCGGGCCGGCGGCACCTGCCTCAACTGGGGCTGCATCCCCTCCAAGGCCCTGCTCAAGGCCGCCGAGACGGTCGAGAGCATCCGCCACGCGGCCGACTTCGGCGTCGAGGTCAAGGACTTCGCGGTCGATTTCGCCAAGGTCATGGCCCGCTCGCGCAGCGTCAGCGACCGCATGGCCGGCGGCATCGAGTTCCTGTTCAAAAAGAACAAGGTCGAGTACCTGCTGGGCACCGGGCACATCTCGGTGCCGGGCATCGTCGAGGTGACCGCCGGCCCCGACAAGGGGCGCTTCCTGTCCGCCAAGAACATCCTGATCGCCACCGGCTGCCGCTCGCGCCGCCTGCCCGGGCTCGAGGTCGACGGCGAGCGCGTCATGACCAGCCGCGAGGCGCTGGTCATGAAGCGGCAGCCCAAGTCGGTCGCCATCATCGGGGCCGGGGCCATCGGCGTCGAGTTCGCCTACTTCCTCAACACCCTCGGGACCGAGACATGGCTCATCGAGATGCTCGACCGCATCGTCCCGGTCGAGGACGCGGAAATTTCCGAGGCGCTCGCCCGCTCGTTCAAGCGGCAGGGCATCAAGGTGCGCGCCGGCACCCGGGTCGAGAACGTCAAGGCCGGGCGCAAGTCCGTCACGCTCGAGCTGGTCAAGGGCGACAAGCGCGAGCCGCTCGAGGTCGAGACGGTGCTGCTGTCGATCGGCGTCGTGCCCAACACCGAGGGGCTGCTCTCCCCCAAGGTGAGGCCGCAGTTCGACGCCAGGGGCTTCCTTGTCGTGAACGACCGCTACGAGACCTCCGTCAAGGGCATCTACGCCGCGGGCGACATCATCGGCCCGCCCTGGCTGGCGCACGTGGCCACCTACGAGGCGGTGCAGGCGGTCAACGGCATGTTCGGCCACAGCGAGCCCAGGCGCGTCACCCTGTATCCTGGCTGCACCTACTGCCATCCGCAGCTGGCCAGCGTCGGCATGACCGAGGAGAAGGCCAAGGAGGCGGGCATCGCCTACAAGGTCGGCCGCTTCCCGTTCTCCGCCTCCGGCAAGGCGGTCGCCATCAACCGGCCGGAAGGCTTCGTCAAGCTGATCCTCGGCGTGCCGCACGGCGAGATTCTCGGCGCCCACATCATCGGCAACGAGGCCACCGAGCTGATCACCGAGTACGTGCTGGCCATGAAGTCGGAAATCACCGCCGACGAAATCCACGCCACCATTCACGCCCACCCGACCCTCTCCGAGGCCCTCGCGGAGGCCGCCGCCAGCGCCCATAACGAGGCGATCCATATTTAGGCGGGGATGGACGATATGGACGATATGGACGATATGGACGGGATGGACGATGAACCGGGATGAATGAGGCGGTTGTCTGGATGGCGAACGCGGGCCAGGCGGCGGTGCCGTTCCTGTCGCTGGTCGCCTATGTGCCCCAGTGGATCAAGATTTGCCGCACCCGCACCAGCGGCGCCATCTCCCTTCGCTCCTGGCTGATCTGGACGCTGTCCTCGGTGCTGGCGCTGTTCTACGCCGTGGTGCAACTGCTGCTCAACGGCAGAGGCTGGGCGCTGGTGTTCGCCACCGCGTCCGGCCTCGCCTTTGTCGTGACCACGCTCCTACTGGTCATCTGGTTCCGGCCTAAAGGCCCTGGCGCAGTTCCGCCACACCGTAGCTGAGCAGCAGGGCGGAGATGAAGATCAGGGTGAACATGGCGGTTCCTTTCGTTGAGGTGTGCCTTCCCGGTACGCCGATCCTGTGCCAAGTCCGCGGGGGTTGGGTGTTAGCCGTTGGCTGACAGTGGGATATGAAGATACGAATTTTCCGCCCGCGGTGCCGCATGGCGGGATTCGCCAAATCTTGGGCGGACCGCAAATGGCTTGACCGCCGGCGCGCCCGCGCCCACGGTTCCATCCCTTCATTGCCCCGCTCCCATAGTGTAATGGATAACACGCGGCCCTCCGGAGGCTGAAATTGGGGTTCGAGTCCCTATGGGAGCGCCAGCCCGCGCCCCGCCACCCTGCGTGCGGCGGGTCTCGGATGGCAGGCCGGGGTTACCGAAAAGCCCGCTCCGCCTTTGACTTGCCGGGCGTTTCCCTGATGGTGGGGCGCATGGGCTGGCTGGATGCCGGGCATGTGGCCGTGACGGCCGGATACTGCGCGCTGCTGTGGGTGGTGCAGGCGGTCGTGTACCCGCAATTCGGGCGGGTGCCGGCGGAGGCGTTCAAGGATTATCATGCCGCGCACATGCGGCGGATCAGCCGGGTGGTGATCCCGCTGTTTGCGGCGGAGGGGGCCGTCGCGCTGGCCGTCGCCGCCCTGCGCTGGAGCGGCCAGCCGCTGCTGCAGGGCCTGTCGGTCGGGCTGTACGCGGCCGGGGCGCTGCTGACCTTCCTGGTGTTCGTGCCGCTGCACCAGCGGCTGCAGGCCGGTCTGCGCCCGGGGCAACTCGCGCGGCTGGTGCGGCTCAACGTGTTGCGCGCCGGCCTGTCCAGCGCGCGCTTGGCCGTGGTGCTGTGGATCAGCACCGCCGGCGCGGGCGGATAATGCCCTGCTATTCCGGGTGGATCACCGGTGTGGTGCGCAGCGCAGGCGCGCAGCGCCGCCGCGCAACGCTGCAGTCGCCGGACCGGCGCGGAGCGCCGCCGCGGCGTTAGCCATGGGTGATCCCGGCGAGCGTCAGCGAGCCGGGGAACCCACGGAATCGGGGCAAACAGCGGCTTGACATCATGCCGGCGCGGAACCGTGGGCTCCCCCGCTGCATCCTCGCTGCTTGCATGGCAATGCCCACTCAAAGTGGCGCAGAACCTTTTTTAATCTCTGCTAGCAATGGCGGAATTCCATCCCGGCCCCTTGCGTGACGGCGCGGTAGGGGACACATTCCGCGCATGGCAAGGAATGTCCTTGGCGGGCCGCTGGCCCCCTGCAGCCTCGAGCCGTTGACCGGGTTTTTCCGCACCGGCCTGTGCGACACCTGCGCGGAGGACACCGGCATGCACACCGTGTGCGCGCGCATGACCGAGGAATTCCTGCGCTTCTCCGCCGCGCGCGGCAACGACCTCATGACCCCCGTGCCCGAGCACCGCTTTCCCGGCCTGCGGCCCGGCGAATACTGGTGCGTGTGCCTCGGCCGCTGGCTGGAGGCCTACCATGCCGGCGTCGCCCCGCCGGTGCGCCTCAAGGCCACCCACGCCAGCGTGCTCGAGTTCGTCGACCTCGAGGTCCTCCGCCGCCACGCGGCGGAGTGACCGCGTTCTCAAGCGCCTTCTTCCCAATGCTCCAGGCGCAGCGCCTCTGAGGGCCAAGCCTTTTTATCGGTTCTTCGTTGTTTCGATCGGGTACGGCCTCGCATACGGGGCTCACAGGCGCGCAGCGCCGCCGCGAGCGTTAGCCGTGGGTGATCCCGGCGAGCGGCAGCGAGCCGGGGAGCCCACGGAATCCCGGATCCATTGCGGAAAGCCGCGGCAGCGGCGGCCGAAACAGGGCCGGATCGGGCCGCCGCTGCCGCGGATTCGATTCGGTTGGCACTTTTACGTG